>Ga0102924_1000087_pt1 | contig 106604 bp, 96 predicted proteins | sample PaiPotPPM11metaG_FD_80116 | JGI IMG/M metagenome (GOLD analysis project Ga0102924, IMG submission 80116) | Iron sulfur acid spring bacterial and archeal communities from Banff, Canada, to study Microbial Dark Matter (Phase II) - Paint Pots PPM... ...
CGTTCCCTACATCCGCCGAATTGGCGACCACACCACCACGGCTATCGTACGCCAAACCTTGAAACGAGCGAGTTCTCAGCTTTCCCAAGAGATCGGAGGAATCTCGCGAGAGCGCCAGAAATTGGACACCTAGCCCCGTTAAGCTGCACCGACTTGGCCAATGAAATGTTCGACGTCTGCAGGGATTGTACGGCTTCAGTGACGATAAGATTCAACGCCTTTGCCGTGAATCTCTCAGCCAAGAATGGACACATTTCAAAGGTCGGTGCCACCCGATGGAACCGAACCAGAGCGGGTCGTCGAGGCAATTCAGCGCACAAATGAACGCGGGTTCTTTGGCATGGCCTCTCGGTCATGCTGCTCTTTCCTCCGAACCCCTAGAAGCCGAGAGTACAACGCGGGGACCCTTGCGCTGCGCTTCGTGAACGGACTGTCGGCCCGCGGTGCGCCCGAGGGCAGCTCACAGTGGGGCCGGAGTCGGAGGTGGCACCGTTCAACGGCTGAGACCATAGCCCACTCTCTCACCCGCGCAGGGACGGTCCAGAATCGGCAAATCTGTTCCCAAAATCAACTTTACGTGCCTCTTGATCAAGCAGTTGGGGAGAAATTCGTGGCTTTGCGTGCCTGAGATAAAAGTCTTCTTATGCCGATAAGAAAAAACTTGACAAGCATAAATAATCGAGGCTATAAGTGAGCGGTTTGATCTGCGAACTAGTGATTTCATATATAAAAATATCGCAAAAAAATAATTTTGAGCCGCGCGATGGCCGATTTTTCCAGTGACCGTAGGAGTGTTTGTGAGGTTAGCTGTAGCAAACCAATTGAGGTGGGAGGCGTTTATGAACAACCGTGGATCTAGCTTTTTTGCGCTGGTTCGGGGACGCAAGAATTCATCTCGCTTGCGTGAATTCGGATTAGGGCACCGCATCTCGTTGCTGCTACTGGCGTTTGTATTGATATGCGCGATTCCGCATAGCGCTTCGGCTCAGGCCACAGCCACTCTCAACGGAGTTGTTCGGGATTCGAGCGGTGCGGTATTACCGCAGGCAACGGTGACTCTCCACAACACTGACACTGGGACAGACAGGGAGAGTCGCACCAACGATTCCGGGCTGTACGTTTTCGTGAGCGTGCCACCTGGTGAATACGTTCTGAAAGTGACGAAAGAAGGTTTTTCTACCGCGACACAAGCGGGATTACATGTCCTTGTCAATCAGGCCAGCACTCAGGACTTTACACTACGAGTAGGACCGACCCAGCAATCCGTCACGGTCGAGGCCTCCGCGGTCAACCTTGAAACCGCGAATGCGACGCTAGGCACCGTGATAGAGTCCAAGCAAGTTATGGACCTGCCGCTCAACGGCCGAAACTTCACGCAACTTCTGGCCCTCACGCCGGGTGTGAGTCCGGTCAGCGTGGCGCAAAACTCGGGTGGCGCACAGGCTGCCCCGATCGGCTCATTTGTCTTTCCCGCCGTCAGCGGGCAATCGAATCGCAGCAACTACTTCCTGCTGGATGGAATCGACGATACCGACCAAGTCTTTACCACTTATGCGATAGCGCCAATCCTAGACGATATTCAAGAGTTCAAGGTCCAATCCCACAGTGATGAGGCGCAGTTCGGAGGAGTCTTGGGCGGGATCGTCAACGTGGTCAGCAAGTCTGGCTCGAACAATTTCCACGGGACTGCGTGGGAGTTCTTCCGCAACACTGTCCTGGATGCCAAGAATCCGCTTAAAGGCATTTCGAAATTGGAACAGAACCAGTTCGGTGCGAATTTCGGCGGTCCGGTGGTTCTCCCGTTTTACAACGGCCGTAATAAGACCTTTTTCTTTGGAAGCTATGAAGGGTTTCGCCGCGCGCAGCCTTCCACGGGTGCGTTTTACAATGTGCCTACAGCGGCAGAACTTTCAGGCGACTTCAGCGCACTGTTGCAAGGTCCGAACCCCATCCAGCTTTACAACCCGTTCACGACGCGGCCCGACCCTGCCAAACCCGGGTCATTCATCCGCGATCCGTTTCCGAACAATAACATTTCGAACGTATTGAATTCAGGCGCCGTGTCCCTCGCCAAGGCGGTGTTTCCCGCCCCCCTGCCAGTCGTAAACGGCTTCAATGGCTATGACCTTCGTTCCAATCTAACTCCTCAGAATGAATACAGTTTCAGAATAGACGAAAACTTCAACCCCTCTAACTCTCTCTTTTTTCGGTACACGAATTCGGACCAGCCGAGGGTCGGAACCGGTGGGATCGTTGGGGAGACCGCTACGGGCGAAACGTTCGGAAAGCAATACGTGTTGTCCTACTACCACCAGTTCAACCCGTCAACAATCCTGGATGCGCAATTCGGACATGTCGACCTCACGAATAACGTCGGCAACGCCTATGACAAGCTAAACCCGACAACGGTGGCCAATGCCGCCGGCCTGGCACCTGGTTTCGCCTGTGGTTTCACGGGTACGGTTGGTTGCTCCATCCCAGGGCTGAGCATTCCGGCATACGCGAATACTGGCGCCACAAACAAAGGCGGAACCAAGCTCACGGACATTTATCAGTGGAGAGCCAATTTGACGAAGGTTCTCCGCAAACACTCCTTTACCGGTGGTTTCAATTTTGAAACAGACTCATTTTTTGTACATGGCGGCGGTCCGAGTGAAACTTTTGGTGCTGCGCAAACAGCGAATCCGGAAGCGCCGACCGGTACGGGCGATGCCATGGCAGCGTTTCTTATCGGAACAACCGCCAGCGCCTCACGTCGAGATACTGTGGCACCCGTTACTGGGCAGCGCAGTTACGGCTTCTATTTCATGGATAAATGGAAGGTAACAGACAAACTAATTGTGAATATCGGGCTTCGGTATGACCTAATGCTTTGGCCGGGGTATGGGGCAGGTACCAGCGATAAAACCAGCCAGGTGGGGAATATCGATTTCAACAATGGGACCTATGTCGTTCAAACAAATTCACCGGACTGCGCGAGTGCCGGCCAAGCTCCCTGCGTGCCTGGAGGCCTGCCGCAGCCTCACGTGGTTGCTTCCAGAAATGATCGCTTGTATTCCAATACTCATGACAATATCCAACCCCGAGTTGGGATTGCCTATAGTCTTAACGACAAAACAGTGGTGCGTGCCTCGTTTGGCATGTTCAATGACCTCTGGGCGGGCGTCATGCAAACCGTGCAGGGAATTGGTGGCGACTGGCCATCAATAGCGCAAATACTCACTCCAGCACTGAATACGTCGAATGAAGTCGCCACAGTGAATTGGCAAGATCCTCTTGCAGGCTTAGGTGCGGCGGGTTTACCCGCTCCAACCCCATTCGGCCAGGTTGAGTGGTACCGGGATCCGAAGGCCAAGGATCCATATTCGGAGCAATGGAATTTTGGAGTCGAGCGGCAGTTGAGCTCGAACACTGTCTTGACGGCGAATTATGTTGGATCTCAAAGCCATCGCCTTACAGTTGGTGGCTTGTACAATGTTGCATTAACTCCGGGACCGGGGACGCCCGCAGAGGTTACGGCTCGACAGCCATATCCGTATATCAGTCCGACTTTTTATGATAGAAGCATCGGTAATAGCTCATACAATGCTTTCCAATTTTCTACAAACCACCGTAGTTCGAGCGGGCTTACCTATTTGGTGGCCTACACTTGGTCAAAGTCCATGGACGTCGGTTGCTCTGGGTTCTTTGGTATTGAGAGCTGCTCAGTTCAGAACCCTTACAACATCAAGGGTGACCGCAGCGTGTCCGGTTTTGATTTGACCCATGTTCTCAGTGCGAGCGCGACCGCCCCATTGCCGTTCGGTAAGGGCCGGCGCTTTGCAAATTCCAAAGGACTCGTTAACTATCTTGTCGGATACTGGCAGCTCAATGGCATCCTGACTCTCACTTCAGGGTTACCATATAACGTCTACATCTCGTCTGACATCCCCAACGTCGGGAATTTCGCCCCCTGGAGTGGCAACGTTCGGGCGAATCAAATTGGAGATCCTAACGCGATAAGTCGGAGCACGAAAGAATGGTTCAACACTGCCGCTTTTGGCCCGCCTGCACCTTTTACGTTTGGCGATTCCGGCAGGAATTCCCTTCGAGCAGACTGGTTTAAGAATCTGGATCTGTCGCTGTTCCGTGATTTTCCCATCGGCGAGCGCAGAAGTCTCCAGTTCAGGGCCGAAGCATTCAACACTACAAATACGCCAACCTGGGGAATTCCGGTCAACGATCTGAACAATCCCGCACAGCTCGGATCGATAACCAGTACGCGCAGCACGGAGCGCGAACTGCAATTGTCATTAAAACTTTACTTCTAGATTGGTTGCGCTTTGACTTCGATGAACTGGGCTAGCTGGCGGACGTCAGCCACTAGACTTCTGTTCAGCGATTCGGCGCGACCATCTGCTGTCGCCCGATAACCAGCACAACATTTCTACGGTGGTGTTTGATTCGTATTCACTCTGGGAAGCTGGTCCGCTTCGTGACAACCGGAAGTTCACCTGCGCCAAATCGGGTAATGGTGACTAGTACCTGGACAATACGCACGATCTGCGCGAGGAGAGCAATATTTGAAAACGCCCTTTCAACCTCACACCCTCAGCAGAAAAGACTTCTTAAAGGTTATGATGAGTGGCGCTGCCGGCGCCTTTTCAGCAGGGTTTGGTTCCCCACTGCCCTTTCGAGGGGCAGTTCCCTCGGCAACAGAACCTCTCATCCGTGGACTCACGCCATATATCCGTCTCTACGGAGCGACAGCGGCGGCGATCGAGGGCAACGCAAAACTGGACGGCTTGAAGATCTCTGTGAATTGTAAGGGTTCAAGCAGCATTAAATGGAACGCTACCGCTCTGGAAGAAGGTGAGTACGGCCTGTTCATTTCATGTGCTGTTCCCGGCCCGTCCTGTCATCTTGAAGTTGTCTCAGGCCCCACTTCCGTTAAATCGGATCTAAAGGTCACCGAGGGTGTGTATCGCTCAAGTGACGGTGGCTGGTCTGTCAATTTCGAAAAGAAGCGGCTCGATGGCAAATTGCATCTAAGCCGCGGAATAAACCCAGTCACACTTCAAGTATCTGGAGCTGACACGGACGAAATGGTCCGCTTGCGATGCCTTGAACTGCTTCCTGCTTCGGCCGACGCTGAAATGACGGCCGCTGTAGAAAGTGCCCTCGCGCATCGAGCGAGCACGGACTGGTTTGTCAAGGCAGGGTATGGGGCCATGTTTCATTGGACAGATTTCACGCAACCGCGAGATGGCATGAAGAAGCCGTATCCAGAGGCTGTCAATGCTTTTGACGTTGAGGCCTTTGCAAGCCTTATGGGAGAAATAGGAGCGGCTTACGTCATCTTCACTCTGAACCATGCTCATCCGCACTGCCCCGCTCCCATCCACGCGTGGGAAACCGTCCATCCGGGATGGACAACGAAACGCGATCTAATCGGCGATATCGAGGGTGCTTTGGAGAAACGCGGAATCAGATTGATTCTTTATATCAACTCTCCTGTATTGACAAACTTTGGAAAGACCGGGGAAACCGGTCTCTACGAACTGACCTTCAGTGAGGAGCAATTCACGGAGATTCACAAGAATGTTCTGAGCGAAATCGGATCTCGGTATGGCGAGAAACTGGCCGGCTATTGGTTCGATTCCTGGTATCAATCGCTGGCTGCCTACCCGGATGTCCCGATTGAGGCAATCTACCGTTATTGTAAAGTAGGAAACCCCGGCCGGATTACTGCCTTTAACTTCTGGATCTTTCCAGTCTTAACTCCCTGGCAGGATTACTGGGCAGGCGAGCTCTACGCTCTTCAAAATCCCTTTGAGTCTCGTTACATTCAGAGGGGGGCTGGCGCAGGATTTCAGGCCCACGGTATGGTCTCCATGCTGCCGTCATGGGTGCACAGCGAAACGGGCCCAATTCCACCGCCTCAATTCAGCACCGAGGACTTGATCGCACACGTGAAAGCCAACATGGAGCACCAAGCCGTCACGACGATCAACATCGGAATCTACCAGGACGGCACGCTTGAGGAGAGTTCTCTTAACATGATGCGCCAATTGCGGCGCGCAATCAGGGAGAAGTAAGGCAAGTGATCACGCGGTTGTCAGAGTGAATTTGCCCCGCTACTCTGGCTAGACAGTATGCGAACGTAGTCGGCTTTATAAACGTAGCCCCCTTTATGAATTCCGCATGGTAGCTGTCCGTGGATCCGGTCGGTCGAATCTGGATCGGGCGTGGATACAAGGAGAGTGAGGGCCGGCCTTATTCCAAGCCTCCTGGGCAACAGAATCCGAAGCGGCTTAAGTCTCGGTAAAAGTCCAACCGGGATCTCTGGCAATCAAAATCCGCGCCCCGCCGGCCTCGTCTCAAAGGAATCCAACCATGGGCGTACGACATATCAGTCGATCCGGCTACAGGTCTGGCTCCCAGCCCAGAACACCGCATGGACAATCTACTGAATGAGATTGTCTTGGCCGACCCACGTCACCTTGATGTTCTTGGCGGCGGCGAACACCAACGTAGCGAGTTCTTGATTTCGTCCCAGTTGTCATCCTGGCTGCGGTCGCTACGCTCCCTAATAACATTCTCCTAAAACGAGTGCTGTAACCCGTTCTTAGCGCGGCGGGCCCGGCTCAAATCTTTCAGGAATTCGCAACTCTGGATCTGACCTCCCATAGGCGTGCTGAAATCGTTGCGCGAGGTTTTCAATGGAGGCTTCTCCGCTTTTCGGTTTCGATCTGGACGGCTACGATTTCTTCTAAGAGAGCTTGATCTTCTCGTCAAGGTTCGCGAGAATACTCGTGTTCACTGTACTGGGCTCTCTGGTATTAATTTTTCCTCGTACCTCATTATCAATACAAGCACTTACGTTCCCAGAGCGCAAAATCGATTGAAGCTGCGCTCTGCGACAAGTTATCTAATAGCAAGTCTATGAGAGTCGAGAAGATCAGGCTTCCTGTTTCCCCGCCTCGTTGGATGTTCCACCCACGATAAGGCCTTTTGTGGCGTGGGCGAGGTTTAAACAATTTCTCCCAAGTAATTGAAAACATGGTGGCCAGGGACGGAGTTGAACGATTCTGCGTGCCCTGTTATCAGTAAGTTGCTGATTCGATGATCCGCACAACCCGCATACTCCGCTCGGGTTGCAAATCGTGTGTGCGTTTTGTGTGCGGTCGCCAGGCGAACCAACAATGGCCGATTGCCCTCTTTTAGACGCGAGTCCGGCAGCTTGGAAATAATCTCTCTTGGGTGCCAACCGTTGGGTTACAAACCCAACGATCCATCGAACTACCGATTAAGAGTCAAGTACGGCCTACCATACCTAGCACTCACAACTAATCAATAACACTAAAGATTCTTGCGCGCGCACAGGATCATTTCCAGTCCACGCGTCCACAGTTCGTAGGTCCGCTGACGGGAACCTTTTCCGGGTTGCCGACGCCGGTCAGGACGGATTTCCAGATGTCAGGGCCCGAACCGTTGCTATGAGACCCTAGTCACAGCGTTTCATGCGGTCAAGAGCGGTTCTCATTGTCCTTGACCTCCGGCGATTGAATCGAGCTGGGTATCATCTCGGTTCCAGCGCGAACTCCCGACGCAACTTAGTCGCGTGTCTCGCCGCAGGCAGGCAGTGTGAAACAAAATCTCGCGCCGCGAGGGGCGTTGTCGACAGCCCATAATCGGCCCCCGTGCGATTCGACGATGGAGCGACTGATCCGCAGTCCCATGCCCGTGCCGTGAGTCTTGGTGGTAAAGAACGCATTAAAGATCTTGTCCGCCTGCTGCGGCGGAAGCCCCACGCCGGTATCGCTTACCGAGATAAGGACCTGACCGTTTTCACAGCGTTGCGACTGGACAGTGAGCTTGCGCGTTCCATCTACATTCTTCATTGCGTCGATGCTGTTCAGCATCAGGTTCATTAACACCTGTTGCAGTTCCACGCGATCTCCCATGACCGGAGGGAGATCTGCTGCGAGTTCCGTCCGAACGAATACGGCGAATTGAATTGTCTCGCTATGCAGGAGAAGCGCCATCTCTCGAATGATCTCGTTTAGATTGACCGATTCCCGCTGCGGAGTTTCCCTGTGGAAGAGCAACTGGACTCGGGCGACGATTTCGCCGGCGCGCTTTCCGTCTTGTACGATTCTCGACGCCGCCGCGCGCGCCTCCTCCAGATCGGGTCGATCGCGGGAGAGCCAGCGCAAGCAAGTAGTAGCGTCGGTGATGGCTGCGGCGATCGGTTGCTTGATCTCGTGCGCAATGGAGGCAGCCAGCTCTCCCATGCTGGTCACACGGTTGGCGTGTGCAAGTTCCGCCTGCGCCTGACCCAGCGCGTCTTCCGCCTGTTTTCTCTCGACGATTTGTTGTTCCAATTTCGAATTAATCAAAGCCAGTTACTCCGAGCGCTCCTGAATGCTGCGAACGCGCACTCGGTAGATTCCCCAAAGCAACGCTATTAAAGCGGCTACGCACAACGAGCGGAACCAGGTGGTCTGGTAGTAGGCTGGGGCAATGGAGAAATCCAGGAGCGTGCCGCCCTCGTTCCACACCCCGCTGTTATTGCAGGCGGTCACGCGGAAGCGGTAGGTGCCCGGCACAAGATTCGAATAGTGCGCACTACGGTCATTGACGACCTCCTTCCAGTCCGGGTCTTGGCCCTCCAGCTTATAACGAAAATGAATCTTGTCGGGTGCGACGAGGCTGAGCGCAGTGTAATCGATCGTGAGATCGCGAACCAGCGGCGGCAGCGTAGGATGCGAAGAAGATGCATCTGTTGACATGTTCTGCCAGTAGGTTTTGCCGTCAGCGGTAACTTGCTCGATTTGCACCGGCGGCGGAAGTTTGTTGAAGGGCAGGTGACTTGGATCAATGACGCTGACTCCGTCGAGAGGCAAGAACCACAATTTTCCATTCACGGTCTTAGCAACAAGCGGCGTGTAGCCTGTGGTGAGGGCACGGTTCCTCACTCCATCGGAACTGTCGAAAACCGTGTTCTGGATGGTCCGCCTGGGGTCGGCGACCCAAGCGTTCATCTCTTTCCCTGCTATGCGCACCAGGCCGCAGGCCGTGTACAGCCAGAAGGAATGGGCATCATCTTGCATCACCCAAAAAACCGTATCGCAGGGTAATCCGTTTTGGCTGGTGAGGTTCGCCACTCGGCCATTTTTCAACCGGCTTAGCCCGCCCTCGGTTGCGGCCCATAAGGTACCATCCGAATCGAGGCTCAGGCTGGTGACAATACCTTCACCTAATCCATCAAGGCCTGAATACGATTGGCGGACCTTGCCGTCTTTGAAATACGCTACGCCACCCCGCGAGAATCCAAGCCATAGACTGCCGGGCTCCGGACCAGCGAGTAGAACCATCGCCCAGTCCTTTCGACCCAGCTTGGCCCAAGGGATCAGTTCGACCACATTGCCCCCAAGCAAATGAAGCAGGCCCTGATGCTGGTCGCTTATCCAGAGATTCCCGGAACTGTCCCCGGTTATGGAATGCAACTGTCCGCTAGGTGCGACCAAGGCCAATACAGCAGTGCCGTGTCGATCGCGCGGATGCCGAGTCTCGACCTGGGCATGGTTCGTGGTTACGGGGACAAACCGGCCATTCTCAAAGTAGGCAGCCCCACGCTCGGTAAACGCCCAAATTCGGCCGCGATCATCTTCAAAGAGCGACTCAACACCGTCAGCTGGCAACCCGGCATCGGCCACCTCGCGCACGTTGAATTGTGGTTTCTGTTTGGGGCCGGCACTCGCTGCCGGTGCACCTCGCTTACGGTAAATCGTGATCTGCCCGTTCTTCCATCGGTTCAAACCGTCAGGAGTGCCAAGCCACACACTGCCGTCCCGGCCTCCTAGAACCGACCAAACGATGGCAGTAGACAAACCTTGCTTTACGGAAATCGTGGGGATGGCGAACTCGCGAAAGCGGTCGAGACCATTCACTGTAGCCACCCAAATATTGCCTTCACGATCTTCGAAGAACTTATTAATGTAGTCGCCGGAGAGACCGTCCGACTGCGCAAAAACATTCGTTCTTCCCTGGTGCACATGCAAGAGGCCTCGGTCCGTAGTTCCAATCCACAGCCCTCCATTGCGATCCCGGAACATACGTAGGGCCTTGAGCGGCTGTGGCGCGGTACCTGGAACTGAGTATGCCTCGGTCTTCTCGTCAACGAGCCTTCTGATCCCGCCCTCGGTAGCAATCAAGAGCGCGCCGTCGTCGCTCTCGTTCATAGTTTGGGAGGAGGTGCCGAGCACAGGGTAAGGCATCGGATATAGTTTTGGAGGACCGGGCTTCCATCGCCACAACCCGCTCTGTGCTCCAGCCCAAAGATTGCCTCGGCTATCCTCATACAGGGATGCCCCCCACAGGCCGAGTTGGCCGTCATCTCCGTAGCATTGGACGCTGCCACTTTGAATCGCACATAACCTCCCAATCGAACCCACGTAACCACCGGCCCATACCGTGCCTTCACGATCCTCAAGGAGTACATCAACGGTCTGTCCAGCCAGCTCCTTATACTCTGTCAACTTGCCGTCTTTCCAGAGTGCCAGCCCTTTGTACGTGCCAATCCAGAGACGACCATCGTGTGCGGCGAGCAGGCTTCGAATATACCTGCTAGGGAGATGCTCGCCCGCGGGCGGGTCCCATGGGGCACTCCGAACGCCATCAAAGCGGAGCAAGCCGAATTCCGTGCCCAACCAGAGATACCCATCGGGCGTCTGGGCAAATGAGGTGATCCTACCTTTGAAAAATCCTTCGCGGATCTTCCACGTGGTGTGCGCGTATTGATTGATGTCGAGAGATGGGTCTAGTGCGCGAGCCCAAGGGCAGCACGACAATAGAGTGACTAGCGCGACGACGGCTGTTTTTTGTCTATGCGCTCTCTCCATGCAGGCGTTCATTCTAGCTCTTCGACTCGCCTAATGCTCAGCCGGCAGCCTAGTAGACAGGAGGTTTTCCTATTGAGACACAGAAATCATTGCAAGAAAAAAAAGAGGAGGATCACTTTAGGGATGAACATTACCGCTCACCAGCTTGCCACAGCATTCCGGCCGATCCGGCAAGCTCGATCGATCCCATCCACCGCCCAGAGCTTGAATCAGCAACACGGTGTTCGCCATCCGGCGTCCTAAGATATTGACCGCCGTGACTTCATCCGCGAGGGCGGCACTTTGTGCGGTGATCACCTCGAGATAACTGGTGACGCCGCCCTTATAACGGGTCACCGAAAGATCGAGCGAGCGTTGTGCGGCAACGACCGCTTCATTCTGCACCTTAGCCTCGTTTTCCAGAATTCTCACAGCCGCTAGATTGTCTTCAACCTGTTGGAATCCGGAGAGCACGCTTTCTCGATAGGCAGCGACCTGATAGTCGTAGGCGGCACGCGCCTGATCGTTAAGGGCGCGGCGTCTGCCCACATCGAAGACAGTTCCGACCGCCGACAACCCCACTGACCATAGGCCGCTGGGCCCATTCAATAGAGTGGTAATGGCGGAGCTTTCAAATCCTCCCGTGGCGCCTAAGTTGATTACCGGATAGTAGGCCGACTTCGCTACTCCGATCTGGGCGTTCGCAGATGCCACCAACCTCTCCGCGGCTGCAATATCGGGGCGTCTTTCCAGCAGTTCCGAGGGCACACTGACAGGCACGTGTGGAGGCGGTGCCGTAAGAGGCAGTGGGGGCAGGCTGAATTCAGCGGGAGGTTTTCCGATTAGAATCGCAACCGCGTGCTCATACTGCGCCCGCAGAACATCCACATCAATGGCCTGCGCCCGCGTGGTTTCAAGTTGAGTCCTCGCCTGCTCAACCTCCACTTCCGAAGCAATCCCGCCAGCGAAACGGTTCTCGTTCAACTCCAAGGCCTGCTCGTACTCTTTCACTGTAGAGTTAAGGAGCTGTTCCTCGGCATCCAGACTACGTGCCTGAAAGTAATCCACGGCCAGATCGGCATGCATGCTCAAATTGACCGTGGCCAGGTCTGCCGCACTAGCTTGTGCTTGTTCTCGATAGGATTCTACGTTCTTTCGAACTCTTCCCCAGACGTCAGCCTGGTAGGACACGTTAAAAGGCAGCACGAAATCGTTGTAGGTGATGCCGTTGAAGATTGAATTCGGGGGAGGCCGGTGGGAGGAGACCCGTTCACGAGTCGCCGACGGCCCATACGTCACGGTCGGGAAATAGTCGGCGCGATAGTACCGTAGGGCGGCTCGAGCCTGACGGAATTGCGCCTCTGCGGCCTTCAGATTCTGATTCGATACATTAACCTGGTCTTCCAGCGCATTGAGCTGAGGATCCTGGAATATCGTCCACCACGAGCCGCCGAGATTTTGATCATTCGGTTGGGCGGGCTTCCAGTCCCCTGCTTCTTTATAAGCAGGCGGAGCCGGCGCCGTTGGCGCGTGATACTTGGGGCCAACCACGCATCCAGTCAACTGGAGTGCTGCTATCGCTATCAGAACCGGCACGGCCATTCTCCGCGAGGGCCCGAAAATAAGTTTCGCAGGTAGCGTCACTTGGCATCTCCAGGCAATGTTGCCTGAACAATTTGGACTTGCTGTCCCGCAACGATTGAGTCGGGCGGGTTGACGATAACTTGATCATCCGCCTTGAGGCCGGCGACGATCTCAATCTCGTTGCCAAAATCGTGGCCGGGAGTGACGGTAGTCAGCACGACTTTGCCGCCCTTCACAACGCCGACGCGTAATCCTTCAGTGCGGAATAACAAAGTATTGACTGGAATCAGGAAAGTGGAGGCCAGCGTCGGGACCGCCAAGTGGACCTCTGCGTAGGAACCCGTGAGCAGCGTGCCGGTCGGATTTTCCACATCGATTTCGATCAGCAGAGTGCGGGTAGTCATATTGATGGCATCGGCGGTGCGCACCACCTTTCCCTGAAACTTGCGGTCTGGAAATTCGGCAAGGCTTAGATCCGCCGTCATGCCGGCTTTGACTCCCCGCGAGTATTCCTCGGGGACGTCCACGTAGACACGCAGCGTTCCCGGTTGAGAGATATGAAAGAGGTCTGTTTTCACGTTGCTGCTGCTGCCGGAATTGATGAGGTCACCGATGTCTGTGTTGCGCGCGGTAATCACGCCATCGAAAGGTGCGTAGACCTTTTCGAAAGATACCAGTGCCGAGTATTGCTCCACGGCTGCCTTGTCTGCTTCGACGATTGCCGCATTCGCATTGTAGGTCCCGACCGCGTTGTCGACGTCCTGTTGCGATACAGCGTTGCTCTTCAGGAGTCCCTGATATCGGGTTTTGGTAATGGATGCGAGTTCTAGATTTGCCTGCGCGGTAAGCAGGTTGCTCCGGGCTTGCTGGAGTTGCTGATCGACTTCCGGCGTTTCAATGACAGCAAGTAGCTGCCCCTTCTTGACATGTGCGCCGATATCGAAATACCACTTTTTTAGATAGCCGTTCGTGCGCGCGTAAATGGGTGAAGTGATGAATGGCTGCACGTTTCCGGGCAGGATGATTTCGTCGGCTGGCGCCGTTTGCTTCGGAGACACCACAGACACGGCGGGGAGGGCCGCCTGCGTTGTCTCCGCGCGCAGAGTTGCACCAGCTTTGACGCGGGACCAGATTCCCGAACCTAGGAGGGCGCCAACCGCGATCACAACAATCGCGAGGACAATCCAGGCTTTGCGCGAGCGCTTCCCTGACCCGATGTTATTCAATGGGGGTGTCCGCTCGCCCATTTGTGGTCTATCTTCAGCTTGAGGCAACATAAAATAACTCCCCATATTTCCACCTAGTGTCCTTGTGTCTGGACTGAATGCCGGCGTGAACCTTGCAGAAGGCTGAAGAATGCCGGAACAAAGAACAGCGTCGAAACCGTTGCGAAAATTAATCCGCCAATAACCGCCCGGCCAAGGGGAGCGTTCTGTTCACCACCATCCCCGAGTCCCAAAGCCATCGGCACCATGCCGATGATCATGGCCAAGGCAGTCATCAGTACGGGGCGAAAGCGTGTAAATCCAGCTTCCAACGCGGCTCCCACAGAATCCATTCCTTCCGTCATCTTCTCCGTGGCAAAACTCACCACCAGAATGCTGTTCGAGGTGGCGACACCCATACACATGATGGCCCCCATGAGCGCCGGCACGCTGAGAGTGGTGTGCGTTATGAATAAGAACCAAGCGATTCCGGCCAGTGCTGCCGGCAGCGCGGAGATCATGATGAACGGATCGAGCCAGGACTGGAAGTTGACTACGATCAGCAGGTATACAAGTACGATCGAGAACACCAATCCACTCAAAAGACCGATGTACGATGCTCGCATTGTCTGAACCTGTCCCCTCACCACAACTCGAGAACCACGCGGTAATTGCGGGCGTGTGGCCTCAATGATCTTGTTGATGTCACTGGCCACCCCACCCAGGTCGCGCCCCGCGGCAGCGCCAAAGATGTCGATGACAGGCGCCACGTTGTAGTGAGAAACAACTGCCATTCCCACTCCACGCTGCACCGAAACCAGACTCGCAGTGAGGGAGGGGAGAGCGGACGCGTCATTCCCCGTGACTGGGATATTCTCAAGGCCTTGCAAAGTGTCCGTGCGGTACTGCGGTGTCTGAGTCGCGATTTGATAGCTGACATGATTCTTTGGGTCCAACCAGAACGTGGGTGAAGTTTGGAAACTCCCGCTCAGTGACACCAGGAGATTCTGGGCAATATCGTGAGCGGTAAATCCAAGTTCTTCTGCTTTGGTACGTTCGACCCGCATATTCAAATAGGGCTCATCGAAGGGTTGCTGGATCCGCAGATCTGCCGTTCCTGAGACGTATCTCAATTTGGCCAGCAATGCACTCGCGTATTGCCGATTCCCCTCCAAATTATTCCCAACGACCTGCACATCGAGGGGAGCCGGCAAGCCGAAGTTGAGAATCTGCCCGACCATATCAGCCGGCAAGAAAGCGAATGACGCGCCGGGAAACTGTTTTGGCAGCGTCAGGCGAAGCTGGTGAATGTAGTTATCCGTAGGATGGTGATTGGCGGACAGAGTCACAAGAATGTCCGCATCCGATGTGCCCACCGGGGCCGAGTTGCTGTAAGAAAGATTGATGCCACTATAGGGCAGGCCTATGTTGTCAATGACGCTCTTGACCTCGGCAACCGGGATTTGATTCCGAATCGACCTCTCGACCAGATCACAGAGGTTCGCGGTCTCTTCAATTCGCATTCCCGTTGGCGCACGCATATGAAGCTTGAACGTGCCGCTGTCGACGTTGGGAAAAAAATCCCGACCCAGCCACGGCACCAGGATGACCAAAGAACCAAGGGAGCACGCGAAGAACACAATCAGGAACGCTTGCCGGTGGTGGAGAGCAGCTTCGAGCAGGCCGCGATAGCTGTGGCGGAAGTTTTCAAAGGCCTCTTCAAAACGCCGTTGAAATCGTACGAGAGGATTGCGGCTATTAGCACGTTCTTCCTCGGTTTTATCCCCGCGCAACAGGTACTTGGCCATGGTTGGAACGATGGTCCGGGAAAGGAAATACGAGGCCAACATGGCAAATACAACCGCTTCCGCCAGCGGTACAAACAGGTATCGAGCTACGCCGGAAAGTAAGAACATGGGTGCGAAGACAATGCAGATGGATAACGTAGATACGAAAGCAGGGGTCGCGATTTGCGATGCACTGTCGAGAACGACTTCATCCATGTCCTTCTCGGGCTCTGCTGCGCGATTGCGATTGATGTTCTCAACCTCGACTGTGGCATCGTCCACCAGGATGCCGACTGCCAGAGCAAGCCCTCCGAGCGTCATGATGTTGATGGTTTGTCCAATCGCACTGAGCACAATGATCGAGGTCAGGATCGCCAAAGGAATCGAAGTCGCGATGATGACGGTGCTTCGCCAGCTGCCCAGAAAAGTAAGAATCATAAAGGCGGTCAGGCATGCGGCAATCAGCGTTTCCCGGACCACTCCGCTGATGGCACCGCGAACAAAGATAGACTGATCCGCCAGGGGGGTGATTTGCAGTTGGGGCGGAACTGTCATCGCAATTTGAGGTAAAAGCGCCTTGATGCCTGCGATCACGTTCAGTGTGGACGCATCCCCTGCTTTTTGGATCGTCAGCAGGACCGAACGCTGCCCGTTCACGCGCACGATGTTGGTCTGCGGCGGAAAGCCATCGCGCACCCATGCGACATCCTTCATATAGATGGTCGTGCTACCGATCGTCTTGATTGGAATGCGGTTCAGTTCCGCAATCGTTTGTGGGGCTGCATTGGTGATGGAAACGTCGTATTCCTTGGACCCGATCTTCGATGTTCCAGTAGGCAGAATCAGGTTCTGTAGGCTGATCGCATTCACCACATCCAATGCGGATAGCCCCTTCGACTGCAGGGCGGTTGTGTTGAGATCAACCAGCACCTGACGTTGTTTGCCGCCATAGGGATACGGCACCGACGCGCCGGGAACCGTGATGAGCTGGGTCCGAATGAAATTCAAACCATAATCATTGAGTTGTTGCTCCGACAGATTTTGCCCGGAGAGCGCCAACTGGAGGACGGGCACGCTCGATGCGCTGTAGGCCAGTATGAGAGGAGGCGTTGTTCCCGCAGGCAACTGGCGTAGTTGGGTCTGAGAAACTGCCGTAATCTGGGCGATACCCTGTTGAATGTTTGCGGTCGGCTGCAGAAACACTTTAACAACTGCGACTCCATAGAGTGACTGCGATTCGATGTGTTCGATGTTGTCGACAGTAGTGGTAAGCGACCGCTCTGTGACACTCACGATGCGGTCACTCATGTCTTCGGGAATGAGACCGTTATAGTTCCAGATGATGCTGACGACGGGAATATTAATATTCGGAAAAATGTCGGTTGGTGTGCGAACGATCGCAAGTCCTCCCATGATCAGGATCAGGATCGACATCACCACGAATGTGTAGGGTCGCCGTAATGCGAGTCGAACAATCCACATAGCGTTTGTTTTTCCGTTGTTCTGTATTCAGATCGTGGTTCGCGATCTCGTTGCCCTTTAGATCACGATTTGGTGACCAAACTTTCGGATACACGCCCCGAACGCAGAATCAGTACGGCTCCCTCAAGTTGTGCTGTATTCGCTGGATGCAACAAGAGCCGCTTTTAATTGCTTACGGCCTACCAACGCCGGCCGAGAAGTACGATTCAAAACTGAACGACGTCCAGGACGCAGCGCCCGGCGCATTAGCCGAGTCAACTTCGCTCGCGCCCGCGAAAGCTGGGCCTTTACGGTTCCTTCTGCTAAGCCCAGAGTCTGCGCCGCTTCTTTCACAGATTGCCCATGCAGGTCACGTAATTCGAACGCTCGACGCAACGGTGTTGAGAGCTGGGCCACAGATTGGAGAAGATGTCTCCGAAGTTCTGCGTTTCGACACTCGTCTTCGGGACTTAGTCCAGAGTCCGCCAACTGATCGGACAAGCAATATTTCTCATCCTCCCCGCATGGTGCGTCTAGAGCGACATGGGGCTGCCGTGGCCGTCTACGCAATTGCATTCGAGCGGAATTCGTAACGATGGCAGTAAGCCATGTCGACATTTGAGCCTGGCCTTTGAACTGGCCTAAGTGTCTGTAGGCGGCCAGCAGTGCATCCTGAACCGCATCCTCCGCGTCGGCTGCGTTACCCAGTTGTCGATAGGCGCTTCTGTGGAACCGCGGCAGGTAGCGCGTCAGGACGTCTTCCATTTCTCGGGTTCCACTTTCGCGCACAGCGAGATTCATCTGTGGTTCGCGTCCGACTGCTTGGGTCGCTTGCATGCTCTTCCCCTCCGGTACGACACCAGAAAAGCACGCTTGCTTCCAATCGTTCACACCGGGAGTTATTTGCTTGTTTTCAGGGAGATAAATCAACTGAAGTTAACATCGGGCTGGTGTGAACTCACAGACGGGACCGACAGCCGTCCAGCCGTTGACACTTCGTCAGTATGTCGACAGTTCTCGTGTCCTGGTGTAATTCCAGGTTCTCAAGAGCGCACAGGCAGTGGACCTTCATTTCCCGTCTTCGAGCACAATTGCGCTTCTCGGAAACGATGATTCACCACTATCAATTTGGTTCCGCACTTTGGAAAACGAAATGCACTGATGGTTTGTAATTCAGGTTCAACGCCGACGGCGGTTTCTCTGAACACAGCATGATCGGACTGAAGTACTCGTTTGCGAGGTGCGTATGCATTTCATGAGAGGCAGCAATGTAAGGCCAAGCGTAGATGTCATCTCCGGCATTTTGAATTGCGTGTGCCCGGAATGCGGCGGTCGAATGGGAGAACGCGGCCGCGAATTTCAGTGTCAAGGCGAGTGTTTGACAGATTGGCGTCAGGCCTGGGAGCAAGCCTCTGCCGAACTGGGGACGCAATCAAAAAGACGGTCTAGACGGATTTAGCCGGCCAACCTGGAGACGATTATTGTGGCGAATGTACAAATTGACGGCGTCCCTCAAGAAGCGCCACCTGACGAGCTTCTCATCGATCTCATCAACCGTACCGGCGGATCAGTTCCGCATGTCTGCTATCACCCACAACTCGGGCCGGTTCAGACGTGTGACACATGCATGGTGGAAGTGAATGGCCGACTGGTTCGCGCCTGCGCAACCCCGATCACCGATGGAATGACGATCTCCACGAAGTCAGCGAAGGCAGAGGCGGCCCAGGTGGAAGCGTTTGATCGCATCCTGAGCAATCACATGCTCTACTGCACGGTATGCGACAACAACAACGGCAATTGCGTAGTCCACAACACGACGAAATTGCTGGCGATTGAACATCAGCGGATCCCGTTCCGAACGAAACCTTATGAGGTCGATAACACAAATCCGTTCTATCGCTACGACCCCGACCAATGCATTCTCTGTGGCCGCTGCGTAGAGGCCTGCCAGAACGTCGAGGTCAATGAAACGCTCTCGATCAACTGGGAAGACCCCAATCCTCGCGTGCTGTGGGACGGCGGGTCCACCATCGGTGAGTCCAGCTGCGTTTCGTGCGGGCATTGCGTCACGGTCTGCCCCTGCAACGCTCTGATGGAAAAAAGCATGCTGGGCCATGCCGGATTCCTGACATCTCTGAAAAAGTCTGCCTTGAGCGGGATGATCGAGGTTGTCAAGGGAGTCGAGCCCGAAACGGGCTATGGAAGCATCCTTCAAATCTCCGAGGCCGAGCATGCGATGCGAGAGCACCGGATCCGCAAGACAAAGACAGTTTGCACCTACTGCGGCGTAGGATGCAGCTTCGATGTTTGGACAAAAGATCGCCATATTCTCAAGATCGCTCCCGAGCATGGCCCAGCCAATGGCATCTCTACGTGCGTGAAGGGAAAATTTGGCTGGGGGCACATCAACAGCGAGGATCGGCTAACCACGCCGCTGATTCGCGAGGGCGATAAATTCCGGCAAGCCAGCTGGGAGGAAGCGATTGGCCTCGTTGCGCGCAGGCTTTCAGAGATCAAGGCAAAAGATGGTGCGGACTCGCTGGCATTCATCTCTTCGTCCAAGTGCACGAATGAAGAAAGCTATCTCATGCAGAAACTGGCTCGAGCCGTGATTGGCACGAACAATGTCGACAATTGTTCGCGCTACTGCCAGGCGCCGGCAACGGTGGGCTTGTTCCGCACAGTGGGTTACGGCGGCGATTCGGGTTCTATCTCCGACATGGAAAAGGCCGATCTGGTCATCATCGTTGGCAGCAACACGGCGGAGAGTCATCCGGTCATCGCCACTCGCGTGAAGAGTTCTCACAAGCTGAACGGGCAGAAGCTCATTGTTTCTGACATACGTGAAAATGAGATGGCAAGGCGCGCAGACCTCTATCTGCATCCCAAGCCTGGGACCGACCTGATCTGGCTCTCCGCCGTCAGCCGCTATTTGCTTGACAAAGGGCTTGCGCACACGAAGTTTCTGGATCAATGGGTGAACGGACTGGAAGAATACCGGAAGAGCTTAATGCCTTACACCCTGGAAGCGGCGGAGCGACTCACTGGTCTTCCCGAACGGTCGATCAGAACCGTCGCACACATGATTGCTGAGGCAAAAGCTACGTGCATTCTCTGGGCGATGGGAGTCACCCAGCAATCGCAAGGTTCCGATACCTCCACGGCCATCTCGAACCTGTTGCTGATCACCGGCAATTATATGAGACCGGGAACTGGCGCCTATCCGCTGCGCGGACACAACAACGTGCAAGGAGCCAGCGATCACGGATCGATGCCCAACATGCTGACCGGCTACCAATTGGTAGACGACCCCGAAGTGCGCCAGCGTTTTGAGACCGACTGGAAGGTCAAGCTGCCTTCCACCAAAGGACTGGACAATCACCAGATGGTGGAAGCGATTCATAAGGGCAAGGTCAAAGCCCTATACGTGATCGGCGAAGAGATGAGCATTGTCGATTGCAACGCCAACTACGTTGAAGCAGCGTTTGAGAAGCTTGATTTCTTCGTGGTGCAGGACATTTTTTTCAGCCATACGTGCCAATACGCTGACGTTGTGCTGCCAGGCGCACCGAGCCTCGAAAAGGAAGGGACTTTCACCAGCACCGAGCGTCGCATCCAACGACTGTATGAAGTGCTGGAACCGCTCGACGGTTGCCGGCCGGATTGGAAGATCGTCCAGGACGTAGCCAACCAGATGGGTGCTGGTTGGCACTATCAGCGTCCTTCCGAGGTGATGGATGAAATCGCATCTCTGACGCCGATGTTTGCCGGCGTCAACTATGAGAGGCTGGCGGGCTATAAATCCCTGCAATGGCCGGTGGCCGCAGACGGAACCGATCAGCCTCTCCACTATACGAAACACTTCGCCTTCCCCGATGGAAAAGCGAGGCTCTTTCCCGTCTCCTGGATTGGTGCTACCGAGACTCCGAACGCTGAATTTGACTTACACCTGAACAATGGCAGGCTGCTGGAACATTTTCACGAAGGCAACCTTACCTACCGCACCGAAGGAATTCAAGAGAAGACGCCCGATGTGTTTGTGGAAGTCTCGCCTGAACTGGCCGAGGAACGCGGCATTCAAAGCGGGACCTGGGTACAACTGATCTCGCGCTACGGGAAGGTTCGAGTGCGTGCACTGGTCACCGACCGGGTACACGGTAAGGAGCTCTACATGCCGATGAACTCGGTCGAGAGTCCGGTGAACCGGCTGACCAGCAGCCACACCGATCCCGTGACCGACACGCCTGCTTACAAGGAGGCCAGCGTTCGCATGAAAGTGTTGGCGGAAGTCGGAGAGAGTCCATTGCCCCGCATCAATCCTCGATTCGGTCATCCGACGCCGCAGAACGGAGTGGAGGTCGAACGCAAGTGGAAGCGAGCTGACTATGCGCCACCGGGAAATGGTAATGGTCTGGTGCAGTTGCAGACGAAGAAGCGAAGTTAGGAGATTCAATGGCTCAACCAATTCCTCTAGAAATTCCGCCGCGCAATCTACGGACTGAGTTGCGCGCCCGATTGGAGCAAGCGCCCGGAGAACATGCTGAAGCGGTTTTGGCCGCGTACGAAGTGCTGCAGGAGTTGCACAACCGTGGCGTGCTGGAAATCGTGCGCAGCGCCCTGGCAGCGAGCGACGAGATTCTGGAAACCGTTGTGGACAATGTCAAAACACCGGAAGCGATTCGTGCGATCAGGAATCTGCTCTTCTGGCGGCAGATCCTCGGGAGCATTGAGCCGGAATGGTTCAAGGGCATCTTCAAGGCCATTCCTGAAGGTATTGCTGAAGCTACTGCCGAGAAGGAAAAGCCAATCGGGATCTTTGGCTTGTTGCGGCGACTCCTCAACAAAGACAGTCTGCGCGGTCTGGCGGCAGCCATCGATTTCTTACAGGCCTTTGGCCGTCACTTGCAGACGGCGGAGAATCCACTGCCACGCAATCAATAGACTTTTGTATTGACGACAGAAGAAAGAAATGACGACGGCGACAATCGCAGGGGCTCACTCTGAAACTCTAACGTCGCTCTCTTCGCGGTCGTTCTTGCGGCGGGATGTGGCTGCCACCGGCGCACAGTGGCTGCCAGCGATGCTGATCCTCGCATCGATCGCTGCGGTTGCGTATGCCGACTTCATCGTCTCTACTGTTTCGTTAGGCTATCTATACATTTTGCCACTCGGGATAAGCGCCATGTTTCTGCGCACCCGGATCAGTTATGCGCTGATCGTGGTCTGTGTCTTCCTGCACGATTTTTTTGGCCCTCCTTATCCAAGCCCAGAGGCACGAATTGCGCACAACCTCACGGCAGCCGTGGGATTCACCTTCGTCGTCTACGTCATCCAGAGATATGTGAAGCAGAAAGAACAACTTGACCGGACGGTGCGTCACCAACGCGATCAACTTCTGCAGGACGTTGAATTAGCAGCACAGGTTCAGAGGATGTTTCTGCCCACCCATCGTCCCTCCATCCCCGGGCTGGAAATCGCCGGCAAGATGCAGCCTGCAAGAGGTGTGAGCGGCGATTACTACACCTACATCCCGATCGACGAGCATTCCATTCAGATCGTGATTGCAGATGTCGCCGGCAAGGGCGTTCCGGCAGCGCTTCTGATGTCGGCTACGGCGGCCGCCGTACAGTTCGAGGCGAGCGAAAAACGAGACATGCTCGAGATGGTGAATCGCTTGAATAGCGGGCTCTTTTCATTATCCGACAGCAGCCGTTATGTAACGCTCCTGCTAGCGGACATTGATGCGCGCAGCCGATCCCTTCGCTACGTCAACTGTGGCCATAATCCCGCCCTCCTGTTTCAAGCCAAGGCTAATCATGTTGTTTCGATGAACTCCTCCTGCTTTCCGATTGGAATGTTCGACAGCGACGCTTGTGCAACCAACTCGGCCAGCCTCAATGCCGGTGACATTCTCGTGCTCTACACCGATGGCGTAATCGAGGCGGAGAATTCGCTGGGAGAAGAATTTGGAATGGAACGTTTGTCGACTCTAATTCGGCGCGCTCATACGATGTCAGCCGATGAGCTAATGAACCACATTCTCGAAAGCGTTACAGATTATTCTCGTGACGTGGGGTTCGACGACGACGTTACCATTGTGATTGTGAAATTTAAATTTGATTCGATGTGAGCTCTAAAACAGCCCGCTCCGAGGGGCCTGATCTCGTCCCTGGGCCCTCGGGCTGGCAGCTTCTATCTATCCCTCACGTTTGTCGCGGATCCACGTGAAAGCGCGGGTTGCAGCTGGCATCCCCACCGTACTGACCGCCAGTAGTGCCACGTGATCAATCTCTTCCTGCGTGACTCCGCCATTGAGAGCATTCCGAACGGCAGAGTGGGTAGCACCCTCGAGCCCGGCGCCAATTGAGAGTGCCAGTTTCACCAGACGTCGAGACTTCTCGTCAAGCGGCCCAGCCTCGTGACAGCGGCTGCCCAACTCATTAAACGCTTTCCAAACAGTCGGATAACCTTTCCAGAGTTCTTCAACGGGCTTTGGGATTTTTCGAGGCATGTGAGTACTCCTTAGATGGGTTAGCTGACCGCGTAACTATTTCAGAGCACGTTACCAGCCCGAATGCTCCAGAGCAAGCCGCGGCGAGCGCACCGAAGTTGGCATGGCGGAGTGTTGGGTCCGCACAAAACAATGAACATCGCAGCGTCCGCATGCCGACAGCAGGTCAGTACATTGACGTTGCCAACACTGTTTCCTTCCAGAATCCTGAGCAACCGGCACTCACAAACCTTTGCACCAGAAGGTCAAACGGGCGTCTGCGTTGCCAGCCGTTTTTGGAAATGCGAATGCATCTGTGCTCTGGTTGGACAGTCGCTCAACGAAACTCTACGAGGAGACAGGGATGCAAACGCGCAAACTCGGCAACTCGGACCTGCACATTACACCTGTGGGCTACGGCGCCTGGGCCATCGGCGGCTCGGGCTGGCAGTTCGCATGGGGATCGCAGGACGACAGTGATTCCATCGCCGCCATTTATCGCTCACTAGAACTCGGAGTCAACTGGATTGACACTGCCGCGGTCTACGGTCTAGGACACTCCGAGGAAGTCGTGGCCCGTGCGCTCAAGACGTGGTCGGGCACGCGGCCTTACGTCTTCACCAAATGCGGTCTGAGCTGGGACCCCACTGGCAATGTGAGAAAAGTGTTGAGCCCTGATTCGATCCGGCGGGAGGTCGAAGACAGCCTGCGTCGTCTCTCTCCGTCAACGTGATTGATCTCTACCAGATTCATTGGCCTCCTGAACCCGATTCAGCAGAACTGGAAGAAGGATGGTCAATGATGGCGCAACTGCAGCAGCAGGGCAAGGTACGTTGGATTGGCGTTTCCAACTTCAATGTCCCGCAGCTGCGCCGCGCGCAGGCCATCGCTAGCGTCAACTCCCTCCAGCCCCGGTACTCGCTCGTGCACCGCGAGGTCGAAGACCAAATTCTGCCGTACTGCAGGCGAGAAAACATTGGAGTCATTGTCTATTCTCCGATGGCTTCTGGTTTGTTAACGGGCGCCATGACCCGCGAGCGCGCGGCCAAACTCCCCAAGGACGATTGGCGAAGGACTCATCCCGACTTCACCGAGCCTAATCTGTCTCGCAACCTCGCGCTGGTTGATTGCTTGCGCCAGATTGCCAGGCGCCACAACAGGTCCGCTGGTGAAGTCGCGATCGCTTGGACGTTACACAACCCTGCAGTTACCGGAGCGATCGTCGGCGCCCGCAACGCGCGTCAGGCCGAGGGAGTCATGCGTGCCGGCGAGCTTCGCCTGACCGATGAAGACCTGAGCGAGATCGGAACTTTCGTGGCTGAGACCGCGGCGTAAGGCGATAACTTGGACCAAAACAGCCATTGGGCCCTTCGAGGCGCTAGAAGACTATCTCAAATCTGGCCGGCAGTTCGGAGACAGCGAGAAATTCTACCTCTTGGGCTTCGACGCGGCTCTCCACGCCAGAAATCGCTGCAAAGAGTTTGATCAGATCGCGTCGGAGATGGCGAGCGACTTGGAAGAACTGCAGCGGCAATATCCCGGGGCCGCGGTGGAAGAGCCGTTTGCACGCGGATTTCAGCGAGGACGGGAATTTTACCAACGCCTGTGCAACGAATCCAACCTTGCATGACCCTGTGGCCGCAAAAGTACCTTACAGCCTCAATCGCTTCTTCTAGCGTCGGCCTTGTCGAGCTTCAACACTTCTTCCCCAGCAACTTGAACCTGGGTGATGTCCTTGGATTGACGCGCTGTCCGTCGAGCGTCGTTCTCTCGTGGCATGCGACATTCAACCGTACTTCCTTTCCAGCAATTTCGCTTCAGTCTCATTCATCAATGATTTTGCCTCAATAGACAGGTTTGGAACTCCGCTTGCTGCTGCACAAGTGACGGAGGATGCGGTCGTGAACGAGTTGGTTGATTCTTCGGGCGTGCAATACGCAGTGATAGCAGGGCTTCGCACCGAAACTGGTCCCGAGCGCCTCGTCATTGCTTATCCGAACGAGAAATCGTTGCGCGACCTCCTAGCCGCATCCTCCATTCTCGCCGTCGGCTTCTCCTCACGGGAGGATGCGGTGGCGGGTAGTAATGCTTCGAGGCCGGCCGCTATTTCTAACAAGCAAATGCCAGAAATAATCGCGTGTGGGAGAAATGAAAAACATTCGCAGGGGCGCAATTGGACGGAGCGTCGAGGAGAAAGATCTTCACCCTTACGGAGATTTGCAAGTTTTCTTTTCACGTCCTACAGCGAAGTTGCCACCACGATCATTGCTCTCTACTTTTCCAGGAACGCCCTCTCGGCGGTAATCAGGATGGCCCTAGGCGGCTCCGTCTGAGTCTTTTCCGTCCTTGGACCTCTATTCAACAATCTCTTAGCCCGACGCGACTCGTTTGTAAGGAGTAACCAAGATGAATGTTTTTCGAAACATGCGGCCCTCATACGCTTTTATACAGCTGCTTGCTTTCGCTGTGGTGCTAACGGGAGCAGCTTCGCGGGCTACAGGACAGGGCGGGACGGCCCAGACTGTCATCCAAAAGGCTACGGAAGAGTTTGAGAATAGTCCTCTGAAGGTCGTTTCTCTCGGCCAAGGTCTTTACGTGTTTTCCGGCGATGGAGGAAACGTTACGGCGATCGTCGATGATGGCAGCACCCTGTTGATCGACAGCGGGTTGGCTTCACGGATTAGCGAACTGGACGAGGCGATCTTCAAAACGACGATGCGTCCTGTCACACGGCTGGTGAATACTCATTGGCACTTTGACCACACCGGCGGGAACACATACCTCGGCTCCTCGGGCGTTGTTATCTTCGCGCAGGAAAACGTTAAGCGGCAGCTCGCCTCCGTACAAGACGTCTCTTTCGTGGGTTTGCGCGACGGTCACTATCCACCACAGGCGTTGCCAGAAAGAACATACTCAAGCAGCTTGCGATTGAGTCAAGGAACTGAACGGCTGACCTTGGAGAACTACGGATCTGCCCATACGGACGGAGACACCGTTATTTTCATTGCTCCGGCGAATATTGCTGTCGTTGGTGACATCTTTTCGAATCACGTCTATCCCATCATCGATCTAGTGTCTGGCGGATCAATCGACGGGATGATTCGGTCGCTCGACCGCATTCTGTCGCAAACAGATGCGCAGACTAAGATCGTCCCAGGACATGGGCCGGTCGCCACGCGCGCAGATCTGCAGGGTTACCGCGACATGCTGGTGCAGGTTCGGCAGAGCGTTAAGGACCTGATCGCAGCAGGAAAGACGATGGAGGAAGTGGTCACGGCGGTGCCTACGAAAGATTTCGATGCCAAGTGGGGTAGTGGATACGTGACCGCGAAAGTCTTCACCGAAATGGTATGCAGCAGCCTGGCCGGGACCAGCGGGAGTCAATAATGGCATCACGCGACCGTGTGAGACAAAGGTATGAACGTCACACCGAGTGCGCTTAGGGATTTAGTCCCAGATCACCTTGACGGTTTCGAGCTAGAGTAGTCCGGCGATGGGCGAGAACACTTTTGTTTCGTACGGCAATTCCCGTTATCCTGTCACGTGCAGCTTCCTCCTGTCGGGAGCAGAGAGCGTGCCATAAACTCCCGCTAACCAAAGTCGCTGGCTGTCGCAACTCCCAAAGTCGGGGGTGGTAAGGTCATCACAGCCGGCGGCGGTTGCGATGAAAGTAAAGAGGCCGGCGAACGAAGATTGCCCAGAAGGAGCAACGACATTGAAGCGGGCCCTTCTCTTCATCGTGTTCCTGATGCGATCCGGGAGTGCCGGCAACTCGGAGATTGCGGCTCACGACCTCAATAGGCCTTTCGACAAAGGACACATCACAGCAATTCCAGGCGCGATCCCGCAGGCGAGCGTGGATCCTCGACCGATCCGATTGCCCATTGTTGATGGGAGGGACATCCGATTCGCACGTCTCTCCACAGCCGAGGGGCTCTCGCAAACAAAAGTTGGCCAGATTGTGCAGGACGATCAGGGCTTCATGTGGTTTGGCACGCAATATGGGCTGAACCGGTACGACGGGTACAACTTCAAATTGTTCGTTCACGATCCAAGAAATCCCAACAGCCTCGGCGGGGTTTACGTGAACGCCCTCTTCAAAGATCGTGATGGCGCGCTCTGGGTCGGATGCGATCAATTTCTCAATAAATTCAATCGAGCGAACGAGACGTTTACACGGTACCCGGTTCCGTTCGTCCGCCACATTAGTCAGGACAGCGCCGGATTATTGTGGTTGGCAACTCCCAACGGCCTGTACAGTTTAGATCCTGCGACCGGAACTATCCGGCGGTATTCTCACAATCCAAATGATCCCTCCAGCTTGAGTAATGACCATGTCAAATCGACCGGCGAAGATAAGGAAGGGAGGTTCTGGGTTGCGACTATTGGGTACCTGGACGAATTCGACCGCAGAGCGGGCAAGGTCACGCGGAACATTCCAATAGCTGGAGCTCCGGCGGGGTTTGGATTCTACGAGGATCGCTTCGGCACGTTCTGGATCTTTCGCGACTCACCCAACGCGTTATCTGTGTTTGACCGGAAGACGAACACGCTAACCAACTATTCGTTTCACGAACTGGAGCGGTCCACCACAGCCCTGACGGTCATAATGGCGATGACCGAAGACCGGGACGGCACTCTGTGGCTTGCAACGCATGGTGCTGGTTTGCTTAAGTTTGACCAAGAGCACCGAAGACTTATTCGTTACCGCAACAACCCTGCTGATCCCAACAGCCTGCCCCAAAACAGTGTCGAGAACCTATTCGCGGATCGAGAAGGGAGCCTCTGGGCTGGCCTGGGTAGGATGGGAGTAACCCATTTTGCGACGAAACCTCTGCCGTTTAACAGAATTCCTTATCTAGCCAGTTCGGAGGGCACGGCTGACCCTTTTGTTGGCGCAATATACGAGGATCATCAGGGAATCCTGTGGATCGGTACGCCCGAAGCACTCAACTGTATCGACCGCAAAACTGGGCACCACATTGCCTACCGCCGGAAGACCGGACCAGCCAGTACCGATGTGATTTCGATTCGCGTAGACCGTTCCGGCAACCTCTGGGCTGGAACATATAACCACGGGCTGCTCCGTCTTGACCCGCGGACGGGAACATTCCGGACGTACCTTCACAATCCGGCTGATCCATATAGCCTGAGCAACAATATCGTGCCACGCCTTCTCGTCGACCATGCAGGAACGCTATGGGTCGCCACCGACGATGGCCTGAATCGTTTCGATTCGGCGACTGGACGCTTCACAATTTATAAGATCGATCCGCAGAGAGTCGTTTCCTATCTTGAACTGGTCGAGGACCGGGAGGGAGCACTGTGGCTTGGCACGGATTCCTCAGGTCTGCAACGTTTCGATCCAGCGACAGGTCAGTTCACCAAATACGAACACGACATAAATCGTCCGGGGACGTTGAGCGACAACCGGGTGAACTCTGTCTACTTTGATCGCTGGGGTACGATGTGGGTCGGTACGCAAAACGGACTGGACAAATTCGACTCCAAGACGGGTACTTTCACCGTCTACGCGCGGCCGGACGGAATGCCTGGAAATGCGGTGGGATGCATCCTCGAAGATGACCGCGGCAATCTTTGGATGAGTACGAACAATGGGATAGCCAACTTCGATCCACAGAGCAAAACGATCAGGAGTTACTCGACAGCTGAGGGACTGCCAGGCCCTGACTTGACCGGCTGGGGCGCGTGCTTCAAGAATCGAAGTGGAGAAATGTTCTTCGGGGGCTTTAACGGAGCTACTGTCTTCCACCCGGACGGCGTCGTAGACACTTCGTACACGCCCCCAGTAGTGCTCACAGAATTTCGGCTGTCGGGCAATCCGGTTGACATCGGAGGCGGGTCGCCACTGAGCAAGTCCATTTCCTATACGACTCGGTTGAAACTCTCTCATGAGCAACGGATTTTCTCGTTCGCATTCTCCGCTCTCAGCTATTTCAGCCCGGCTACCAACCGGTATCGCTACAAGCTTGAAGGACTGGACGAGAAATGGCACGAAGTCGGAAGCGACGAACGTCTGGCTACCTACACGACCCTGCCGAAGGGTGTCTATAAGTTTCGCGTTCAGGGCGCGACAAGCCGCGGCCTCTGGAGCGAGCCAGGCGCGGCCGTGCTCATCGAGATCCTTCCTCCGTGGTGGAGCACATGGTGGTTCCGTGTGTCGTGCGTGTTCGCTTTTCTGGCGACGCTCTGGGCCATCTATAGCGTCCGTGTACGCAGCATCGAGCAGCGCCACCGCGAACGCAAGCAAGCGGAGGAAGCTCTGCATCAGGCGCAGGCTGATCTCACACACGCCAACCGGGTGAGCAGCATGGGAGAGCTGACTGCCTCCCTTGCGCACGAGATCAAGCAACCGATTGCCGCAGCCATCACCGACGCCACTACTTGCTTGCGCTGGCTCTCCCGCGATCAACCCGATTTGCAGGAAGCGCGCGCGGCTGCCTCAAGAATGGTACTAGACGGAAGGCGGGCGAGTGAGATCGTCAACCGCGTCCGCCATCTATTCAAGAAGGATACCCTCCAATGGGAGGTTGTCGATCTAAACGAGATTATTCGAGAGATGATACTGCTCCTGCACGGAGAGGCAACTCAATTTGCCGTATCAGTTCGGACGGAACTTGCTGCGGACCTCCCTCGGGTCATGGGAGATCGCGTGCAACTGCAACAGGTGTTGATGAACCTCATTATGAACAGCATGGAAGCGATGAAGGATGTGGAGGGCGCGCGTGAGCTCACAACCCAGTCGCAGTGCGCTGAGAATGGTCAGGTACGGATCTCGGTCAGCGATACTGGCGTGGGGCTTCCACTGCAGCAGGCAGACAAGATCTTTGACGCGTTCTTTACTACCAAGAGTAACGGCACGGGAATGGGATTGCGGATCAGCCGCTCCATTATTGAATCGCACGGCGGGCGCTTGTGGGCTGTTAAGAATTCTCCGCAAGGCACAACATTTTATTTCACTTTACCTACTCGGGTCGAACGACACGACTCAGCTGTGTCAGAAGAGCACACTGAATCTTCCGACGGCATTCACACCAACGACCCGGCGTGCTGATTCTATGAATCATGAGGCGGATTCGTGATTTTGTCAGCGGGCTGCTCGCGGTCTTTCATCACCGACTCTAAACCACGGATACCCTCTCCGATTCCTTTGCCGAGCTCGGGAAGCTTCTTCGGTCCGAACACAAGCAAAGCGATTCCAAAGATTACCAATAAATGCATGGGCTGAAAAATTCCTTCAAGCATAGACAACATCCTTGGGGGTTTGAAGAGCTGCATGTACGATCCAGGAAAGAAGGCATTAGCCCGCCGATAATTCTGCGCCTGGCCGGACGGGACGTTCTAGAGGCGCGCATTGCTCCATGCAACACCTAGTGAGTGGAGGATAATGGCGTCTCCGATTGCTAGCTTGTCGGGATACAGGACAATCTCACAGGCATAGTGGACAACTGGATTCAGCGTCAGACACCAGCGCTCGTGGCAGATGATCCCCTCGCAGTGTTGACAAGCCGATTGCGCGTTGTATTGGTTGCTGTGATACGAGGCTGGCTTGTTGTGCGACATGAATTCTTCTCATCGTCGATAACGTTCGCAAATCCCCTGGGTCTTGCAAAATCAAATTCTTCCAGGATCACACGGCATTGGTGCTGGGCAAGCGTCCATCAGCTTCAACAGCCCTACCAGACCCATCCGCATTGACAACGCACCGAATCACGCAATCGGACTTTGCGCAAAAGTGCTTTACAAACCGCGCACGATCTCATCCACATAAGTGCCTCCTAGGATCGAGCGAGAACTGGCGCAGCCGCTATATTCAGGTCTCTCAAGCGAAGCGCACCCTTCGCCAACATTGCCCGCGCCAGTGCTCTCATATCCGGATCCATCGAAGTCGCTGCCCTTAACAGCTCATTGCCCGCTTCTTGCTGACCGAACCTGCACCACATCACTCCACAAAGAAACATGTAGTCCTCGTCCATCTCCGGTTCCTCCTGTCCCGCGGCGTTAGTACTTCGAACCTTGGCTCGTAACTCCAATCAACCGTCTAAATGCAATCGTGCTGCCAACCGCAAACGTTGAAAAACCAGTAGCGCCGCCCGTCTGTGTCACCGCAGTGACGATATGGCGACAGCTGCGATCGTCGTGACCATGCACCGACTCGTCTAAACCGTGATGTATGTGTAATGACCTTCGGCTTGGAGAAGTGCAATAGCCGCGACCATGGAGGCTACGACCAGGACTCCCGGCAGGGTGTGCGTAAGCATGTCCTTTACAACATCTTCCGGCGATTGCGGCAGCTTGTTGCGAGAGATAAGGACCGGAACCTGTTCTTCAAGTGCGGTATGACAACTCAGAAACTGTACGCCCCGCGATTGCAGGGCTTCCATACTCGTGTCCTGATAGATGGAATTCAGGTCGTCCGGATTCTTGACGGCAGACTCTTGCTTCATGCCGACTTTCCTGTTGTAGAAGAGGTTTTTGACTGCAGGCTTCCCGGTTGCCGGGTCGGTCACTTTCAACCACTCGCCGATCTGGTACTTCTGCCATACGTAGTCGTCGTAACTGAGCATGTTGGCGGGGCCGTGCAGCGCGGCTGCCATCTTGACTTGCCGCTCCGGGATGCCGAAACCGAACTGCAGTCCATTGAAAGAATTCTTGATGTTGTTGAGGAATCTTCCGTCGCCATTGTGCACGACGTCGTACAGTTGCTTGATCCGGGCTGGATCCGTCACGAGCTTCTCGAATTCGGCGAGTTTCCACTCTGAAGTTTTCCAGACAAGCTGGGCTTCGGTTGCGTCGGGCACGCCGCTGAACAAGCCGACTGTTAGTAAGCCTAACGCTCCCCGGGTTATTAACGATCTGCGAGTTACGTCGCTCATGTTTGTCCCACTCCTACGCGGCATTGGAAACGAATCGACGCCACCGAGCCGTTATTACCTGAACAGGATCTTGGCCATCATCCCCTTGTCCTCGTGATTCAGCAAATGGCAATGAAACACCGACATACCCCTGATGACTGGGTCGGTAAAGTCGAGGATGACGTCGACAAAGCCGCCATAAGGAACATTCACGGTGTCCAGCCACGCTGGATCGGGCAGCGGCGCGCCATTTTGTGCATAAGCCAAGAAGTGAACCTGGTGGATGTGAAAAGGATGCAGCTCGGCTGTTGCATTGAGAATACGCCAATGCTGATACGTACCAACACGAACGCTTGTCATCGGACTCTCGTCCGGCGAAAATTTGCGGCCGTTGATGTAGAAGCCGTTCTTGTCCTCTGTAAAAGTGACAATGAAATCCGGGGCCGTTTTCTTGAACGGCTCAACGTTGACGGGTTTATAAACCGGAGGACGGTGATTGATGGCATGCGCGTTCCGAGAAAGTGGGTCCGCTTTGATTTGATCGGACCTTGGCGGCACAAGATCTGCCAGTACCATCTCGGGGTTGGGGTCCCCGGCCGGACCTGTATTCACGCACAGAGTGCGCAGCGTTCTATGAGCGCCGGAGGGTGGACCCGTAACGATTGCCTCGAGCCGGCCCGCAGGCGCAACCAAGATGTGATCGGCCGCTTGTGTCGGATGTTTGGGATCGTGGTAGGCTAGCGGCAGCCCGTCAAGTGCCACGACTTCAAGACTCTCTCCATCCAACTGCAAGTCCAGATAGCGGTCCGCAGAGGCGTTCACAATGCGCCAGAACTGCCGCTCTTCAGGCGCGATCTCGATTTGTGGCCGAATCACTCCGTTGACGGTAAAAATTTCCTCGACTTTTTCGGTCTCTCCTCCGCATCCCTTTGTGGGGATTTCAACCTCGTGCATGAGTGCGCTGGCATTCGGATCATGCTCGATGGAGCGGCCGCGCACAACTATCACACGCTCACGCAGCTTTGAGAGCTCAGGGAGATAGCGCTCCATTCCTTCGATTACGATGGCTCCCGACATTCCGTCCAGTACTTGCCGGTGACTCTCCCCGTGCGGATGGGTGTGGTACCAGAAAAGACCTGGCGGATGATCGCGTGGAATCTCAACTGAGTAGTGCAAAGCCTGACCCGGTTTAGCCAGCATGGTTAACACATCATCTTGAGGGGCATCTGGGGACACGGCGAGCCCATGAAAGTGCAAGTTCGTCATATCCATGCACGGATTTATGGCACACGTCTCCGCCGACATGAGCGGAAGATGGTTGACGTACGTGATTCGCAGAGTGTCACCGGGAGAAGCGCGGATGACCGGAGCCACCGTCTCTCCGTCGAAAGCAAACGCATCCCGGCCGTTTTCATTTACGGCATCAAGCCTGAGGGATACAACATGAATCTTAGCCCGCACCTCCGGTGGCTCCGGCACCGCAATCTGGGCACCACCGTACAATGCGAAAAAGACAGCCACGCTAAGGAATAGAATCCGCGCGTATTTTGTTTGACGCGTCATAGCAGTTCCCTTCTTCTACTGCCTTCGCTGTAGCGTTGCCTGGTTCATCCAGAACCAGTGACAAGTGTGACCACCCGCAATGAAGGACTTGAAAACTCTTGGCGCAGCAGTCTCATGCCAACACCATGGGCGTTTTGAGGGAATCCCTGGCGTGGGCGAATTTGGAGCTGCTACGCCATCCCGGTATTTGCATGCAATTCTCCAAAGGTGACCTTGCCGGTAAGCTAAGGATCCCGGGGCTTCTTCCGCTACACGGGCAATGAGATTGACTGTCCTGGTGTCGACAGGCTGATAACGATGTCAACATTTGGACGGTTCCAGCGCTGAACTCTTCTCCATTCGATTAATCGTTCGTCGCCGTTTTTTCTGAGGCCAGTGTTGTCGCATGCGGCTCTTCGAGGCATTCCAGGAAGGGTGCCGCTGGTATGAGCACTCGCATACCAACGTATGATTGTGCGTTTCAGACGACGCTGCTAGCTTTCAATCATGGCCAACGAAGGCAAGACTAACTTAGTCGCGATCGTCGATGACGACGACTTAATGCGCGGCGCACTGCAGGGGATGTTGAAATCCGTCGGATTGCAGTCGCAAACTTTTGCGTCCGCGGAAGAATTCCTGACTTCCGGTCAGCAGAACCACACAGCCTGTTTGATTGCGGATATCCGCATGCCAGGAATGTCGGGGCTGGAATTGCAGGCCGAGCTGAACGACGAACAGCGCCGAATTCCGACCATCTTCATCACGGCGCACGGTGACGAAAAAATGCGAATGCGAGCGTTGAAAGCAGGAGCGGTGGAGTTCCTTGCAAAACCGTTTGACGACGAGGCATTGCTGGCGAGTGTTCGGGCTGCCTTAGGAAGCTGAGCCCGATAAGCGGCGTGCACACGAGGAGGTCTCTGTGGCGGCTATCCAGATATCAAGGGCTGTTGACGAGAGTTCTTACGGGCGCAGATTCGAGCAGGTCATAGGAAGCAGCCCAGCTCTTGAAGACGTACTCGAACAGGTCGAACGGGTCGCGCCTACGGATTCCACCGTTCTTATCCAGGGAGAAACCGGCACCGGAAAGGAGTTGATCGCGCACGCCATTCACAACATCAGCTCGCGGTGCGGACGCCCATTCGTCAGGCTGAATTGCGCGGCCATTCCCCTGGATCTCCTCGAAAGCGAACTCTTCGGCCACGAGAAAGGCGCATTTACCGGAGCGATCGCCCAAAAGATTGGCCGTTTTGAACTCGCGGATAAAGGCACGCTCTTCCTGGATGAGGTCGGTGATATTCCGCCGGCCTTGCAGCCTAAACTGCTGCGCGTTTTGCAAGAACAGGAGTTCGAGCGCCTGGGTAGCACCCGGACGCACCAGGTGGATGTTCGGCTAGTGGCTGCCACAAATCGTGATCTCGCCGAAATGGTGAATCGAGGCCAATTTCGCAGCGACCTCTACTACCGACTGAATGTTTTCCCCGTGCTGCTACCCCCTCTGCGGGCGCGCCCCGAAGATGTTCCCGCCTTGGTCATGCATTTCGTCGAGATTTTTGGCCGACGGATGGGACGGAAAATCGAGTACATCCCCCCAGAAACCATGTCCGCGCTGAACTCCTATCACTGGCCGGGAAACATTCGCGAGCTACAGAACCTGATCGAACGTGCCGTGATTCTTTCAAGAGATGGTGTGCTTCCCAATCCTTTGCGAACGACAAGAAGCCAGTCAGTCACCGTGCCGCCAGCTGCAACAACTCTGAGGGAGTCCGAGCGCTCATTGATCCTGCAAACGCTAGAGCAAGTTCGTTGGGTGATCGGCGGTCCGAACGGCGCGGCTGCCAAACTTGGATTAAAGCGCACTACTCTGATCCACAAGATGCAGAAGCTGCAGATTTATCGACCCGGTTTCCAGACGAAACGCGATGTAATCGAGCCAACCGCAACTGCTGGAGCATGACTCCGACCTTCCCTACAATTGCCTCAACCAACCCGGGTACTATTCGTCGAGGCTTGCGTCCTAGAGGCTTCTGTCCGTCTTCAACGGCTTATCGTATACCTGCCGAGCGTTGAGCAGTTGCGAACGATTCCACCCGCCGCCTGATGCTCGAGCGACATCCAGTTTTCCAAATGCTGTATGCCACGAGTCGACACTCACCAGTAAAAAAGTAGATGAGCAGCACGAAGAATCCGAACTGTCCAGAGTGTCAATAGGGGGATTGGGGAGTCCGCATTTGGACAACGACAATACTTCACTTCTCAATCGAGGCGTCCAAATCGTGTCACGAAGTCTTGGTCTCGTGCGCTCCCATAGAAGCTAATTCGTAACATAGCCTTCATTTCGTACCTTGGAACACAGCGTGCATAAACAGTTTTCGAGGTAGTCGTCATGTTTCCAGGCCCTCAGCTGTTGGCTTCGGTTCGCGGACTTTTAGCGATTGCTGCTTTCGCATTCCTCTGCGTAGAACTTCCAGTTGCCCACGCACAGAGCGAGATTTCCGACATTCACATCGAGCCTAGAGTTCAGTCGAGGACAAGCGTACTCAGCAACAGCGGCCTCGATACCATTCGCACACATACAGAGCTAGTGCTGGTGCCAGTCACGGTTACCGACCCCATGAATCGTGTGATAGTGGGGCTCGAACGGGGTAATTTCCAACTGTTCGAAGGCAAGCAGTCACAAGAGATTAAACACTTTTCCCGCGAGGATGCGCCGGTATCGTTAGGGGTGATCCTCGATGTGAGTGGCAGCATGGCGTCGAAGATCGAAAGGGCACGAGAAGCCGTCCTGAAGCTGTTGGAGGCTTCGAACCCACAAGATGAGTTCTTTCTGATTACCTTTTCAGACACACCACATCTCGTCCAGACCTTCACCCATACAGTCGCGGATTTGCAGGAACAGTTGCTTCTTGTGCGCCCCAAGGGGCAAACCGCACTGCTCGATGCTCTTTACCTGGGCCTGAACAAAATGCACGAGGCGAAGTATGCGAGAAAAGCATTGCTCCTTATTTCGGACGGGGGCGACAACCACAGCCACTATACGGAAAAAGAAGTGAAGTCCAGGATTAAGGAGTCCGATGTTCTTGTCTATTCGGTTGGCGTTTTCGACCGGGAATTCCATACACCGGAAGCGATTCTAGGCCCTGATCTTCTGACGCAGATTTCTGAAGTGACCGGCGCTCGCTGTTACACGCTCGACAATCCTAGAGATCTTCCACTAGTCACTCAACACATCGGGGTTGAGTTGCGCAACCAGTATGTGCTCGCGTACAGTCCGAACAGTTTGAAAGATGATGGCAAGTGGCGGAAGATTAAAGTCAAATTGACACAGGTTCCCAAGAGACTTCCGCAGCTGTACGTGCATGCCAGAACCGGCTATTACGCAAGATCGCAATAGCACGCGCGGCTTTCAGTTTTAACAAGGATTGTGCCTGATAATTCCGCCCAGCCGTTCAACGACTTGCACTGTCGCGGAGAAAAACAGGGGCGCCGAACAAAGGCGCCACATCCTCACAACCGCTGAGATCGTGCTCTTTAGCCGAGCCACTGCGGGTTGGCGTACGTGCCGTCAAACTGGTGACTCGTCTTGTAAAGTTCGAACTGGCCTGACTCCGCGGCCTTCGAAGTTTTTGCCAGAAGAGTTGCAACCTGAGAAGAATCCATCGCCTGAAAGCTGCGGGCCGCCTGGAGAGCTTGTTGAAGGATCTGTATTGAATCGCAACCGGTGATGACGACACTGGTCGGGAGATTCATCGAGTAATGGAGACACTCGATCGGGGTGGCAGTCTTGCTCTGAAGGATGTGGTGATCGCCCATCGGTTTCATGCCGAGAACTCCAATGCCGTTCTCAGTCAAAACCGGCAGGACTTTCTTTTCGAAACTGTTGAAGTGGGCGTCCATTACGTTAAGAGGCATCTGAACGGCATCGAACTTGAACCCGTGCTGTGAAGCCGTGGCGAGCATTTTCAAGTGAATGTCTGGACTCTTATGCCCAGTGAATCCGATAAAACGAACCTTGCCCGCCTTCTGGGCTTCTAGAACTGCCTCCATCCCACCGCCTGCGGCAAAGACGCGGTCCGGATCAGAATCGCGGATCACTTCGTGAAATTGGAGTAAGTCAATTCGATCGGTCTGCAACCTCTGCAGCGATTCATTGAGCTGAGAGGTTGCAGCGGTCTTGGTTCGACCATCGATCTTGGTCATCAAGAATGCTTTCTGACGATAGCCGTCACGCAGGGCCTTGCCCATTCGAATTTCGCTCTCTCCGCCGTTGTAGTCCCAGCAGTTATCGAGGAAATTGATTCCTTCATCGAGTCCCGTGCGAATAATGCGAATGCTCTCGGCTGGATCGCTCTGCTTGCCTAAGTGATAACCGCCGAGTCCGATCACCGAGACCCGTTCACCAGTCCGGCCCAGCGTTCTAAACGGAATTCCATTCTTGCGATCGGTTTCGGCGGACCCGCTTAGCGTTCCTGCCATCAGCAGCGAAGCTGCAGCCATGCCAACAAACTCTCTCCTACTCAGGCCGGAACTCGGATCGCTGTCGCGCAACGACGACTCATCGGAACGATTGGAGCGGGATTCAGTGGAGTCGTTGTCATTGAGAGACATAGAAAACCTCCTGTGAATTTGTACGAGGCAATATTATCCGAACAGATTGCTGCTCGAAAGCGGCAAGTCGCGGAGGCGCTTGCCCGTGGCGGCGAAAATCGCATTACAAAACGCGGCAACAAATGGTGGGACCCCAGGCTCTCCGACTCCAGCCGGCGGCGCAGAGCTCTCCGTAATGTAGACGTTCGTTTGATCCGGGACTTCATTGATTCGAGCCGCGGGATAGTCATTGAAATTGGATTGCTGGATTACACCGTTCTTGGCGGTGATCTCTCCGCTGCGCACAATGCTCGTGCCGAAGACCGCCGCTCCTTCGAATTGTGCGCGCGTGGCGTCCGGATTTACCACGAGCCCGGCATCCACCGCTGTGTCGACCCGGGGAATGCGTATCTCGCCGTCATTACTCACCTCCACTTCCACGACCGTCGCCACATACGTCAAGAAACTGCGATGTGCCGCAAATCCAAACCCGTGGCCCTTAGAACTCTTTTTTCTAGCCCATCCGGATTTTTCGGCGACCATTTCGATGACATTCCGCAGCCGGCCTGTTTCCCACGGATAGGTTTTGTAATCCGCGCCGTAGTTCGGATATTCCACGTTGGTGAAGTCCAAAGTGCGGGCCGGTCCGATCAGGTCGAGCATATACTCCACGGGATCGCGGTTGGCGCGGTGGGCCAGTTCATCTGTAAAACACTGGATCGCGAATGCATGATAGATGTTCGCTACGGAGCGCAACCAACCGATCCTGACATGAGCTTGCGCGGGGCCGTTCTCAATGCGGATGTTGGGCAAATCGTAAGGAAGGTCGGTCCAACCCTGAGCCAAATGCGGGGGGTCTCCATAAACGGCGTTCACGTCGAAGATCGAAGTGATTGGCGGAAACACCGACCTCTGTAGCCACGCCGTGGGCTTTCCCTTCTCATCGACAGCAGCCTTCATGTACATCGCAGCTACCGCGTTGTAGTAGTCAAACTTCACGTCGTCTTCGCGGGTCCAGACAACTTTTACTGGGCGCTCCAGCTTCTTCGATAAGACCGCGGCCTCGGCAATGTAATCGGGCTTCGATTTTCTTCCAAATCCGCCGCCTAACAGTGTGACATGACAAACCACGTCTTCGACTGGAATGCCGACTTCCGAGGCTATTATCGCCTGCGCCCCCTGCGGATTTTGGGTGGGCGCCCAGGCCGTCAGTCTTCCGTCTTTGAATTCCGCCAGCGCGACCATCGGCTCCATCGGGGTGTGGGCCAGAAGTGGAACGTAATAGTCGGCCTGAACCACATTCTTGCCCGTGGGGAATTCTTTATTAGAGTCGCCTACGCTGCGGATGAGTTTCCCTGGCTTGTGCGCCGTTTCCCTGAGCTCTTTTTTGTATTCGACGGAGTCGTAGGATTCGTTGGCCCCGTTGTCCCAGGTGATCTTCAGTTTCTTGCGCCCCCGGAATGCAGCCCAGGTATTGTCGGCAATCACAGCAACGCCGCCCAGCGGCTGAAATGCACAAGGCGGCTTGAACGGATCAATCTGAACAGTCTGGCGTACTCCTGCAACCTTCAGCGCTTCCTGATCGTCGAGACTTTTTATTTTTCCACCAAACACTGGAGGATGTTCGATCGACGCATAGACCATGCCATCCAAGCGCGCATCCATTCCATACATCGCCCTGCCCGTGCAGAGATCTTCCAGGTCAACGCTGGTCATTCCCTTCCCGATGTAGCGCCAATCCGAGGGTTCTTTCAGCTTGAGTTGTTCAGTCTTTGGCACGGGAAGGCGCGCCGCTGCAGACGCCAGTTCTCCGTACCCCAAGCGCCGGCCCGTTGCCTTGTGAACTACGGTATGCATTTCCGTGGAACACTCAGAGACGGTTACGCTCCACTGCTCTGCCGCCGCCTGGATCAACATCAAGCGCGCTGCGGCGCCGCACTGGCGCAGTGTGTCAAAGAAGCTCCTGATGGAATGCGACCCGTCGGTGTTTTGATCTCCGTATCGCTTATCGCCAATCGCCTGATCGATTTTCACCCGCTTCCAATCGGCGTCAAGCTCATCGGCAAGCACTAATGGCAAAGATGTGCGAATGGTCGTTCCCATTTCCGAGCGGTGAGCCACGATGTAGACGGTTCCATCCTGCTGAATTCCTACAAAAAGATTGGGATGAAAGGTTGCGCGGTCCGCATCGGTTTGACCGTCTGTGGAGTGACCATGCCTGAGCATCGGCGGAACGTATCGAGCAGCAAGGACAAGCGCTCCTGCCCCGAAAATTCCTTGGAGAAACCGTCGCCGGCTTACATTTTCCATTGGACTCATGCGTTTTTCCCCGCCGCCAGCTTGATCGCCTGGCGAATTCGTTGGTAGGTGCCGCAGCGACAGATATTTCCGGCCATCGCGTCATCAATTTCCTGATCAGAGGGATGCGGATTATTTTTCAAAAGCGAAACTGCCTGCATGATCTGTCCGGACTGACAATAGCCGCATTGCGGAACGTTCACCTCCATCCACGCTTCTTGCACGGGATGAAGGCCGTTTGCTCCAAGGTCCTCAATCGTGCGAATGTTACTATCCGCCACCGCGCTCATCGGCGTAACACACGACCGTATGGCTTCGCCGTTTTTATGAACGGTGCAGGCGCCGCACAAGGCGATGCCGCAACCAAACTTTGTTCCCGTCTGTCCCAAAATGTCACGTAGGTACCACAGGAGTGGCATGTCGGGATCGCCGTCGAAGGCGTGATCTATCCCATTCACTTTGAGCTTCATCGTTTGCGTTCCTTCCCTCTCGTTAGACAGCATTCCGCGTGCCACGCAGCCCTGCATCTACTGGAGACAAAGTCCAGAATTTATTCGGGTTTCTCACAAGAGCAAGCCAGGATTTGAACCCCATGTCCGCATATCGACGCGGGTGTTCAATCGCGGTCACTGAGTCTGCACGAGTCAGCTTCCATGTTGCACGAAGACGGACTTGTAAGTTGGCAAGCGAGTTGCTTCTCCCAGAGTGGCGGACGCTCGCCTAACCTTTGCATATTCGATGGAATCGTCAAGGGCGAGCAACAGCCGAAGGAGATAACTTTGAAAAACACTAGACGCTCATCATTTCCTACAGCAATAATATTTGCAATTTTGTGGATTGTTTTAGCGGTGTTTTTGCATGCGCAAGACGCGCAGTTTCATGATGCGCCAGTGTCCAGTGTCCACATGAAGAATCCCTATGCAGGACAGCAGACGGCCGCCGCAGCGGGGTCAAGGCTGTACGCAACGAACTGTAGCTCTTGTCACGGCACTCATGGGCAAGGGAATGGAGCGATGCCTGCCCTAGTGCACGGGTCCACGCAATCCGCGTCTGACGGAGAGATCTTCTGGTTTATCACGACAGGAGCTCCTGACAAGGGAATGCCATCCTGGAGCACGCTGCCGGAGCGGCAACGATGGCAGCTTGTCACCTATCTGAAGTCGCTCAAAACTTCTCATGGTGCACAAGAAAGCGGTTCGGCATCCAAATAGTGACTCCGCTTCAACGGAGGTATCGAGGTGAATTGTGAATAAGAACATTTCTGCAAGCGCGGCTGGCCAGGTGTCACTCGGCGGAGAACTTTCTGTCAACCGTCTCGGTTACGGAGCAATGCGCCTTACTGGCGAAGGTATCTGGGGGCCTCCAAAAGATCGCAAGGGGGCGCTCGCGGTTCTCCGACGCGCCGTCGAACTCGACGTCAATTTCATCGACACTGCAGATTCATACGGACCTTATGTAAGCGAGGAACTGATTGCCGAGGCGTTGTTTCCGTACCCGAGCGGTTTAGTGATTGCCACCAAAGGCGGGTGGAATCGGCCCGGCCCGAATCAGTGGACGCACGATGCAACTCCCTCTCACCTCCGGAAAGCAGTCGAGGGCAGCCTCAAGAGACTGCGATTGGATCGCATCGATGTTTACCAACTCCATATCCCCGACCCGGTAGTGTCTTTCGACGTTTCGGTTGAAACCCTGGCTGAGCTCCGCCACGAGGGCAAGATTCGTTTGGTCGCGTTATCCAACGTCACGCAGGAGCACATCGAGCGCGCTCGCAAAATTGTTCCGATTGTCTCCGTGCAGAATCGCTATAGCTTTGCGGACCGTGAATGGGACTACGTGGTGGAATATTGCCAGCGAAACCGGATCGCTTTCATTCCCTGGTTCCCCCTTGGAGCCGGCAGAGTTGCGGGAGAAGTTCTGAACCGCACGGCAAAAGCGCACAATGCGAACCCCACACAGATAGCCTTGGCCTGGCTGTTGCGGCGATCTCCGATCATGTTGCCAATCCCAGGAACGTCCTCGATCGAACATCTGGAGCAGAACGTTGCGGCGGCTTCACTGCGCTTAACGGAAGAAGAATTCGAGGAACTGTCCGAGGTTACCGAATTGATCGGATCTCGCTGAAAAACAATCTGGCTTAATAATTCGGGTTGCCGCATGCGGTTTGCTGTGTGAGACAGCAACAGCCAACCAGTCCGACATCTTATCGCGGGTCGCGAATTCAGTTGTTGCAGGTTCGCGATCATTCGTCGAATTGTCAAGCTATGGCGGCACTTCCAACGGCGAGTCAATCCATCGTCAAGGCGTCAGTCAGCGGACACGCATTCGCATCAGTGTTCTCTGCTAGCCGGAAACTCCTGAACGTAACTTAATCGAAACATAGAAGTGAGCGCGCTGTTCATTGCGGCCTTTACTGTGGAAATGCAATTGCTCCAGCACGGCTCGTATCGAACACAATCTTCTAGACCTGCCCAGGGCGTGTGCAAGTCACCTGTAGCGATGGAGAGGTGATGTTCGACAACCACATTCGCTTGGGAGGTTTCGCCGCTTATGTCCAACCGTTATCTGTTGCTCTGCGCTTTCACCTGCTTGCTGGTTGCGCTTTCGACGAGAGTAGCTGTTGCTCAGTCTCTCACTTCTGGTGACATTGCTGGAATCGTCACCGACCCATCTGGGGCTGCAATCTCGAACGCGCAGGTCTCGCTGAAGAATAACGCTACGGGCGCTACGCAGACTCACACCACGAACGATCAAGGCGCGTACCGATTCTCTTTGTTGAGCCCGGGAGCATACGCCATCTCAGTCTCTGCTTCGAATTTTAAGGTTTCGCAACAGGCTGCTTCTGTCGCCGTCGGTCAAACCACTACGTTGAATATTCAAGTGCAACTTGCGTCTGCGACTCAAACTGTTGAGGTAACCGGGAGCGGAGATGTTGTCCAAACCGACAACGCGGACTTAACCACTTCGTTTTCGGCGCAACAGATTGCCGAGGTTCCGAACCCCGGCAATGACCTGAGCTATATCGTGCAGACATCTCCCGGAGCGGTAATGAATACCCAAGGTGGATACGGCAACTCCGCTACTTTCGGCTTACCGGCAACCTCAAATCTGTTTACGGTTGACGGTATGGACGAGAACGATCCCTTTCTGAACCTTAACAACAGTGGGGCGACGAACCTGCTTCTGGGTCAAAATGACATCGATCAAGCGACCGTCGTCAACAACGGTTACTCCGGCCAGTATGGCGGCTTGGCGGGAGCCAATGTGAATTACGTCACCAAATCCGGGTCCGACCGATGGCACGGGAATGCGCTTTATTGGTGGAACGGGCGAACGCTGAATGCCAACAACTACTTCAACAATCAAACTGGCACGCCGCGTCCGTTTGATAACGCTAACCAGTGGGCCGCGTCGTTTGGCGGACCCATTCGCAAAGACAAGACCTTCTTTTTTGTCAACACGGAAGGCGTCCGGGTTTTGCTTCCGACCAGCACAAAGGTCAACATTCCGAGCCCGCAGTTTCAAGCCGCCACTCTAATTCACCTGCAGCCACAACCGGCCTCGATCCCCTTCTACCAAACTTTGTTCTCGTTATGGAACAACGCGCAGGGAGCGAAGACCGCCAAAGATGTCTTGCCCCCAGGCGCGACCACGGGCGCGAACCCGACGCCGACGGGTGATGGTTGCGGCACCTTCGCTGGATTAGGTTCAGCAGCAATTCCTTGCGCTCTGCAGTTCCAGTCCACCTCAGGCAATCAGACCAACGAGTGGCTTCTGACCGCCCGTGTCGACCAGAACTTCGGCAATAATGACCGCGCCTTCATCCACTTCCGCGCCGATCACGGATTGCAGGCCACCTATACAGATCCGATCAGTCCCGTTTTCGACGGTCTCAGTAAACAGCCACAGTACGAAGGGCAGCTTCAAGAAACTCACTCGTTTGGAAGCACTGCGGTGAACCAGTTCATCGTCTCAGGTTCATGGTACAGCGCGGTGTTTACAACCAATAGCCTCTCTGCGGCAACCGCATTGATTCCCTTTCGCCTGGGCTTCAGTGGAAACGCTTTTTCTTCTCTCGGTCGTGATCTGAATCTGTGGCCGCAGGGTCGCAACGTCACTCAGTATGGGATTATCGATGACTTCTCGAAAGTGAAAGGCAATCATGCGCTGAAGGTTGGACTCAACTTCCACCGCAACGATGTGACGGACTACTCGCCGGGCATCGGCACCATCGGGTATAGCCAGGGAGAGGACCTGTCAAGCTTCTACAACGGACAGGGAGTCAGCTATGCGCAGAATTTCTCAGTTCGTGCCACGCAGCCGGTGGCAGTCTACGGTTTGGGTTTTTATGGACAAGACGAGTGGAGTGCTCGTCCAAACTTAAAGATCACTCTGGCGTTGCGCGGCGATCATAACTCCAACCCGGTGTGTCAGACCAACTGCTTCGCGCGCTTGGGTACCGATTTTCTCAACATATCGCACAACGTCAACACTCCATACGACCAGGCAATCCAGACCGGCCTGCACCAGGCGCTGGGTACATACACCAATGTTAGTTGGCAGCCCCGTGTCGGCTTCGCCTGGTCCCCGTTCAGTTCCGCGGGCCCGGTGATTCGCGGCGGCTTCGGATTGTTCACCGACATGTTCCCTGCCACGATAGCAGATTATCTGCTGAACAATGCTCCGCTGAATAATCTGTTCATCACCGGGGCAGGCCCTTTGTCGCCCGGCCAGTCCGGAAACCAGGCACTTCTAGCATCGCGAGCAAATGCCTCGTTTTTGACGGGCTTCCATGCAGGCGAGACACTGGGTCAGATCCAGGCACAGGATCCCCTGTTTGTGCCACCCTCGTTCTACAACGCTGCCCACCGCATAATCGCTCCGCAATACGAGGAGTGGAATCTGCAGGTCGAGCAACCGCTGGGATCGAAAAGCAGCGTCGCCCTCAATTACGTGGGCAATCACGGTGTGCATGAGGCGAGCCAGAACGCGGGCCTCAATGCCTACAGCTCCACGCCCTTTGGCGACTTGCCTGTTGCCCCAACGGATCCTCGCTTCGGAACCATCACGGAAGTATCCACGCCGGCCGTATCGAACTATAACGGTCTGAGCGTAACCGCAAAACATCAATTCAATTCCCTGCAAGTGCAGGCCAATTACACTTGGAGTCACGCCCTGGATGAAGTTTCCAATGCTGGCTTCCTCACTTACTCACTGCTGACTAACATCAGCGTCCTCTCACCACAAGATCCCTTCAATTTACGCCGCTACAACTACGGCAATGCGGACTATGACACTCGACACTACTTCAGCCTGAACTATGTCTGGAATGCGCCGTATTGGAAAGGACCGAAAGTTGCCCTGTCGGGTTGGGTGTTCTCCGGAACCATCTTCGCGCGCAGCGGTTTGCCATTCACTGTTGTGGACGGAAATCAAACAGGCAACCTGAGTGCCTTTAATTATGGTGGAAACCTCAGCGGTGTGGGTGCGTTCGTGTTCGCTAACTACCTTGGCGGCGCGCCGTCGTCCTGCGGTTCCACTGCGGTCAAGACCCCATGTCTCACCAACGCGATGTTCACGCCGGCCAGCACGGGCTTTGGTATCGAACGACGCAATCAGTTTTATGGACCGAAATATTTCGACACTGATTTCACCGTCATGAAGAATTTCAAAGTCCCGCACTGGGAAGCGGCACGGATCGGCGTCGGAGCTCAATTCTTCAACCTATTCAACCACCCCAACTTCGACCAACCCGTCGGCGGCGTCTCCAATCCGAACTTTGGCTCGATCATCAGCACGGTCAACACTCCAACCAGCATTTTGGGATCGTTCCTGGGTGGCGATGCTTCGCCACGACTGATTCAGTTCAAGGGTAGTCTCACCTTCTGATTTCGGACCGTTCCTGATTGGCGGCCCGTTCAGGGCCGCCTTTTTTTGCACTCGTTGCATAGAGCTCGTGGCTTTCTGGCATCTGCATGGGAGTCAACACAGCGACACTAGTGTCGGTATTTCTACTCCTCATATGCACCGACATATGTTAGCTCGCCTAAGCCGCTGAACCTACAAATCATTCTCCACTCTCACTAGATCTGGTTTGGAGGGGTATGTGCTCCTAAGAGAGCAACACGCCCAAGAAGCGACGGTGAGAGGAGCAAGATGATGATCGATATTTGTTTTCTCTTCTCACCTCGCTTCTCCCTCCGCATTGCTTCGAATCTCGGGCGTCTTTCTGTTCGTTGCGCTCGCGCGGCCGTGATGGTTGAGAATGCGGCAGACTTTCGGAGCGATTCATATAGCCGGACATACGATTTAATACAACGGAGACTTTATGACAACTCTTACGCCTGATCGGGTAAAGCTCGGATTTATCGGCTTGGGAAACATGGGAAGCCGCATCGCGCAACGCTTGCTCGCGCATGGTTACAAATTGCTCGTGTACGACAAGAATCTCGCGAACGCGGCGACCATCGCCACACAGGGTGCCACTGTTGCGAAGAACATTCAGGAACTGGCGAGCACAGTTGACGTGATTCTCACTTGCCTGACCAACGATGAGGCAGTTCGCAGCGTGTATACAGAACCGGTGGGAGTCTTTTCCAGCGCCCAACCGGGATCCGTGGTGATAGAGATGAGCACCATCTCTCCAGACACCTCTCGCGAGTTGCACGGTCTCGGGGCCCGGCGTAGCATCGAAGTGTTGGACGTCGCTATCTCTGGCAGCACTCCTGCCGCCGAGCAAGGCGCTCTGACGCTTCTTGCGGGGGGCAGCGGCGACCTGTTCCGTGCCGCCCAGCCGATATTTGAGACCATCGCAAAGCAGTATTTTCTCCTGGGTGATTCTGGTTCAGGAACAGCGATGAAGCTGGTAGTCAACACATTGTTGGGGGTAGGGATGCAGGCGATTGCTGAGGCTGTGGTCCTGGGGGAGAAAGCTGGCCTTGATCGCGACAGGCTGCTCGAGGTCTTGTCAAAAACGGCTGTAATCGCGCCGGCTCACGTCGGAAAGCTGGCCAGAGCAGCGGTGAACGATTACAGCCCGCAATTTCCATTGCGCCTGATGAACAAAGATTTTGAACTGATCCTGAAGGCGGCGGCAAAAGAGCATGTCTCGATGCCTGCGACAGAAGCTGCGTTTTATGTAAACTCCGAGGAGTTGGCTGTCGACGAAGAAAAGGACTTCTCGGCTGTGTTGCGGCGGATGGAAGAGATCGCTGGCTTGGAAACTGTATCTTAGGGTCGGGCAGGAGTGTCATCCGAAATATTTTCGATAGCGTAAGGCCCCTACGGGCCAAGAACCATCGGGTTCTTGCTCACATTATCTGATGCTCCAATCGTCTCTTCCTTAATCCAGTCACACACTGCTTTCTTTTCGGCGTCAGTAAGTTTTGCTTCCCGATGCATTGCAATGTACGAGCGGGGCGGCATCCTGCCCGTCGATATGACGCCGCACATCGAATCCAATTTATCCCGCCTCTGCTCCAGCGAATAGGTCTCCCATCCGGAAAAGTCCAGCTTTCTCCTGCCCTCGTTTACATCTCGTGTGATCCACCAGGAAAGCGGCACAACATAGCTGTACCAAGGCCACTCGGTGTGATTTGAGTGGCAATCACCGCACGCGCGCACCAGCACTTGTGCTGGCGCTGAATTGAAGAAATGCGGCAGCATCTGATTTCTCGATTTGCTGGCCTCGCGGTTCTCGGTGCCCACTTGCCCAAGAATCACGCCTGCGGCCGCCAGGGCAAGAATTAACTTTAGCATTCTCATCGTTGTTTCCTATCGATGATTTCGATCCCTGCACGTCCGGCAATTTTGAGACCGAGCACAGAGTAAATGCGCAAGATTGCTTGGAAACGTCAGTTTTGTCCTACGCTCGGGCAAGCCGAGCGCGCCGAATCGCTCGATAGTTGTCACGAGGTTGATCGGATATTCAACTTGACATCCGGTAGACCCTGCATCGAGTCAGTAAGTGCCCCTATTTCGACATACCTGTCGACCGATGGTCAGTGCAACGACAGATGGGTTGTGCTCGGAAACGGGCAACTCGAATGAATGCCGTGGCACATAAAATGCTTCCCTCGTGGCATGCAGGTTATAGGTACAAGAATCGCAAGGCGAGCCATCGTTACGGTCCAAGTGATTAATTGGGCAGCAATCATCGTGGGTATGGGGCTAATTCTAGCTGTAATAGGTGCAAGCATCATCGAATGTTTGGCAAATGTGCATTGAATCGCTGCTCGGCTGATAAGGCGACTGAGGCCAGCCTCCGCAATCTGAGTCCGCAATTATCAGCATTCATGTCTTGGTGCTCCATTCCGAAGTTATTTCCATCTCTAGCTCGGCATCTCAGCGCGAAACACTTAATGCGAGAAACACTGGGAGGAACGCTGGTACTTGGAATGCTCTCAGCTGGGCACCGCAAAACACCGCGAATTTGAAGTAGCAGTAAGGAGGAAACGTGAGTCGCATGAAGTGTACAGAAAGACTCTCATTGCTCTCGACAGCGGGTCTGTCCGCGCTCGCTATGCTAATGGCAGTGCCAGGTGCATCGGCGCAGAAGACTGCCAAGCCTGCACCCCCACTCAAATTTCAACCTCCACCTGGTTATCAGATTCCACCAGCCGATCAGCAGTGCATACTGCCAGGCGAAAAACTGAACCTGCAATGCATCATCAACAATGATCCAGACTTCCAGAGAATCAGAGCTGAGGAAGCGATGCTCGAGGCTCAGGCCTTGGTGGCTGCAAAGTCAGGGACACTGGATCCTTACCATCAGGTCGAGACCCTTGGGCAGCTCGAGATCTTTGACCCAAACTTGTCGGTAAACAAGAACCTAGCTTGTAGCTATTGCCATGACCCGGCAGCTGGCTACGCAAACGGTGCATCGATCTTGAGCGTGTTCACGGGCGGATCGAACCCGGGATCGGTTCCCATTACCGTCCACGGTGCATACCCAAACCAGCGGATTGCGAAGCGGAATCCGCAGAGCTACACCTATGCATCCTACTTCCCTCCGCTGCATTACAACCAAAGCCAGGCAGATTTCTATGGTGGCAACTTCTGGGATGGTCGCGCAACAGGATACAAGCTGCAGAATTCCGCGGCTAACCAAGCCCAAGGACCTCCATTGGATACCCAGGAAATGGCCAATCCAGATTCCGCCTGCCTGGTGTGGAAGCTTTCACAGAGCGAGTACAAGTTCTTTTTCGAGCAAGTCTTCGGCGAGGGCTCGCTCGAAATTAACTGGCCTTCAGACGTTCAGCAGATATGCAGCACACCAGCAGGCGCTGCTGTTTTTGAAGGAAACCCAACACCGCTTCAACTCAGCCCGACGGACCGTACTCTCGCTAACAAAGACTTCGACGAATTCGCGCAGGCCATTGCCGCTTACGAGAGTTCCGACAGCGTCAGCCCCTTCACCTCAAAATTCGATTACTATCTGGCGAACAAAGCAACTCTGACCTCACAGGAATTGAGGGGATATGAGTTGTTCCGCGGCAAAGGCAGCTGCAACACCTGCCATCTGGATGGAAGGTCAAGCACGCTGCTGGGCGGACACGATACTGGCCAGGCGGCTAGTGTTCAGCCTCTGTTCACTGACACTACGTACAACAACCTTGGCCTTCCCAAGAATGTAAAGCTCCCCTGGTATTCGGAGGACACTCCGGACCAATGGGGGTTTACCGCCAACCCGCTCGGCTTCGGTTTCACTGACGAGGGAATGGGATTGTTCCTCGACGGCTACTATGGAGCCCCGCCGAATTTGGACTGGGGACTACAGCTGCCGCAATTTGAAGGCAAATTTCAAACTTCGACCGCGCGCGATGCAGCGAAGGTGCCCTACCCTGGGTTTGTGAAAGCCTACATGCACAACGGCTATCTCACGAGCTTAAAAGAGGTAGTCCACTTCTACAACACCCGTGATGTGTATCCCTATCCTGTCTTGTCCGGTAATTGTCCATCGGGGACCATTGAGAAGGTAACCTGCTGGCCGATGCCGGAAGACCCCAATAATGAAAACATGACAATCGGCAAGCTTGGGTTGTCCTCTGAGGAAGAAGATGACATTGTCGCCTTCTTGAAAACTCTTGTAGACGGCTACAAGCCGTAGTTTGATTCTCGCTTCTGCAAAGTGGGGTGAACCATGTGGTTTTGTTGGTTCACTCCACATCTTTCACACTTGTTCAATGAAGGGCCTGCTACAGCAATACTCCACACGAGGTGCATATATGACTTCAGCAAAGCACGCATGCTTCACAATAGGGATCAACATTCTCGTCCTGAGCTTATTGCTCGTTCAAACTCGATTAGGCTCCGCGCAACAAGGTTCGAGTCCGAGCCAGAATGACGCTCGCCCCACGATCGAATCCGTCACCGACACGTTAGCTTTCATCAGTTGGACTACTCCGAATCCGGGCGGCACGATCTTGCATTACGCCATCGTGCACTACGGCACAGACCCTAATCATCTGGAATTCACAGCAAAGTCCCCAACCCGAATCAACCCCAGTCACAGTGAGATGGTCTTTCGGGTACGTATGGACGGTTTGGAGCCGGGGACAACTTATTACTACAAAGTGGCCTCCGAGCAAGCCACCGGCGTGCCCGATCCAACGACCAGCGGCGTGAACAAGCTCAACACCCGTTCGGCTAACTGGATGAGTGCAAGCAAATAGTATGCGATCTTTATGTGTGTACATCTGCTATCACAGGGAACAAACACTGTCACATTCGGACGACTTACTACATCTCTGAGAGGACGATCGGCGTGGCTCAACTCGGAAGTTTCGCGCTTTTACTCGCTCTGGCTTGCAGCGCATACTGCGTCGTCGCTGGCATCATAGGAATTGTCAGCAGGCGATTCTTTGCAGTGCCCTTGGCTGAAACGGCGCGGCGAGCCGGCATCGTTGTATTTGCCCTCGTATTTCTGGCGGCGATGATACTGGTAGTTGCCGCCTTCGAGAACGACTTCTCGATTGCCTACATTCTTCACCACAGCAATCGTGATCTCCCTGCACCGTACAAGTTCGCCACGCTGTGGTCAGGCCAGGAAGGATCCCTTTTGTTCTGGGCGCTCTTGCTATCTGCTTACGGAATGGTTCTCCGACTGCGATACAAGACCGATGTACGCTTGTTCGCTTACGCATCCGTGGTCGTTGCCGCAGTCCAGGTTTTCTTTCTTTTGTTGTTGACTTTCGCGGCGCGGCCGTTCGCCGTTACGCAGGGAAACACGCCAGCGGACGGCAACGGCTTGAATCCATTGCTGCAGTATCCCGAGATGGTGATCCACCCTCCAATGCTTTACCTCGGATACGTGGGGTTCACTGTGCCTTTCGCGTTCGCTCTCGGAGCTCTCGCCATGCGGGATCGAGGAGAACAATGGATTCGTATCACGCGCCGGTGGACCATGGTGACCTGGGGCTTTTTGACCTGCGGGATTTTTCTCGGCGCCCACTGGGCCTATTCCGTGCTGGGGTGGGGCGGTTACTGGGGTTGGGATCCGGTCGAGAACGCTTCGCTGATGCCTTGGCTCACCGGCACTGCCTTTCTTCATTCGGTCATGATGCAGGAAAAACGCGGCATGCTGAAAATGTGGAACATCTGGCTGGTCTTCGCCACCTTTTGGCTGGCGATTCTGGGAACGTTCCTCACACGCAGCGGCATCGTCAGTTCCGTGCATGCCTTCGCACAGTCTTCCATCGGGGACTGGTTTGCGTGGTTTCTCGCGATCACGCTGCTGGTATTCATCTTTTTCTTTTTCAAAAATAAGTCGCAATTGCGCAGCGAACATAAGCTCGAATCGATGGTTTCGCGCGAGTCGAGTTTTCTGTTCAATAACCTGCTCTTCGTTCTTCTCTGCTTTACCGTTCTGTGGGGTACGTGGTTTCCGAAGATTTCGGAATTAGTGCAAGGGAACAAAGTCACGGTCGGGGCGCCCTTCTACAATCGCGTCGCGATTCCCGTAGCTCTGTTGCTCCTGATTCTCACAGCGGTAGGGCCTTTGCTGGCATGGCGCAAGACTTCGATCGAGAGCCTGAGGCGAAACTTCATGTGGCCCGCCATCGGCGCCATCGGAGTCGCCGTGTTCCTTATGATCACGCCGCAGAGTTGGGGATCGCCTTTCGGCCTTAGACCCGCGCAGGATATTTCTTACTTCTATTCGTTGACGGCCGTATCACTGTCGGTGCTCGTAACTCTGAGTGTCGTCAGCGAGTTTTACCGCGGCGGTCGCGTTATTTCCAAACACACCGGCCAAAACATTTTCGCGTCGATGGTGCAGCTCGTCCATCGCAACACGCGTCGGTATGGCGGATACATTGTCCACTTCGGCGTGGTGGTCGTCATCATTGGATTCGCCGGCGCCGCCTTCAATCAGGAGAAAGAGAACGAAATGGGATACGGCGACAAAATGACAATTGGTCCCTACACGCTGGTCTGCCGCTCCTACACTGATGATGATGCACCCAACTATGCCAGCGAGTGGGCTGTGCTCGACGTTTACAAGGGGGGAAGACAGATCGCCACGATGACTCCGGAGCGGCGTTTTTACAAGGCTAGCCGCCAGACGTCCACCATGCCGGACATTCGTTCAACACTGGACGAAGATCTCTATCTCGTGTTTGAAGGATTGAATCCGGACAACGGTCACCCTATTTTGAAAGCTCATTTGAACGCGCTAGTAATGTGGATCTGGGTCGGTGTCTGGATCATGTTGATTGGGACTGTACTGGCTCTGATCCCAAATGCGTCTGCGCCGGAACGCGTTGCCGCCCGCGCCCGCTTTTTGCCGGTGCATGCCGAGCCCGTGGTCACAGGAGACTGATGCTCAGCCTTCGACACCTACATTCGAGGCTTCGCGCACGAACTATCAAAGCCGTGCAGATTGTAGCTGTGTCCGCCGCAGTTCTCGTGGCCATCGGTGCCGGAGATCCCACGATGCGGTTTTCGAAAATCGGCCACCGAATGTTGTGCGTCTGCGGGTGCCATCAGATTCTTTTGGAATGCAACCACGTCGGCTGCCGCGAGTCCGAGGCCATGCGCAACGAACTGACGGTATCGCTCGCCCGGGGAGACAGTGACAGCCTGATCGAGCAAGGCTTCGTGCAGGAGTACGGACCTACGGTGCTGGGGGCGCCGACTTCAAACGGCTTTGACCAGGTTGCATATATCGTGCCCCTCTCTGCGCTGACTCCCGGCTATGGTTTGATTGCGCTCGTAATTTGCGCCTGGAACAATCGCCCCTTTCCGAACGTCGCCGGACGCCTGCACCCGACAAGCGGCCTCAAGTTCGAAAACTTCCGTCAGCAAGCTCGCCGGGAGACCGCTCTATGATCTGGCTCATTTCATGCCTGACGCTCACGGTGGCGTGTTTGTTTTACGTTTTTCATCTGCCGGAGAGACTCTTTCCTGGATCGCCTAACATGCGCGCGGGCTATTTGCGCGAGCGCAAAGACGCAGTCTACGAAAACCTGCGCGATCTCAACTTCGAGTACAAGGCCGGCAAACTTCCTGACATCGACTACATGTCGTTGAAATCTTCTTTGCAGGACGAAGCTGCCACTTTACTCGCCGAGATCGCGCGCGCAGAAAACAGTTCCAAACGAGGAAGCCGAAATACGAGACTTTGAAAGGAATACAAACTGTGAAAACTCTGCTGAATATCGTCCCGATCGCGCGTTTCGGCTGCCCGACAGTACGGAGTTGGCGCACGGCCACGACCCAAGGATCCATCATTATCCTGATCCTGCAATTGACCTCTTTCGCCGCTGCGCAAACGCTCAGCGGCACGGTAAAAGATTCCACAACGGGCAAACCGTCCGCTGGTGACGAGGTCGTGGTGTTCAAGCTAGCCCAGACGATGGAAGAATCGGGTCGCGCTCAGACGGACGCCGCTGGCCTCTTCCGCTTCAAACTGGAGGATCCGCAAGCAGCGCATCTGGTTCGCGTTATCCATCAAGGCGTTAGTTATCACCGCATGGTGCCTCCGGGAGCGGCGTCTGTAGCCATTGAAGTCTATGACGTCGCGAAACAAGTAGACGGCGTCAAGGTATTTGCCGACATCATGCATGTCCGGTCGGCGGACGGCCAAATTGTCGTGACACGGGAATTCGTAGTGCAGAACAGGTCGCAGCCACCGCGCACGCAGATGAGTGAGCGCAATCTGGAGTTCTACGTTCCCGATCACGCACGCGTTATCGCGGATTCCGCGACGGCTACCCTCGAAACCGGCATTCCTGTGAAGTCCGCCCCCTCCCCCGAAAACGAAAAGAACCGCTATTCGTTCCACTTTCCTGTGCGGCCGGGGTTAACCCGCTTCGCGGTCACTTACCTGCTTCCTTACAGTGCCAGCGCGAACTTTGATCCCAGGACAATTTACCCCTTGGAGCACTTTGTGGTCACATTGCCGAAGGGGATGCAGTTCAAGGCGTCCGCGAGTTCGGCGCGCTTCAAATTACTGAACTTTCCCAACCAGCCCGACGCCACGGTGCGAGTGGCATCAGACGTCACGGCCGGGCAAAAGCTTGCCTTCAATATTTCCGGCGTAGGCGCGCACGAAACCGGCCGGCGCAACTCGCAAAACTCGGTGAATGTCGAGCATACTGCTCCCCGCGCAGAGTCCAATAACCGACCCGGCGGAGGTTTGGGTCCTCCCATCGACGCTCCGGATCCTCTGACCAAGTATCGGTGGTGGGTTCTGGGAGGGGCGGCTGCGGTGCTGCTCTTTGGAAGCATCTACGTAGCGCGGCCAAAGCCCACTGCACGAGCTTTGAGGCGCCAAAAAGATAGTTCTTTTTTCGTAACTGCTATGCAACCACAAATGGACTGCGAGCGGCCCGATGCCGCTGTTTTGGGAGATGGGCGGCCGCCTCTCGCGGCAGGATCCGCCAGCATACTGATGAATGGAATCAAGGAGGAACTCTTCCAAATTGAAGTGGAGCACAAGCGGGGCCACCTGTCCAAAGTCGAATACGACAAGGCCAAGGTCGCTCTCGACCAAACGCTGGCTCGCGCGCTCAAGCGCCTCGCACAAAAAGCTGAGCTGCACAATCCGAAATACTCTTAGTGGCTAAGACAACGAAATCGATGCCTCTATTGTTAGAAGAATGCAGTGTCGATCCGCGGACACGCCGCCAGGCTTTCACTTCCAGGCGCTTCAATAATAATTACGAACATTTACCAATAGTTACACCGTGAAACGATATAAATGCACCTTAGATCGAGCGATCGGCATCTATTGAAAAAGACACACAAAGTCTATAAGTTAGCAGTTTCCTCCCGTCAGGGCGGGAACTGCTGCTTAGCTATTCAAAGGAGAGTACGCTCGATGAAACGAATCAAATACACAGCGATATTATCGGTGATCACCCTACTATCCACCGTAAGCGCTTTGGCGCGAGACAAAAACCAGCACTCGGTAGAGATTTCGGACTCCGTACAAGTCGGAGCCACGCAACTAAAACCAGGCAACTACAAACTTGAGTGGCAAGGTACCGGCCCAGAGGTACAGGTGAATTTCGTGCGCGATGGAAGAACTATTGCCACGGCGCCAGGAACATTGAAGACGAATGATCCCCACGTAACTCAAGACGACGTCGTGACTGACAAAACCAGTGCCAACACACAAACGCTAAAGGAAATCGACTTCAGTCATAACAAAGAATCGTTGGTCTTTGAGCAGAGTGGAATGTAATTCACTCAATCCAGTCTCGGAAGGCTCCAAGTTCTGGTTTCTTTGACGAAGAGCCCTGCCCGGTCCACAGGCGGGGCTTCTTTTTGTGTTGTATTAGACAAGGCTGCTTTGTGCTGAATGCTGTCGCTGGAGACTTGGAAGGCGATTTCCGAAGAGTTTATTTTGCAAGGAGAAACTCCATGAAGTCACAATCTCTCCCGGTAATTGAACTACCCGCCATGGCGGTACCCTCGAGAGAGAACGCAACTGACAAGATAGACAGGAAACTGATGCGTCCGAACAGTCTGAACCTTGAGGCCTTTGCTGTGGGCTTGGCCTGGGCATTCGCAGGTGCTATCTGTTTGCTGATCGTCTTGAGCATTCTGCTAGTGGCCGCGGGCTACGCTGGATCCACTTTTCGTTAAGACTTACAACACACATCGGCCTCAAATCTTTGCGGAAGGTAGTGCCCTTTCTTTCGAGGAGCATGTGCTGCAGCTGGAATCAATCTTCGGGCCAGGAACTAACGCCAGTTCCAACAATTCCGACTTTCCTTCAGTCCTTAAGCAATAGAACTGCAGGTCTGCCCGCAAAGATTATGTGAATATGAGATATGGAGTTTTATATCCAGAGGAAACTTGCGCGAGTCGGTGGCGATCGAATTCCCGCGAGGGCCAAAACCTGCTATTTGTATGCATACTTTCTTGGGTGTGTTGCAAGGGAAAGGAGTGCGAAGGTCGATGCACTGCCACTTCGCACTCCAGTATTGACACTCAGCGAGTTGCGCTGTTCCCTGAAAGGGTCGCGGTTGGGGGTTCGGCGCCAGTGTGAAAAAGCTTCAGATTCAAAGTGATCTTCGTCTCGTTGCCTGCGGGCGGGGTACACACCGGCCCGCTGTAGCCTTCCCCTCCATCTGACATTGTTATCTGACAGTTGTCTTGGTGGATCACGGCAATCACATCTCCGGTGCAATTGGGCCCTTCGTAACCCTCACCACCAATCGTAGATTGCGCCTGACACTGTTCATCCCTTACGACGGCCGGCCAATTCGTAGCTTGGATCGCAGTCAGCAGTTCAGGAAAGTTCTCATAGCCAATTGAGGCTGACCCTGAGAGATCCAACTCGCTCCTTTCGTTCAGACTTACTGGCTTCAAGAGATCTGACGAAAGTGCGGCGCTCAAGCTTGGGAATAGAAAGCTAACTTCGCGAGTTTCGGTGTGAATCACAGGATCACCGTAGACCGGCCCGGCATACGCTTCACTCGGCGTCAGGGTCACACTGCGTTCCACGCGCGTCAATGTCAGATCCCCGATAACTTGCAGTTCCCCGGTTTTCGTGCGGAGAATGCGCTTGGAGTGGAACGTCAGCAGAGTATGATCTGTCGCGTCAGGAACGTAGCCGGCTGGCAATGTGGCCTCAGGACTGAGTGCGTGCTCCCACTGCTCATCCGCGGCGTAAATACTGAGATTGAAGACTGAGTTGTCCAGATTGTCTGTGTCAACCTTCACGCTTCCGGTCACACGTGCGACACCTGTGTTTACCGAGTTTGGATTCGCCGCCGAACCCTGATATAGCCGCGCGCTGGAAGTGGCGGAGTCGAGAATCCATGAGCCACTGTCGGCGAACGACAGCGGAGAATTGATTAGGAGTATAGGCGCCACCAAGATGGCGAAAGTTGCTCTCTTCGCTAGTTCAAACGTATGAATGATGTGTGATTTCATTGTAGTTTGGTTCTTTCTCCTTCGGGTTCTGCTAGGGCACGATGAGTGCCAAACCGACTCATGGAGATCTAAGCTGAAAACCATCAAGCCACCGGCTGTGCAGGTTGTATTTAAGTGGGTTAAAGGCCTTATGTGGGCCGAGAGATTTCCACAGTTGCCTATATGAACACGTTCGACTGGTCGATCCTCAAAGCCCGTGACCACAGAATGACAGGTGACCGATTACCGACATCAGTTCCAGCAGCCCAGTTGAAGTGCCAATCCCACAACGCTCAATTTCCCTGCAGCTAATGTCCTCTCGCCACTTCAGGCTCAATCACTCTTTTGGCAACCGCTTTGCAGGTGTCAGGAACGAACGCCAAACGGAAGCGCTAACTCCCCCCTGGAAGTAAGGAGAGAAATTGCGATCACGTAGCCCAACTAAGTGGCGAACGTGGATGACGCAGCTTGTCGTCGTGATCTGCGGCGTCGGGGCAGCTTTTGCAGAGACCGCGCCACCCTTTAGTCCGACAAATATTTTTGCTCCCGCATCGACGCCAGCAAAATCGATCTTTGGGTTGTCGCTGTTTGTACTGGCAGTCACAGGAGCCATTTTCTTAGTCGTCTTCGCTTTGCTGCTTTACTCCGTCGTGAAATTCAGAAAGCGACGGAATGACGACGGACGGGAACCTCCCCAGGTATACGGGAGCAACCAAGTGGAGTTGGCCTGGACGATTGTCCCAATCCTCATCGTGATCGCATTGTTCATGGCGACAGCACGGGTGATTGCCGTCGTTCAGAAAACAGCCCCGCCCGGCAACGCGATCACGGTGACGGCAATCGGCCACCAGTTCTGGTGGGAGTATCGTTACCTGGATCTGGGAGTAGTAACGGCAAATGAACTGCATGTTCCGGTAAGTGATTCGGTCCATCCAACCCCAACCTTCATCAAGCTGCTATCCGCCGATACTGACCACAGTTTTTGGGTGCCGCGGCTGGGCGGGAAAACGGATCTGATTCCGAACCATCCGAACAGCATGTGGATCGACCCGCAGGAGACCGGAGTTTATCTCGGGCAGTGCGCGCAATATTGCGGAACCCAACACGCCAAAATGCTTCTACGTGTTTACGTCCAGTCGAGGGACGAATTTGACCGGTGGATTCGTCAGCAACGCCGGCCTGCAGTCGTGGATGACACCGTTTCTGAGGGGCAACGGATATTCGAAACGACCGCCTGCATCAACTGCCATGCTGTGTCAGGCACAGTGGCCAACGGGCGATTCGGTCCGGACCTCACGCACCTGATGAGCCGAGACACGATCGGAGCTGGCGCGGTCCCTAACACCTCCGAAAATCTGCGGCGTTGGATTCGAAATCCCAACACGATCAAGCCTGGTTCTTTAATGCCGGCGATGGAGTTGACCGAGAAGGAACTGGACGCAGTGACAGCCTATTTGGAGACGCTTCGTTGAGCGCCTCGTTTAAGACTTTGAGGAGGTCGCACGATGTCGACTGATGCGATTGCAATGCCGAGCACGGCAATCGCACCGCGTCCAATTGTCGCGACGCTCCACGAATGGGTTACCACCGTCGATCACAAGAGGCTGGGCATTCTGTACATCATTTATGCCCTTGCGTTTCTGTTGATCGCCGGGGTCGAGGCGATGATTATCCGCATCCAACTCATCCGTCCGCACAACAATTTTGTTTCCCCCCAGGAATTCAACCGGCTGTTCACCATGCACGGAACCACCATGATCTTCTTCGTGATCATGCCCTTCATGTTCGGATTCGCAAATTACCTCATCCCACTCATGATTGGGGCGCGGGACATGGCGTTTCCACGTCTAAATGCTTTCAGCTTCTGGATGACCGCTTTCGGTGGCCTGCTTCTGTATTTCAGCGTAGTGGGAGCCAATGGGCTCTACGGAGCGGGCAACGCGCCTGACGTTGGGTGGTTCGCCTACGCACCGCTGACTTCGCAGACGTTTTCAGTTGGCCATAGCACGGACTTCTGGATTCTCGCATTGCTGATTTCCGGTTTCGGCAGCATCGGCACGGCGATCAATATCATCGCGACCGTGCTCTGCATGCGCTGCCCGGGAATGACGTTAGCCACAATGCCATTATTTGCCTGGCTCAACCTCATAATGGCCGACCTGGTGATTCTTGCGGTCAGTCCGCTAACGGCGGCGCAGATCATGCTGCTGATCGACCGTTATCTTGGCGGACACTTCTTCGATACGCAGGCAGGAGGCTCAGCCGTTATCTGGATGCATTTCTTCTGGGTTTTCGGTCATCCAGAAGTCTATATCCTTGTTCTCCCGGCATTCGCATTCGCCTCAGAAATCATCCCAGTGTTTTCCCGCAAGCCGATCTTCGGTTACTCAGTGATGGTGGGGGCCACGATCGCCATCGGGTTCATCAGCATGAGTGTATGGGCGCATCACATGTTTACCGTGGGTATGAGCTCTGCGGCCAACAATTTTTTCGTGATTTCGACCATGGCCATCGCTGTTCCCACCGGCATTAAGATCTTCAACTGGCTTGCGACCATGTGGGGCGGAAAGATTGAGTTCAAGACTCCGATGCTGTTCTGCATCGCTTTTCTTTTCCAGTTCCTGATCGCTGGTCTCACAGGCATCATGCAGGGTGCGGCCCCCTTCGATTGGCACTTGGGAAATTCCTATTTCGTGGTTGCGCATTTTCACTACGTGATTGTTGGCGGTATCCTCTTCTGTCTTTTTGGAGCCTTTTACTACTGGTTCCCGAAGATGTCGGGGAAGATGTACAGCGAGACGCTTGGCAAGCTGCACTTTTGGATTTTCATTATCGGTTTCCACCTGACCTTCGACTTCATGCATATCCCAGGATTGTTGGGCATGCCGCGAAGAATCTACACGTACGAACCGGGGCGGGGCTGGGACACCTGGAACTTCATCGTGACCATCGGAGTTTTTTTCCAGGCTGCCGGAATTTTGGTATTCCTGGGAAACCTGATCTGGTCCTATTTCCGCGGTAAGGCCGCGGGAAGCGATCCGTGGGATGCTTGGACACTCGAGTGGTCCACGAATTCGCCGCCTCCAGCCTACAACTTCGCCTCGATCCCGGTAGTGAAGAGCCGCCGCCCGCTGTGGGATTTGAAGCACCCGAACGATCCCGATTGGAATTACGAATAGCAGGGGAACTGTGATGAATGCGACATCAATGACGATGACCGAAGCGAGGCTTGAGTGGAATCCCTCCGATCGCGGACGTGTCGCTATGCTTTGTCTGATCGCGGCGGAGGCTGCGATTTTCACAATCTTCGTGGTGGCGTACGTTTTCTATCTTGGCAAGAGCCTGACGGGACCCCTGCCGAAGGATGTTCTTAGTGTCCCTATCGTCTACACGATATGTTTGCTTTCCAGCAGTCTCACGATCCACTTCGCTGCCAAGTCTCTTCGCCGGGGTGAAATCAAAAGCTTCGGAGTCTTGTGGCTTGCGACCATTACGCTGGGTGCTGCTTTTTTGTATGGGACCGGCATCGAATGGTACCGGATGATCTACAAAGAAGGATTCACGATCAGCACGAATCTGTTTGGCACAACTTATTACTCGTTGGTCGGGTTGCACGCGTTTCACGTCGTTGTCGGTCTGTTGAGCCTCTCTATCGTGATGGTCTTCACGCTGCTGGGAAGAGTGAGGGCGGAACACGCTGAACGGATCGACGTCTTGTCGCTCTACTGGCACTTCGTCGACGCGGTGTGGATTGTCGTTTTCACGGTCGTGTACGTGATTGGACGATGAGGAAAGGTGGTGGAAGATGGCCTCAGAAACGCTCGACTTATCACCGGAGACAGAAAGGGCGAAGCAAGGCACGATCGAACTGCCAGCTCCAACGGCTTGGCCGATCATCCTGGCATTCGGTCTGACGTTAGTCTTTGCGGGATTGGTAACCAGCGCTTCGGTTAGCATTCTGGGCGCATTCTTCACCATAGCCGGTTGTGTTGGCTGGTTTCGCGACGTGCTGCCACAGGAAGAACACGAATCCGTGCCGATCGCGGGGAGAGTGCCAACTGCGGAAACCCGCCACCCGCAAGTCGCTCACGTCGAATGGAAGACCGAGGAACTGCAGCGGGCACGACTCCCGCTGGAGATCTATCCGATTTCGGCGGGCGTCAAAGGCGGCTTGGCAGGAAGTGTAGCCATGGCGATTCTGGCTGTGCTCTATGGAATTCTTAGCGGCCACGGGGTCTGGTATCCGATCAACCTTTTGTCGGCTGGATTCTTTCCTGCAAGAGCCACGACGGAGCAACTCGCGGCTATTCATTGGGACGCATTCATCATTGCATCCATCGTCCACGTGATGTGCTCTTCACTGGTTGGGCTTCTCTATGGCGTGACGCTTCCCATGTTTCCTCGCGGCCCGGTTTTATTCGGAGGTTTGATCGCTCCCGTTCTGTGGTCTGGTCTGATCCATATCATGCTCGAGGCGCTGGATCCTGTACTTAAGCAGCGGATCGACTGGGGCTGGTTTGTCGTTTCTCAGATTGGATTCGGTATCGTTGCCGGCGTCGTCGTTTCCAGGCAAGTGCGCATACGCACCTGGCAGTACCTGCCGTTCGCCGTTCGTGCCGGCATTGAAGCACCTGGAACGATGCGTGAGAAGAGCGGACGCAACGGTGAGCCATGACGCATCGACCCATCTTTACTGCGAGCGCGATCGTTGGGATCGTGACGCTTCTTACATGTATAGCGTGCGATAGTTCGCCGGTCGCGTACCGGCCTGAGCCCACGGTCGTGACACCAAACGATGTCGTTGACTTCAAACAGCTCTACGGACAGAACTGTGCAGGATGCCACGGCGCAGATGGTAAAGGCGGAGCCGCTATTGCTCTGGCAAATCCGGTTTTTCTCGCCATTGCAGACGACATCGTCATTCGCCGCATCGCCTCCAACGGCGTGCCGGGCACACCGATGCCGGCCTTTGCACAGAGTGCGGGCGGAATGCTCACCGAAAAACAGGTTGACGCGATTGTAAGTGGGATTCGGTCGTGGGCAAAACCCAATGCTGTCGGCAATCAAACGCCACCGCCATACACAGCGCAGGTTCCTGGAGATCCACAACATGGAGCCGAAGCGTACCGCACCTATTGCTCCTCTTGTCACGGAGCGGGCGGCCGCGGAGGGAGCGAGGCCAGCGCGATTGTGGATGGCTCGTACCTGGCACTGGTAAGCGACCAGCAACTTCGAACAGTCGTGATTGCAGGTCGGCCCGAGTTGGGTGCGCCGGACTGGCGCGGTGACGTCGAGGGCAGACCCATGTCGGAGCAAGACATTTCTGACGTCGTGGCCTGGCTTTCCGCCCATCGGCCAAAGTTTCCGGGCCAGCCATATCCAACCGCTGCCGCGAGCCCGGCTCAAGGAGGAATTCAATGACCGCGGAAAACAGAATCTCGAGACGCACAGCCCTTATGAAACTGGGAGTATTTTTTAACGGCGTTGTCGGTGTCTTCCTGGCGGTGCCGATCGTGCGTTACCTCCTCTCACCTGTGACTCGCGAAAAGAAGTTTGGTTATGAATCGTGGCTATCGCTTGGTGGACTGGAACAGTTTCCCGCTGGGCAGACTCGGCTCGCCACCTATCGAAATCCGTTGGTCAATGATTGGGACGGCGAGACCGGCAACATCGCGTGCTGGGTTCGGAGGGTAGATGATCAGACTTTCCAGATCTTTGCCATCAACTGCGCGCATTTGGGATGCCCGGTTCGATGGTTTCCGCAATCAAATCTCTTCATGTGTCCCTGTCATGGCGGCGCCTACTACCAGGACGGATCGCGTGCCTCAGGACCTCCTGAACGCGGCTTGTTCCAGCACCGCTACAAAATTGAGAATGGAAAACTTCTCATCAAGGCTGGCGAGATGCCTACTCCCGGCCAGCCCGTAGCAAGGAAGGCCGGAGGCAAGCCGACATGCGCGTGATTCAAAAAGTGGGTGACTGGTTCGATCTGCGTTTGCAGCTTGAAACGCCGATTCGCGAAACGGCTGAGCACCCAGTTCCCCGCGAGACTGCGAGCTGGTTCTATGTTTTCGGCAGCGCGGCCCTCACATGCTTCATGCTGCAACTCGTGACAGGCATTTTGCTTGCGCTGATCTACGTGCCCTCCGCGGGAGAGGCGTGGAACAGCCTGCAGACTCTCAACCATGGCGTTGCTTTGGGTTGGTTCATACGAGCGCTGCACGGATGGGGCTCAAACTTCATGGTCGCGATTGTGCTGATCCATATGGTGCAGGTCTTCCTCTTCGGAGCCTACAAGTTTCCAAGAGAACTCACCTGGATCGTCGGCGTCTTTCTCCTACTAGTAACCCTTGGAATGGCGTTTACAGGTCAGGTATTGCGATTCGATCAGGATGCTTACTGGGGATTGGGCATCGGCGCATCCATTGCAAGCCGCGTCCCGGTAATCGGGCCCTGGGCTGTCAATTTGATGCTCGGGGGACCGATCATTGCTGGCGCAACGCTCTCGCGATTCTTCGCGCTGCACGTCTTCGTTGTGCCAGGACTGCTGATCGCATTTGTCGGCCTGCACCTGCTAATGGTGCTCAAGCTAGGAATTAATGAGTGGCCTATGCCTGGGCGCGTGGTTCGGCGATCCACTTACATGCAGGAATATCACGAACTGACGCATAAGCAGGGTGTGCCGTTCGTGCCGAACGCGGTGTGGAAGGACATTTTTTTCTCCGGTTTTATTCTTCTCGCGATTGCTGTTTGTGCGATCCATTTCGGTCCGTTTGGTCCAGGCGGCCAACCGGACCCGACGATCATTCAAACCGCACCACATCCCGACTTCTTCTTTCTGTGGTTGTATGCGCTGCTCTCGTTCCTGCCCCCGGCTGCCGAGACGCCGATCCTCCTGATAGGTCCTGCCATCGGAATCCTTGTCCTGCTGGCGCTTCCATTTGTCGCAGTGGAAGGGGAAAAGAGCTGGAAGCGCAGGCCGATTGCTGTGCTCGCCATACTCATGATCGCCGTAGCCCTCGGCACTCTGACTCAATTGGCGGAACACACGCCCTGGAGTCCCGTCATGGACGCATGGAGCAGCGACCCCATTCCACCGCAATATGTACACGGACGCACGGCCTTGGAGCGCGAGGGTGCGCTGGTGTTTCAAGCCAAGCAGTGTCACAACTGTCATTCGTTGGATGGCCAAGGTGGACAACGCGGACCGGCGTTGGACGCCGTTGCTCTTCGTCTTACGGAGGATCAACTGATTCGCCAGGTGATCCAGGGCGGAGGAAACATGCCGGCCTATGGAAAAAACCTCAGCCCCGCCGAGACAACCGCACTGGTGGCATTTCTGGAAACTCTGCACCCGGCCAGCCAGAGGCCGGCACGCAATGCTTCTCAAGCCGTGGTGCGCGGCGGCAGCGAGGTGCCGCCACGGTAGACCTGGCTATGTCCGAGCCCCATGCCCAGATTCTGTGGCGGCTATTTCTTCTCGGGATCACACCGGCACTGGTGGTCACAGCCGGGGTTTATCTGCGCGGTTGGCTCGCTGTTCGAAGTGCCTTCCCAAACCTGATCGCCGTCTGGCGGCTGGCGGCCTTCCTATGTGGCCTTGTCTTAGTGTGGATTGTTGTCGGATCTCCACTCTCCGCACTCGATCATCAGTTACTCACGATTCATATGTTGAAGCACCTGCTGCTGATGACCGTCGCTGCTCCGCTCATTCTAGCGGGGGCGCCCGTCTTTACGCTGGTGTGCGGCTTTCCGAAATTGTTCATCAAGAGGTATCCTCCCGTCGGCAGTCTGTCGGCGCGATGGCTCGAAGACTGCGTTCGTTATCCTGCATTGTGTTGGCTGGCCGGTACAGCAGCCGTAATCGGATGGCATCTTCCCGTCGCGTTTCAGTGGGGCATGCGTTCGCAGGGGATGCACATTTTGGAGGACCTGTCGTTTTTAGTGGCAGGGCTCTTGTTCTGGTGGCCTGTCATGCCCTCGCCCCTGAGTGCGGCGAGGTCGCGTCGGTGGTCGATAGCTCTGTACCTCTTCCTTGCTACCCTGCCTTGTGACGTTCTTTCCGCGTTTTTGGTGTTTTGTGACCGGCTTGTCTACCCCTTCTACCTCTCCACACCCCTGCGGTTCAGTCTCAGCCCCTACGCGGACCAAGAGCGCGCAGGCGCCTTGATGTGGGTATGGGTAACGTTCGCATACTTGATTCCAGCGGTCGCGATTACGCTGCGAATGCTCTCGCCCTCCGACACGCCGGGCAGAAGTCCGATCCTAGTTGCGTCGCCCGACGGGGTAGGGCAGTCGCCGAACGATACCGAGAGGGTCTCTAAACATGCCGACCAGACCTATCCTTATTAGCGTTGATGAGCCTTGCGGTGTGTCTTTAGGTCTAGTGGTTGGCTCCGTCGGACATTCAGCCAGCACGCGGAACACATGTGAGATTTGCCTGTCGCACACGCTGAAAGCGACGTAAGACCTGACTATATCGTGTCTCAAGCCGATCGCTGCTCTCCTGGCTCCATCGCAGGTGAGGAGCTTTGGTGACTGGATCGGGAAATCCCCAGCTTCTGCATCTTATGGATCAGCGTAGTGCGCTTCAATCCAAGTTTGGTGGCTGCGCCTTTCGGGCCTCCGATCACCCAACCGACTGATTCAAGCGTCTGAAGAATCAGCTTACGTTCGGAATCCTTTAGAGTGGTTGCTGCCGAAGATTTAGTGACAGGAGAGAATCCCGCCGCCGGCAACGGATTGGGAAGCACACCTTTATCGGAAAGGATCACCGCCCGTTCGATCAGGTTTTGCAGTTCTCGAATGTTCCCGGGCCACTCGTACGAAGTCAGCGCCGACATTGTTGTCGGAGGAATGTGCTCGATCTCGCGACTCATCCGGCGGTTATAAATCTCGACAAAGTGGGCCACGAGCGCTGGAATGTCTTCACGGCGTTCGCGCAAAGGAGGCAACAGAATCGGAAATACGTTCAGACGGTAGTAGAGATCGCTGCGAAATTCACCCCGGTTCGCCATCTCCATCAGATTGCGATTGGTGGCGGCCACCAGCCGAACATCGACCTGGTGAGTGCGAGTGCTGCCCAGGCGCTCGAACTCCTGCTCTTGCAAAACGCGCAGCAACTTCGGCTGCAACGCCGGAGGAATATCCCCTACTTCATCAAGAAAGAGCGTGCCTTTATCGGCCAGTTCGAAACGGCCAACTTTTTGCGCGATGGCGCCAGTGAACGCGCCCTTCTCATGGCCAAATAGTTCACTCTCTAACAAATCCAGCGGAATGGCGGCGCAGTTCAGCCTCACGAAGGGGCGTCCGCACCGCGAACTCAGGTTATGAATCGCGTGGGCGATCAGTTCCTTTCCGGTGCCTGTTTCTCCCTGGATAAGAACGGTGGAATCCGTGGGCGCGACCCGTTCGACCTGTTCGAGGACCGATTCCAGAGCCGGACTATTTCCTATGACCTGCTCGAATCTACGCTCATACGGCGCCGGATCACTGCTGCCGAATCTTTGGATAGCCCCCATGGAGAACCCTGACCTAGATGCGCTAGCCATCAGGCTTCTAGCGCTGCTCGAACACTCTCAAGCAGTACGTCGTCGTCAAACGGTTTCGCCAGGAACTCCACCGCCCCCGCTCGTAGCGCCTGCATTCGCATTTTTGTGTCGCCGTGCGCCGTAATGAAGATGGTCGGAATCCTGCAATGTTCGGCGTTCAGTTGGGCCTGCAGTTCCAGCCCTGACATTCCCGGCATGCGGATATCCGCGATCAGGCACGCAGTCTCGTGCTGCTGGCCGGACTTCAGAAATTCTTCCGCTGAGGCAAACGCCTGTGACTGGAGTCCGACGGATTTCAGCATGCCCTGCAACGCATTGCGCATCAACTCATCGTCATCGACAATCGCGACCTTCTTTGCCCCCGCCTTATTAGCCATAGTCGAAAAAGTAGCGCTCCTCAGCCCTCGGGGCAATCATACGTTGGTATGAGGTCTCCAATCTCAGCCGAAACGCTGGCCTAAGTACTCATGAGTCTCAGCCCTGACCGTCGCCTTTAGCGGGAAGACTGAGGTGAAAGGTTGCGCCGCGGGCAGAGTTCATCGCAACCCATAGGCGGCCGCCATGTGCTTCCGCGATGGAGCGGCTGATCCGCAGTCCCATACCGGTTCCATAAGGCTTGGTGGTGAAAAATGCATTAAAGATCTGATCCGCTTGCTGCGGCGGGATTCCTACTCCAGTATCGCTGATCGAGACCACAACGTCGTCGTTCTCTCCGGGCTGCGAGCTGACGGTGAGCTCACGCGTCCCATTCACATTCCTCATCGCATCAATACTGTTAACGATGAGATTCATCAACACCTGCTGCAATTGCAATCGATCCCCCATGACGTGAGCAGGGTTAGCCATCAAGTTGGTTCGGACCGATATAGAGTACCGGTTAGTTTCACTACGCAGCAGGACCACCATCTCGCGAATGATTTCGTTTACATCCACTAACTCTCGCTGCGGAGTTCCTTTCTTAAAGAGCTGGCGGACACGGCTGATGATCTCCGCTGCACGTGTTGCATCTTTGATTGTTCTCGACGCAGCTTCGCGAGCCTCTTCCAGATCAGGCGGGTCGCGCATGAGCCATCGCAGGCTGGTATTGGCGTCTGTGACCGCCGCGGCAATAGGTTGGTTCACTTCGTGCGCCAGGGAGGCAGTAAGCTCTCCCATGGTGGTGGCACGGCTTACGCGCGCGAGATCCGAATTTGCCTGACGAAGAGCCTCCTCGGCGCGGCTGCGGGAATGCTCGGCGCGCCTTTTCGTTTCCATTAACCCGGTGACCAGCAAAGTCACTACCAGGAAGGCGGTAAATCGCAAAAGGGCAGCCGGTTCGTGGGCTGGAGAAGCTATTCTCCACAGAAAGAAGTGTTCGTACGCGATAGCCGAAAGAGTGACGGCTAGAAGGCCCGGCCCCAACCCTCCGAAAAGACTACTCACCATGACAGCGAGAATGAAACACGACGCAGGTGCATCGATAGGCCATGCCACCGGCAACGCCACAGCGCAGGAAATTACAGCCAGCCCATAGTATTGCAGTTTGGAAGGCAGTTTCATTCGTGACCAGTTCCGGATGGCCCAGCGGTACTCTTGGGCGGAAGCTCAAGCTTCGCTGCCATCCTCACCAAATCCGCCAGTGATTCCGCCTGCATCTTCCGCATCACTTGGCCGCGTTGGATCTTTACGGTGATTTCACTGGTTCCCAGCTCAAACGCAACCTGCTTATTCAGCATGCCTGAAACCACCAGGCTCATAACCTCGCGCTCGCGTGCGGTCAGAGACTGATAGCGCCTTCGCAACTCTGCCAGCTCGCTCTCATGTTGGCGCATTATTCGATCGCGCTCCAACGCCTGGTGGATCGCATCCAGCAGGTCCTGGTCGCGAAAGGGTTTCGTCAGGAACTCCACCGCACCGGATTTCATCGCCTTGACGGACATGGGAATATCTCCATATCCGGTGATGAAGATAATCGGAATCCGGATGCCCGCATTTGCCAACTCATGCTGAAATTCGAGACCGTTGGCGCCAGGAAGTCTCACGTCCAAAATAAGACAACTTGGCTCGTCCGGCCGCTTACTGCGCAGGAATTCTTGCGGCGTCTCGAAGGCCGCAGAATGCAGCCCAACGGACTTCAGCATGCCTTGAATAGCGGAACGCACCAAGGGATCGTCGTCAATGACGAACACTGTGGAAGCAGCGGCTGGCTTCATTCGTGCGCCTCAGGTGTCGTGGAAGGATAAAGCTCAAGCCATGTCCACGCTGTGAGTTGTCAACTGCCGTCAGGTGTTTGCCATCCGATTTTACAATGGAGCGGTCCATTGGTCGCTTCCAGCGCAGCCTTCGGTACTGGGTCAGTTTCAAACTGACCCAGTACTCAGCCTTCCCTTCGTAACTCCAGCCGGTTTTACCGACATGACAATCCGCCGTCCCCTGGTTAGAAGCTGCTGATAGTTTGCCTGACATTCACTCGCCTTGCATCGGAATCCCGCTGAGCGAGCGAATGCCAGGCCATAGGCTCAATTGCCAGCTCTGGTGATGTCGGAGTTGGACGTTGGCTCTTGACTGACCACGATGGTCTTCTGCCGGTCTCGTGCTAACTCCATCTCTGTCTTCTTGGAATACACGAATTCGTTCCCGATTTCGCGCCCCGGATAGAACCACTTCACTAGGACAGGCGTCGCTTCGGATTCGGGCTCGGCCAACGTGACGGTTGTATCACCGGCGGGTTCCTGCCGCTGAGTCGAATTCGTCAGAAAGGTGCCGTATAGAACCGTGCGATCCGAACTGAAAACCTGAACAATATTAGGTTCGTCACCATGATTGGCCAGTTCGAACAAGTAGGTTCCAGCGGGTAGTACCTTTCCGGGGATTTGGATTGGCTGGCTGAAGCTCATAGTTGTGGCTTCGTCGGACTCATCAGCATGCGCACCGAGTTCGAAGAAGAGAGCAAAAGCAATGATCAAACCCACAGCAATGTAGCCCTTATTGATTTTCATATGATTCATCTCCTTGAAAAATGTTGTATTTCTGGTTGACATTAAAAAAGAAACTTAACGACTGCTATTGTGGCCTTGCCGGTCTCCTTAGCGGATGCCTTCGCCACTTTATACGTATCCTTGCCAGCGACCTTAGTGGAATGACCCACAACGTCAGCTCCGAACGATGACGCTGACAGGCAGAGAGCTAGGCTAACCAGAGCAAAAAGCTTTTTCATATTCTTCTCCTTTCGTTCTCGTGCTGTGCGTTGTCACCGCCCTCCTGGGACCGTCGTGAATCTTGCAGTCCAGGGTCGGCTATGTTGCGCGTCAGCACTGAGGCCTTCTTTTTCATACTTCGGATAAGGCAACAAAGATGCCAAATCGGGGAGGAGATGTGAGTCACGGGCAACAGCCTTATTCTGAGGGAGTTAAGTCAGGTGGCAAGTCTTGCAGTATCGAGATGTCGGCACTGTCGGAGGTGTCGGGGCTGTCCATTTTTAGTTCCGACATCGAGCGCGGATTGATGCCAAGCTTATTCATCCGAGTGATGAACGTAGTCCGCTTGAGTCCGAGACGGGCGGCAGCCCCGCTTGCTCCGCCAACCCGGCCGCCGGCGTCTTCGAGGGCACGGATGATCTCATTACGATCGACTTCCGCAACAATGCTCCGCACGGGGATGCGCCTTGTCGATTTCGCCGGTGCGACCTCGTTGGCTGGCGTGGACATCGCGCGAGGGTGCAGTTCCGCAACAGGCACGTTTAGGCTTGGGCCCGATGTAAGGATGACGGATCGTTCGATGACGTTCTGTAGTTCACGAATATTACCCGGCCATTGATACTCGCGCAGTGCGTTCATCGTCTGCGAAGATATGGCTTCAACTCTCCTGCCCATACGGCGGGAGAATTCCTCAGCGAAATGCCGGACCAGGAGCGGAATATCCTCAGCGCGCTCGCGCAAAGGGGGAAGCTCGACTGGGAATACGTTTAAACGAAAGAATAGATCAGCGCGAAACTTCTGATCTTGAACCATTGCAGCCAGGTCACGATTGGTTGCGGCAATCAAACGCACATCCGTACGAATAGTTCGTGTGCCTCCCAACCGCTCAAACTCCTGCTCCTGGAGGACACGAAGGAGCTTCGGTTGGAGCTCAAGTGGAATCTCCCCGACCTCGTCCAAAAACAGGGTGCCGTGGTGTGCGAGCTCCAGGCGTCCAACGCGCTGGGCGATGGCGCCCGTGAATGCACCTTTTTCGTGGCCAAATAGTTCGCTCTCCAATAGTCCGGCAGGGAGGGCTGCGCAGTTTAGTTTCACGAAGGTGTTTGAATTGCGCGAGCTCAAGTTATGAATGGCACGAGCGATCAATTCCTTACCTGTACCTGTTTCTCCAAAGATCAGCACGGTAGAGTCTGTGGGAGCGACTGTCTCAACAAGTTTCAAAACGCGGTGTAGCGCTTGACTCTTGCCGACGATGTCCTCGAAATTAGCTTCCGTACGAATCTCGTCCTCAAGATAGAGCTTTTCTTGTGCGAGTTTGTTCGTGAGCTCGGATATCTGGCGAAACGACAGCGCATTTTCCACCGCAATCGCGACCTGACTCGCAATCTGCATCAGGAAGGAGACATCATCTTGAGAGAAGGGAATATCTTCCAGTCGAGACAGTCCTAAGACGCCCAGCACTCGAGTACGGCTAATCAACGGCAGCCAACAGGCAGACTGCAAACCTTCCCTTTCGTACGACTCTTCCGTGTAAACATCGTGCCCAATACTGAATGTCGTAGGCTCGCCAGTGCTGAATGCCATGGCAGCAAGCGAGTTCGGCGATCGCACCGTCTCTTCTCGCAAGAATCCCTTCGCCCCCGGAAAATCCAGAGCCAGGAGCTTCAACTCGCCGGTTTCCGGATCTGGCAAGTTGAAGCCCACCGCGTCGCACTGCATCAGCCGTCGCACACTCGCGGAAATGTCACGAAGGAGGTCTCGAAGGTCCAACTTGGAGACAATGCTGTTGCTTAGTTCTAAGAGCAGCTTGAGGCGATCCTTCTCCTGCCTAAGTTCTGCCTGGACGTCTTGCAACTCTTTGATGGCATGGGTAAGCTCCTTCGTTCGCTTCGCCACCCGCAGCTCCAGGTGGTCGCGGGCATCCGTGAGCAATCGTTCTGCTCGGCGGCGGGAAGCGCTAAACCAACCCACAGCTGCCCCAAATATCTCGTAAATGACGAGGTAAGATTGCGACGAAGGGCTCAGGGTTCTTCCCGGAACGAAGATATGGCTCAGCGTTACATAGGACACTAAAAGCGCAAGCAGACCCGGCCCGCTTCCTGCAAACCAAAAAGTAATGGCAATTGCTGCGAAAGAGAATGAAACGAACGGATGCGGCAGGTTATCGTGACGTAGGAGCGATGCCAGTCCCAGCGCCCCCGCGACAAGAAGAACAGCTCCTCCATAACGCAGCGCAACAGCGAATTGCGAGCGCACAGGGAATCGCGACATATACGCACGAACCATACCTTAAGTCATCAGTCGCCCATAGTGATTTTCGAGCACGGCCCAGAGGCAACGGCTCTTCACGCCGTACGCGCGAGTCTTGCTGCCTCGAAATTCACTCCATCTCGAAAGCAAGGCTATTGCAATTTTCCTTTGCGTTCAACTTGAAGGACGACCGGATCACCAGGTCTAAGATTGCGGACCAGGGTCACGAACTGTGAGGTCGACTGCAGCGCGGTGCGATCGACGGCGCGAATGATGTCGCCCGCCTCAAGCCCGGTGTCCAGTTCGTTTGACCCGCTGAGTTGGGCCACCACTACCACTCCAGACTCGCTGCGCCTGGCATCCACAACCAGCCCCACATTTTCGTCCAGATCAGTCACAAAAATGTTGAGCTTGCGGACCAGCCTTTTTTGCAGACCGGGACGTTCGCTCAAGTCATCTATGTTTTCGTGGTGCACCTTAACCGGAATATAAAAAGACAGCGGATTCACGCCTCGAAGCACCTCTATCTTCAAGACTTCGTCCAGAGGATGGACGTAAAGGGCCATGATCACATCCGGAAGACCAAGAATTGGCCTGTCGTCGATTGCCAGGATGATGTCGTTTAACTTTAAACCTGCCGCCTCTGCCGCGCCGCCAACACCAATGTCGGAAACGATAGCTCCCCAACTTCTCGCCAAATTCAGTCCCGCCGCGAGCGTAGGCGTGATGTTCTGTGTTCTCAATCCAATCGCGACTCGCTGCACATGGCCGTTCTTGCGAAGACTTTGATAATCAAAGCTGACGATTGCCGCTGGAATGGCGAAGCCCAGCCCCTCGCTGCCGCCGCCCTCGCTCAACATCAGAGTGTTCATGCCAATAACATTGCCATCGATATCCACCAGCGGGCCGCCGCTGTTACCCGGGTTGAGCGGTGCATCAGTTTGGATATACACCATGGGCTTATCAGGATCGAGTTGCCGGGCGAGAGAGCTGACCACCCCCATGGTGACCGTATTTCGCAGTCCGTCCGGAGTGCCGATTGCGAAGACTAATTCGCCTTGTTGCACTCGCACCTCGCTGCGGAAAGCAGCACTGGGCAAATCTGTCGCATCTACTTTTAGAAGAGCTAAGTCGGACTGCTTATGAGTCCCCACTAGCCGAGCTTCCAGGATCTCGCTCGCGTGGATCGGCTGGAATCCGATCGCAGAGTCCGATGTTGGCGGGGGCAGAATAACCTTGATGCGTTGCGCACCCGCGACCACATGAGCGTTCGTCATGATATAGCCGTCCGGATCGACGATGATTCCCGTGCCGATCGCATGCTGCCGGACGATTCGCGCTGCGTCGCTGTGCCCGTGGTCCTCCGGTGGTCCATACCCGGTCACTACGATCTGCACCACTGCCGGTGAAACCTTTGAGATCACGGCCTCGAGAGAACTATTTAAATCTCTCAGCAAGTTCGGCGATGCAGGCGCCTTTGAGACAACGGCGGAGGCATTGCTAGCTGTGCGAATTGGCGATTGTGCGAACGCCGAGCTAACTGCAACGACACAGGCGATCAGTCCGCATTTCATACATTGCAAGCGCGTCATTGCGTGAAAGACCTTTTAGACCCAGGCCTTCGCGCCCAATGCCAAATCTACCGTCATCGCATACGTGCAATAGATCAGCCAGATAGCGGTCAGGAGTTGAAACAGCCCGACGATGCGGCCACCAAGATTCCACGATAGTAAGCGGGTCGGAATCTCCACCGCATAGATCAGTGTAAGGCCCACAAAAATCAGCATGACGGGAATGTCTCCAGCGCGCCGAAAAACGTCAGCACCAAGAATGCTGAGAAACAGGAATGCTATGGCCATCCAGCCGTCGGGCTGAGCGCTGGAATCGATATATCGCCGGTATGACATCGCGAACCAATGAATGCCGTACGCGGTGAAGGCTAATCCAGCCATGTACAGTGGCGCCGCTTTGCCAAACACGTTGAACCAGGTCAGTCCCGTCAGCAGATAGATGCCGGTGAGGAACTGCATGAAGCCCGGCATCCAGAAACCCCATAAGCCAAGCGTGCGGTTGACCTCGGGACTGCTCTTCGGAAAACCGAACAAGGCCTGACCACCCCAGATGAAGTAGCCAGTCGCCAAGCCAAAGAAACCGATTGCGACCGGCACGAAAGGCGAACTAGCGAATGTGAATACCTGACCTTCCATTGGACCTCACTTTCTCCTGTTGCGAGAGCACGTCTTATTCCAGTCGATGGAAGGAGAGTCAGAGTGCCAAGACACAAATAGATCCATTCACTTAAGAGCGTCGAGACTCCAAACTCAACTGGAATCTCACTTCCATAAGAATGGATGCGATCTCGAGGGCCGTCCAAATACTGACGCACTATCGGCCCGTCGACACCCGAGATTTCGTTCAGTTTTATTGCCTAGCGCAAAACCCTGAAAAGCCGTGCGAGCGGCGACGCGGGTTTGGCGAGCCGAATGCAATTGTGGAGAGCGTGATCACCGAACTGACGACCTTGAGTTAATTCCAGAAACTTACTCGCCTTGGTTGAACGAACGGAATCACGTCAAGCATTGGAAGTCGTAGGGATCGGAAAAGCGACCAGAAAAGGATTGAATCGTAATGGCGAATCAAAGGACGAAGAAGTGCGCGCACTTACCATGTCTGTGCGATGTACAGGATAGCGAAGAATATTGCGGCGAAGCCTGACGGGACGCCGGAAGCGAAGACGTGGAAATCGCATGTCAATGCGACCATCTGTCGTGTCCGCTCACGTTTCGGCAGCTTGAACCTCGACGTGCCGCCAATCTGGCCAGCTGAAAACGATAGTTTGTGACGTTTCCATTTGCATCACTGGGGAAACATCTACAGTCGTTCGCGGAGGCGATCGATGGAAGGAGAACCGTTTGTGAAATTCCTAAAACAGAGCTTGTCCCTTTTTCTCTCATGTTGCCTTGTATTAGCCACCGCGCCCGGAGGCTTCGCCGCGCAGCCGGACCAATCCGTTCCGCCACCGCCAGTTCAAGCGGCGAAACAGACGCCCGAACAGTTGCAGCAATTGGTCGCGCCGATCGCGCTGGATCCCGATGCTCTGGTGGCACAGATCCTCGCAGCAGCCACCTATCCCGATCAGGTCGTGGAAGCAGACCGTTGGCTGCAGCAACATACCGACCTCAAGGGTGAGCAACTCGGAAAAGAAGTCGATAAGCAACCTTGGGATCCGAGTGTGAAGGCCCTCACCGAGTTTCCTTCCGTGCTCGCCAACATGGACAAGAATCTCTCTTGGACCTCGTCGCTCGGTGATGCTTACGTCAATCAACAACAGGACGTGATGAATGCTGTTCAGGTGATGCGCGACCGTGCGCAAAAGGCCGGCAACTTAAAGAGCACATCGCAGGAAAAGGTGAGCAAGCAAGGGCAAACCATTGTGATCGAGCCCGCGGACCCTGAGGTTGTTTACGTTCCCGAGTATGATCCTTGGCTCGTCTATGGCGCGCCCATTGGGATCTGGCCGGGCTGGTACTGGTATCCCGGACTGTACCTCACCGGGCCAGGTTTCGCATGGGGCTTCGGCTTTGGAATCGGTCTCTTTGGCGGTTTTGGCTGGGGATGGGGACACTGGGGATACGATTGGCACCACGGGGTCATGTTCGACCACCACGGCTACGTATCCCACAGCAGAGTTTTCGCCAATCGCGAGCACTTTGATCACGCCGGTGGATTCCATGGAGACGGCGGATTTCATGGCGGAGGAGCAAGAGGATTTGCGGGTGGCGATCATGCATTTGCATCGCATGCCCAGGCCGGCACTCATTCGGGTGCCTTCAGCGGCTTCAATCATGGGGCAGACGCACGAGGCTTCTCTTCTCGCGGGCAGTCAAGCTTCGGTGGGGGTTTCCACGGAGGTGGAGGCTTCCATGGCGGCGGAGGCTTCCACGGCGGCGGCGGTCACCGGTGATTCGGCTTAATTACATCAAACCCAACTGATGATATGGAGAATCAACTCATGCGCGCTAACAATATGAAGCTTGAAGCATTTGAAACATTCACTGTGAGACTGGCCTACGGATTCGCATCCGCCGTCCTTACCCTGTTTCTATTGGGCTTGCTGCTTGTGGTGGGCTTTGCCAAATCGAGCTTTGCTCAGGAGGCGCGGCAGAAAACGTTCGCGTCCCCTGGCGAGGCAAGCGACGCCCTCTATCAGGCCACGCAAAAGGAGGATGAGTCGGCTTTGGAAACCATTCTCGGAGCCGGGAAGGAAGTCACTTCCTCAAGCGACGAAGAGCAAGACAAGCTCGAACGCGAGGAGTTCAACCAGAAATATCGGGAGATGCACCGCCTGGTCCAAGAACCCGACGGAAGTACGGTTTTGTACATCGGCGCAGAAAACTGGCCCTTCCCCCTCCCATTAGTCTCCAAGAACGGGGCATGGTATTTCGATTCCGACCGCGGAAGGCAGGAGATCCTGTTCCGCAGAATCGGGGAAAACGAGACCACCGCAATTCAAGTGTGCGAGGAATACGCTCTGGCAAAAAACGCAGCCGACGCCAAGGCGGATAGCGAAGACCCAATCACGCGATTCGCCGAGAGCCTGTCCTCTGCTGGTGCAACGAATGCAGACAACAATGAACCCAATCCTTTTCATGGCTACTATTTCCGCATCGTGGCGCGGAACTCCTCATCGCACGCGGATGTTCATAGCAAGAAAGGTTTGACCTTAATCGCGTATCCCGCGGATTACCAATCATCAGGAGTCAAGACTTTCGTAGTCACCCGGAGGGGAACGGTGTTCGAAAAAGACCTCGGCCCCGAAACCACGACGATCGCCCCACAGATGAAAGTCCGCACCGGTCCGAGTTGGCATCCGGCAGCGTGAAGCTAATTACACGATGCGGCCACAGAGCGATCAAATTCTGTGGCCTCAACTTTTCCTTTTCGCTGGGCTTCCGCCGTCCGGGCATTTTGTTTGACAAACATGCACGCATCCACAAATCAGGTGGCACAAAAACCGACGGACACCCCGCTGTTTCCCTTCTGGGTCGAAGATCGGGGAATGAGTTCCTTCCTCGCCCTTCTGGTGATCATCATTATTTTTGTTCCCATGATTCGCCTGTCACGGCCCGGGCGAATAGGATTAGACTTGGTGTTCGCATTCATGCTTTTCTCCGGCGCTGTCGCAACCATTCGACAGAAGATCCTGATGTACCTAGTCGTTGGGTTGACTGTCCTCGAGTTCGCAGCGGATTTAATCGTCGAATTCAATTCGTCGCTCGCACATTTGGGCGCAGATACCGCTCTGAAAGTATCCGGGATGGCGATCCTGGTAGTGATGACTTTGCGCCACACGTTTCGTCCTGGGCGCGTTAGTGTGCACAGAGTCATGGGCGGAGTCGCCGCCTACTTGCTCATCGGGCTGACCTGGGCGTTCGGATACAAGGTACTCATACTAGAGCGTCCCGATGCAATCCGTTTCCAGTCCACTATCGCTGGAACAGTGACTGGTGAACCCAGTCATTTGATCCAATTCAGCTTTTCCACCCTGACCAGCGTAAGCTACGGTGATGCGTATCCGGAACATCGCATTGCGCGGTCCCTGGCAACGGCGGAAGCTCTAATTGGACAACTTTATCCTGCAATCCTGATGGCGACGCTGGTGGGAATGGCCTTGCAGGCGCGATCTGACGGAAGAGTAGACCCCTGACACAATCGGGGGAACGGCGTCATCGACCTCAAGGGATCTAGGACAAGAGTGAGCAGTCATCTGCCTGCGCTGGACTGTTCGACTCGTGAAACATATTGGTGGACAAGCCCATCTAACGAGAACGCTCCCGCGCCCTTAACGACCACTAGCAACGCCAGCGCGATCGCCAGCAGATGGTACTCAATCCCGTGTCCTTTCTGGCTTCCGAACCAGTCCATAAAGAGGCCGAATCGAAAATGCACAGTTGCAATCGCGCCCACCATGGTGAGCACGATGAATAGCGCGGCAATTCTGCTGAACAGTCCGACGATGAGTCCGATCCCGCTGACCAATTCCCCGGCGATCACAAGAAAGGCCAGAGTTGATGGAAGGTGTAGATGTTCGGTGAACGTGCGCATCGTGCTCGCAAGCCCCGACCCGCCATACCAGCCCAGCATTTTCTGAGCGCCGTGAGCAAAGAATATGATTCCCAAGACGACGCGAGCGATTCCTACAATCCAATCAGCGTGAGTACCTGTAAGACTCTCGATCATCAGTAATTCTCCTCAACAGCCAAGTTCTTCCGTAGAAGCGCACCAATTATTTTGGCTATTGCTTCGGTAAAGGTGGATTACCACGCTTCGTCTCCGATTCGTGAGCAGGACCTGAGCACCTCTCATCCACTTGGATATCGCTTCCGTCGCAAGGGGGCTGGGCTAACTATCAACGCCCAAGCCACCCTCCGACTTCAAGCGTTAGTTTTTCGCCTCGGGCGGAAAATGTCCGAACATCTTTTTCACTCCCTTGTCGAGGTTCTTTGTGTTCTTATCGGGATTGTTGGAAAGCGTGTCGCTGGACGAGCCTCGCCAGATTAGGTTCTTGGCCTTGGCATCAAATAGATCGACGACCAGGGTACCGACCTGATAGGTATCGGTTGTCGTCGTTGCCTCCCCGAACCCACCAAATCCTCTCCAACGCCAACCGCCTCCAAAGCTGTCGTAAAACGTATTGAGAGTCTGTTGATTCTGCGTGATCTCCATGGCGACAACTGACACATCGCCATTCGATTCCACCTGGGTCCAGCCTTTGGCGCTGAGGGCTGCATTCACCGCGTCCTTGATGCGGTCAACCATCAGCGGATCTTTGGTCTTTACCTTTTCCCAAGAGTACGTTTTGTATTGTCCGAAGTTTGCGCTGTGATCGTAGTCGGTCTTCACCTGCTGGGCGAAGGCCGCAGCGGTCAAGACAAAAAACAGCGCGATTGAAAGTAATTTAGTGCTTTGTAGTTTCATGATTTCTCCTTTTAGTTGTTAAAAAGTTCCTAGTGTGTCGGCTCGGTCACTACGGCTGGCCGGCACTCTTGGCTGACAGCGAATGTTTTTTCGCGGCCGCTGCTTTGGCCGTGTTCTGCTCAAATTTCGACTGCAGGATCTGCATCTCGGACTTTCGTCCTTCGACCCAGATGGCGCTCAGAAAATCGACGTTGCCATACTTGTTGAAAGTAACGTCGCTCTGCGCATGAGTAGTATTTGTGGAGGCGACGTCATACTCAACGAAGGCCGAGTGCGAACCGTCAACGGTTTCGACTAACAAAAGGCTCGAGTCTACGTCCGGCTGCGTCACTCTATAGCTGCCCGCAGGCATTCTCGCGTTCCCTGCGTAAAACTCTGACGGCGCATCGAAAGTCACACTATGGGCGATCTGCGCCACCGCAGGGATGGCACCCAAGACCGATAGCAATCCCACGTACAAAATAAAGTTCTTGAACTTGTTCATTCTGTTTTCTCCTAGGTTCATGTGCGGAGTCTGGGCTTGCCATTCCGACAGGAATGCGCCCCCAACCCAACTATGCAAAGGGAATACCAAACCTGAGCGGAGCAGAGAATCGCGGCAAGTTGTTGAATGCGCGAAAAAATCGGAAGGCCGCGTCGGCAATCAGCTTTTGACAAGTTTGCATTCCCTCTAAAGCTTGCGTCCCTCCTTCGACACCCAGTCAACCAGCAGTCATACCGACACCGAGACACTTGCAGGAATATTCCCGTCGGCATGGATATGAGCACTTTGAATCCTTAGAACTTGGGGGCTATTACTAGAAGCGGCGGCAAACTATCCGACGCTGCACTTCATTCGATCCGGCGCGACGCTATGGAGGCACCGAATTCGACTGATCAATATCCCTTGTCAGCTCCTCGGAGCTTAGGTCGAGGCATCGCGCTCAGCCCCGGGTTCGCGGCCACAAAAATGCAGAACTCCACCAGAGGCATACCAATGGATTGGGCAAAACATGGGGTCAAAATCGTACATTCGGATGAACTTGATTTGAATACACCACAGACGTCGGGCATGACGCGCGCCGCTGCGATAACCCATGCCAAAGCCGGAGCGAGCAAGTTGTGGGCCGGCACAATGGTGGTTCAGGCGGATGCCAGGACCGGGCCGCATCACCATGGAGAACTGGAGACCGTGCTTTACGTGGTCAAGGGCCGCATTCGAATGCGATGGGGCGATCAACTGGAACTGAGCGATGAAGCCATGCCGGGCGACTCTATTTACGTTCCACCTTACGTGCCGCATCAGGAGATCAATGCCAGCCCAAATGAGACCTGCGAAGCAGTGGTCGTGAGGGACGGACAGGATCCGATAGTGGTCAACCTAAACTTGCACACCCCAGAGCCGGCCAGTGCCCGGGCATCGCGGCATGCCATTTCACCCTGAACGGTGAGTGTTCTTCGCGCCGGACGAACAAGAACATCGAGGGGATGCCCAATGTTACGCGGCCGACGGGGAGGACGCCGCTACATCGGTGGGCAATGTGAACTGAAATGTCGCGCCGCGGTCCGAATTGGCCGACGCCCACAAACGACCTCCGTGACACTCGATAATCCTCCGACTGATGGACAGTCCCATGCCGGTGCCCTGCGCTTTGGTGGTGAAGAAGGCCTCGAAAATCCTGTCGACCTCTCCCCCAGGAAGGCCGATGCCCGAGTCACTCACAGAAACGAACAGTTGAGCATCCGGGGTCTTCTTCGACGTGATAGTCAGTTCACCTTTCGCATCTTTCATCGATTCGATACCGTTGAGGATCAGGTTCATTAATACCTGCTGAAGCTGTACGCGATCCGCTGTGATCGGCGGAAGGCCTGAGTCGAGTTCCGTGCGGATTGAAATGCAATTCCGATCCGCTTTGTCGTGCAGCAGAACGATCATCTCTCGAATGATTGCGTTCACATCAAGCCGCTCCCGGTCTGACGTGTCTCGCCTGTAAAGCGAGCGAACCCGGTCGATAACCTCAGCAGCGCGGGTTGCGTCATTGATCATTCTTAATGCCGCCTCGCAAGCCTCAGCGACATCCGGTGTATCGCGCTGTAGCCAGCGTACACAGGTTTTGGCGTTCGTTATGGCAGCGGCGATTGGCTGTTTGAGCTCATGAGCCAATGAGGCAGCCAATTCCCCCATCATGCTCACACGGTTGATGTGGGCGAGATCGGCCTGAGCCCGCCGCAGAGCCTCTTCCGCCCGCTTGCGTTCTGTAATGTCCATCGAGCTACCTACGAATTCCACCAAATCCCCGGCGGCGTTGAAGAGCGGATGGCCGACTGTGTGGACGTATTTGACCGTACCGTCCGGAAGTAGGATTCGGAATTCAACTTGATACTCGGACTTTTCGCGGATCGCGCGATCGAGGGTTCGTTGCCACTTGGCTCGGTCATCCGGATGAATCCGCCCCAGCAGTTGTTCCCAAGCCGGCATGCCCACTTCTGGATCGAAGCCGTATATGCGATACCATTCCTCGGACAAGTGCAATGCTGTATCTCCGACCGATCGCCAGGCCCAACTGCCCGTTTGGCTGAGCCTCTGCGCTTCTTCCAGATAACCCTCGCTCCGCCGCAGGGCTTCTTCCGCCCGCTTGCGCTCGGTGATGTCGCGGATGGCACCGGACACAAGCCTGCCCTCCTCCGTCTCCAGGGGACTGAGACTGATCTCCACGGGAAACTCCGTGCCGTCTTTTCGCTGTCCATACAGCTGCAGACCCGCACCCATCGGCCGCACCCGTGGCTGGGCGAAGAACTCCGCGCGGTGTTTGGGGTGTCGGCCCCGAAATCGTTCTGGCACCAAAATTTCGATCTCCTGGCCCAAAAGTTCTTCCCGCTGGTACCCAAATAGCCGCTCCACTTGTGCATTGACCAGTACGATCTTGCCCTGCCGATTCATCACGATCATCGCATCCGGAGCGGACTCCAGAAGCCCACGGAATTTCTGCTCGGCTTGCCTGCGCTCGGTGACATCCATCGAGCTGCCCACGAATTGCACTAACTCCCCGGATGAATTCAAAACAGGATGGCCGACGGTGTGGATGTATTTCACGGTGCCGCCCGGAAGAAAGAGTCGCACCTCCAATTCATAATCCGATTTTTTGGCGATTGCTCGCTCGGTTGCCTCTTGCCATTTGACTCGATCCTCCGGATGAATGCGTTGCAGCCGTTCCTTCCAAACCGACGTGCCCTGTTCCGGATCCAAGCCGTATATGCGATACCATTCCTCGGAAAGATGTAAGGCCACGTCTCCCACCAGCCGCCAGGCCCAACTCCCAGTGTGGGTGAGCCTCTGCGCCTCCGCCAAATACGCCTCGCTTCGCTGCAGCTTCTCTTCCTGTAGTTCCAACGTCTGGGCAGCGAATCGCCTATCCATCCAGGATGTCAGCAGAGCCAACCCGAGGACGATAAAGGTGACAGCGGCAATTCCGGCGGTGCCAAGTGCGGAGATGCTTACGGCGTGAGACAGGTCCACTGGCATGCCTGAGGGCATGAAACTGGCGGCGGCCATCCCGGTGTAATGCATAACCGAGATCCCAGCACCCATCACGGCGGCCCCGGCTAACTTTTCCCAGCCGATCCCCGTCTTCTCATCTCGGAAGTGAAGGGTAATCCACAGCGCTGCGAAAGAAATCAGAACCGCGAACACGACGGACATGACGACAAGCGAGGAATTAAACTGGCAGATGGCCCGTAAACGCATGGCGGCCATGCCGATGTAATGCATACTCGCAATACCCGCGCCCATCAGGGCACTTCCGCCGACCGCTCGCGATACACCCATTTTCTGTCGGCTCACCATATAGAGCGCAATCACCGACGCGAGAATGGCCGCAAACAGTGACAGCAGAACGGTTGGCCAATGGTAGGCCACGGGAATCGGCAAGATGAACGCCAGCATCCCAATGTAGTGCATGGACCAAATACCAGTCCCCATCGCGCCGGCGCCGCCCAGCAGCCAAACCGCGCGAGTCCAACCGCCCGCCGCAGTTACGCGACCTGCAAGATCTAGAGCAGCGTACGAGGCAAACATGGCGATCAATACCGAAAGCGCCACGAGCGCGTAGTTGTACGAGCCAATCAAGTTCATGGCAACCATGTGACTTGCTCAATCAGATCAACCGGTCTTGAGACACTGCCAACTGCTCGGTGGGTATCGTCATTGGCGCAGGCGTAGCCCATACTTACCGCCTTACGGCAGCAAATTTCGCTCACCGCCGTGAAGATTAACAAGCCCAAGCTCGGACTTGAAATCCAACGGGGGTTTACTGCTCTTCTGGTAGCTCCCAGATAGTCTACAACCCTGAAGTTATTATCCACGGCGTGTCAATTTCTGTGTTGCCGCGCAAGAATACTGCCGTGTCCTCATCCAGGGTTGGCGCAAGTGCATTTCCTGTTCGGAGCCGTGTCAGCGGATCTTTTTACATGAGCCTGAAAGAGATGCCAATCCAGAATTAGGACGCGGCCGAGAAGTTGGCTTGACAGGAAGCCACGCAGTGAGACAGAAGATAAATGATGATGGGTTGATCCACCTAGCCAGACTGCCCACGGGGATGTCAAGGACGAGGCGAATGTCGCATGCGCCTCGTCCTTGCCTACTACATTAGGTCTGTGATTTCCAGATAACGTCAATTTTGTGGTCCTCCTCGACGCGTAGTCTACGTACCACTGTGATTCCGTTTCCGCTAAGAAGAAACAGCGTTCCGGTGTCTTCGTTCGAGAGACGTTGTGTAACTCCCCGAATGGTCGCTAGCAAGTTGGGGTGAGCGGCTTTCGAGTCGTCCCACACCTTGTAGGTTGGATCGTTATCAACGATCGGTGCGGCCACAGCATTTGTGGATGCTGACAACAGCGCTGTCTCTCCGAGCTTCTCCGCCGCTTCCGTACCGGTCAAAGCCGATGCGTCACCGAGCACCGGGTGTTTGTACTGCTTGAAGTTAAGAAGCGCTTCGCCTGAGCCGTCGCGGTAGCGAACCACCGCATTATCACTTCCCACGGACTCGACGAAATCAAATCGTGAGGGGACAACTAGTTCAGTTTCAGCTACGCGCCGAATCTTTCCCGGATCGCTGACATCGAGAGCCGTCAGCTTTGTTCCTTCCGCTGATTCGACGTAAAGCACAGTCCTTCCGTCCCCGCGTTTGTGCAGGTACATCGCTTCGCTGTTTGCCTGGGCTAGCACTGGCGTGTCAGAAGGCGACAGCACAACGATGGTTCTTGTATGTGGTGATTTATTGGTAATGGCGTTAGCGTTTATCGCAGCGGCTAAGACAGCGATTACGATGGGTGCGAAGAGTTGAGTTCTCATACTGAATCTCCTGGTAAATTTCCTTTCTGAGATCAGTGTGCCCGCGAACATCGCACCTCGTCCAAGTAGAATTTGTTATTCCGTATTAGCGCAGTATGAATGCAGATCCGATGGCCACTAGCGAGCAGTTCGCGCGAAAGGCTGCTTCCCGGTTAGGCGAGGCGCGAGCTCGAGTGAAGTAGACAACAGGAATCTGTGAAATGCTCCTAAATTCCCTGTGGGCGCCGGTCCGGCGGGATACGCGATCGAGAATTGTCTGGAGAGCTTCAACCCGCGGACGCGCGCAATCTTCAGCGTCCCCAGCGACAATTGGTTGCGCACGGCCCACCGTGAAACGAACGTCACGCCGAGGCCCGCCTCCACCGCGCTCAGTAGCCCTTCTGTCGAATCAAGTTCCATTTGGATCCTCAGATCTTTTTTTCTCAGCCCCGCAGCCACGATTGCCTTCTCGATCACACGTCGCGACCCAGAGCCGAACTCTCGCATTAAGAGCGGTTGTTGCTGTAATGCCTCGACGTCAACCTCTTGGTCTGCCCATTCATGGTTGGTGGGAACTACGAGCACCATGTGGTCCTGGACGAATGGTTCGATGTTGAGGTCCTTGCGCCGGTCCGGTCCTTCAATTAAGGCGAGGTGTATCTGCTGTGCTATGAGGGCATCTAGCATAGCTTCAGTGTTGCCGCTGTGGGCGACGATCTGAATCCGAGGATGGGCCTTGATAAAGCCCGCAATGAAGTTTGGCAGCAGGTATTGCGCAATTGTTTGCGAAGCCCCGACTGCCAACTCGCCTGCCTGCATTCCCGAGGCTTCAGCAACCGCTGCAAAAGCCTGATCGGAGATTTCTTTCATCTGATCGGCCAGCGGCAGCAAGACCTTGCCGCCCTCCGTTAGCGCAATCCGTCCTCCGCTTCGATCGAAGAGAGGAACCCCGAGTTCGTCCTCGAGGGCCTTCACTTGTTGGGTCACCGCGGGTTGCGTCAACAACAGTTCCTCGGCTGCACGGCTGAAGTTCATGTGATGCGCAACCGTTCGAAAGACGCGGATTCGGAAGTTTTCTAGCACAAGGTGTTCATGCTGCTCTTTGGAGACTCGCGCGTGCTCGCTATCGACGATAAGCTCGTTGCCGGTTCTCGTTCCGTCTCTTGATCGTCAAAGCGCCGTTCCTGCCGAAGCATGGAATATTTCGGTGCCTCGATCCACCTGCGGAACGCTGCCCATCGCCACCACATCAACAACAGCGCGAACATAATGGCCGAAGTTATAACCACAATTAGGTTGATCATTGTCCCGAGTTCCCCTGCGGTGGGTCATAGAGAGAACGAACGAACTCGACCAGGGCGCGCCTTTGATCTGCGCTGAGTTGGTTCTGCCAGGGAGGCATCGCGGTTCCCGGCACGCCATTTTCCAAAACGTCCCACGCCCGCTCCTGTGTCGGCTTTTTAAGATGAAAGTTTGTTGGTGGTGGAGCGAGTGCGCCCGCTGCCGGTACGTTGCCAGCGCCGCTTTCCCCGTGACAACTGGCGCAAGTCGCTGCAAAAAGCGCCTTGCCTAGGCCTAGACCCGCCGCTTCTTCCGTCGACGGCGCGGCATGTGGAACATGCAGGCTCTCGACGTAGGCAACCAGCGCGCGCAGATCCTCTGCGGGCAATTGGCGCCAAGGCGGCATGGCGGAGCCCGCGACTCCATTCCACAGCACGCTGCTCAGTCGTTCATCGGAGAAACGAGCAGCAGTGAGGTTTGCCGGTTTCGGCAATAGACTCGCGGAAGCTTTGCCGTCGCCCTGTCCGGCACGTCCGTGACACGAAGCACAATTCGCTGCGAAGAGGGCTGCTCCACTACTCACTTCTTCCTGCAAGTCGTTAGGATCCGACGAAGGATGCAGAACGGGTGCGCTAAGGCTGTAGCCTCCCGTCATAGCAATGGGAACAGTCGGCGGAGTGGCGTTAGCCGAGGGTTCGTCTTCCATCGCCATGCCAGCCGCCTCAGGCGAAATGCTTGAAGCTGCCGTCTGCAGCTGGAGGCCGGAGAGTTGTCGCGCGCGTCCAAGAGATTGGACATAGGCCAGCACATCCAAGCCTTCTTGCGTGGGCTGATTCGGGTTGCCATTAAATAGCCACGGATACGGAGGCATCACAGAATCTCGCACCACTAGCCGGGGATTGAAGAGATGAGTGAGTTGCCAGTCGGGGCTATGAAGGTTGAATTCGCGAGATAGGTCCGGCCCGATACGTCGCGTGCCCCAAAGCTGCGGATAATCATATTTCGTTTCCCATGGTTCAGTCGGCGCTCCAAAACGCTGTACATCTGCCGCCAAAGACCGGACCTGCTCCGTATGACAGTAAGCGCAACCTTCGCGTCCATAAATCACCCGGCCCCTTTGTTCGGATGCAGTGAGCGTTGCCATGGTGACTGGAGCTACCCGCTTGATTTCATCTTCCAGTTCCCTTCCCGGAATAATCGCAAGAACAAGAAACGATAAAGCGAAGAAGCCTACACCGGCACCGAAAGCGACCACATGAGCATGGCTGAGCCAGCCGGTCCAGCTGAACCCTGGGGCAGCCACCGAGTCATTATCGAATGCGGCCACGTCTTCTGAAGCCATGGGTCTGACAGCGGACGTGACTGTCTCTGACCTTGGTCCGGTAACGAGGCCAGTCCAGAAAAGAACAAATCCCGCGAGAATAGGAAGCCCCGAGAGCGTGCGCACCAGCCAGTAGCTTCCGACCGCACGCACAGAATCGATCCACGGCGCGCTCGATTGCCAGACCTGAGCCTCCACCAGGCCCGCAATCGTGAGGTCGGTGACCATCAGCGTCAGGCCTATGGCAAGAAGCCAGAACGACCAAGTCATCATGCGATCGTTGTAGCGTGTTCCGGGCACGCGCTGCCACAAATGCGCGACGCCGCCAAGCGAGATGAAACTCGCAAAACCGATCATCGCCAGGTGCGAGTGCCCGATGACCCAGTCCGTAAAGTGGATGAAGCGATTGACTGGCATCAATGCCTGAACCGAGCCCTGTAAACTCACGACGAGATAGGCGACGACACCGAACCAAACGAAACGTAGCGGGACATCCTTCGAAGTAATGTCACTATTTCCGCGCAAGGAGAGCAGCAAGTTGGTGACAACCAGAATCACGTCCATTCCGAGATAGGCCGAAGCAACGATGGCGCCCTTCTGCGCGGACATGGGGATCGCTGAATAGACGTAGTGGTGCGTCCCGTTCAATGGATAAATAAAGAAGAGCAGCCAGAAGCCCACCATCGACAGAAAATGACTGTAGATCGGACGGCGCGTGGTTGCAGGGATCACGTAATAAGCAATCGCGAGAGCAAATGGCGTTACGAAAAGGCCGACAGCATCGTGAATCCACAACCCGCTGAATGCTGCGCCCCGCGCGCCCGGAACAAGGTTAGGTACAACGTTCCCCACAGGGTACGCAAGCATCGTGAAGATAATGCCGCCGATAATGTACCAGCCGCTAACATACAGGTCGGAGAGTCGAGCTCTAAGAAATGGCAGGACGAACTCGAAGACCATCAGGATAAAGGCAAGGACGACGAATGCAGCGACGACGAGCGGAAACTCCGCCCACTCCAGCGGCTGGCTGAAACCGGCAAGAACCAGCACCCATCCTGAGAGAGTCACCGCAAAATTCCAGATCCAGAAGAGAAACCATCCGAGCTTACGGCTCAAAACCGGCCGATTTGCCAAGCGTGGAACAGCATAATAAAAGAATGCCAGGAACGTGTTGCCCAGCCATCCGAAAAGTATGCCCTGCGTATGGTTGTAGCGAAGCCTTCCCCAGGTAAGCCATGGGTGGCTACCCAGAAATTCTGGAAAGCTGAACTTTGTGGCCACCGTAATACCGAATAGAACCGAGATCACTAAGGTGACGACTGAGGCATATACGTGGGCACGGACCAGATCGTATTCAACCGTCGGAAGCGCACGTGAACTTTGGGCATAGGGCCCCTCATCTTGACCGGTTAAATTTTGCGCGAAAGTTGTCATTGCCCCGCACCCTTGTCAGCATTCTTCTCTCGATCGAAACCGTTCAACATCCAACTCGCAACAGCCATCCGGTCATCGAACGACAACCCCGGCTCCGCAGGCCCTGGTGCAAAGTTGCTCCACCCGGGCCACGGATGTCTCACTGCCGAGGCGAGTCGAGAGCGCAAAGCGGGCTCGCTGGCCGCACTGGCAAATCCACGGCGATAAAATGTCACAATTTCCCGATAGCTGGGGCCGCTGGAACGCGTAGTCATTTCGTGACAGCCCGCGCATTGTCGCTGTGAAATTTCGTAACCGCGGTCCACCAACGCGCTCTCTACTTGAGTGATTTGCGGAACAACCGCACTCGCGGCGGTAACTGGTTGGCGCAATGATTCTCCAAACAACTGGCGAGGGTCGCGTGTTCCCCACCAGGAAAGCAGCGTTCCCAGCAACAGCACGGAAGCCACCAGGCTTATCAGTGACACCGACTTATGCTGGTTTTCTCCGTTATTCGCCATAGGTTCCTTTCGGACCTTCACCAGTGGCTGCCTTGCCATTGATAGAAACTAGGTAGTCCGTGATCTTCAGCACCTGTTCGTCAGAAATATGCGCGCCGTACGCGTCCTTCATTTTCTTGACTTCGCTCAGCCACGTAGCCCGGGAAAATCGCGGCTGCATCGTGATGTATCGCGGCGAATGGCAGACCACGCACGCGGTCACAAATTCATCGCGTCCAGGAGCCGGGGGGAACACTGGTTCGTCGTGCGGCATCACGACCCGATGAACTGCGTTGTCTACGTTCGACTCAGGCGTGGATTCCATTTTTGCGCGGGCAATGCCTTGATCTGTGGGTGGCGAAGTGCTTGGTGGATGTCCACAGCTGCCGAGCAACGCCGCAAATCCTACTGTCAGGATCGCGACTGTTATCTTCTGGGCCATGTGTGGTTACTCCACCTTGACGTCAACTTGCTGGATTACATTCCACATAAAGCCACTACGGTTCCACTGTTCCTTGCTCTGTGTATCTCCGACGGCATTTGTTGCGCGAGCCATGAGTCGGTACTGCCCCCGCTTTCTCGGTGTCCACAACGCGCGCCAGCGCCGCCACGAATACTTTCCGATTTCCGGATTCAGGCGAGCATCTGCCCACGTGGCTCCTCCGTCCGTCGAGACTTCCACTCGTTGAATCCCATAACCTGAGTCGAAAGCGACGCCCTCGATCTCGGTCGACGCTCCCGAATGCAACATCTCATGGTCGGGACGAACGAAGATGGAGCGCACGTTGAATCGATTAATAGGAATCGTGTCTTTGGCCAAATCCTTTGGAGATTCGGTGCCATTGGGACCGGCGGGAATGCGATACGCTTTGTCCGTCCAAAAGTTGCTGAAGGGTTGTGGCAGCACTGTGATCTCGCTTAGAGCTTTTACCCAATAAGTGCCGTACCATCCAGGGACGACCAGGCGCAGGGGAAAGCCGTTCATCATTGGCAACGGTTGGTCATTCATGGCGTAGGCGACCATCACCTCGCCATCGCGTGCGTGGTCGATGGAAAGAGCTTTCACGAAGTCAGCCACGGAGAGCAGTGGCGGCGCGTCAAGCCCGTTGAATGAAACGTCCACGGCGCCTGGCTGTACTTGAGCGCGATCCAAAATCGACTTCAGGGGGACACCGGTCCACTTCGCGTTGCCGACCGCGCCATGCTTCCACTGACCGCCTGGAACGCGAGGCTCGAAAAAACTGCGGGAATTCCCGGAACATTGGTTGACGGCGACAATGGAGATTGGGTCGAAGCTCGATCGCAGTTCGTCCACGCTGAGTTGCAACGGTTGCCGGACATGGCCAGTGACGTTCAACCTAAACGTGCGTAAATCCACCGAGGTAGGGATTCCCTCGAGGTGCCAACGCACGAAGAAAGCCTCGTTCGGCGTGAGGTCCTGGCGAAAATAGTGGATGGGAGTTTCCAGCTGCGGCGGGCGGTCGGTGAGTAGGATCAGCTCTGTCTTTTCCGGGAATCGAGCAAGGTCAGCCGGACCCGACAGAGCCCCCATCGCTAAACGGTTTCGGTTGCAAGAAGCGGTCAATGCCGCAAGACTGGTAGCACCCACAAGTTGCAAAAATCCGCGCCGGTTCATGAACTGACTCCCATCCTCGCGATATCATCCGGTATTCGAGTCTCTTGGATTTTCGCTAATTCGGCCATCACTCTGACTCTTGCCGTATCACCTCAAAGTGATCAGAACTGGTTTCTTTTCAGCAGAGCAAGTTCGATTCCAGTCGAACGACTGAGCAAGGGAGCCAATTGAGCGCAAACACCATTAGTTCTGCGCTCTATTAAGGAGGTCCTGTCGTTGTTCGGATCCTGGCAGCCGAGTGCTGTCAGTACTTGGACAGCGTCTGTCGAGATATCGTCAAGGTCATACCTGTGCTGCCGTGCTTCGACGATGAGCAAGCTGTACTCGAGGAACCTGTCGCTGAGAGACTAGTTCGGCTTATTCGGGGTGATGGGGAAGTGGAAGCCCGATTTGGAAAAGTTGTATTCGAAGTACGCGTACGGATAGCCGTAATCCTGACCCCGCGTAGTTTGGTTGAGAAATTGTCCGGCGAACAGGCGGCCATAACCGAAGCCAAAGTTGAGTCCTTTATTCACTTCGTATTCGGCGACCATATCGAATTCATTCCCGACGTGGCGGCTTGCCCCGGGGTGAGCCGGAACCGCAATCCCCCCACCGGCGTTGTAGTAGTTGTCATTCGAGGTGACCAACCAGAAGCCTTCAAATTGTTGTTTGAGTTTCCATTTTTTCGTGGCTCTTCTTCGACGCCGGTTCGGAACTGCTCCAGGTTCCGGCGGCCGATCAAATCGTCGAAGCCGTACTTGTCATGATTCGAAGGATAGATCTGGTCGAAAGTATTCCATGTGTGACCGTTCGGGTTTTTCGTTCCCGAGGCGTAATTGCCCTCGAGAAAAACGCGAGGCGTAGCTCCTACCTTGCGAAAAGTCTTGCCTATGCTGGCATAGCCCGCCCACGCGGCGATGGAAGATGAGCCCAGCGATCCTGTCTGTCCGTCAAATTCGGTGTCGTAATCGAAAGCGGCAGGTAGATCGCCCTTCCAGTGCAGACCGATGGTGACTTCATTGAGATGTCCACGATTTAGCGTCTCTGAAAGTTCAGGGTTCGAGTGCGCGACACGCCACAGAACGTAGGGCTCGAAGTCGGACTTGGTGACGATGTTCTGAAAGCTTCCATAAACTCCGTACATGTTGTTGCCAGGGAGCGCATTGTGTACGTCAGTGTTTTCGCCAGGGACTACTGACGATGCGAACACGCTAACTAAGAAGCCGGGATGATGAATATCCACCCGCGCAACGTTGAAAGTACGACCGACGTTAAGCCATTCTGATGGGCCGATGACGCGTTCATCCCCAAAACGCAGAACCTCGCGGCCCGCCAGCACATCGATCCAACCTGTCTCGGAACTGCCTAGCTGAGGGTAAGCCTGCCAAACCGTCCACTTATCCTCGTATGGATTGGCATTGGCGATATGGTGGTTGAAGAAAATGCGGGAATCCTGCGATTCGGCGTAGAGAAGCAGCCACTCCTTGGGCTTAATGCCGATTCTCAGGCGCAAGCGATCCAGCAAATAGGAATCATTTGTGCTGGCGAACCCGATTCCTGTCTGACCCTCGACACGACCGCGAAATTCCCCGCCAATGCGGAACCAGCTGGGTAAACGTCGGTTGAGCTCGTGAACGGGAAACAGCCAGTTCATGGAATCATCGCTGCCGGCCGGGTCAAATGGGGCCGGGGCGCCCGAATTTACCCTCGATCCAGAATCCGGGCTCGAGTTAGGAACAGCTTGGGCATGCATGCGCTGCCCGGCAACGCACAAAACAAACGAGAGAACGAAAACGATACATCTTCGCATTGCAACCTTTTCAACGCAGAATTTGCCTTGGCGCTCGACCTCGGATTTCACTCATACGGGCATCAAAGGCATGTCTCCAGGAGCAAGTTCGACGACGAGTCGCGTGCGGAACCGGTCGATGAGAATTCGGACGGCATCCGTTACCCTGCAATCACGAGTTCCTTTTCTGAAGGGATTTTCGCGATCTGTTCCTGGTTAAGATTCACGTGAGCCATCACAGCTTCCGGGGGCACACGCCTGAGCCAGTTATTCAATGAGACGTCGACAAACTGATCGGCCTTGAACATTTCCAGAAATACACAATCGGTGTCGCCAGTGTTTTCGATGGCATGGGTCGCAACCCGAGGAACAAAACCCACATCGTTGGCATTGAAGTCCATGGTGCGAGCTCTACCCTCATTCATGATGATGCTCATGCGACCTTTGCCCGCCAGCCAGAACTGCCACTCGCTGGCATTGGGATGCCAGTGCAACTCGCGCAAGGCGCCGGGCTTGAGAGTAACGATCGCCGCAGCGACATTCTTGGTAACGGGGAAATTACGCGAGTCCACAACACGAACTTCGCCTCCCGGTGTTTTCCGCGTGGGAGCCATACCCGCCATCTTGAACGTGTACTGGATGGGAGATTCCACTCGTTGTCCTCCAATGGCCGCCTTGTCTTGCGCGAGAGAAAGAGGCAGGTCCGCGGGGAAGATGTAGAGTTCCTCTTTTCTTACTATTCTCGCGATCACTTCCTTATCGAGGCCAAAATTCTTGGCCAAGATGTTCCGCGGCGTGTGCGCGACAGTCTCCGAAAGAAGGAAGGTGCCGTCCTCCGCGAAGTTACCTTCATCGAACACTAGCAGGAACTCGCAACCATTCGGACGAAGTCCCTGAATGGAATGGGGAAACCCGGCCGGAAACAACCACAGGTCGCCCTTGTTCACGTCATCGATAAACATCGTGCCGTCCGGATTCATAACCGTGACGCGGGCGCTGCCGTCGAGCATGATCGCCCACTCATCTGCGGTGTGCCAGTGCAATTCGCGAAAGCTACCAGCAGTAAGCCGCATGTTTACGCCGGCCAGATCGGTTGAACTCGGCAGCACCTTCGAATTCACCTCGTGCGTCCAGCCACCTTCCTCCACCCGTTTGTGTACCAAATCGAAGGAGTACCAGACTGGACCGATATCGCCATGATCGGTGGGAGGAGGCATGTTTGAACTTGGGTTCTCGTCCAGTAGCGGCTTGTTTTCCTGTCCTGGATTGCTTGCAGAAATATCTTTTTCTGCTTTGCGCGTGTCTTGAATTTCCTGCGCATGTGCAGCGATTCCAGACAACGCTGCTGTCGCCAGCGCCGTGGAACTGACACCCAAGAAATTCCTTCGTGACAGATCTGCCATGGACTTGCTCTCGTTCTGATCGCTCACTGACTCCCTCCTTGATGTTGAATCTTTCCCTTGTTGAGTCACCATTGCCAATCACGGTTCGATTCTGACCGTGTGCATTTCTAGTTCCACGCCGGTCACGCAAAAAACAATTCGTTTGTGTTTGCAATGGCCTCACCAATCTCCCGTTCCCTATGGCCGTGCTGTGACAGGCGGCATTCCGCAGGAAGCGAGTCGGCTTTTCGGGAGTTTTCTGCGTCCCACACTTCCACCCGCTAAAAATGTTCGTTGGCGCCAAGTCCACTGGGTGCGATCCATCGATCTGCCGCGCGCCTGAAAGCGCGGGTAGAGCCAATGACCTGGGTTGTAGCGCTAGCGCGGTCCGAGATTTTCGTACGCATAAGCCCGCCTCTCAAGCGGAATGCACTTTCCAGAACCTGTGGAGTTACTTCTATTGGTTGCTTGTCGAACGGACAGGATGAATCCGGATGACCCCTTATCGACAGATGCGTGTCGAAATATGGACGGTGTTGACCCGATCGTGCCGACTCGGTCAATTTTTATCGGGATGTAACGTTGAAAGATGCAATACGAAAGCAATGAGGTCGTTTGGCCGCTGTACTCATGAAATGTCGACTCTAGTGCTAATGGTCGATAATCTCTGGCGCACCGTCCGTTAAATTCCAAATTGAATTGGAAGCCTATTTGCTGACGTCAAAAGAGCACGACTCGAGAGGCGGTTCGCAAGAGAGCTGCGAGATTTTGATGTATTTTTCGCTCTCACGACCGCCTCTCGCGGTTTTTTCGACAACAGTTCTTCCGAGGCGACTACGGGCCATTTCCAAGACAACGCCGACACTGTGGAATGATGTAATGAAGAAGACTCTCTCGTATACTCTCGTCGCGCTCGCCACAATCTCCGTAGGCGTTTCTTTGATGCGGGCCGGCAACCGGTTCAACGCGGGCGCACGCTTGGGAAGCCAAGCATGCCCCAGTGACGAAAGTGGCCTGAAGCTACCCGCCGGTTTTTGCGCAACGGTGTTTGCCGACAATATTGGTCACGCACGTCACATGGTAGCTGCGCCCAACGGAGTTCTTTACGTCAATACCTGGTCTGGCAGGTACTACGGCAACGACACCCCGCATGCGGGCGGCTTTCTTGTGGCCCTGCAAGACAAGACCGGCTCGGGAAAGGCAGACGTCGTCGAGCGCTTTGGCGAAACGATCCAAATGAGTGGACACGGCGGCACCGGGATCGGCATGTATCGGGACGCAATCTACGCAGAGATCAATGATCGAATCGTGCGCTATTCGTTGTCGAGCGGCTCTATCGCGCCCGAGGGTAATCCCGATACTATCGTCTCGGGGTTGCCGCTCGGGGGCGACCACCCCATGCATCCATTCATCATCGGCACCGATGGCACGTTGTATGTCGACGTCGCCAGCGCGACCAATTCCTGTCAGGTCAAGAACCGGACGCCTGGATCGCCAGGCCTGAAACCATGCACTGAACTTGAGACGCGCGGTGGGATTTGGCGCTTTGACGCGAAGAAGACGAACCAGTCCTTTTCCCCTGCGCAGCGCTACGCCACGGGAATCCGCAATGCCGAGGGTTTTGCTTTCATCGAAGACGGACAACTGCTGGTGACGCAACACGGGCGCGATCAGCTACGCGCGAATTGGCCGGATCTGTATAGGCCGGAGGAGGAGGCGACTCTTCCGTCGGAAGAACTACTCCTTTTGAAAGCGAACGGAGACTACGGATGGCCCGAGTGTTATCACGACGCTTTTCAGCAGCGGCTAGTCCTGGCCCCGGAATACGAAGGCGACGGCGGCAAGGCCATCGGCCCCTGCGCCACCAAACTTGCTCCCGTTGCGGTATTCCCTGCTCATTGGGCGCCGAACGCCATGGTGCGCTATGACAAGGAACAATTTCCAGCACATTACAAGAATGGCGTATTCATTGCCTTCCACGGATCATGGGACCGTGCGCCGTATGCGCAAGGTGGCTACAACGTTGTCTTTCAGCCGCTCAACGGACACCGCGCATCCGGTCAATGTGAGATCTTTGCCGATGGTTTCGCCGGAAGGACAGAGTCGCCGGGTCAAGCCGAGCATCGTCCTAGCGGCTTGGCTGTGGGGCCAGATGGTTCGCTTTATGTTTCCGACGACGTTCGCGGACGAATCTACAGAATTGACTATCGCGGCGGTGCGGACTTCGACGCTGCGAAAGTTACTCCCTGTCCGAGCGCGGCGGCTCCGGCTGGCGAAGTCGTCGCGACTGCGGCCCAACCTCCAGAAGGCACGCACCCGAATGCTGGGGCAGCCGATGCGCGCAGCCTGCCAGTTCCTGCAGGCGCGACTCGAGAAATGATCCAGCGTGGTGAACGTGTTTTTCGCGGCCAAGTGGGCGGTGCTGCATGCACAGGTTGTCACGGTGACAGCGGCCAAGGCACGCCATTGGGTCCGCCCTTAACAGGCAAGACCTGGTTGTGGAGCGACGGCAGCTACGCCGGGATCAAGAAAACAATCACCGACGGCGTTTCGCAACCCAAAGAATACCGCAGTCCGATGCCACCGATGGGTGGCGCACAGCTTACGCCCGACCAGGCGTCAGCGGTCGCGGCGTACGTCTGGAGTTTGAGCCATCAAGCCAAGTCCGGACGATGAAGATTGCCACCAGGATCGAAGGTATATCCCTCGCTGCGACCCGAGAGTGGGAGTCAAGCGCAGGCTAACTTACAGCCGGCAACTTGTGATTGGCTATCCTGCATAACAAGGTTAATGTCGCGAGGGCCGTAAATGTCACTGTCTTACCGTTGAACGACGCCCCGCCCGGTTAAACCGTGACTTCGACAAGGGTGTGGCGAAGAAATTCGTGCCCGACCCGCACGGGATCGTCAGGTCACGCAAAGCCGAACCCGAACTTGCCGCCGCCGGCGTTTAAGTTTTCTGTTCTGGCGCAGGTTTCCGATCCAAACGCAGGGCTATCATCGTAATTCGGGGTGTTCGGCAGAACGGGATGACTGATGGCGTACCCATGCAGAATCCGCGAAGGTCGAGTCTCCGGCTCGTGGCTCGGCCGTGTGCGTCGCTTTGCTCACACAGGAGTCAGTCTCCTCCTCTTCTTTGTGATGCAAGCCTGCCACAAGACTAGCCCGCCTGCACCGGTGAAAACCCTTACCCTTATTGATCAGGCATGGTCGAGCAGGGAGTATCAGCGGCGTCTCAACGAAGAACTCGCCAGGTTCACACAGCAGACTGGGATTCGGGTGGAGTTCCTGCCTGCGCCCGAGACCGCAGCGGAGCAACTGGCAATCATTCGCAAACAATTGGAGGGCGGACAAAAAGTACCAGATGTTTACGGTATCGACGTGATCTGGCCTGGGATTCTTGCCGATAACCTTCTCGATCTTAGGGCGTATATTCCGGAGCAAGAGATCCAAACGCATTTACCAGAGCTCATTGCCAACAACACGGTGAATGGGCGGCTCGTAGCTTTGCCGGCTAATTTGAACGAGGGGATGTTGTTTTACCGTGTGGATCTGCTTCGAAAATACGGGTATCGAGCGCCGCCGAAGACCTGGGAAGAGCTCGAAGTCATGGCGAGGCGGATTCAGTCGGGCGAACGCGCGAGCGGCAACAAAGATTTCTGGGGTTTCGTTTGGGAAGGCGCACCTTCCGAGGCTCTGACCTGCAATGCGCTGGAATGGCAGGTGTCGGAGGCCGGCGGAACAATACTCGACGAGAACGGGAAGGTTACGGTAAACAACCGGATGACCGTTCGCGCATGGGACAGGGCGGCGCGTTGGGTAGGCTTCATCTCGCCCCCCGGAGTGGTCACGTATAAAGAATGGGATGCCGGCAACCTGTGGCAGGCGGGGAAAGCGGCGCTCCTGCGCAGCTGGGCAAGTGAATATATTGCGAATCGCGCCCCAACCTGTCTCATAAGAGATCACTTCGACATCGCTCCGCTTCCGAGCGGCTCCGCCAGGACGGCCGCAACTTTAGGAGGATCTGGTTTCGGGGTTTCAAAATATTCGCAGCATCCACGGGAGGCAGCAATGTTGGTGCGCTTTCTGTGCAGCCGCCAAGAGCAGGTCAGAAGATCCCGCAGTACGTCTGATGCGCCAAGCATATCTCTGCTCTATGACGACCCCGAGGTCTTGGCGAGCAACCCACAGTTCCCGCGTGTTCTGGAAGTATTTCGTAAGAGCATAGTCCTACGGCCGTCCAGAGCGGCTGGCAAGATGTATCCGGAGGTGTCGCGCGCCTATTGGGAAGCGGTACACGCGGTTCTCATCCGGCAAAAGACTGCGAAACAAGCGGCGGATGAGTTGCAAGTCGAATTACAGCGAATGCTGGAAACACCGCGAGTTGCCATGAGCTCCGGATCTAAATTAGAAAACTCCCGCACAACGGTAGGACTAACGATTGGCCAGCTTCTAGCCAGTCGAGCAGGCGTGAGCGATGCCGTACGGCGGTAGCGAAGTTCCGGCTCGCACGTCCGGGCATCGGGCGTATTTGTGAGGAGCCCGGTTCAAGATGTAGGCAAACTGATGGCGTACCCATGCAGAATCCGCGAAGGTCGAGTCTTCGGCTCGTGGCTCGGCCGTGTGCGTCGCTTTGCTCACGCAGGAGTCAGTCTCCTCCTCTTCTTTGTGATGCAAGCCTGTCACAAGACTAGCCCGCCTGCACCAGTGAAAACCCTCACTCTCATGGATCAGACATGGGTGAGCAGGGACTATCAGCGTCGCCTCAACGGAGAATTAGCTCTGTTCGAAAAGCAAACCGGGATTCGAGTGGAGTTCCTTCCCGCACCCGAAACAACAACAGAGCAGCTGGCAAGCTATCGCAAACTTCTGGAGGGCCGGGCAAAGGTACCTGATGTTTACGGTATCGATGTGATCTGGTCTGGGATTCTTGCCGACAATCTCCTCGACCTCCGGCCATATGTTCCCGAGCAAGAGATCGAGGCGCACTTTCCTGAGCTCATTGTGGCCAACACAGTGAAAGGCCGACTCGTAGCTCTGCCGGCTAACTTGAACGAAGGGATGTTGTTTTACCGTGTGGACCTGCTGCGAAAATACGGGTATCGAGCACCTCCGGAGACATGGGAAGGGCTCGAACTCATGGCGAGGCGGATTCAGTCGGGCGAACGCGCGAGCGGCAACAAAGATTTCTGGGGTTTCGTTTGGGAAGGAGCACCTTCCGAGGCTCTGACCTGCAACGCGCTGGAATGGCAAGTGTCGGAGGGCGGCGGCACAATACTCGATGAGACCGGCAAGGTCACCGTAAACAACCCTCATACCATTCGTGCATGGCAGAGAGCGGCGGGTTGGGTAGGTTCCATTTCACCGCCCGGAGTCGTCCTTTATAGAGAATGGGATGCGGGTAACCTGTGGCAGGCGGGGGAAGCAGCGTTCCTGCGCAGCTGGGCAAGTGAATATATTGCGGATCGCGGCCCAACCTGTCTCATAAGAGATCGCTTTGACATAGCTCCCCTTCCGGGTGAGGCCAAGGTAGCCGCTACTTTAGGAGGATCTGGTTTCGGGGTTTCAAAATATTCGCTGCATCCACGTGAGGCAGCAATGTTGGTGCGCTTTCTGTCCGGCCGCGACGAGCAGGTCACAAGATGCCGGAACACGACTGATGCGCCAACCATTTCTCAGCTCTATAACGAGCCGGATCTCTTGGCGACCAATCCCCAGTTTCCGCATGTTCTAGAAGTATTTCGTAAGGGCATAGTCTTGCGCCCGACCAGATCGGCGGGAAAGGTGTATCCGGAGGTGTCGCGCGCCTACTGGGAAGCGGTACACGCGGTTCTCACCCGGAAAAAATCTGCGAAACAAGCGGCAGACGAGTTGCAAGTCGAATTACAGCAAATGCTGGAAACATCCGCTATATCTGCGAATGCGGGATTCGATAAAACAGCTCCGCAAAGGTAGAGGGTCAAGGCTTGTCGCCATAAGAGAACGTCAACATGGAAACGAATCCGGCTAAGATGCTCGACCCAACGCCTGGCACCGTTCGAAGTCTGTTTCGTCGAACCGACCTGAGCATTCGCTTCCATCTGATCGCCTCCTTCGTATTGATCGTTTTGTTAATGATCGCTGCGGATGCAGTCGCTGGATGGCAATACTGGCAAATCGAGGCTCAAGCGCAGCGCGTACGTAAGACCGATCAGATATCTGACGCCGTTCTCCGCATTCACCTCGATGTCTATAGCTTCCGGGATAGGATGGCCGTACTCGCCACCACTCATGACATTCGCGAATTTTCCAGCGAGGCCGCCGCGATGCGACAGTCATTTCTGGAGCGGGTCGATCACACCGAGCAGATGCTCAAGGCAACGCCCGATATTGAGCAAGACGCACACATATCCGACGCACTCGAAAGCCTCCGAGTGTTATTGCTTTCGCAACTCGACACAGAAGTCCAACTGGCGACGGCGGATGAATGGAATGCTGTTCAGCTTCGAGCGGCAATCGAAATCCCAGCCCTGATCGAATTCAGTTCATTGCTGGTGGAGAGAGTCGACCAACAGGCACTGCAGCAGCGAAGCCGAGCCCTCGAAGATGCCCAAAACGCACGCCAACGGCTTTTCATAATCGTTCCGATTTCGGCCTTGCTGACATTGCTCGCGGCCACGGCGCTTGGCTGGTATGTCACTCGGACCGTCACTGGCCCGCTCTCCGTACTCACTGCCTGCGCCGAGGCCTTGGCCAGAGGCGACTTTCAGCACCAGACCCATTTACGCGGCAATAATGAGCTGGCAGTCTTGGGGAACGCCTTCAACTATGCCGCCCAGCAGCTCCAGAAGGTCTATGAGGACCTCCGGCGCAGCGAACGAGAGCTTCGCGACGTCATCGAGGCAATGCCGACGATGGTGTGGATCGCGGGCACCGACGGGTTAAATGAGTTCGGGAATCGCCGCTGGCAGGAATATACGGGCTTGTCTCGCGAGAGGACGGTAGGCTCTGGTTGGCAAGACGCCGTTCACCCCGCAGACCTAAAACGACACTGGGAGAAATGGTGCGCGTCTCTGGCGAGTGGCGAGCCTTTCGAAAACGAAGTGCGCTATCAGCGGGCGGACGGTCAATACCGTTGGTTCCTATCTCGTGCCGTTCCACTGCGTGATGAGCACGGAAGAATCCTCAAGTGGTACGGTGTTTCAACCGATATCGACGATCGCAAGCGTGCCGAACAAGAGCGCGAGCAACTACGGGCGGACCTCGCACACGTGAACAGAGTCAGCATGCTGGGAGAGCTGGCCGCTTCCGTATCTCACGAGCTGAAACAACCAATCGCCGCGGCCATGATCAATGCCCAGACCTGCATGCGCTGGCTTAAGCGGGACCACCCCGATGTGGATGAGGCGCTCGAATCCACAATGAGACTTCTGAAAGACGGGACTCGCGCGACCGAGATCATCGACCGTTTGCGGTCATTGTATAAGAAGTCCCCTCCACAACGTGAATTGGTTGACGTAAACGAAATTGTCCGCGAAATGCTCGCGCTGCTGCGGGGCGAGGCCAACCGGTACTCGATCGTAACGCGCTCAGACCTGGCGCCTGATCTTAAAAAAATTACCGCAGACCGAGTACAGCTTCAGCAAGTATTCATGAACCTAATGCTTAACGCTATCGAGGCTATGAAGGATACTGGAGGTGAACTAAAAATCAAAACGGAGCCGGGCCAGGATGGATCACTGCTGATCTCCGTCAGCGACACCGGTGTAGGTTTGCCCGCTGAAAACATAAACGAGATTTTCAATGCCTTCTTCACGACAAAACCTGAGGGATCCGGCATGGGGTTGGCGATCAGCCGTTCCATTATCGAATCACACGGCGGCCGCTTGTGGGCCACCGGCAATGACGGACGCGGCGCAACGTTTCAGTTAACCCTGCCTGCCGAAGTGACAGCGACGTCGCCGACTCGCCAGTCGGCGTAATCCTGATGTGTTGCGGAAGGCAGCACTGCAAAACGCATTATCATCTCCTGCGCTTTCTCTGTGGTCGGGCCCACAGCAACCCGCATCAGTTTGCCTTTCCGCCAAGTTGGCCAACATTGGTGGCTAATTCCTGCAGCAACGATCGCGCTTCCGCCGCGGCTTCCTGCCGGATTTATGCGACTCTTTGAATGATGCGGACGACCTTGTCAAGTTTGGCGTTCAGCTGTCGTAAAACTGCCGAGCTTTGCCAGGCTCCAGCCGTATGCGTTAGCTGGCGGCGGCGCTCTGGTGTTCGATCCGACCGGGAACGCCGGCGGCAATTTCGCAGGAGCTACAACCGAGACGAGGGGTGCATTCGTTTACGGCGTTGGTGCCGACTACGCTTTCACCAGGCACATCTTGTTACGGGCCGAGTACCGTGGCTATGTATACAAAGCACCAGATTTCAATCTCGCGGACTTAAATACCGACAGCTGGACGCATATTGCGCAACCGTCAGCCGGCATCGTCTTCCGCTTTTAATGAGCCGCGGCTGAAATGTGGCATGGGTGTTCAACCAAACATCTGTGCCACGTTTCATGAGGTGGACCGCGAGAATGCCTCCGTGGCCCTTCCCCGAAGGAGTGCAGGAGGCTTCGCGGTCACCTCGCCATATCAATAGCAATTTTCGTTGGTGATCTGATGGATGTTGGACTCTACGCGAGTTCCCGTCCCACCGAAATAAATCTGCGAATTGGCGGTCATATCCGTAATTCGCCTCTGCTGCAAGCCAACGATTGAAGTTGTAGCGATAGCCAATCAGGAATCCACCGGTGTCGGTCGCGTGTTGCCGAATCCCATTTCCGTCGGCATCTTTTGTGAAGAGCCCCGTGCCCTGAAGGCTAATTTCTGATGGGATTTCCTGTGCCACTGCGTTCACGGAGGACAATGCCAAAACGCCTACAGCCGCCAGTATTGTTCGTTTGATCGAGTTAAGCTCCACTTTTGATCTCCTTCATTTCGGCGACGCCCGTTTCTCGCGTTTGGCAGCGGTATCACGGTTCATTGCAGCGATGATTAACACTTCCTCCAGCGTGAAGCCGCGAGTTGTAATCTTCCACATGACCGCCTCACAATGATTCGAAGCACCGCATCTCTCTCCAAGGCAAGAGCGATGCCAAACGTCGCGGCACACATAAGTAATGGAAAAGCGCGGGGTTAGCAGAAGGTCGATTAGCTTGAAAAATGTTGAAAGGGTCGAAACTGTCGATTGTGTTAGAAGCCCTGCTTAAAAGGTAGCCGCACAATACGTGAAACATTCACTCGGTTTGAGTCATCTCTACTTGCGATGTGAGCTGTGACCACGATTTTGTGCGCCAATGCCGGTCGGTCCAGGGATGGCTGGCTTTTGCTGCGTGGCAGCCCACACCGTTCCCTGAACCCGCGGGAGTCCTTTAGGAACTCGCTTGTCGCACTCTGTTGCGACTGTAGAGGAAGTGAGTCATCTATCTATCTGAGGATTTTGGGGTAAATTAGAGCCATTGCTCCAGCGCTGAATACACCGCTATGGGTACAAAGCCGATCGTTGAGTCTCAAACAGGCAGCTACCGCTACGACGCGATTGTGCGCATCAGCGAGACGATCGCTGCGTGCCGGGAACCTGAAGAACTGGCTACAACTCTCGCGTCTGAGATTGGCAAGTTTCTGCACTTCGACCACCTTTACTTCGTTGTGTTGAAGGAGAACTCCACGGAAATCGAACACCTTCTGTGGGGCAAGAGCCCAATCCATATGCCGGACCTCCCGATAGAAGAACTGGCGACGTGGGGCGCGATCAACAGCCGAGACCCGCTGCATACCCCTGATTGGGATGCAGAGGAACGATTCCCCCGATTGAGGGAATACGCAAAGAAAATACGGCTGGGCTCGAGCATCCGCGTTCCATTAATAACTCCGCATGGTCCCTTGGGTGTTTTCGGGATCATCCGCGACACAGTGAATCCATTCAGCGAAGAAGAAATAAGCTTCCTGGGGCTGATTGGGCGTGTCGTTGCTTTCGCGCTTGATGATGGTTTGAATCTCAGGCGCGCGCAACATCAAAATGATCAGCTGCAGTTGCTTTTGAACCTGACGAATCGAATCACATCAAATCTTGAACTTCGGGACCTGTTGCGCGCCGTTGCGGCGAACATACGCGAAGTGGTCAGTTTCCATCGAAGACCATCGAGAAAACTACGCGCCTGTGGCGCATCAGGGTTATAGAAACGCTGTCCGTCAAGGTGCTTCGGGAATCTTCGATCGGCCATATGTTCTTTGAATGACTAGGTCAGATGGACATCAAACAGGGCCAGCCAATACTGAAGGGATTGGAATACGAAACCGCAAAAGATGAGCGCGATGCCGAAGGCTCCGAGGCGTCGCTCCGGAAGACTGTCAGCATAGTATTCGATGTAAGGATTGACGGTGGCCCCAATGCCCGTGACGATGCCTGTTACCAGGCCCACTCGGATTGCAAATCGCAGAGGGTGATCGACGTGATGAATAAACGCACTACAGATAAGGGCACTGGCGATGTAGCCAAAGGTGCGGATCACGGTTCCCCAGAACTGCCGACGTGTAAGGCGAGGACGGCGAGCTGCCACATAATCTATGGCAGGACGCATCCCGCGAGAGTACGCCAAAATCTGGCCGATCGTGATGAGGAGGGCAAATGCCACCGCGAATCGAAAGCCTACTATCCTATATAGTCCAGCTCCGAAGCCAAATGCTCGGATGGCGGAAAACATTCCTTCCCACGACAACGAGTAATAATCTAGTCCGCGAGCTGTTCGATTGAGTTCAATCGCTAGAGTCACCCCGGTCGTAATTCCAGCCGCCAGTCCAAAAAAAGACCCAGCCCCAAACCGTATCCGACTCCGAAAACTATTGAGTACGTGACAGCGCGGGTAAGCAGTCGTAACGGGCCGTGCTGTCCACCCAGCAAGTCGTAGGCAAGATACAGACTACCCAGCACGTCAAGGCATGTACCGGTGATGCTGATAGCCGCAAGCGTGTGGTGGTCCATCGAGCCACTAGGCTAACACTGATTCCACCGCTTTCTGCGAAAGCTGCTTCATTCATCTGTGTGGTGTTTGCCGATGGCGTGGAATCGCGTCTTGTCGCACTTCCCTGTTTAGCTCGACAAAAAGAATCCTTATATGAGGATACTTCATCTTAATATGTATATATCTGCTGTTTGTCCGTTGAGGAAAGGACTCTATGATTCGCAAACTCATCGCGACGGACAACGACGTTGCCACAACCGTTCTTCGATTGGTGCTGGGGATTGTGTTCTTCGCCCACGGCGCCCAGAAGATGCTCGGATGGTTCGGTGGATACGGATTCACCGGCACAATGGGCTTCTTCACCGGCATGATGCACATTCCGGCCGCATTCGCGTTTCTGGCCATTGCCGCCGAATTCTTCGGGGGACTAGGCCTCATCTTCGGCCTGTTCACTCGCGTTGCCGCCTTTGGAATCTCTTGCAACATGCTCGTAGCGGTCGCAATGGTCCATCACCAGTTTGGCTTCTTCATGAACTGGGTGGGGACTCAAAAGGGAGAAGGCTTTGAGTTCCACCTCCTGGCGCTGGCGATGACGGTCTTTTTGATGATTCGCGGTGCAGGTGCAGCTTCCGTGGATCGACTGTTGTCCTTCACCTCGAAGAACAGGATCGGGGGCCAGGTACGGCCGCAAGTCGCCTGATCGGGCATACATGATGAAGAAGAGTGGTGTCATCACAGCACCGCGGCTTTGGCTGGTGATTGCAAAGAGTTATCACGCTTTAAGCCTGCTGGCTGAGCAGAGTATTGCCAATATGGGGCTATGCCTCACGGATTTCGTCGCGCTCGAAGCTCTGTTGCACAAGGGCCCGCTCACCATCTCTGAGATTCAGGATAAAGTGCGCCTGGCCAGTGGTTCAATGACCGCTGCGGTCGACCGCCTCGAGAAACTAGGGTTGGTCGTTCGCAAGTCGAGCCCAACTGATCGACGAGCACGCGTC
>Ga0102924_1000093_pt1 | contig 103000 bp, 98 predicted proteins | sample PaiPotPPM11metaG_FD_80116 | JGI IMG/M metagenome (GOLD analysis project Ga0102924, IMG submission 80116) | Iron sulfur acid spring bacterial and archeal communities from Banff, Canada, to study Microbial Dark Matter (Phase II) - Paint Pots PPM... ...
GAGGAGCTTCATGATCCCAGCGACGCCATTCGCGTCGCCGAGCGCATTCAGCGACGACTAGCCATTCCTTTCGACTCCAACAATCAGCAGATTGTGCTTTCCGTCAGCATTGGCATTGCTTTCGGTAGCGGTGGCGCGGCAGAGGCTCAAGACGTGCTTCGCGATGCCGAGATTGCTATGTATAGAGCCAAGAGCACTGGTAAGGCGCGCTGTGAGGTGTTCGATCGCGCCATGCACGCCGGCGCCATAAAACGTTTGCAGCTTGAAACCGATTTGCGTAAAGTTCTTGAGTTAAAACAATTCCGTGTTTACTACCAGCCTATAGTGTCTTTGCGCGACGAACGGGTCGTAGGTTTCGAAACCCTTAGTCGCTGGCAGCGTCCTGAAGGTGTGATCCTGCCTGGAGAATTCATAGCGGTTGCGGATGAGACTGGCATTATCTTACCCATCAACCAGCAACTTCTTTATGAGGCCTGTCGGCGGCTCCGTTCATGGCACGCGCTCTCTCCGGCTGATCCCGCCCTCACGCTCAATGTCAACATTACACCTAAGCAGTTCGCACAGCCCGACCTGGCATCTCAAATTGGCAGGATCTTGCAGGAGACCGGACTGGATCCGAGTGCCGTCAACCTGGAAATTACGGAGACAATCGCGATGGCCGATGCGACAGGTCTGCTGTAGTGCTGTCGGAGCTGAAGGCGCTCGGCGTTCGTCTGGACATCGACGACTTCGGCACCGGCTACTCATCGCTGAGCCGACTGCAGCATTTTCCCGTCGATCGGCTAAAGATTGATCGGTCTTTCATCTCGCGCATGGACACGGATGTCGAAACGTGCGAAATCGTTCGCATCATTATCATGCTCGCCCATGGTTTTGGCCTGAACGTCGTTGCAGAGGGCGTAGAAACACAAGTGCAGGCGAACATACTCAAGGAGTTTGACTGCGAACTGGCCCAAGGCTACTTATACTCCAGACCCGTTCCCAGCGACACCATCGACCAACTTCTAAGTAACAACCGGGCACCAGGGCTTCCCGAAACGATAAGTAGAGCAGCTAGCTCTACATCCGGATAACACTGGAGCTTCGAACTAGTGCGAACGGCGGGAACTCGTTAAAGTGATTGCCGGAATCCTGGCAACATGGTGCGGTAGGGATGGTTTGCAGAACTCGCTCAGAGACCAAGTTTCTTGGCTGCGGCCCTAACGATGCTAGTTTGGCTTTTGTCCAGCGCCTGATTGGCTTTTGCCGCGTACATTCGTCGGTCGGCTTCGTCCAGCAATTCGTCCAAAGTCACACCATCGGACCATTCCGAGATGCCGATGCTAAGCCTTAACTCAAACCCGTCCAGAGTGCCTGCGCGGTTCCAATCAAGGAGGGAAGCTCTAATTCTTTCAATAACCTTAGCGGCACCGGAGGGGGAGGTGTCCGCCAAAATGATGACGAACTCGTCTCCTCCATATCGAAACAACGCATCTGAGCCCCGAACGGAACTCTTCAAAAGAGCAGCGGTATCTGCTAGCACCACGTCGCCAGTCAGGTGGCCAAAGGTGGTGTTCACATCCTTGAACCGATCGACGTCGATCAGCAAAAGCGAGAGTGGGTTCTTCAACCGCCTGGCGTGGCTGATGAACCTTCCCGCGATCTCCTCCAAGGAACGACGGTTATAGATCTCGGTCAGAGGGTCCGTGAAGGATTGCTGTCGGATGAGTTCCTGCTGGATGGTACTGGATAGCAGTTGTTCACGTAGTCGCCGAATTTCAAGACGCTTCGTGACGAGGTAAGTATTAAGCAGCGCCAGTAAAGTAAAGAGGCCGTTAGCCAAAGGCCTGGAAACCGTCACTTCGAAGTGCATGTTGTCATGCTTCAAGAACGCTGCTGGAAAAAGAATGGCTGCCAGTCCCGCTGCAACCAGGACGCCAGTAAGCGACACGATCAGCCAAAGCTCCCAATCACGCCTTTCTAACTGTGATAGTTGCTGGCCGACACGCGCTAATACGCTTTCGTTTGCCTTGTACATTCTGTGGAAAATCAGTTTAGCTCAGCCCGGCAGAGTCGCCCGAGCACGAAGGTAATGACACGATTGCGAGGAGTCGCCCGACGCGAATAGCTCTCAAACGCGCTGTGCCTCTAAAAGTCGATTAGTGTCCGGTTACGAATGTAACAGCTGAAATGCCCAAAATCGTGCATCGTTGCCATATTGAGTCCACACTATCTATAACGGCAGCGCCCTATCGATGAGTGTGACTACATGTATGTAGGTAAGTATATTTGCGCCAGCGCGCTCATGATTGGTCGAGCGTCGGTCGGTGTCTACCTATTGTGTATCGCCGCTTCTGGCCAACAGTTAACGTCGAATTGGCAGGAAGACGTCCGCAGGTACGCGGAAGCGAAGGATTGGGGCGCAGCGCTGGCCATAGTGGACCGCGAAATTGGCCGCGCACCACAGGACACGGATGTGAGGGCATGGCGACCGCGAGTGTTGCTGTGGTCGGGACAGCTCGCGAAGGCTGAGTTTGAGTATCACGTTCTTCTTGCTGCCGCGCCAAACGATCCCGACAACTGGTTAGGCTTGGCAACCGTCTATTCTCGGCAGGGCCGACCGAGGGAAGCGCTCGAGGCATTGAACCGCGCCGTAGAACTCGATCCGAAGCGTACTGACATTCACGTCGCGCGCGCTAGAACCTTAACAGTCCTGGGCTCGCAGAATGAAGCAAGGCTGGAGTTTAACCGGACGTTGGATTTGGATCCGACGAATGCTGAGGGACGGGCAGGTCTCATGTCTTTGCGAGGCGAACTCAGACACGAACTTCGGGTGGGCGTGAACACGGATTTGTTTAACTTTACGGGTGCGAATCAAGATGAAGGACTCACGCTCATTTCTCGTTGGACGCCGGCGTGGAGAACTCTGATTGCATTCGACGGCTATCACTGGGCAGGCACGGATGCTTCGAAGGTCATAGCTAGCGTGACGGGGAAGTTGCCTAGAGCCGGCGCGCTGACTGTGGGTGGAGCATTGGCGCACGACAACAGCGTCATACCAAAGGACGAGGGGTTTTTTGACTATGACCAAGGATTCCCTGTAAGTCGCACTCAGTTCTTACGCGGATTAGAACTCGTCTACGGGCAGCACTGGTACTGGTACACCACAGCCCAGATCCTTACCATTAACGAAACCATGCTCTTCTATTTGCCGCGCGACTGGACGTGGTCTCTGGGACTGATCGAAGCACGAAGCCATTTTCTTGGTACGGGTGCGGAGTGGCGTCCTTCGGGTATGACGCGACTTGGATTTCCCATTGCGAACTGGGAACAATGCCGCCTGGAAGGAAATGTTCTCTTTGCTGTTGGGACCGAGAATTTTGCACTGATCAATCAAATTGGGCAATTCTCTTCCCAGACATTTGGTGGTGGTTTACGCCTCCGGCTCACCGCACGACAAGACGTGACAGGCTTCGCAGGCTATCAAAAGCGTACACAGGATCGCACCGAATCGAGCGTTGGATTTACTTATGGGATCCACTTTTGACACATTTCGCAAGCTAGGGCCCGCCGCCTTCGTGGTCAAGGCGATCGTTTCTGTGATAGTCGCGGACGTGTTGCTGTTGGGGTTTATCTTGCTTCGCCGAACTTATCGCAAACAGTATTTCGCAAATCGAGATGCCCGCATGTTCGCCATCCGCCAAAAATGGGATGCACTAATCTCCGGAGAGATTCCCTACACTGCATGGCGTACAAAAGCCTCGGAACGGGAACTTATCGAAACCATGGTTCTGGACGCCTTCGAAATCGCGAGCCCAGAGGAATCGGCGCAGTTGTTAAAGTTCATGCGAATCAGCGGGCTAGTCGAGAAACGCATTTCCGAGGCGCGGCAGCATCACGGATGGCGACGGCACAGAGCCCTGGTGGCGCTTGCTCGAACGCGGGCGCCGGAAGGGATTCCTGCGCTGGCTGAAGGACTCCGCGATCACGATTCGGAGACTCGACTGGCCGCCCTGCGAGGACTCGGGCGGATGGCGTGCCCAGAAGCCGCGAGGGAAATCCTCAACTGGGTCGGGGAGGTCGGGCTGGTAGTGCCGGCGCTTCCGTTGCAAAGCGCACTGGTCCAGACCTGCGCGGAACGTCCACAAGTGTTACTACCGCATCTGCGTCACGCGGACAACACTGTTCGCGAAGTGTTGGGACGCGTGTTGGGGGAAGTAGCAACACCCTCAATCGGCCCGGAGTTGCTGCAGTTTGCTGACGACAACCTGCCCGAATTGCGAGCCGCGGCAGCACGTGGGCTGGCATATCTGAGCCCCAGTGCAGCAGTCGATGTTCTGAGTGACTTGGCGAAGGACCCCGTGTGGTTTGTGCGGTTGCGCGCGATCGTAAGTCTGGGCGAACTTTGCGATCGGGCGGCTTTGCCTTCCCTGTTGCGCGGATTAACAGATTCAAATCGGCTAGTGCGTTTGCGAACTGCAGAAGGCCTCATATGTTTCAAAGCGGATTTATTGCCGATTTTCGAAAATGTGGTCGCCCTCAAGGACCAATATGGCTTACACGCCTTTGTAACGGCGCTAGAAAATGCCGGTCTGCAGGCCCATCTCATGGCAGAGATCCAGAACAATCTGAGAGCCAGCAAGGAAACAAACAAGAATTTGCTTGATATTTTGCGAACTGTGAAGCTGACTCCTGAGCCATTGGCTTCGGAGAAGAACGTGCTGGTCAAGGCGGCGTCTCAACCATGATTCATTTCTTGGATGCGGCTAACCACGCACTGTTTTTCTATTATCTTCTTTCCAATGTTGCCTACCTCATTATGCTCGCCATCGCGCTGCGGACGAGCGCGGCCCACCTTCGACACCTGGAAAGCATCCGGTTCGATTGGATGAAGGGCTCGCCCATGGTGCCTCCTATCACCGTGCTGGTGCCTGCACATAACGAGGAGAAATCTATTTGCACCGCGCTGAGAAACCTTCTTGATCTGGATTATCCCGAGCTCGAGCTCATCGTCATCAACGATGGGTCAGCTGATAACACGCTGCAGATGATGCAAAGGGAATTCCGCCTACGCCTGGTGAAGGCGGTGTACGTCCCGCAGGTAGTGAGCGGCTCAGTTAGAGGTTTGTACCGAAGTGACGTCGACCCGCGCCTGCTTGTGATCGATAAGGAATCGGTTGGCAGCAAGGCGGATGCGGTAAATGCTGGCTTGAACGCAGCGTCTTCGCCGTACGTCTGCGTAGTCGATGCCGACTCCGTACTCGAGCGCGACGCTCTGCTGCGGATTATGGTGCCCGTGCTGGCGGATCCAAAGTGTGTCGTTGCAGCCGGTGGGATTGTCCGAGTCCTGAACGGGTCAGAGATCGAGGCGGGAAGGATTCGCCGTGTACGCCTGGCCAAGACAAGTATCGAAGTTATCCAAGTTGTTGAATATCTGCGTGCCTTCTTAATTGGAAGAGAAGCGTGGGCACGAGGCAATATGCTGATGATTGTTTCCGGCGCGTTCGGAGTCTTTCGAACTGATCTCGTTCGTGCCGTGGGAGGTTATCGGCCTTTCGCCATCGGCGAGGATTTCGATCTGGTTGCGCGCTTACACCGCCACTTGCTCGAAAAGCGTGCCGACTATCGCATCGAGTTTGTTCCGGACCCCGTCTGCTGGACGGAAGTACCATCGGACCTCCGTTCCCTCGCAAGACAGCGGGCGCGCTGGCAAAAGGGCTTGCTCGATGTCTTGTGGCCGAACAAGGACATGCTCTTCCGACCACGCTATGGCCGCATCGGGTGCCTGGCGCTTCCGTATTTGTGGCTTTTCGAATTGCTGTCCCCGGTTATCGAAGTGTTCGGCTTCGCAACGGTTTTGCTGGCAGCAATCCTTGGCGCTCTAAGTTGGACATTCTCTATTCAGTTCGTGCTGTTTGGGTATGGTTTTGCGACGGTGATTTCCATTGGTTCTGTACTACAAGAAGAACTCACCTACAAGAGATACAACGACTGGCAAGATGTCGTGCGACTCGTGGGCTACTGCTTCGTCGAACACTTTCCCTACCGGCAATTGCACATGATTTGGCGATTACAGGGCCTGTGGCAGTACTTTCGAGGCGACATGGCTTGGAGACCCCTCCAGCGTCAAGGCCCGCAGTCAGCGGAACGCGACAAGACAGACTCATCGCCGGTCCCAGCCAGTTGACCGCTCGTAGTTAGCACAGGACACCCGGAAATTCGGCGTCGTCTGAAGAATCTGAAGAGGTCCGCTTTCCCGGGGAAGCCTGATCGGTGGCAAACGGAACATTACGATAGTGGAATTGTTCTTTGTGAGCTCAACGTTTCGAAGTAGCCACGGCAGAGAAAGCGTTGTTGGCGTTGGACCCGACCGAACGAATGGTTCCGTTCACAATTACGAGAATAGCGGAGTGCTAATGTCCTACATCGCACCAGACCATTTCTACTCGTCAGCTTCTCCCCGCGATTACGAAACGATCCGCCAGGGTCGGGGCGACTCAGGTGTTCGCGGTCGATAAGAACAATATCGCCCGTATCGTGCATGAGCATTTTTCAGTTTCCCATAAACGATAAACATTCAACCTGTTGCGGAGGAATTGCGAGCGGGAGACCTGATGGCAAGACAACCTGATCCGGGCGTGGAAAAGCAAATCTTGAAAGCCGCCCACAAGCTTTGGCAAAAAGGAGGGAAGAGGCTCTCAGAATACGAGCTATGCCGAGGATTGCAGGTACCAATACCAATACACCTACAGTCTATCGGCGCTTCCAGAGTCGGCATGACATCTTGTTCGCCTTGGGGCAACCAGTGCAGCAGGATGTCCTCAGAGCCCTTCAGTCATCCAGTCATCCCGATCTCCGGAAGAAACATGCATGCGCTACGTTGAATTCGCATTGAGACATCCCCACGAATATAAGCTTTTCGCGTCGCATACAAGTGGCCTTTCGCAGTTTGTCCGGTCGCAGAGTCGCTCTACGCACAGGAATTCGATACCTATTGCTGAGCTGATCAGAAGACAACTGGCTGAACGTCTGGGAGGATCGATTGCGGAGCACACGCGCTTAGCTCTAGCTCTGTGGGCAGTAGCGCATGGAACTGCTACTCTCCTAATTGCGAAGGGAATCCCTGCGCAACAAGTGGTCGCACTGCGGCGCGCCTTCGCGGCTGCGCTAGATACCTTAATCGACCGCCGGATTCGAGCTGACAACGATCTTTGGTTGAGATGAGGTCGATGACGTTCCCAAGGGTTAGGCAAATGACAATAATCGAAGCGGCGGCCCGGCCGGTACCGCCGAAGGCTAGAACGATTGCGAGAACCGGGCCTCGAGGAACTCTCCCAGCTTCGCAGTCGCCTTGAACTGGGGAATGGGCTCCAGTTCCCTGAAGGCTGAGGTAAATGCGTTCGACAGACTCCAGATTGTCCGCGATCGGAATTCCTCGTACTTTGGCTCGAAATAAAGGTCGTGGACCGTTCGGGCAAGATGTTTGGGAGCTTCGAGCTTGCCCTCCACAAATGCTTCGTAGATGACCACCTTGGCCGTCACGTCCGTCAACTCGCTCCTCTGCCAAGCCTCTACCTGCTTTCGCATCGGATCAAAGTTTCGCTGCATTCGGTCAATTCCCACCGAAATGCAGTCGATGAGAGAGAACGACTTTGAGTGCTTGGCGAGAACGGGCGTAAAGTCCCCGGAAAACGCCATGTTCGAGCACACGAACACGCGATAGCCGCAGGTCATCGCCAACCGCATGCTCTTGTCGTGGGAGTTTCTCAGTCCAATGGAGAAGCGACACCCCTGCATCTCGGTTGCGAGGTCAAGGACTCCGAACATCTTCATCCCATCCGGCGAGACTGCATATTCGTCGTGGACGACTCCGATGTGGCGGAATCCCAGCGTTTCAATCAGTGCCCGCACGATCTCGCGATGCGGGATCGGGCGGTGGGTTTCGGTTGCTGGCGGCGTGGGTACCAGCGCCAGTTCTTCGCGGCCAATAGTTCGGCCGCTATAGCCAATGAGCGTACTTGTTTCTGACATACTACTGTTTCCTCCTTTTTGGGTGAAATGAACTGCAAACCGTGAGAAATGGAAAGCCGTTTACGCCCGTGCGAATGCCACGTCGGTCGACGTCGAGTAGACTGACGATCTTTGAGGGCTCGGTTATTCCCCAAGGGAAGATCAGAGAAAAGCAAGCAATGCCGAAGCCAGCTCTGCGCGTTACTAAATGGCTGGACGATATCCCAGTCGAGGCACACTGCACACACTGCCCTATCCTTCAAGGCGCGGGGAGCTAGTCATCGTCCGAACCGCGAGGAGTATCAAAAATCGTTGCAGTCCCAGTTTGATGTGCACTGTAAGGCGGAGCATTCGCTGATTGATGGGCAGGCGTGCTCATCCGAACAGTGAAGCCTGCTCCGGAACGGAGGACTTGCTACGGGGTCTCCTGCCCGATCCGGGTCTGTGTCCGAAGATGACGACCGAACTCGAATCGAACAGTTCCCGGAGGGGCACGCGAGCATCGGAGTCGCTCGGAGGCGCATTCTGGGACAAGTCGGGTGCTGCCACTTCATTCGCTGGCTCATAAGCAGTCGGAAATAGCTTCTGATGTTCTCGGTTCAGCGCCTTCCACACCGCATCAGCAGACTCCCCTATGCCGTTCCTTTCAACCAACTCTCTGGCCATTGCGGATAGCATGTCATCGTCTTCGTCGATCGACTGCAGTCCCTCGCCAGCAAATTTGCCCTCCATGGTGAGCGCCACCAGAAGTTTCTTTCCCATCAGGCGTAAACATGCCGTCTGCATCGTGCCTTCGTAGCAGAGGAACTTCACCCGCACAGGTCGCCGCTGCCCGATGCGCCACGACCGGCGGCTCGCCTGACGCAGCGTATGCAAGGAGTAGCCCGATTCATAGAAGAGGATGGTTGGAAAATCGAGCAGATCTAGTCCGGTTTCGACCAGCTTGGGATGCGAGATCACGACCTCGACACCTTCCTTGATCTGGCGTGCGTACCAGGCCTCGCGGTTTGAGGTGTCGACGCTTGCCCGTAATACGGCGGTGCGAATCCCTTCGTTCCCGAGAATTCTTTGCAGCCGGGCGGGCACGTCGTGTTTTTGCGTGAACACGGAAAACACCTGACATCGACGCCCTTCGGCCAGTTCCCTTCTGATCTCTTCGATTAGCTTTCGTTCTTTCGAATACAGTTGCTCTTCGGGGAGATCTCGTGTCTCAGCGATCACGAAGCGAACGTTGCGTTTGAGCTCCGGATCGAACTCGGTGCCGTAGAGCGTTCCTAATCCATACGGGTGGTCCGGATAGAGCAATAGTGTGTTCAGCATCGTGCTCAAAACCGAACGATTGCCTCTGTGTTCTTTCAAGGCTTTCCGAATGGCATCTTCCAGTTCCCGATAGGAAGCCATCATCAACGGGTCCATTGACACGCTCAGATAGGTTTCTTCATAGGGTGGCAGTTCGCCGGAGATGTCTTCGAGGAATAGGAAGGCGCACAACTGCATCAGGAATTCGCCGAAGAGCAAGGGCGATGCACCCGGCTTTCGGCGCACCATGCTCGTCGCCTTCGCTTTCGAACAGCGATTGTCCTCAGGCTCAATCTTGGTAATGGTTTCGAGAACGCCGTAATCCTGCATGAAGGCGCTTCGTCCGGTGGCGCCCCACTCGTATCCGTGCTCCTTCATTCCTCCGGCTTCCAGGCGAAACAAAGTATTAAAGAGATCGTCCGCATAGCCGCCGAGAAGAGTCCCGGTGAGGCCGACAATACGATCAGTGCACGACGCCAAAGTACCGAGAGCGTTGCCCTGCGCAGTATCGCCCGCCAGTTGGTGAATCTCATCGCAGATGGCATAGTCAAACCAGCCCGGCATGTAGCGTCCGATGAACTCGATTGGCGCCATCCGCCGGATCTTGTCGGGATCCGCCTGCCAGAGGGGACTATGGAGTGGGCGGCAGGTTTTCCCGCCTCGACTCTCGATCACTTCCGAAATCTTCAACTTAGCGAAATCAGCAGTAGTCAACCGCCCCTTGTCTGCGATGACCGGCTTTCCCGTGTCGGAATTCACCAAGCAGCCCGAGTAGGGTCCCGAACGTGGCATTCCGTAAGCGTGGCGCCAGAAGTAGCCCAGCTTGGCCCGCTCGCGGCCGACAATGAACAGCGAGGACCGTCCACATAGTGAAAGCCATCGTTTGCGAGGGCTCGACGCCTCCTTCCGCAGACGCAGCTCACTCAAGCTCGTGCGCAAGCCCTCTCGAACGATGCGGCCGCGCTTGAGCCGTACTTCGTTTACTCCGTGAGACTTGTTCTCGCCCCCTCCGTTTCTCAAGTCGTCGATGAAAAATACGCGCGTTCCGGGTAGCGTGAGAAACGCCTCGCGTGCCCACTTGTCGACCAAATGCGGCGGCACCATGGCCACGGCGGTAAACGGTTCCCCTTCGCTGTGCACGTGAATGGCTCCAAGTGAGATCAGTGTTTTCCCCGTGCCACATTCGGCGACCACCATGCCGGTGCGCGCCTCGCGCCAGCGTTTGGCCAGGCCCATGATCGCAATCGCTTGAGCGGGAAAGGGCCTGCGCAACAAACTTTCAATCCGGGGAGAAGGCGGATCATGAGGCTGCTGAAGCGCCGGGAATTGATCGAGGATGCGCTCCCCGAGCAGCAGCGCATAGGAACGCATGTAGTCATAGATCGTTGTTAGTTCTGGCATAGCACTTCTCTTGAAACAGAGCGAACGGGTGGAAGAAGAACACCAGCGGGGAACGAAACGAGCGTGACGCCGGAATTAGACGGCACCGGTGAAGATATCCTGCAGAGTCAGCGTAGGCCAGTGAATCGGACCACTCTCAACGGAAAGTTGAATGGCACCGCTCTCGACACCCCAGCTGACCCATTCAAGAAACCGCTGTTTTTCACCATGGATAATTGCCGGACGACACCCAATACCGAGCGCGGGCGTGAGCGCACGATGCGCCTTTAACTCATCCATAAACCATTCGGCCCACTCTGGCATTCCCGGTATCCCGTGAAGATCCGCGATCGCAGCCCATACGAAGTGACTGTCGCAGCCTGCCAGGAGCGTTTTGGATTCTGCCGGAGCGCTGTCGGCGGCAAATTCTTCCGAAATCGCGATCAGATGACGCAGTGGCTTCCTGCGGCCAGCCAGAGGAATCGATCCCTTAAAGCACTGAGCCTTGTGCTCGAGGCAGACGCGTGTCGGGGCGAGGTCTGGTCCTTCCACAACGAAGCGGTCGCCGAGCGAGATCGCCGCGCTCACGGCCGCAATCTGTGTATCCCCACCGATCACGGAAATGAAGTGTGCCTTGGCTTGCCGCGGAGGCTCCGGCAAGACCTCGCCGATGAAGCGATCAAGACGCAATTTGATGCTGGTCGTGGTTTTCTCCGTGCTCTTCACATACGTGAGCCAGCCGAAGCGAAGGTGGGCATTTTTCATTCCGCCTCCTTCTTCTCGTGAGTCAGAATCTGCGTTCTTCCGTTGGCAAAGACTAGGGTCAGTTCGTGCGAGAACCGCTCGCGGTCGTGCAGGATTTTTGTGCCGTCCTCTTCCTCTTCTTCCCAGTGATCGGTGAACTTTACGGAGCGCCAATGAGCGATGTGGCGATCTTCTCCGTCTCCGAATATCCCGTTCAGCATCCCCGCCGTGCAGAGCAGTCCAACGTGGCCGCCGTGAAGCGGCGTGAGTGGCTGGCCTCGAATGTCCCGCTGCCTGGGAAGGAGGATTCGATTCGCTTGGCGATAGGCTGTGGAATCGAGCATCAGATCCTCGACCTCATCCAGCGGAATGCCGGTGTTCGTGAGTACAGTTGGTCCAGAAGGCGGGACTTCGTAGCGAGATTCTGGAGTCTCAGTCAGGACCGCAAGGTCGGGTTTCAAAGCCAGCATCTCCAATGAGCGCACACACTCCTCGAGCGCATGGTCGCCCAGATATTGGTGCCGCTTTCGCCGTCTGCCAAGAACAGCAACCTGTTTGTACCGGACACTCTCACCTTCAGTGAGTCGATGGACACTCAAGTCGATGAAGTGCTCACCCAGCGTCCTGGCGCAGGCTTTCAGTTGCGGCTGTGGAATAACAAGAACGAGGACACCGCCGGGCTTCAGCCAGCGATAGGTATGCTCCAGAAAGACAAGTTCCAGCCGTTGATTGTTTGTCTTCCCAACTTCCAGGTCATAGGGCGGATTGAGATAGAGCAGGGAGACCGATTCGGCCGGGCAGCGAACGTCCATGGCGTTCCCGTGCACGATTTCGATCCCGAGTTCTTTGGCTTGTTGTGCTCGGTTGGCGTCAATCTCGATCCCGTATCGACGAGCTTGCGTTTCTTTGAGCATGTGTGCAAACGCCACTCCGTCTCCAACGCAGGGGTCAACCGCTGAGAATTCGCACTTGAACATCAATAGGCTTCTGAGACGAACCGCCTCAGCGACCGGGAGCGGGAAGAAACCTAACTTCGTTTTGCCGTGTGGTCGCACGGATAGCCTCCTCAAGAACAGATGATTCAAGAGCCGACGATTGAAGAGCAGACGATTGCCCGCGCACGCATCTAGAGGGGCTTTTCTTAAAGCGACCGCGCTATTAGTACTCGGACGGCAAAAGTAACGTGGTCAGGGACCGGTCTGCCTCCGTGATGATCCAGAGGGTTTCGGTGTCGGTAACCGGATAGCTGCTGAGCAGACGCAATCCGTGTTTGAGACTCAATTCGTTTTCAGTTTTGTCTTCCTGGCAGAGATCGCCCCAATCGCCGCGAAGATGACGCGAAAGAAACGCCAGCGGCGACTTGTTGGCCTTCTCCAACAATGCGAGCGCTCCGGGGGTGGCCACAATTTGACCAAAGGAAAACAGCGGAATGGTCGGCAGGAAGTTCATAATTCTGTTCCTGTTTGAAGCTGGTTGTGGAAGAGATTTGCCTTATCGTCATCAGAAGGGCGCAGCAGGATCGAAGCGATCAGAAAGATCGAGGAGTTTCGTGCTCTGAGAGCTTGGAGGGGGCGTCAGTGGGTTCGTCGGTCGAACGCTTTTCTTCGCGCCCGCCCGAAAACCGGCTGATCCCACAATTCGAGTTCGCGGCTCTTCGACTGGCGATCCTGGTGTACATATAAATCACATACAGGGATTCACATCCTTCACATTTCCCGTCTTGCGGTCGGCCTCTACGAGTGGGATCGTAGCGAGGGTGAACGCTGCATTTGCCATCAAAACGAAAGCGGAGTCGGAGCGACATTGCCCACCTCAAAAATCATCCTGTTCGCTGTCATGGCCGTTGAGCGCCTGCGCGACAAGGTCTGAAAGTTCGGTTGAAGCAGAAGGTTCACATACAACCGTGAAGGAGCAGAAACCGTTCACTGGAATCGCCCGCTCCTCTTCAATTTGGTAGCCGCGTTCGATGTGTTCTTGTTTGCGTTTTTCGTACAGTTCGGCCCTGGTGGGCACAAGAATTCTCATGGCTGTCTCATTTCTGCTGGGGATGCGAAGGGATTAGGTTTGGACTAGCTGTTTGAGGCGGGTTGGGTTGCCGAGCCGCGGGGGGACTTGCTAGGAGAGGATCGTCCAAGCCCGCAACGTCGTCAGGATTAGCAGATCATGCCATATGGTCTGTGTGACAGTCGCTATCACAGGCGCTGACCATGCATCTTGGCCGCTACGCGCCGGATGCCCTCACAATCGTTGGCCGCTATGCCGAGTTCCTGACTATGCCGAGTGACCAGTGTATGTTGGTGACGCGGTAACGGCACAGCCCATGTGACGCCGCCCTCAACCCTCTATGCTGAAGCCGTTACGGGAGTTCACTCGGCATAGTAGTAGGAACTTTCCATGAAAGAATGCGCGCGGAGGATTTCATGGAACGAATTTTCACACGCATCAACACTATCCACGCATTCCACTCTGGTCCACTCGGACCTTATCTGAAGAACTTTGCGGAGAATTCAAATCAGCAGGGTTATGCCCGCGAGTCCATCCAGGTACAACTGCGGGCAATAAACCGTTTCGGTCGCTGGCTGAAGAGGCGGCGTATCACGCTCAGAAAGTTTCAGCTAACCGATGCCCAAGTCTATCTTCGTCAAAATGGTGACGTGAGACAAGGCGATGCCCGAACTCTGCAGCGGTTTCTGGATTTACTCGCTGCACAGAGTGCCATCCTCACGCCGCAAGTCCGGAAGAAAACAAAGGTCGACGTGTTCGCGGACAAGTTTGCTGAACATCTCAAATACGAGCGAGGGCTTGCTCCTCGAACGGTCAAATACTACCGGGGATTTGTTGCGCTATTTTTGGGTTGGCGATTTGGCAAAAATAGTGACCACGACCTCGATCTGGCGCGCATTCATGGTGGTGATTTGGTTGCGTTTGTACAAGAGGAAGCCGCCAGGCGCTCTGCCGGAAGTGCAAGGATGATAACGGCCTCCTTGCGCTCATTCCTGAGGTACTCCGTACTTCGAGGTGCTCTCGGAAGAGATATCTCCGGTGCAATTCCAAAAGTCCGTTGTTACTCGCTTGCCGGCATTCCCAGGTTCTTGGCACCCGGCCAAGTGAAACGTGTCCTGGCCAGTTGCGATCGTCGGACAGCGATGGGACGCAGAGATTATGCCATCCTGCTGTTGCTATCCCGGCTTGGGCTGCGCGCCTGCGAAGTGGGCTCTCTTGAACTGGAGGACATCGATTGGACGGCCGGAACTCTAACCATACGCGGCAAGGGTGCGAAGGTATGCAAGCTGCCGCTCCCGCACGACGTTGGCAAGGCCATTGCTGCTTACCTGCGCAGGGACCGACCGGCGGTTCCTGCTAGGCGCGTTTTCCTTCGTCTCCTCGCTCCACACACGGGTTTCGCAGGGCCGCAGGGCGTCTGCCAAATGGTAAGAGAGACACTGGCACGAGCAGGTGTCCAATCGCAGAGCAAAGGTGCGCACCAGTTTCGACATTCCCTGGCCACTCGAATGCTCGCGAATCGGGCAACCTTAGCCGACATCGGGCAAGTTCTGCGGCATGCAATGCCAAAAACAACGTTCATCTACACAAAAGTCGATATTAGAGGTCTTCGTGCACTTGTGAGGCATTGGCCAGGAGGTGCGCAGTGAAGACTCTACGAAGAACTCTTGAAGAGTATTTAGCACTGCGGCGCAATCTCGGGTTCAAGTTGCGGAGCGACGGTACGCATCTGATCAACTTCGTGCTCTCTATGGAGATGAGAGGCGCCCCACATATTACGACGCGCTTGGCGCTGGAGTGGGCACTGAAAACGCCGGGCAGACAAGCGAGCAAGCGGCTTACAATCGTGCGGGAGTTCGCGAAGTACGCTGCGGCCTTTGACGGCCGAACAGAAGTTCCACCGCAGAATTTACTGTTCTCAAAATCCGTGCGGCCGCGTCCTTATTTATACAGTCAGGACGAAGTCAACCGTTTACTCGAGGCTGCATGGAGGCACCATGATGATCAGCCGCGAGGAACGTACTATTGCCTGTTTGGCCTTCTCGCTGTATCCGGGTTGCGCATTGGGGAGGCCACCGGGCTCGAGATCCACGATGTCGACCTGACAAAAGGAATCCTTACCATTCGGAACACCAAGTTCGGGAAGTCCAGACTGGTTCCGCTTCATTCGAGCACCGTTAAGAAGCTCCGAGAGTACAGGAAGCGGCGGGAGTTGCTTGGGATCCGGCGCTCAACTCATTTCTTCGTTACGCCCAAGGGCGCCCGACTTGAATCCTGGCGCATATATCAGGTGTTCAAAGCGCTAGCCGTCGTGGCTGGAATCCGAAAGGTCGTGTCGGGACCCGGACCGCGATTGCATGATTTCCGGCACCGATTCGCAGTTCGCACGCTCATTGATTGGTATCGCGCAGGCGAGGATGTTGAGGCTCGTCTCCCCGTGCTCTCGACTTACCTGGGTCATGTGTCTGTAGAAAATACCTACTGGTACCTCACGGAATATCCCGAGCTCATGAACCTGGCTGTCCAACGGCTCAACACTCGTTGGGAGGAGCATTCATGACAGCCAAAATCCACGTCGCTCCGCTACTTCAGAGCTTTTTCACGAAGCGCCTGATGCAGGAGAAGCAGGTGAGCCATCACACAATCAGTTCATACCGGGACACATTCCGTCTATTGTTGAAATCTATTGCGAGGAAAGAACAGGAGGCGCCCTCCCGACTGTGCTTGGAAGAGCTTAACGCGTCCGTAGTCACGGGATTCCTCAGTGAGCTGGAAAGAGAGCGTGGGATCAGCGCGCGAAGCCGTAATCTTCGCCTGACTGCCATTCGCTCTTTTTTCACTTATCTCGCATTAGAAGTACCAACTAACACAGGTCAGATTCAGCAAGTGTTAGCCATTCCGCAAAAGCGTCACGTGCGCACTCTGGTCAACTTTCTTAACCGTGACGAGGCGGAAGCCTTGCTAAAGGCACCGAACCTGAACACGTGGGCAGGGCGCCGGGACCACGCTCTCATGCTGTTGGCGCTACAAACGGGGTTGCGTCTTTCCGAGCTGATTGCATTACGGAAGAGCGACGTGAAACTGCAAGGTGGAGCGCACGTCCGCGTCATCGGCAAAGGCAGAAAAGAACGATGTACGCCCCTTGCAAAACGCACTGTGGTTGTTCTGAGAGCGTGGTCCAAAGAATCACGGTGCGACAAGAGTGAGGTCTTGTTCACTAACGCGCGTGGAGGGCAACTGAGCGCGGACGGTGTTCAATATATCGTGGCCAAACATGCAACGGCGGCCAGTCGGGCGTGTGAGGGCCTGGCGAAGAAACACGTAACTCCGCATGTTCTTCGCCACACTGCAGCGATGGAACTGCTTCAGGCTGGAGTGGATCGAACGGTGATTGCGTTGTGGCTCGGGCATGAATCGATCGAAACGACACAGGTATACCTAGACGCTGATCTTGCAATGAAGGAAAAGGCATTATCCAAAGTTCAGCCGATGGGTGAAAAGCTGCGACGCTATAAACCGGACGACGATCTCATTGCTTTTCTCAAGGCTCTGTAACTCGAGAACCCCATTTACTATGCCGAGCCAGCGAAGATTCTTGCCGCATTCCCTGTGACGCCATGCCTTGAGAACCATGGCCGCTGCTGGCTTTCACAACAAGAAGCAACCGCGACTCGGCATAGTTGTGGTAGGGCAGACTTGCCCTTTCACCACTTCCTATCGGATGAAGTCAGCGTGTCATATGTGCAACGCCTTGTTCATAACTTCCTGTTTGCCCGTGGCTCGGGCAGGATCTCGCGATTCCGTCTTTCACACTCTCCTTGACAGTCTAGGAGAGTGTTGCTATCGTCTTTCTTGGACATCCAAGGAGAGATCGTGGGGAAACAGATCGATCTGCTGCAAGGTACGCTGGACATGCTGATCCTCAAAGCCGTCTCGCTCGGCCCGCTGCATGGCTACGGAGTTTTGCTTCGCATACAACAGATCTCCGGTGAGCAGTTGGAGATCCAGCAAGGTTCGCTGTACCCCGCTCTGTATCGGCTGGAACACCAGGGCCTGATCGCCAGCGAGTGGGGAGAATCCGACAACAAGCGCAAAGCGAAGTTCTACCGCCTGACTGCGGCGGGCCGCCGTCAACTCCAGTCCGAGACTGAGAAGTGGAACCGTATGACATCGCTGATCGCCAGCATTCTGCGCACGACACCGGAGGAAGTATGAAATTTTTCGCAAGGCTCCGTTCATGGCTGAAGTGGATCGTGAAGCGCACGCCCCTGGAAACCGCCATGGAGGCGGAACTACGATTTCACGTGGAGAGCATTGCGGAAGACCTGGTTCATAGCGGCGTTCCGCCGCAGGAAGCGATGCGCAGGGCGCGCCTCCAGTTCGGCGGCATGGAGTCCCACAAGAACGCCATCCGCGCATCGCTGGGATTGCGATTGCGGGACGAGCTATCGATGGATCTTCGCTATAGCATACGGATGTTGGCGAAGAGCCCTTCGTTTACCGCCATCGCCCTCCTGTCGCTGGCCCTTGGCATCGGGGGCAATACGGCAATCTTCACGCTTATCAACCAGGTAATGCTCCGCAATCTTCCGGTCCGGAATCCTGAGCAGCTAGTTGCGTTCGGCGATTCCATATTCGGCGGCGTTGCCGGCGGCATTGACTTAGGCGGATTTGGTGGATATTTCCCTTGGGACTTCACTCGCTCAATGCAAACAGATCCGGGCCCGTTCCAGGGAATCGCCGCATATGGCAGCTTCTCCAACAAGGTGAGCATCCGGCCTGTTGCCGCCGGTGGAACCACAGATGCAAGTTCGCCCGCCATACTGGCACCGGCCAATCTTGTCTCGGGCAACTATTTCAGCGTCCTCGGTGCGCAACCTCTGTTGGGCCGCACGATCCAGCCGTCGGACGACGCCACACCGGGGGAGGGCGCCGTTACAGTACTGAGCTATCACCTTTGGCAGCAGTCTCTTTCCTCCGATCCGCACATCGTTGGAAAATCGATCGCGATCAACGGCACTCCGTTCGAAGTGGTCGGCGTGATGCCACAAGGATTTCTTGGCATCAAGCAGGAGTTGGAGCCAACGGAACTATGGACGCCGATCAGCATGCAGACCGTTGTGTTACAGCAACCGTCGATGCTTACGGCACATTCAGGTTTGTACTTCCTCCATTTATTCGGGCGGTTGAGTGCGCAAGCCACCAGCAACAAGGCCGAACTTGCGCGAAGCCAGAACTGGCTCAATCAGCAAGCCAGGAATGGTATCCGTGAGCGCGAGGGCGGAACCCTGTCAGCCGATCGGCAGCTGGGAATCAGCCGCGTCAACGTTCCGCTTGTACCTGCGGCGCACGGGGTCTCGCTCATTCGCAGCCAGTACGGCGAATCGCTGAAGATCCTGATGATCGTGGTCGGATTGGTGCTGCTCATCGCTTGCGCCAACCTGGCGAATTTTCTCCTGGCCCGCGCCGCCACTCGAAAGCGCGAAATCGCGACGCGGCTCGCCCTTGGTTCCAGCCGTGCACGCATCGTCCGCCAGAGCTTGATCGAGACCCTGCTGCTGTCGCTAACCGGCGGAGCTCTTGGACTGGGCATTGCCTTCGCCGCCACGCGCGTTCTGATCAGCGTTGTCAGCCAGGGCAATTCCTATATCGCGATGGACCCCGCGCCCGATGCGACCGTCGCTCTGTTCACGCTGGGCCTCTCTCTGCTCACCGGAATCCTCTTCGGACTCGCCCCGGCCCTCGCCGCGGCACGCACTGGCGCAGCACGAAACCTGAGCGTCGGCACCCGCACCGCGCAAAGCAGCGGCGGCAAATCAGCGCGCTTCTGGCCTAAAACACTGGTCACCGCCCAAGTCATGCTCTCGCTACTGTTGCTGGTCGGCTCAGGATTATTTCTCCGCACTCTGCGCAATCTTCAGAACCAGGACTATGGGTTTGAGCGCTCGCACCTTCTGATCGCCGAGGTCAACGAAAAGCTTGCAGGGTATAAGCCGAGCCAGACTGCCGGCCTGCATCAGATTCTCGTCGAACGCCTCTCTGCACTTCCCGGAGTTCGCTCGGTCGCTCTCAGTGCGACCCCGCCAATCAGCGGCGGTACCTGGTCCTCCAGCGTCACCATTCCCGGGTACACACCCGCGCCCAACGAGAACCGGCACTCGGTCCTCAACCGCGTCTCCGGGCGGTATTTTGAGACCGCTGGAATATCGATGGTCGCAGGACGTCCCTTCAACGATGCCGACAGCGCGAATAGCCAGAAAGTGGCCATCATCAACCAGACGCTCGCCAGCCACTTCTTCCCCAAAGGTGACGCGGTGGGGCGGTCTATCATCATCGACATCGACAGCGTCAAAGGTCCATGGCAGATTGTTGGTATCGCCCGCGACACCAAATCCGGTAACCCTCGCGATGTTGACCGGGTTGCAATGACGTACATTCCGCTTGCCCAGATCGACCCGTATCTTCCGGCCGATTCGTCTGCTGCCGGTGCAAATGGCGTCGCCGCCAACACGGCGGTGCGCCGAGAAAATCAGGATTGCTTCGCCTATACGATCCTGTTGCGTACTGCAGGCGATCCGGCTTATACCATCGCCGATCTTCGTGCAGCGGTCACGTCGGTCGATCCAAACCTGCCTCTTGTCCGGATCACAACAATCCAGGATCAAATGTCGAACTTCATGACGCACGACGAACTCATCTCATCTTTGACCAGCCTGTTCTCGCTGCTCGCCCTGCTTCTGGCGGCGATTGGACTCTATGGCGTGATGAGCTATAACGTAGTGCGGCGTACCAACGAGATCGGCATTCGCATTGCCCTAGGCGCACAAACTCCCGCAGTTCAGTGGATGATTCTGGGCGAATCGCTCGTGTTGCTCGCCGTCGGCGTGGGGCTGGGGCTACCTCTGACCCTGTTGACCACCAGGTACATCAAAGATCAACTATTTGGACTGAGCAGTCTCGATCTGGTGACCTTCACGGTCGCGCTCGTCGTAGTGAGTATGATGACGCTGTTCGCGGCATGGCTCCCCGCGCGCCGGGCAACGAAGGTGGACCCGATGGTGGCCCTCCGCTGTGACTAGCGAGGTAACAGGGCATCGTCGAGCGAGAAACAGCGTATGAATCGGGACGTTGAACCCACCAGCCCTCGACGCAGAGATACGGCACAGCTAGCTTAGCCTAGCCTAGAGAGCTTTCAAGATAGCAACGAGATCATCCTCCGGTTTTGAGTGGAGTGTCTGGCACGACTATCACACCCTGCTCGGCGAGCAATTGCAGGAACCGCCGTATAGTTCGCGCGTCGCCTTGTCTCACATCTCCGTCGTGACAGAGGTACCGCTGGGATATCCGCTCGCCTGACGTTTCTGAGGGGAATACGACGCCTCTTCAGCCACCGCCCGAAACGGACAAGGCATCGCAGTTGTACCTGAATAGATTTGCTGGCGTAACCGTGCTGGGTTGAGTTCTCTACAAATCGCTGCAGATAAGGCCTCAGCGGGCCTGAGCGAAATGTTTGAATCGTGTTGGGGTTCGTTTGTAGATTCGTTCCATGAAATCCTCCACGATGGATTCTTACATGGAGAGTTCCCGCACTATGCCGAGTAGATCCCAGACTGCTTCACACCACGGAGCTAGGATGGCATTTCTTTCGGCGGATTGTTTTGCTTTCACTCAAGACATGATGGGCACTCGGCATAATCAAGGACTCGGCATAGCGGTCATTGGACTAAACCGCTACGCGGTAGAGGTGACGCGTACGCCGGTTGATAGGGTCTGCCACGTTCGTGCCACTGCGCTCCTCAGCTAGGCCGTTTCCCCTTCTTCACATCACACGCCCCCTTGCGGAAACATGGAGTTGCTGCGTGCAGCTCAACCCATTTCGCAAAAGGAGTTCGGTCGATGACATCACTTCGGCAACGCATGATCGAGGACATGCAGATCCGCAATCTCGCAGTTCACACCCAGGAAACATACGTGATCCAAGTCTCCATGTTCGCTCGCCATTTCAGCAGATCCCCGGAGTTACTGGGACCGGAGGAGATTCGTACTTACCAGGTCTATTTGACGAATGAGAGGAAGCTAGCGACCAGTTCGATCCTGATCGCGATTGCTGCACTTCGCTTCCTCTACAAAGTCACTCTCAAAAGGAACTGGGTCCTCGACGAGATCATTCCGGCTCCGAAGAAGCCGCAGAAACTGCCGGTTATTCTTAGCCCCGAGGAGGTGATCCAGTTCCTCAACTGTGTCGCAGGTATCAAGCATCGCGTGATCCTGACGACCTGCTATGCAGCCGGCCTTCGCATCTCAGAAGCCATCTGTCTCAAACCATCCGCCATTGACAGCAAACGGATGGTGGTACGTGTCGAACAGGGCAAAGGACAGAAAGATCGATACGTGATGCTCTCGCCGAAGCTGCTCGCGACCTTGCGGGATTGGTGGCGAGTGGAAAGGCCCCAGCACTGGCTTTTCCCAGGCGATAAAGCCGGCCAGCATATTAGTAAAGACACGGTAGAGCACGCTTGCCAGAAGGCGCATCGGCTCTGTCATATTCCCAAACCCATCACGCCACATTCTTTGCGTCACGCCTTCGCTGTGCACTTACTTGAACAAGGCACCGATATTCGGACCATCCAGCTGTTGCTAGGCCATCGCAGCTTAGCCACTACTGCCCGGTACTTGCGCATCGCAACCACGAAGGTGTGCTCTACCACCAGCCCACTCGATCTTCTCCCACATCCTGTTTCCACCGAGGCGAAACCCGCTACTCCCCAGTACTTCTGAGTGGCGGGTTCATGGATCGTCCCAAGCTGGAAGTCGCGGACGTGTTTCGTCGCTACGGCGAAGCCTATCGGGAACAGCATCGGGCTTCGTTGTCGAGGGCGCAGCGGCGCGTCATGAGCGCCATCGAACTCTGCCGAACTGCAGCCCTCGGCGGTCATCTGGAAAAGTGCGATGAGTGTCAGCACGAACGCATCTGTTACGACTCGTGTCGCAACCGGCATTGCCCAAAGTGCCAGTCTCTGGCCCGTGCCCAATGGATCGAGGATCGTCAACAAGAGCTCCTCGACACGGAATACTTCCACGTCGTCTTTACCTTGCCGGAAGAGATTGCCGCCATTGCCTACCAGAACAAGGAAGTGGTGTACGACATTCTCTTCCGGACTGTATCCGAAACGTTACGTACTATCGCCGCCGATCCCAAACATCTGGGCGCTGAGATCGGCTTTTTTGCCGTACTGCACAGTTGGGGTCAGAACTTGTTGTTTCATCCGCACCTTCATTGTGTCGTCCCTGGCGGCGGACTTTCAACCGATGGTGACCGCTGGATCTCTTGCCGTCCCCGTTTCTTCTTGCCTGTGCGCGTGCTCTCACGCTTGTTCCGTCGTTTGTTCCTGGAGTGCCTAGAGAAGACGTTTGACGACGGTCAGTTGCGCTTCTTCTCCTCGCTTTACGAACTTCAAGACCGCCGTGCTTTCCTGCGTTATCTGGCACCGTTGGGAAAAGCAGAGTGGGTGGTCTACGCGAAGCCGCCGTTTGCCGGGCCTCGGCAAGTCCTCGACTACGTGGGCCGTTACACTCATCGCGTGGCCATTTCCAATAATCGCCTACTCGACATCAAAGATGGCCAAGTGCAATTTCGCTATAAGGACTATCGCCATGACAGCCAACAGAAACTCATGACCCTGTCAGCCAACGAATTCATTCGCCGCTTTCTGCTCCATGTCCTACCCGACGGCTTCCACCGCATCCGCTACTACGGATTCCTTGGCAATCGCTACCGGCATCAGAAACTTGCTCGCTGTCGCCAACTGTTGGGGATGAAGTCTGCCGAGGATCCCGCCCAAACCTCAAAATCAGAGAGGGACTTTCGCGACCGCTACGAGCAACTCACCGGCATTTCCCTCCGGCTCTGTCCGGTCTGCCATCGAGGTCACATGATTCGTGTCGAACGGCCTGCCGTCGCTGGCACATCTTCAACCTCGGGAGACACTTCATGAGGACCTTCGGCTTCACCGTCATCTTCCCAAAACTCGCCGACTACCACACTCAAGGAGGAGTATCTCCCGATTCGCCTCCAACTGCGCGCGCATACATTCGTGCCGACTCCGCACATCCTATGAATCCCTGCTCTGTGCGCGTTAGGCACTCCGCAGTAGTCCCTCGTTCCATCAGTTCACGGCTTTCTGGGGAGCCTCGCAACCATCCAATGCCCATAGCGTCAGCAGCATCGAGGCGGTTTAGCCCAATCCATTTTTAGCCCACCGTCGCGGCCTTCACTTCTTCTCTCGCCCTCGATTCATACCCCGCCGCGACGCTGGCCTAAAAATGCTCTGCACTATGCCGCTCTCGGAATAGTGACCATACATCCAACGCTCGGGTCTAATTCGCGTAAGCCAATCCTGTGCCGTAGGGATCCGCCCGAGGTCTTCTCTTACGTGCTGTTCTCCGATGTAGCGGACCGGCACGTCGACGCCGTCTGAGTTGCCGCCCACGACTCCAAAAATGCGTTCGGCCAGAAAAATGCCCTCCGTGTGATGGCGGAGCGCACGATGGCGAAAATCGGCGACGAACTCCTTCGATTCGTCAAACCAACGGTGGATCGCGAGGTAGTCCTCGGGTTTGCCGCCGAATTTCTTCGCGCTACTCCGAGCGTGTTCAAAAGGGTGTGCCATCGCTAGACCTCGTATGTGCTCGTCGTGTAGTCCTCGAAACGGTCGTTGCGCTCCACCCTGATTTTGCGCGCAGCAACATCGAGGACCACGTCCCCAAAACCACCGCAGTCATTTTCGTACCCAAATGGAACTAGGGTTTCGAAATGCTCCTGCAGGTAAGCGGCATCATGCGCTACCGCCTTGTGTTCTTCGTAGGCGTAGTAGTCCGAGTTGAAACACTTCACTTCTTCGGTGACGCCGCTGTCCCCATACCCGTCAAAGTGAACGGCAACGAAGGTGACACCCGCTGCGGCCAAGTTCTCGCATTCCGCGAGGATGGCGGCTTTGGCTTGAGCTTCTTCTGGTGATAGCGGTTCCTGTCGTGCGGTTGTATCGTCTTCCATGTTCTTCACTCCTCCCTTTGGCAAACGTTCGCGGAAGGGGCGCAGGCATTTCCTATGGCTGTGTCTGTGCGTCGACTTCCTTCTCTAGAGCAGTCACGAGGGTGTGTAGCGTTTGGAGGTCTGCGAGCTTTGCTGGCGGCACATTCAACGAGGAGATAATTCTCTGGACGGTTTCCGGCCTGAGTTTTGCCTGCGCAGCATCGAGACGCGACAAGCCCCGCTGCGCCCCCTCCATCTGTGCCAGAACTTTCTCGAGCACAGCCGTCTCCTGAATTTGTTGTGGACTCCATGCCCAGGCAACGTGCTTCAGCAAGCCTCGATAAAAGCGCTTGCCAATCTTGCCCTCCATGGCTTCGATCGCCAAGATCGTGCTCTGGCGATAGCCGGTCGTCTCCGGACTCGAGTGACGGCCATTGCCGGTGTGCCCGTTGGCCCGAACCAGCGCGTGCCGGTTTCGGCGCGCCTTCGGCCGGAGCCCGGCCAGCCAGCCGTTCGGTGTCGCCCAGCGTGGCAACCTTGGGATCCTGGTGGGTAGACCGTGCTCGTTCAGTTCAACCCACTCGCCATCGATGTCGTACAGATAGCGCCCAAGTCCGAAACAGGACAGAGCCCGCTTAAAAGCCTGCGCCTCGGCTCCGGTCAGAGCGTTTTCCTTGTCCGACCACTCTTCACCGGTACCGGAGTTGGTACCGATGCATGCGATCGTCACTTCGCACGTAACCAAGATCTTCGCCGCCGGACCTCGTCTGGTTCGCTGCACAGGCGCGCTAGCCTGCACCGCGTATTTGCGGCTCCAACCTGCGGGCGTAAAGAGGTCGTTCAGCCGGTCGCTATAGGCGCGTGGGTCGGCGTAGGGAAGCATCAGACCGCGCATGCGGTCATCGCTCCATTCGGTAACCCGCCACTGCACCTGTGGCAAATCAAAAGGAATCGCCAATGCCTGGAAAACCTCCTTCAGTTCCCCGCTGGCGAGGGGGCCGCTCGCATGAACGAGCGGGCCTTCGCGGGGCAGCGCATGCGAGGCCGTTTCCCTGCCGGTGTCGGTCGAGGTGGAATTCATGGCAGTGCCTCCTGTGGGAGTCGGAGCGAGCGCCCGGCTGAATGGCTTGGATTTCGATTTGTCTGGGTTCCCGAAAAACCCGGCGGCCGGTGGGGACTCTTCCGCGAATGGTTGCGCTGAGCAGCCTTTGCAGGCCGGGATTTCGCATCTCCAGCGACTTCCAGCGTCAACCATTCGCGCAACTGGCCCTCTGGTTCAAGGGCCGGCTATGTCTAGGTGGATGGGGTTTCTTCAAGCAAGTGACGGCAGCGGTTCTTCAATACTCGAGCGAGCACATCTGCATCTGTGGCAGCGTCGACCGGATCACGCGACAAGGCAGAGCGGAGAGCCGCCTTGAGCCAGAACGAGGCTGCGAGATCGGCAAGGATCTCATCGATTGTTGCGTGCTCCGCCGATTCGGCTTCTTGGCGCATCTTAGGCCGCTCCTCCGGAGATCGCCGGAGTACCGACTACCTCGACGCTGGGGCTTACTAGAGCCTTCGGTTGCAGGACGTGACAATGACGACACCCAACACAACACACGGCGGCGGATATGCGCGTCACTGCATCCTGGAACTCGTCCGGCACGGCAAGTTGTTCTCCACTGCGGCTGTAGAAGGCCGGAGATGCCGCTCCACTAAATAGGCGGTCCTTGCCCCAAAGCTCCATTTCGAGCGTGCCGCGGCGTCCATAAAAAACGATAGAACTTTCGAGACGCGGCCTCTGTCCTGGAGCCGTCGTTTGAAGGCTGTGCCGCGTTATCAGCACATCGTAGGTTCGCTCGACCCGCAGCATCTCGATCCTGACCAGCACGGGTGCAACTACGATGGCATGCACGCCATTCAGACCGACTGTGTCCACGCGCTGAAGCCACTCCAGTGCGCTTCCCTGCTCATCTGTGAAGCTGGAGTAGGCACCCAGGTCTGCTATCGCTCCGCCGGATTCAACCCCGCGGAGAACATACCTCTTGGCCAAATGCTGGTGCTCAATTGAGACTGTGGGCTGGCAGTAAATACCGGCGCTGCGAAGATGCCGCAGAATGATGGCTGGGAATCTCAGTCCTTGCCTGGCTAGCAACTCGCGATGATCTAGTTCGTGACTCTCGAGAGTTTTTGTCATCCCGTCCTCCTGACGGAGATTGGCCGGCCCAGTGCTCCTCGAATCATCTCGCGCGAGCAGCCAGCCCAGCATTTGTACCTGCGCGGATCAGCAACGGAAATGGCGAGATTATCTCCGCTCCTGTCTTTCCCCTGCTGCGCACAGGACGGACACCGTGTCCAATAGTTTCCTGAGCGCCGACGCACCACGTGGACGAAATCAAGAATGCGGAACTCGCGTCGATTTGGATCGTAAGGAGGCAGCTCGACTTTCGGTCTGGGTCGGAACTCTTCGGGCATCTCCAGCCCGGCAATGAAGCGCAGCAGTTCGCTTTCCGTGATCTTCTTGAGCCGTTCGAGGTAGTTGAGTTGCGCTTCGATTTTGTAGTCGGCCCCGTAAAACCAATAACGCTTCCCGGCGCCGCGGTGAATTCCCAGCGGTCCGCGGATCGCGTTCCCGAATTGCTCCGGGGCTAACTCATCCTGGCGGGGAAAGACTTCAATACCTTCAGCCAGCCCACCGCGACCCTTCACGCGCACCTTCAATCGCCGTGCGAGATTGTAGATGTAGATCCGGCAGTGCCGGGCCAGCAATGGCTTGTCGCAGAAGATCCAGAGATGAGCTCCTCGCCGTGATTTTTCGAGGGCCGCCTCGACGCCGTCGCTTCGCAACTCCCACTGCAATTTCAACAAATCATCCAGCGCATGGTCATAGTCAGCGTCGATCGCTACCCACTTGGAACGCTGTGTCTTCGGGTTAAGCGCATAGATTCCGATTGTGATCCGGCCGTTCAAATGTTCCCGGATGGTGTCGCGTGTCAGTTGGCGTTCGTCTCGCGGGCGATAGTAATAGTGTTTGCCCTTGGAATCCGGCCTGGACGACTGCACGGTATAGGCCAAGCGATTCACGAACAGGCGAAAATACCGTGCCGCCATTTCGATTGCCCCGTGGCCCGGTCTCATGGTTCACCTCGCGTTCAGGCTTGCCCGGTCTTGCTCAAGCAAAGTGAAAGCACAGCCGGGTTGGCAGCGCGCGAAACGAGGTCGTACTCGAGCACAAGTTGATCGAACTCCGTTACGGTCAGCGCATCGTCCTGTCCGTCAAGGAAGGACACAAAATAAAAGATGTGGCGATCGCGGTCATACAGATAGATCGCACCGGAAGCCGGCTCATCTGGAACGCTTTGGAGAAGCAAGATGCCTCTTGGCATTTCGATCCAGCGGGACGCCAAAGCGTCGCCAACATTGAGAAAGGCCTTCACTACATGCTCGACACTGGCATCCTGGCGCAGGCCGATATCGGCGGTTGTAAACAGAGGGTCAAATCTGATTGCTCCTCGGCTTAAAGACATATTCCCTTCCTTTCTGTCCCTCAGGACTCTCGTTCTTCGAATGCGACAAGCTGTTCACTGCAAACATAAGGGCCGCGTACCGTCGTTGCTCATGACCGAATCTTGCGACCATAGCCAACTCACAAATTGTGTTTGCAGTCGGCTCGGCAGGCGCCACCCACCTGGTGATGCGCCATGCTGCTAACCCCAGTCTGTTGGCGAACCACACGGAGCGGACCGACGCACCACTATCAAGCGCAAGTGATGGTTGAGCGGAGCCTGGCACGGATGCCCGAAAGCCTGTGGCACGGTCAAGCGCTCTCGCGAGTAACGCACTCCGCGGTGGCGAGACGCGGGATATTCCCTGTCGGTGCCACCTGCGCGCGACAGTTCCGAACACATGAAAATCATAGGGGAGTCAGAACGGAAGTCGCTGAGGTTCGGCACGTTACACACCCTCCAAAAGCCACAACTTCGCGTCAATGTCTCGTCGTCCGCGCGGCGAGAAATAGGCAAAGAACAGGCAATGGCGAGTCATTGGACAACGCTTCCTCACTCGAGCAACTCCCGAAACCTAAGACCACTTAGTTTCTGCCGGGTAAGCACAGTGGTATCGAGCAGGAGATTGGCGAAATCGCCAGCGCGCGCAAAGGCCACGTTCATCGTGACCGATTCGAACTCGTGCAACAGATGCACCAGGATCTCGATGCCGGAGGTTAGGTACAAAATGCAATCGAGCTGGCGCTCGGATTCGAGCGCTTGCCGCACCCGGGCGTATTGCTTGGCACTCTTGAGCGAGCGCTCATACTCGAGCGCAAAGCAGGCTTTCTTGTCGCCGACCCACACATCGATGATGGCGTCATAGTCCTTCTGGTACGGCTCATTGGAGATCGCGTTGAAGGAGGCTATCTCGACGTCTGAGTGCCAGCCAGCGAGCAGGTTTTGCTGGGCAAGAGCAAGCTGAATCCGGTTCAACTCCAGGGCATGTAGCACTTGGGCGGTATGCGGGAGATGCGCTGTGCGCGAGTGCAGGATGGCTGTAAAGTGGCCGTGATGCTCGAGCATCAGCAGACCTTCTCTGGTAATCCGGTATACGGTCGAACCCGCCGAAAACACACCTTCGCAGACCGAGAGATGACCGGACTTGACCAGACGCCGGATGCGCCAGTTGAAGCTCGAGCGGCAGTGATCGAGGCCGCAATGCCGCATCAGCTCGAACAGCTGGTTGTGGCTCACGAAGCGCAGGTTTCGCACCTGGCGCAGCAAGGCAATGTCGCGCTCGGGGTGGATGATCACGCTATTCTTGGCGTAACGCATTTCTCGAAAACTTCAGTTCAATGTCCCCTCGTCGACGAACTCCAGCGACACACCGTAGCGCAGGTTGGTCGCTGGTTTGAGCCGCCAAACTCCCAACGAAGTTCGCACCCTATCGAAGGATTTCATCAGTAGCATTGCTTCCTGCCTGCAGCCCGAAGAACTAATGGCTATCGGCATGGCCGAGCTCGATTTCCAACCTGCGTCGCCGAAGTTGATCGCTCCAATAGTTTCCGAGGACAAGACCACCAGGTAATAATCGGGCGCGAGCATTTGCTCGGCTTTCTTCACAAAGAGAAGACGGTTTCCTCCATATGCGAATGTCAGATCCGTGCACTCGAACGACTTATTCAGAGCGCGATTGGGAAAGTGCGGATTGAAGCCGCTAACCCCGTTGAAGCGGATCAACCCAGCAACGATCCAGTGGCGACGCACGTGGTTGCCGGAGCGCAGGCCGGTCGAGTTGAAGTACGCCGCGTGACGAGTGAACCGGTAGCGATCATGAACGTCTTCGCCGAACCGGGCCCACCAGTTACTGCCGAAGTTGAGGATCTTCACCAACACGGTCGAGATACTCCATGAGCGCCTGGTTGATATCCTTGAGCGCGCGAATACGATCCGGAATTGGCAGCCGCGAGAGACGTCCGACCCGATCGAGGATTTCCGGTGGGATGTCCATGCGCTCAGCGGAAAAGTACTGGCATAGGTCGGCGAGGCGCGCGCTCTCCTCCGCCAGTTCCCTTTCCTCCGCTGGCAGACGCTTGAGGCGCTCTTCCCGTGCCTCGCGGGCTTCCATGGGACCCAATTCACCACCTGTATCGAATCGGTTTGGCATCTTTGCTAGCCCTTTAAGTATTCAAACTACGCGCCCTTGAGCGCTCGGTTTTTCTCCTGTTCCGCTTGGAGCTTGCGCCCGGCTTCATTCAACTGTCGGCCGAGTTCTTTGCGCTGTTCCTCCGAGCGAGCCAGTTGCTGTTCGAGGGAATTGACCCGCATGATGAGAGCCGCATCCGGTTTGAACAGCGCCATCTGGTTCTGAGGCTCCTCGACAGCGGTGGCTGTTCGCGCGTTGCGTTCGGCTGCCGGTTTGCCCGGCACATTTCCGGTTGCCGGGATTGCCGCCTTAACACTGGCGGCTCGACCTTTGACCGCAGCAGACGCTCGATGGTCGGGCGAATCCTCCGACGGCGTTGCCGGCCGCAGCGCCGCTTCTCGCACTGCGGCCAGGTCCTTGATAAGGTTGCGATTCTCTTTTGTGACCTCTTCCAACCGGGCAGCCATGCGAGCCAATGCGTGTTTGTGTTGGCCGAGTATCCCCGCCCCGGTCCAGTCCCGCCTGGTCTGGAACTTGTGTTGATAAAGAATGATGAGGAACAGGCAGCCGAGCAGTCCCAAAGCGACCAGATTCGACCAGAAATAGCCGTTCTTGATGCTCTCCGCGACCAGCATGTCGCGGCCTTCGGCAAAACACTTGCCGTAGTTCTGGTCAGCAGGATTGATGCGTTTCAGGGTGAAATCAATGAAACCCTCGTGTGGCCTTCGAGGCGTCTGGCGTGTGCCCGGATCGTACCCGTTCGGAGTTGTCTGGCCGGAAGACACGATCGTTGATGCAGCAACACATAGGGCAGCCACGCCAATCCGAAATGGTCGACTCACACCCATGTCAGCCGTCCTGTGCGCATGGCCAAATGCTTGGCGCGCTGGGTAATATTGGCGTCCTTGAAGCGCAGGTTGGCTCCCTCCAAGTGCGAAGGCGAGTAGAGCCTCGGATAGATCTTTGGCTCAAGTCCTGGAAACCGACAGTTGAGTGGCTTCCGCACATGGAGATGCGAATGCAATGTGCCTTGCCTGCTATCGGTCATGAGGATCTCCATCTGACCAACCGGCAGATTCTTGATGTGTTCGTCTTGGGCGCGAGTGTCCTTGATGTCGGTCTCGCTGCCGAAACCGATGGGCTCGTATTTTTCCTCGAAGATGCCGGTTCTCTGGACGGTCAGGGTGCGCCGTTTCTGCCGCACACGAGCCGAGGCTTTGAGAAAATACTGTGCCGTCTCCTCGTCCCGCGTGTGCAAGAGCATAGTGGTGTTGGGCGCGGAAGATACGTCGTCCCTAAAGCCACGACCCACGGTTAGCAGTTGTGGCAATGCCTGGAGGGCAAACAGGAAAGCTGTGTTAGTGCCGCGCGCTGTTTGCAAGATCTGCGCGAAATTGGAATACGCAAATGGGGCAAATTCGTCCAGGATGACGCTTACCATCGGACGATTCTCGCGACGGCGTTGCTGCTCGTCTTCATACCGTTTGCCGATGATCAACTGCATGTTCTGGAGCAACATCCGGCCGAGAGCCGTTACCGCTTTTGAATTTTTGTTGGTATTGAGAGAAACAAACAGGATCAGCTCCTTGTCGATCACATCGTCGAGCGATAGCAAGCCGTCGTAGGCACCAGTGATGAGGGACAAGTTATCTTCGAGGAACGTCATCAGTTCGTTCAGAAGCCCCTGAATCTTGGGCACTCGCTCCCGGTCCTCGAACGACTGTTGGAGATTGCGAACCGACATCTCGAAGTTCAAGCGGGGTTGATGGCTTCCCGCGACTTCCGCATTAAGCCGCGACCGAGCGATTGCGATCTGCTCTCGCATGACCGACTGGTCAAGCGCTAAAACCAGCACGTCATAGATGTTGAAGCGTTTCCCGGTGTGGGCAAGAACGCGTACCAGATCGCTCAGATAAGTGGCCTGGTGGCCGTGGAAGAAGTCCTGCTTGAGGTCGAACGATTCGAAGACAAAGTTTGCGTGTTCCTGGTACAGTCCGTGTTCGCTGAAAAAGGGGTTGTAGCGGTCGGAGATGTCGGGCCGGGAGGGATCGAGGACGCGCAAATCGCGCATTCGTCCAGCAGTCTCCAGAGCCGGTAGAAGATCGTAGAGAAATTCCTTGTCACCCTTGCCATCAAAGATCAACATCGGCATCCGGTGCTGGTCCTCTGGAGTCCCGACCAGGCGAAACGCGTCCTGGGTGATGATGTTCTTAAGCAAAGTGGTCTTGCCCGAGCCGGTAGCGCCGAACACGACCGACTGCATCACACGCGTTGCATCTGGCCAGTACCAGGGTTCTTTGTGTACGTTGTAGCCGAGCACGATTGCATTCTGTTTGTACGCCGATGCGACCGCCTGGCGGTCCCTTTCCTGGCTCACATATAGAGGGGGATGCGGCCAGTTGCGCTCACGCCTGCCGCGTAACGTGGCGAAATACCAGAGAACGGAAACGGCGGCGGCGAGACCATAGACCGCATAAAGGGACAGCTCAATGAGCTGCCCCAAGCGGACGTGAAGCCGAGCCCAAAGGATGTAGTAGCCAGCGGCCAGCACCATGATGGCAGCCACAGCGAGGACAAACGCAAGACTTTCCTCCTGGTGCTGGTGGTATACACGTCGCCCGAGGCGGTACTCATTCGCGTGGGTCATGGCGCAACCAGGCTGAAGAACAGGAAAGTGCCGATGGCCATCACAGCAAGGGACGCCAGCAACAGAAGAGTGGGGTTGATTCGAAGCCTTCCAGCGGCCGTTCTCGGCTTCAGCGGATCTTCGATCCAGCGCACCACACTGTCACGTATCCGTTCGGCGCGGTCCGCGGCACGGCGTTCGCGCAACCGCTCCACCATCGCCCACACCTGTTCATCTTTCTTCATGGCTAGAGCACAAATGTCGCTTTGACTTGGCTGTCGAATACCAATTGCACGACTGCCGGCGAGGTTAAGTTCTGGCGTATCGCGACAACTCCTTCGGTTGACTCACCGGGATCGAGATCCTCGGATGCGGCCTCAGCATGAGTAACAGGAAGCGACACACTGTGAAAATCATTGTGGTTGTCAATGAGCCGCGGATCGAATTGTTTGTGGGCCAAGCTCGACAGAGAGAGCATTAAGTCCTCCGCCTGCAACTCGAAAACATCCGGCGTCGTCACGTGATACGAGCTTCGGCTGTCGTTTTCTATGCTGTAGTGGACGTAGATGCTGGTCTTGGTGCGAAACACCTGTTGTACTCGGACGCGCACGGTACTCTTCCGCGCCTTCAGGTTGGTTGGTGTAATGTCTACGGCCCCCAGGAACGCGCGGGTGAGCAACATGTCCGCGAACTCTTCGACGTGAGGGCTGACTCCTGAATTCGGTGGCGCTACTGGGGCTGGCGGCAGTGGATTGTCAACTGAAACATTCATGTTCTTTACCTCTGCGGTGGTCTCAAGTTCGTAGGCGAAACGGCGAGACGCAGTCCACACGAACAGGTCCGTGGAAGCTCCCGACTTTTTGGGCTTAACGAAAACCTTGTCCTCCTGGCGCTCAATTTGAAAGTCCGGGCTGCCGGCCGCCGCCATCGTGACGGGCTCGTGAAATTCCAGGACGGTCAAATGGTTCAGTGCTGTAGCGACATGAACCGGACTGAGCGTAGGTACCTCGGCCTGCGAGAAACCGCCGACGGCACACGCAGCCCATATGAAGAAGAGGAAGAACAGACTTCGCTTCATGGTCCCTCGTGATGCCTTGAGCGGAATCTTGGGAGATTCCGCTCAAAGCGGTTGCTGCCTCACATGACCCAGGGAGCTTCCGGGCCATCGTCGTCGAGAGTGATGGGCGGAAATTCCAGGGCTTCGTCCAGAACCGCGACGTCGGTCGCCGTTCCGGATTCTGCTGTCTTGGTCTGGGCCTGTTCGGGTTTGTCATCGTCGAGGAGGATCTTCCCATCCACGTACTTGAACAGGAAGGTGTGCTTCTGTCCTCCATTCTTCAGCGGGTCAACCAGGAAAGTACGGCCTTGCTCGTCGATGCGAACGAAGCCTTCGTAAAGCCGCGGAACGTGCACGCGCACTGCCCTGCCGCCCGTGCGCTCCGCCAGTTTCAAGATCAGCTCCTGTGGAAAGGCAAGAAACAAGATGGAGCCCGTCGAGCGCTCCCCCGCGCACACGACGCGGTTGAGCGCCTGCAACCAGGCAGGACGATTCTCAGTCTTGTTCTGTGCCCAGATGCGGATGAGAGCCACGATGGCTTTCATCTCGTATTTGCCCCGTTCGTCGTCTGCACGGCATGCGCCGTGCGCCTGGTTCGAGGCAAACAGCTTCTGCCGCCGCAGTTCCTTATCCGGGGACTGCCGCACGGCTTCCCACTCGGCCTTGGCTTTCTCCAGTTGCGTTTTCAGCAGTTCACGCCGTTCGGCGATCTTGCCCACCATCGCGGCATAGACCCGGTTGATGAAACGGCAGTCCTCGAGCATTTGGCGCGTGACTTCTTCGCCCACCACCAGTGCCTTGAATGCCTCAATCGGCGCTTTGTTGGTCAGCAAGTCTTCAATCTGCTTGCGGACGTGGTTGTAAAGATGGCCGACCCGGTCGGTTTTCTCAACTTCCACATGCAGCGGCAGATCGGAGACACGGCGTTCGTTCTTATAGCGCAGCCACGCCGCCTGGCATACCTGCTGACGTATTTCGGCGACTAACTTGAGGTCGGGCTGGACTTGCCACTTGAGGCTGTCGAGCGCTTTCTGGAGCTCAACGGCCAATTGCTGGGCAAGGTCACCGCGGCCTGCTGCCCGGCAAGAGGTCATCAGATCGGTGATCGAGCCGATGTGATTGCCGCGAGCCTTCATGGCCACGTGCTCCAGGTTGAACCAGGGATCACGGGCCTTGTTGGCTTTGTTCTTGCCCTGCTGTTCGCCAAGTCCACGTGAAAACCGGTCCTTCACAAAACGCGGGAACCGGTCTTCCTCGACCAAGCAGACCCAGTCGAAGTCATAGTCGCCGCCGTTTTTCTTCGCCGTCTCTGAGTGCAGAACATACGTGCCCTCAAGTCGCAACTGCCGCGCTACAAGATCGCGGACTTCAGCGTCCGTAAGTGTGCAGTTGGAACGGCGAAGGTACTTGTTGAGCTCGCTGAGGATCTCATCGTCCGAGAGGTTCCCGAACGGGAGAAGATCGTCCACCATGCGTATCGGATATCTAACGCACAGGCCGTGCTTCGAAGCCAGCGGAACAATGGCCTTATGCTCCGGTATCCAGTCGGAGCCCGAGAACACCTGGCCCTCTTTTAGGAAGAGATAACCGTCATCCATCAGAGCAAACGCTGGAAGACGGAAGCCTCCTCCGGTCGCCGTCTTGAAAGCACAGCGCGCGAGCAATTTGTTGAGTTGATTGTTGACGTAGGGATGACGAACGATCTCGCCGCTGGCATCGGCCAGGAGCAAGCCTTCAACGACCCGGAATTCCTCGTTTCCGTCTTGGTCCAAAAGGTCTGCGGAAGCCTTGTCCGGATGGCGGCCCAAAAGCTCCAACAGTTCCTCATAGCGCCCTTGTCCAACTGCCTCACTAAGCCTCGCCACAAGCTTCATGGCCTGTGGTAAGATTTCAAGCTGAATTGAGTCTTCAGGGGCATGCTCTACCAGCGTGTAACTGGACTCAAACTCGAGCTGGCGGGAGAATTCGCGGAAACCTACCAGGGTAACCCCGCGAAATCTTCTGCCCGGCCCGAAGATCGAGTACATCACTGCCGGTATCTTCAGCCCCGGTTTGACCGCGCTCTCAGGTAAGACAAAATCCGCTTCGAGCGCGTCCGAAACGTCATCCTCCATAATCTTGAATGCGCCCTTCGCCTGCGTGTTGCCGAAGGCCATTCGGAATTGATAGAACCGCTCTTCCGGCAGACGCTTTGCAGAGATCTCCCGCTGGGCATCGTGCAGAAGGAGGGCTCTTTCCTGCTCGCTCAGATCTTCGTCGAGGACAGTCCCATGTCGTTCACGCCGAAGCCGATCAATCTGAAGCGCCAGGATTTCGTCGTCGTGTTTTTCTTGGAGACGCTGGAACAGTGACCGCCTGATCCATCCGCGGCAGTCGTTGGTTCCGAGCGTTCTGTCGGGAACCACGAGCACGAGAGAATCGGGAGCCTCCATCATCACCTTGCAGGGTGAGACAAGGATTCCGAAATAAACGATCGCTGCCTGCGGCCAGTGCTGAAACCGCTCGGCGATCGCCCGGCTGTGCTCCTCATCGACAAAGTAGAACTTGCCTTTCTTTGCCGATCCGCTGGCCCCAACCAACTTGTAGTGAACCCCTTTGAAAACGAGCCGGGCCAAGGCGTTCTCGACTTGTGATTCCTCGAAATCGTCGAGAGGCTCGGTCGGTACGTTTACGCTGGCCACTTTGATTCCGGGATAGAGCACGCTGAGCAGCGTGTTTTCCAGTGGCTCAAGATCGTGCAACCGAGGCGCAATCCGCCCGTTGCGGTCGATCTCGAGGTTCTGGATTTGATCGGCCGGGATTCTGTATCTATTCGTCTTGGTATTCTTCGTCGTCATTTTTTTTCTCCTTAACTCGTCGGTTCTCGGGAGAGCCGGACGAGAGTTAAGGAGTTTGCGTGACCACAAGCCCTCGCTCTCTTGCCTGGTCTCCCATTTCGGGTTCGCTCGACCAGGTCTTCAAGTGCGAGAAGCCGGGTCAGCACATATCCCCGCATCAAGCTGCGGGGCGCTCAAAGGACCAACATCTACTTGGTCATCTGAGAACTCACTGTGCTGATCACTTCATCAACTCTGAACTTGCTTCGGGGCAACAGCCTGTTTCACGATCACAGGGCTGCCTCCACCATTCACCTCTGGCACTGCTTTCCAGGCAGTTAGCGTGTAAAACGGCTGGCCACTCCGAAAAGCCTGAATGAGCGCCTCGCCTTCGCTCGCCACCTCCTGGCCCAACTCTGGAGTGGCGGGTGAAGAGCCGGGCTTAAGAAGGAAATACCGCATACCCGCATCCTCGCCGCTCCGTCGCTTGCGCCGAGGGCTCGCACTCGGGGCTGTTGGCGGCGTACTACTCGATGTTTTTGTGTCCATTTCAAGTCTCCAGTAACGATCAAAAGCTGCTTAAGCCCGCCTGCTGCAGAACCCAATCGCGCTTTTCGCCCTCGATCGGCCGCTCCCAGTACTCGCCGATCAGCAATCCACTGGGGTTCTGCTCAGATCTCTTTTCAACCGCGATCCGAACATGAAATTCGCTTACGACCTTGTCGATGGTCTCGTTATGCTCGTGAATGTGGTGGACTTCTTTCACACCGAATGCGGTATAGGTCAGCGGGTCCTCCTTCGAGACTTCGAGCGACCGCAGTTGGAATTCCGAGCTGGTTTGGTCATCCTCGATCTTTCCGATCAGGTTGTCCTTCTGCATCCCGGAAAATGCGGCGCGCCGCAGGTTGGCGCTCATCATGTTCAGACTGTCAGCCCAGTTGCGGCTCACGTTGGTGGGCGAGAAGTCCAAATAGCGCTCTAGAAACAGGCGCACGAAGGCGCGCTTCTCGAACTCCGTTGGTTCTGAGCCAGAGCTTTGCGTCACTGAAAGAACGGGTTTTGCCATGCCGACCACGGTTGCTTGGCCGTTCTCGTCGACGCGGATGACGGTCGGCGGTTGGAGGCGAACATAGGCGGCGAATGCCAGCGCCAGGAAGGTCGTTGGGATGCACAGAAATGCCAGGACCATCGCGCGATTGGCGTATGCGCGCAGTGCACCGTCATGCTCGTAGTAACGGCTGTAGCGTAGTTTGTCAGGCGCCGTTTCGGCGCTTGCTGCTTTTTCGTCTTTTCCGTTCTTCGACCACATGATGATTACTCCCGCCGAAGTACTCTTACATCCGCTTTAGGAACAACCGTCCAAAGAGCTTCCCCAGATAAAAGAAGATCAGGGTGGTGATGCTGTAAGGGCGAAAGCGAGAGTCCTTCGGCTCCCAAATGTGACCCTGTCTCCACATGGCGAAATACCTCGTGTTCTATTCATTGCCATCTTCATCGCGCCTGCTGCCCGCCGCTTGTCCCAAGGCCCTGCCCGCGTTGAAGCTGATGACCTGCACAACGCCGCGGGGGCGATAGCTGATGCCGTGACCGCCAGCGCCGGCAGCAACGGCAGACGCCCGACTGCTGGTCTGACCGTTGCTGCTGGGGGAGGGCGCGGGCGGGCTGACATTGCTATTGATCGCGCTTTGAACTCCGGAACGAAGGAACTCTGGCATCGTAGGCACCGGTGGCGGCGTGGAGGAGGCAATCACGCTGGAACCCGATACAGTGCCGGCGCCGGCTGTGCTGCTGCGAGCTCCAGCCGCCGCGTTGCTTGACCCAGCGACGAATCCGCTTAGGCCAGCTACCGCGGCGCCTGCAGCCATGGCGCCGGCGCGCACAAAAGCGAACGCGGTCGATCCCACGTCACCTGAAATCACTTTTCTGGCAATGAAAGGAACCAGGGCGATAGCCAGTGCATAGGCGATACTTACGAGTCCGAGGATGACCGAATCCGGCACCCCGCGAAGAAAGCCCAAGAACCCGTTCCCGAGAACATCGCTGACTTGGTTGAAGTGAATGGCAGTGATGAGCGCGCCAAAAACGGCGTAGAGAATGCCCCAGGCATTCCAGATCATTACATTGATCGCATAGGCCTTTCCTATTTGCCCTATGCCGGAGACAGGAATCAGCGCCAACACCAAAGGCCCGAGAACGTAGAGCACGCAACCAAACAACGTGTAAAAGAAGCAGAAGACGATGATCGCCAGCGCATAAATGACATATGCGACAAGGAGCATTAGAACCGTCGTCGTGCCGGCAGAATCGCCCGTGATCATGTCCCAAAAGGTGAGGCCAGGATTGCTCTGGGCTTGTTGCTGAAGCTGCGTCATCCAGTTGATGAACATATCGCCGGCGCCCGAACTGTTACCGATGAAGCTCGCGACCGTATTGAACGACCCGTTCACGTCCCGAAACACCGTCGACCAGTTCGCGACAATCATGGCCACCACCAGGTACTTGATTGCGGTCACGACAAGGGCTTGAAGGTCACCGCCACGCAGAACCGCCTGATACAGACCGACCAAGAACCCGATCAGCAGAATGGCGAAGGCCATGTTGCTCACGGTCGGGATAACGTTCGTCGCGTCGATCCCTCCAAGCGCCGTGTTCAACAATTGCTGGAAGTAGAACACGGCTCAATGCGCTCCCTCGAGAAGCAGGCTGCCTGCGTTGTGAAGATTGCTGGCGTGCGCCGCCGAAAACTTGACTTGCGCCCCGGTGTTGGCCAGTTCGATGGAGCGAACACGCACTAGCTCGGCCATCGCCGATTGCGTGTATGCATTCGCTCGCACCAGCCATGCTGAAGTCTGGGCCTCTAGGATCGCAGCGCTGCCCGGCGCTGCTGTTTGCAATTGCTGATTGATCTGCTCGGCCGCCTGCAATTCAAGGTCTGCCAGAGCGTCGATTTCTACCGCTTTCTTCATAGCCGCTTGAGCCTCGGCATCGGTCATGTCCACCAGATCCCTGACGGACTGCGGAGCGTCCGTTGAAGGCATGACTGTTCCATACAGGACTGCGTAGTTGTTGGTGATCTGGGGCACCGCGCCCGGGTTGCGCGAGAGCAGGGTTTGCTCTAACTGCTGTGGTGTCGCTAGGGTTGCACTCGCCGTCGGCACCTGGAAGATCTGCCGCATCTGGACAAACTGACCCTGAAACTGTCCCGCAAGGCCTCTCGCCTGATTGATGGCCGCGATCGGAAAGACTACCTGCTGCTCAAAATTCGCCGATTGTTGTTCGAGCTGCTGAATCGCTCCGAGCGGCTTGGCCACAGAGCTACTCAGCAGATTCGAGATTGTGCTCAACCCGGCCGAAATAATCGCGCAACAGGGATCCAATCCGAGTTGGCTGCGAGCCTTGCTCGGCAGCATGAGCACCACGACAACCAACGCGAGGCCAACAGCGATGGCATTACGGATTAGCTTCCAACTGCGCGCGAATAGCGGTTTGTTCATCTCTAAACTCCTAGGGGTGCGTGAGAACTTGCTGTGCCTGGTTCATGAGGTTGCGTGTTGAAGTGGAGCTCTGTTTCAGAAGTGAATTCTGGTGAGCAAGCTTGGCTGCTTCTTGGCGTAACTCCGACGCCAGCACTTTCTCGAGATATGCCTGCGACTCCAGTTCGGATATTCCTGCTTGTGTCGGGAGCATCGGCGCGGAGCCGGGGGCAGCCGTTGAACTCTGTTGCTCGATGGAATCGGCCAGGGCCAACATTCCCTGCGTGGTCTGGTCGGACAGGACGGTCGTCTTCAGCGATCCCTCTGCCAGTGCATCGTCCATATCGATCATGTTGCGCTGCAGTAGTCGCGCGTCCGTCGCAGAGGGAACATTGCCGTAGACGTTGGTATAGAGCGGCTGGAATTGGCCGATTGATCCTGATTGCCCATTTCGAAATAGCGATTCCAGCCTCGATGGGTTTGTGAGCGTAGCGCTGTTGTTCTTGATCGCCTGGATCTGGAACATCAGCCCGCCGTATTGCGCTCGGGTCGAAGTGACAAACGCTCTGGCCTGGTTGAGCTGGTCCAGCGGCCAGATAATCTGTTGTTGAAAATTGTTGACAATGTTTTGGAGCGACTGAATCCCGCCCAGCGCCCCTCCGATCGCTCCCTGGATCGTGCTCGTGATGGTCTTAATCAGAGTCAGAATGTCTCCAATCCCTGCCGCCCTTGCGGCCGGCGGAGCCAACAAGACGGCGAGCACAAGCAAGAGCAACCGCCGCTTGTTACGGTTGGCTCTAAAACGGAGGCTTTGAACAAATTTGATTGCTCGCTGTTTCATATGCGCGCTCCTCTCGCTACCTCGCCTGATACTTCCTCCGGTAAGGGATCAACTTCTGCCAGGCCCGCAGGGAATCTCTCTGCCAACTCCAAATACGCCTGAATCCTCGGCAACTCGCGGTTGCGTTCGAGCCACCAGGACCGGTAGAGCCGCTCTCGCGCATAGGTCGTGATAATCCAGTAATCGACTGGCGTAGGTGACATGCGAATCGTGTGGGTCGTTTCCGCCTTTTCCCCAATAACAATCAGTGCGTCGGCGCTCTTGCCTTTGACCGGAGCGCTGAAGCGCTTGACCTGGTTCAAGGCTGTTTCGTTCAAGTGCAAGTGCGCCCGCAGTGCGGTCATGTCACCCGGCTGTTGGCCAATAATCTTCGTGGTTGAGTTCTTGACGATGCCGGCGCCGTGGACTCTAGGATTCGCGTCGGTTCCGACAAAGTCTTCAGCCGTCTGACTGATGCCCCAAACGCTGGCGTTGCGTTTCCGGGCGGTGCGAAAAAGCTGAACTACTTCTGGGGCGAGAACTGGAGAATCCAGCAAGAACCAGCATTCGTCGAGGACGGTGATGCTTCGCTTGCCGGCTTTCCCCGATGCTCGCTGCGCTGTCGCATGCGCGATCAGCAGGCTCATGGCGGTTTCAAGGCGCGGATCATCGCTCAGTTGCTCCACGTTGAAAAACAGCCATGGGTTATCGAGGGAGATCGTCGTTGGGCGGTCGAACAGCTTGGCATATACCCCTTTTTCACTGGCCCAGCTACGCAGCTTGATTGCCGCCAGGTGAGCCTCATCCATGACTCGTTCACTTTTGTCCTCGTCGCGCCACTGAGCCAATTCATCCCGGAGATCGGAAAATGTGGGAATGGGATTCGATGGCCTGATAGCCGCTCGTTTGTAGGTCCGCAGGATGGCTTCGGTGATCAGGTTATCGAGGAGTTCTGTATCCTCTGCACGACCTTCACCAAGCATGTGCCGGGTCAGGTTCTTGAGGAAAGCCACTTGATCCTTGCTCGGCTCCTTCTCTCCCTCCGGCAGGTCCCAGGGATTGATCGTCTGGTCGGTATCGAGCGACATGGTGATCATCCGGCCGCCCATCAGTTCGACCAGAGGCCGATATGAATCGCCGCGCTCGATGATTGAGATCAGCGGGTTGTCGCGGGCGGCCATCAAGAGAAACTGCTGGACCATGAAGGTCTTTCCGCCGCCCGATTTCGCCATAACCAGCATGTTCGCGTCGCTCAGGCCAGGATCAAACAGGGAGAACGGAATGAGCTGGCGATACGGAGTCTCCAACAGGAACAAAGGCGAACGCGGCGTGCCTCGCCACGGCATCTCGACCGGAACAAGGTCAGCGGCATTTGAGGTGAGCAGGTCCTGATCGCGCTTGTCGGCATCCGCCATGCTCGGAAGTGAGCAGAAAAACAGTCTTCGCTTCGCGAGTGTCTCCGCTACAGCTTTCGCGCCGTTCATGCGGGCAATCGCATAGAGAAGTTGTTGCCGCCGGTTGTCGAGGGTTCTCTCCGCTTGCTCAAGATCGGCTGTTGTAACCGCCCGCTGTGAAGTGCGAGTACCAATCACCAGGCTGAGCTTCGCTGTTTTCACCGAACTTGAAATGATGTCCTGCTGCACGCGGACCAGTTGCGCCTCGGCAACCTGGGCTTCGACGTTGATCCGCCGACCACCATTCGCGTCGCTCTGAGCCGCCTGCATCTTGCGTAACCGGCTTTTGTAGCCCTTCAGCACCTTGGCTTGATCGGGAATCGTGAGCTGCACGTTGCAGACGATCGGAAAATCCAGCGCCATTAGCTCTCTCAAGATGCCAGGGAACGTCGCGTCCGGAAGATCCTTCAAGCTCACAAAGGCGTGTAGAACGCCACCCAGATTCAAATACGTGTCGGTTTCATCGACAATGCTCACTTCCGTGAGGTGCTCACGAGCACTTCTAAATCTAAGTTCACCATCCACGCGGTGATACGGCCGTTGATCTGGGCTCAGTGGATTCAGCGCGCGCCTGGCTTCGAGGAACAGCTCCTCATCACTCAGCCGGCGGGCACCGAGTTCCGCTGCTTCGAGCGCCGACTCCACCCCACGCAGCAGGCTTTCAAACTCCGCCAGCAAATCCTGGTGTTCCTGACGCGAGCGCTCAATCGACTTCCTTGCGGACAAGCTGAACAGCTCGCCTTTCGGTTTGAGGGGCTTTCCGGCGAGACGGCGATGAAGGACGGGATCCCATATGAGATAAGTATGGAGAAGAGGCCGCATGTAGAGACCTGCGGCAACTCTCGATGCCCATCTCTCGACGCGCCTGAGATCGAGTTCAATGGCCTCATCTCGTTCAGACTTCTGTCCAGCCGTGTATTGATCAAGCAAATCCCCTACGTCTTCGACCACCTCATATCGGATCTGGACACGCATGCTCTGCTCGGGAACCGAACGCAGCAGAGCTTCAAGCATTAACTTCCCGCGATCACGACCCTCGTCGCTCGCAAAATACGAGGTCAGGCCCTTCAACTCATAACCGGCAACGAAGGCGCCATTTGTGCGAACGATCACGTTGTCCAGGTAATCCCGCACCGGTAAGAGTTCACACAAAGCTGGCTCTTGGAGCTTCCTTTCGTGTTGGGCGAGCGTGATTGGCACCGTCACTCCTCTCGCAAATAGGGTGACTTGATCTCGCGGTCCCTCGACAGCGCGCAGTAAGCCCGTGGTCTCGCATACCAGAACGCGAGATCGCGGACATAGCCACGTGGCTTGCCGTACTTGAAAGCCATTAACACCGGGACGATTAGCAACGGGACGCCATACTGCAGGAGGAGATTCATTGGCAAGCCGGCGATCTCTCCGCCGACGAAGTGGCCAACGACATTCATCACCGCCGCCGCTCCCAGTACGACGAACAGGTCTTCAAATTCCAAGTACATGAAAGTCACTCGCGTTTGCAGATTCCGGTTTACGGGCGTCACCTGTAGAGGCATCGCTCGACTCCTATGGCACACCAGCCGTTCCGTGTTTAATCCAGAATTCACCCAGTCGGAGCAAGCCGGAAAGACCGAATGAGCACATCGCCGCAACCAAGTTCCTGACCCAGGCTTCTCCAACGGTCATTCGCTCCAACAGTCCTGCGTAGTGGGTCACTGCCAGCACGACCTGGAGCACCCCATACAGCGGCAGCAGGACATTGCCGACCCAGTTCACCAGGGTGAGGACCGAGATCCAGTAGCGGTCCGGGTTGTTCCATGCGGACTGGTTGGCAAACGACTCCATCGCCCGCAGGAGGCCAGAACACATCAGTGATGCCAAGGCGGCATAAGCAAACTGATGGTGATGACTCCCTTTGCTGAACTGATAAACCGCAGCGGCAGCGAAAAGACCGGCCAAGGTTGGCATGATGACGTTGCCCAGCCAACTCGTCAGGTTGAGCAATCCGTTCGATAGGCTCACGGGATCACCTCCATTCGTCATCGGCGGAGCTTCATTCAAGCAACCATGGCCTGAACCAGTTTCCAGATGGCCGAAACACTCAAGAATGCCAACCCTGACCCCACTAACTGCATGAAAGGCTTGTGCCGTGCGTAGTTGAGGATTGCGCCCGCCACAGCCAAGCCTGCTGCCTCTGGGAGAATCGTCCCTGCGAGAAAGTTCCAAGCGGAGGTCAGCATGTCCGTCGTCGCGAACTCCGAACCGCTGTTCCAGTTCTGCATCAACTGCACCGTGCCTGACGCGGACAAAAGAAAAATGGCGGCGATGATGGAACCGAGCGGGTTGTGCCCCTCGGCTCCATCAAGCGCCGCCTTTAGCACGCAGAAAGCGGCGAGTATGGGGGAGAGTTTGGCAACGACGATGTTGGTAACGAAGCTGTTAAAACTCGATTCCACACCTGAGACCCAAGGGCTTGAGATGTTGCCGCCCTGGCCCGGCATGCTGATGCCCTGCGCAGCAAACCACGACAGGAATTGCGGAAGTGTCAGCAAGATCACCGACCACAGTGCCCATCGCTGAAATCCACCGCCGGTCTGGAAGTTGACACCGCCCTCTCGCCGCAAAGCAATGCCAGCGAGCACCATCGTGCAAATGGCGGCCGGCACGGCCAAGTCGAACAGCAACTTCATCAAGTCGACGAGGATTTGTGGCAGCGTCATACGCTAACTCCTCTTACTGAACTCCTTGGGTCCCATTCGCGATCCAGAACTCAATCAAGCGCGTGAGACCGGAGATCACGAGTAATCCACCGGCTGTGATCGCCCAACGGGCGACGCCACGGCCTTGGGAATAGGCGACGACCGCCAGGACCACCGCCAGTGCGGCGCCCACTGGCGCGATGACATTGCCCACCCAGTTGACGAGGTTCAGTACGGCGCCTTCCGGCTGAGCAGCAGTTTGTCCCTGAACCGCCTGACCGGTGGCGGGCTGCTGTCCGAGGTTCTGGGCGTACGAAGTCAGTGGCACAAGTTGAAGCGAGACGATGACGAGAAGACCTCCAAGAGCCAGGCGCTGCCGCCAATCACCCCAACTGAAAACCCGCATAGTGCTTTTCTCCTGCGATCGGTGAGCGGTCCTCCCGTGTCGCAAGCGGGAACGTAGTTCGGTCCCAGATTTCGGGCAAACCAACGTCAGGCCTTCGAGGACCCGGTAAAAGGCGCGAGTGCGGCTACTCGGTTTGTCGCACGGTTGTGTGTTAGGGAAGATCGTGAGAAGTCAAGAACTTGAATGCAGAGAAGCGGTGAACAGCCACGCGGCCGTCAGGATCGGGACGCTCTATGCGATGAAAATTCGAACGACATTGGTGTAGTTATAAGTTCATCTGTGGCATGCACGCCGACTCTCAGATGAGAATAAATAATCACCGTTCAAACATTCCCTTCGCCGAGATCGTGCCATCGGCAGTGTCGATTCAGTTGCCGTCGGACTTCGGATCCGAGAATTCGAGTGCACTCGCTGCGACATGTTCGATAGCCAAAACTAGCCATTCGGTAGGGCGACGCAAAATCCCATCGCCAGTCGTTGCATTTGTGATCTGCGAGCGTGCCTGCCTGCAATTGTTGCAGAGCAGTTGCCAGCATTAATCCACTAGCAGCGGACAAGAAAGGAAGAGCCGCATCGTTCCTTTCTCTGCCCGGCTCCTCAACTGGAGCCTTCGAGCAGCCAAACTCAACAGTCTCAATCTCGCCCGTACGACACCAGATGCAATCGTCGAGTCCTAAGATGTGGCGATGCAGCTGACTTAGCCAGTTTGTTCCTGTAGTTGCTTGGAGAGTGATTCCCGTGTTTCGAGAAGCGATAAGGTGACGAACACCTCGATCGTTGGCCAAGCCGAGCACAACATCGAAGATCTCGTGCATCGCAACTTCGCACTGGTCGTACCACTCATCGAAGGACTGGGCATTTTCAATGAGTAAGGCGAGGCGCTTTGCCTTCTTGACAGCAGCGCCGCTGGACCAACCCGCGTCTGCGGCCGTGAATACCATGCCCCTATTAATGTTGTGGAGCTTTACCTCATCGCGATCCACAATAGTCCAATTACCACCAACACCAAATACGTGCAGCCAATAGGTGAGGGATGCCGCTACGGCGCCCGCCCCTACCATCAAAACTCTGCCCACATCTAATGGCTCAATGGACTCAGGACCAGGGTCAGCCTGATTGCCTTCAAGATAATTCCAGCATGACAAAGTGCGGGGCGGGGTTTTCAAGTTCAGCGCTGAGCGGAAGACTGCTGCTGCACCAAGGCATGCAGCGAGCGCCGCACCGCGGAGTGTCGCGGCAGAATTCGAAAACTCGACAGGAGAAACACCGAGATAAGCCCTTGCTCCACGGGCACCTATGTAAAAATCAAAACCCTTTTCAGCGCCAAATCCAAGCCCGATGGATATTGCGTCAGGCGCTCCCCGATCCAGGATTTGAAATCTGCCACAGGGATCAATCTCAGACACCGTCGAGCTGAGAGTGTCTCCCAATGTATTGCCGACAAAGGGCGTCCTCACCTTCAGGATCGCATTTGGCACAGGCACATCGAAGGTGATTTGCCGATGCACGCGGACGAGTTGGTTGGCGAGAGCGAGCAGTGCGAGCTGGCCAGAAGGCGTTTCGCAGGCCACGCGCTCAATCGCAACATGCACCGGTTTCAACTGGAAACCATTACTACCAACATACTCGGCAGTGCGTTTGTCGCGTTCTCTGTAGAATTCTGTGCAATCAGCCACGGAGGTCAACCACTGGAGGGATAATCGTGAAGTTGCGTTCGACCGATTCGGAGGAACATAGTACCCATTGCCGGGCTTGGAATTGGTGTACGCAACAACGACTAATCGAATCAAACATCGCCCCAAAATAAGGAACAACGATCGATAACATGCCTTCGAAGGGGAGAAGAATAAGAGCGTCGTCGCCGTCCGAGTGTCGACCATCCCACCCAGGGTGGGAGTGCACTTGGCATAGAATACCCAGACCCGACGAACGCGCCTCTCGTGCCGCGCGCCCAACCGCATCACGACTAGCCAGCACCCTCCCGCTCGAGTGGTCTGCATTGGGAACAATCACCTGAAGGAGAACGGCTGCTCCTTCAACTTCCCGACCTGCCCAAAATGTCATGCCCTCGTGGCCGCCATCGTATAACCCCGCAATTGCAAAACTCACGAGCGCACGACGAGTGTCACGTATCAACCTCTTTGTAATCAAAAAGCGTCCGCGTAAGTCCCCGGTCGGCAGCGGTCGTGTGCGGTAAACCCCGAAGTCTGCGAATTTGGACTTGCGAGTCATTTACGCATTCGCCCCCGTGAATACACGAAGTCGCGGTAGATTGCCTGTAGCATGTCGCCGACCGTAACGGCGTGGATGCGGGGTGGGTTGACGGGCTTGACACTGAGCCAGTTCGCCGGACCTCCCCAGTCTTGGTGGGGTCCTCCTTTTTCTTTGTACGCCAGTCTATTGAACGGAACGCAGATCACAGCTCGGTTTTCATAATCGATAAAAATACTGGGACCATGGGGGGTTTGGACTTGCGGTGGATGGTACCGATGATCGCCGATGTTTGTCCACCATTCATCGGTGAAACCCCATTCCGGGGCAATGGCGCGGTAATCGTCAAAGCTGCCGCGCAGATAAAACGGTTCGGTCGTCTCGGGTTGGGTCAGCTTGACCCGAACTTGCAGCAACTCCGGTACCCATAGAAACGGTAGCTGATGACGCCCGGCCCATGCCTGAGCTCCGGGCAACTCCGCTTCGACGATTATCTTCGTGTGTTCGGCGGAAATCACGTGAAACTGATACCGTAGACACCACCACCAGTGTCCAGGAGTTCAAGTTTGGCGCCGTCCTCTACGTGTTCAGCGACCAGAGTCTTATTGTTATCAAGGACCTTCGGCGGATCGCTGTCCGTTTCTAAACCAGGAGTTCCGCCTTGGTATCCAAACGCAGTTGCAGCTTCTTGGGCAGCTTCACCGACTTTGAGCGTCTTACGCCAAGTGAAGGTCTTCGGCTCAGGGAAGCGAGGCGCGAAGACAGTGACTGTTACAGTCTGATCCGGCATTCCTTTTTGCTCCTCATTTGAATTGATCGTGCGACTTGATGTGGAGGGCGGCCCTAACCAGCCGGAACCGGACGCCACTTCCGCAACCACGGCAGGGCGGAAATGGCTCGCCGTAGATGCACGTTACTTCGTGCTCCTCATGGTGGTGACGATCATGAATCACTCTGTAAACACCGGAATTCGGAACTTTCTCTCCCGGCCGAAACGTGTCGCCTGGGTGAGCCATCACACCTCCTTTCCTTTCACTTTCCCTGTCTTTCAGTCGGCTGCCAGCTGCAGCCGTATGCCGCCTCGGCAGCGCCTGAGGCAACCCCTAGTCAGGCATGATGACCCGACTGCAGGCAGCAGGCTACATAACTCCCCAGGTTCCGCCATCCGAATTTCGCCGACATCCGCCAGCCCCTTGTTATGCTGTATTAGATAGTATTTTGAGAACAATTGTCAGCATAGTCAAGCGAATTTTGCTGCGGCGGTATTCATCAGTCCGATGATCTAGGATAAGGGCTGCTGAGAGGAGGAAGTAGATGGCAACGACAGGCGATCGCATTAAGGAAGTCCGCGAGTCGCTGCACATCACACAAGAGGAGCTTGCTGCGAAGACAGGGCTGAGCAAAGGATTTATAAGCGACACTGAGAACAGCAAGCGCGGTATCAGTGCTGAGAACCTTCTGAAAATTGCCAATGCCCTCGGCGCGTCACTCGACTACCTTGCCAAAGGGGAGACGGGCCTCTCGCAAAAGAGGAAGCCATTGAAATCCCTGCTGACTTGTCGACTGCGGCTGAGCAGCTAAAGCTTTCGTATTCTGAAACTCTTGAACTGTTAGAGACGTACAACTCGGTGGTTGCGCGACGCAGTAATCGTCAGCGGGCTGCCTTTGACGTAGAACAATGGAAAAAGTTGTATGCGGCCATCCACAAGGTGTTTAGTAACGAGTCGTAGATGAGCCGATTAAATAAAGCGCCCCAGATTCAAAGATTGGCTCAAGACCTGAAACTCAAAGCGTCGCCGGATCCCGTCCGCACGATCCTTGGATTATGCGAGCAGCGCGTCCGCACTGCCTTGAAAGAATTTCCAAGCTGTACGCGCCCAGCGAAACTCTTAGAGGTTTTGGCGGCCAAACTGCAAACCCGCTTCGAAGTGGCCGCGTCTGACAGTGATCTATTGGACATTAAGAACCGCTATCTTCATGCAGGCGAGAAGCGTTTTGTAACGCTCGAAAAAGAATTCCCGTCGGACGTGTTCGGAATCACTTTTAGGCGCTTGGCTAGACAAGCATGGGAGCCCGAGTACATATCCGTGATTGACAGCCGCGGCGCAAAGGGATTTCGATCGAATTACACGAAGTGGCACGAGATCGGACATCTGTTGGTTCTCACTGATCAATTGCGGCTTTCGTTTAGTCGGACGTTTTGCACCCAAGATTTTAAAGACCCGGAAGAATCTCTCGTGGATATTATCGCGGGACACTTTGCATTCTGGCCGCCGCTGATTTCCAAATACGCGGTGGGTGAGGTCAGCTTTGATCGAATTGAGGAGGTCCGGCGCGAGGTTTGTCCGGAGGCAAGCAGGCAGTCCGCTTTGCTTGGAATAGTGAAGTCGTGGCAGAGTCCATGTATTCTCCTAGAGGCGCGACTTGGCCTAAGGAAGAAAGAGCAACAACTGAGTCAACAGCATTTCAGCTTTCGTGAATCCCCGAAACCTGCCCTTCGCGTGTCCAATGTAACGATCAGCGAAGCTGCCGCCCAGGAACACTTGCGCGTGCACCGCAATTGGCGCGTACCCGAGCAGTCGATTATTTCACTGGCTTTCTCAGCCGGGAGCGAGATGGAGGGAGTGGAAGATCTCTCACGGTGGGAGACAAGCTCTGGGGCAACACTTGATCCGCGGAAGGTGCGTGTTCAGGCGAAAGCGAGTGGTGAATCTGTAATGGCGTTAGTCTCTCCTGTCTGACAAGTAAAACCGAAGGTGACAGGCAGATTCGGTCAGGTGACCCATGTTTCTGCCAATTCCCAGTGGCGACCTCATTGAGGTGGCGCATTCGCCTGATTCAACTCTCGTTTCAATTGCAGCAACTGTCGAAGCTCTTCGGCATTGGCACCCAGCGACTGCGAGCTGTGAGTGCTCGAGGCTCCCGAAGCTCCGCTTTCCTTAGGCTTCTGCTCCAAAACCACATAGATCGGAGTGTCGGCGGAAACGGTCACTACGATGCGCGAAGTTATCGCCATTCGGGATATTTCCTCATCCGACGCCTCGCCGATGTTGTTGCTGACTCGTTCCCGCATGAGGTCCGACTCGCTCAGGGGCTGGTTCAAACTACCTTGTCCCAGCAGTAGTGCTCCTGCCTGCCCAATTCCGGAAAGCGACCTGACCAGAACGTTCTTGCCGGTATTTTTGCCTTCAACCCTTCCCTTCAACGGGCGCATGTCCAAATCGGTGGCAACCCCCTGAATCGCAACAGTCGCGCCATCTGGCATCATCAACGATTCGAATTGGACGCGGACGTAGCCCGACCGGTCTGCCTCTTGAATGCGCCCCACAGCTCTAGCCCCGGCGGGAACGACGATCTGTCCATCCCGTTCATAAGTGTACTCAACGACTGCCAATACGGGAGCGCGCACGGCAGTGCTGGCGGCCGACTCCAAACGAGCGCGCAATCGTGTGCCGGTGGACAAGCCAAGACCGATCTCTGATGTTCCGATACCCGTCCTTTCTCGCGCTTTCGGATCAACTTCATTCACCGAAACATTTTGGACGTAAATCAGCGATGACTTCTCCATCGCCTCGCGTTCCGCTTTTCCAAGGTCTGTCCCGTCAATGCCAGTAGGGGCCGTGCCTGGCTGATACGGCGGAGCCTGCCATCCCGGCTGATCCGGGCCGAAGGGTGGAATGGACCCAAGGCTCCCCGGGGCGTTCGACGGCCCTCCTTGTACCGAGCCTGCGTGGGTTTTATGGGTAACGGAACGCTCCAGGTCTTTCTCGTTCAGAAAACCCTCATGCGCTTCTTTTGCTGATGGCCTCCCAGAGTCTGTGATCGGGAAAAGACTTCGATCTGCTTCTGCATTTGCAATCTGTGGCGGTTCGCCTTTGATGGCCGCGGTGCCGACCTTCATCTTCTGTGAACTCTTGTGCGGGATGGATGTCGCCACAAAGATCAGTAAAGCAACAATAAGTGCGCCTGCAGCGATGATGACGAACCGGTTTTGATGAAATTGCTGCCTCGCTCTCAGCTTGGTCCTGGTGGCAATGTCGAGGGGTTGCGCCGCGACCGGTGGCATTTCGGGTGGGGCCTGAATGGTCTCGCTTGGAGCAGGCGCGGGAACGGTTGCCGTGGATGGGTCGTGTCCGTTTGGATGGATCATTTCGCTGCTCCTTTCGCTGGGGCCACAAACGCAATCGGCGCCAAAACCGGCCGGTCTACTTCCTCAGCTTGTGCGATCTGCAGTAACAAGCGCTCCCGCGATTCCTTAAAAGAGGGTCGCTCAAACACTACCGTGCCCTCAGTGGTTGCGCCGGGCGGCAGACGTCGTGCGGCCAGTCGATAGTCCTTGACGGCGACCGGTTCTGCTTTAATCGCCTTGTGGTGTTTTTGCTTGGCTGTTCCCGAGAGCTGAACCTGGGGCGGAAGCAACTCAACAGTGCGCGGTGAATTATTAGCGATGCTGAAAGCCACGATCATGTCCGAGCCTCTTTCCTCGATCCCTGCTACTGCTACTCGAAGTTCTTTGCCGTGCCAATCGAGGGGCGCAGCCAATCCCGGGCTCGGCGGCCGAGATTGGTCGCTATCGGCCTTGGGCGTGTTCTTGGGATTCGCAGGACGCTCGTCGCCCAGGGCCCTTGATTCGCCTATCAGGACGGAAGGATACGTGGCTGAGATCAGGAAGCTTCGTTGCGGCTGATATTCCAGAACATAATCGACCGGTTCAGAGTGCGCCGATGCTCCATCGCTCACGAGCGTGAGCGATATTTCACGGCCGCTTCGCGTGCTGATGAGAGCATTACTCTTGCCAGGTTTCGGGCTGGCCGGCTTGAAGAAGACCAGCCGTGGCTCTGCTTCAGAGTGCTCACCCTTGAACGCTGCGGGGTCTCCCAGAACGACAGAACTGACCTCCTCGGGCAGCCGCACAGAGCTGACGAACCCTGGGCGTAAGTGCAACACCGCAACGCTCTGCGGATCGAGAGTGAGACTCACGATGTGCGCTTGCGGTGGTTCGTTTTGTGCCAGCACTCCGCAGGCCAGGAAGCCCAGCGCTGTCAGATGCACCAAACTCGTCCGAATTTTCATCGCATAACTCTTTTTGAAGTGGATTTTTCAGAATCGTCGGCAACACCGGCTTCGAGCACATAAGTGGCTCTGATTCTCGCCACATACGACACCACGTCTCGGTTGTGATAGGACAGGCCGCGGCGAGCAACAATGTCCTCACCTGCGTAGTAGCCGGCGGCCACTAGCCGCAGATCGTTATGGAACAGCCGCATCAGCCAGGCCAAATAGCGCACGCCGCCCGAGATGTTCTGTTCGATATTGCAGCTGTCTCTTACGCCCAGGCGCCGAGCCGTAGCCGGCATGAGCTGCATCAAGCCCCTCGCACCCTTCGAAGAGACTGCACACGGCTGCCAGTTCGACTCCCGCTGGACAATCGCACGCACGAGTAGAACGGGCACGTGGTAGTGCCGTGCATATACGGAGACGTAGTATTCGGCCGCGCGACGGTCTTGGGGATTTAACGGTCTTTGCGATTGGGCCGAGAGGTTGGCAGCTACGCACAAAAGGAACGCAAGTGAGGGGAGATGTGTCACGAAGCGCACCTTTGTAGGTTTTGCGCCGTGTATTGCTGCGCGTCGTAGACAAGGCTGGCGAAGCCATCTCTCAACAGCAGTCTCCGGCGATCCGCTTCCGTTTTGGCCAACAATGGCAGGAGCGTGTCTCTCATGTCGGCTGTAACTTTCTCAGCGCCGAGAATTCTCATGGCCTGGGCAAGATCGAGAATCTCTGAGACGGACGGCGGTTTTTCCATACTCCATCCCCGCAACGCCTTCGCAAGACCCGCCAGTCCCGCGTGAAATTCCGCGCCGGCCTCGGGAGTCCTCATGGCAACAATTTCCGCTTCCCTTTCTGCGGTAGGGTGCTCCACGCGCAGGTAAAAGCTGCGCCGGCGAAGCGGATCGCCGATTCGCCTTTCTTCATTCGATGTGAGCACGACGAACGGAACGCTTCTGGCACGGATGGTGCCAAGCTTGGGAATGCTGAGTGTCCAGACGCTCAGAAGCTCCAACAGCATCGCTTCGAACGCATGGTCAACTTTATCGAGTTCGTCAATGAGCAGGACGCAAGATTTTTCTTGTTGCAGTGCGCGAAGAAGGGGGCCAGCGCTGAAAAACTGTTGGCCGTGCAATTCGGTCTGCAAGGACGCCCAGTCGACGCTGTTGGACTTGGCCTTCAGCTCGACGCAAAGCTTCTGCAGCGGCTCATCGAATTTCCCGATGGCTTTCTCTTCGTTGATGCCCTCGTAGCATTGCAAGCGCTCGACGATCGCATTTGCCGCCTCCGCAACAGCATATGCGAGTTGCGTCTTGCCGCTGCCCGGAGGGCCTTCGAGCAAGAGTGGTTTGTGCAGTTTCGCCGCCAGGTAAACGGTGGTTGTCGCGATCGAGTCGGCAATATAGCCAGTGGCACGAAGTTTTTCACCAACTTGATCCACGGATAAGAACACGCTTGCCTCCCGCCAGCGCCGATTCTGGGGCCGAGCGTGAAGAAGCTAAGTCCGAATCAGATTTCGGTCAAATTCGCGGCACGCGGATCGGATTTGTGACGGAACTTGGGAAGGGGGCTGTTTGGCGAAATCAATGCAATTGGCTTCGTGCCCATCCTACTTTTCGAGCCCAAGTATCGAGCGTTGCGTCTCGCTGAGTTCAATGACGTCGGTAAAGAGAATCGAGGATACCGGCTCCGTGGATCGCGGAAAGCTATTCACATCAAAGGCCGGAAGAGCGCCTTAAAGACTTTCAACAAATCGCCGAGTGAGTCAAAGTCCACCGGCCGATAGGTATGATCGTCGCCGTAGGCGATAAGACGATACGAAGATCGGCCCGATGAGCTTTCCCAAATATGTTGCACGACAAGCCGCAGCAACTTTGAATTTTCTGGCATTTTCGCGGTGTATCCTCGGCCTCATTCCTCGATTAGACCTAGGAGATCCGACCCCACAGAGAGAGAAGCGGTGGATCATTATCCGAGCCCGGCAAAGAGATTCTGTGATTGGAATCGCGGACGCCCCGGGATTGGTGAAAGCTGTTTATATTCTGTGTACAATTTGTTCCTTGACAAGGAACAGTTTGCGCACAAAATAGTATGATATTGTATGTAAAATACGTTCCCCCACAAGGAACGAAATGAGCAGACAATATAACATTCAAAAGACGCTTGGCCGGCAGACCTCTTCCCTCTTCGTTGAGCTCAACGAACGCGGGAAAACTACGTTCACTCTTCGAGATGTGGAAGATATCACCGGCCTTCGGGGATCCTCAGTTCGAACCTTGATTCTTAAAGCGGAAAAACGTGGGCTCATCACGCGTTTGCGTCCCGGGCTGTATACCTTAGTACCCTTTGAACTAGGCCGCGCCACAGAATATGTCGGTGATCCCTATGTCATCGCGAAGGAGTTGTGCGCCGGACACCGCTATTTCCTCTCGCACGCCTCTGCGATGGAATTGCAACGCATGGTCACGCAGCCGCAGCTCACGATCTATGTCAGCACTTCCCTGCGCAAGCTCCCACAGCATATCCATGGTCATGAATACCGGTTCGTTGCCATCAAGCCGGACCAGTTTTTTGGGCTCACGGAAATCTGGGTCACAAAGCAGCAAGCGATCAAGGTCAGTGACAAGGAACGAACTATTCTCGATGGACTACGACAGCCCGAATATGCTGGCGGCATTCCCGAAGTTGCCAAAGCATTGTGGATGGCGAGAGATGACATCAAGCTCGCCCGACTTCTCGATTTCGTCGAGCGCTTCCACAACGGCGCTCTTACGCGGCGGCTGGGATTTCTGCTGGAACTCTACAAAATAGCTCCCAGCACCGAACTGGAGCGACTGCGCAGAAACCTGACTTCGACCTATGACCGGCTCGACCCAACTCTGCCCAAGTCCGGTCCCTTCCAGGCGCGGTGGCGTTTGCAACTCAACATCGACAAAGCCGAGCTTGAGGCCATCCCGCACACGTGATCGCACAGCGCAATCTATCTCTTCTCGCAAACCGGCTCTTTCGCGAGCACGGAGGCCGCCGAATTCCAGAGGCCGTGTTGGAGCGCGACTATTGCCTGGCATGGTTTCTGGTTGGACTCAGTGGCAGTCAGCTCAAAGATCTGCTGATCTTTAAGGGCGGCACCGCTCTGAAGCGCTGTCACTTTGGCGACTACCGTTTTTCCGAGGATCTTGATTTCACGCTGGCACGCGCGGCCGAGTTCGCCGAGATCCGGGAAGGACTAGAAGAGATTTACCGGTTCGTGGCTCAGGCTTCGGGAATCCGTTTCGCCTTCGATCGCGAAGATCGGCAGAACCACGCCAATAGCTACACCTTTTACCTCAGCTATCAAGGACCTCTTCCCGCCCCAAACAGCGTCAAGGTGGATATCACGATCAACGAAGTACTGTGTTTTCCGATTGAGCAACTTCCGGTTCTACGGGCGTATCCCGAATTCGAAGACCTGCCCGAAGGTCGCCTGGTCTCGGCTTACAGTCTGAACGAAATCGCTGCCGAAAAGATCGTCGCACTCCAAGACCGGGCGCGTAACGAACCGCGCGATCTCTACGACCTCTGGTATCTGACCGTGCACGAGGGAGTCGACCTAGCTGAATTAGTTCCGGCGATCGAGCAGAAACTTCAGTTCCGCGGGAAAGAAATCGCAGGCCTCGAGGAGCGGATTCTGGCAAAAGAAGCGCGACTCAGGGCTCTGTGGGCGGGGAGGCTCGGTCATCAGATCGAAGTGGTCCCCGAATTCAACGAGGTCTTCCGCACGGTTCGGCGGGAACTGCGGCAAGCAGGCTTTCCCGAATGACGAGCGTTGCGCCGGAGTCTTGGAAATTCGAAAAAACGTCCCCTCCTGACGCTCTTGGAGAATTCTGACCTCGATGCCATCCCGTCGGCCTTCTCTTCGATGTCGGTTTGACGGATTTTTCATTTTGGCTTAAACAGAGGCAATCACGGGCGCAGCCCTTCCAAAAAGGCAGGATGCTCGGCATTACCGTCACGGCCCACAAGGAAGGAAGCTGAAGGCGCTCACTCGAGACGAGAGAATTCCGAGGGCGGTCGGGAAACTGCCGCCCCCTTACAAAGGAGGCCATCCATGGCATTGCACGAAGTCACCACCAGCCCAATGCCAGGCGCGATCGAACCGCTGCTCGATGTACCCCGGGCAGCCCATTTGCTCGGCATTTCGCCAAAGACCTTGCGGGACTGGATTCAGGCCCGTAGGATCGATTACGTTAAGGTCGGCACGCGCGTGATGTTCCGGCCCGAAACTATTCGGCAGTTTGTCACCGAAAACACGCGCCGCGCAGCAGGCTGATGAAGGTCTTCAAGCGTCCAGGCAGTTCCTTTTACGCGTACAAGTTTCAGTATCGCGGGAAGGAATACTATCGTTCGACGGGGACGGGAAACCGGCGCGAAGCCGAATCGATCGCCGCGGCGGCGCGGGCCCGCGTCCTCCGTCAGGCGGTTGGACTCGAAGAACCCGAGCCTCAGCGTAAATCAAACGGGCAGCCGGCGAAAAAGATTCCTCCCACCCTGCGCGAATTCCAAACCACGTTTAATGATTGGGTGTCGACCGCCAAAGAAGAGCAAAAGGGCACCGTCAAGTTCTACCACGAGAGCTACGAGAAGCTTCTTTCCTACGGGCCTTGGGCCGACCTTCGTCTTGATGAAATCGATGAATCCCACATCGAAGCCTTCAAGATCTGGGCATTGAAAGTTGCCGGCCGCCGGCGCAACGGCAAGAGAACGCCGGTCACGAAGACGACCGTGAATCGTTATCTTGCCACGCTGCGCAAGGCACTCCGTTACGCGAACCTCAAGTTGAAGCTCATCGAAAAGGTCCCGGTCGTGGAGCAATACGGGCGCGATGAGGGCGCGGAGCGCGAGACCGATTACGTTTACAGTGCGGCGGAGTACATCACCTGGATTCTGACTGCAGAACAGCCATTACGTTCGGCTTCGATCCTGGCGCGACACTCTGGGATCTGCCGCAACGAAATGCTGATGCTCATGAAGGACTGCGTGCGTTTTTATCCGGAGCCGCTCGAGGATCCGAGCGTCTGCGGCGAGCTGACGATAAAGCGTGGACTGAAGCGGCGCGCGCGCAAGCGCAGGCTGATTATCGATCGCGAAATGAAACAAGTTCTCGAGGCTCTTCTCGCCGAATCCCGCTGCGCTTACGTGTTCACGAGCCCTCACGATCGCACGAGTCGACTCGCACCCTGGACGCTCGAAGCGCAGATTCAGAGACTGCGCGGGAAAATCTCAACGCACCCCGATGCCGGGCTGCATGCTCTCCGGCACACGTTTCTGACCGAGGCGGGCGAGCACACCGATCCGTTTACATTGCAGTACGTCGCCGGGCACGATAACATTAAGACGACCATGCGCTACGTACATCCACGCGAGGACGCGGTCGAGAAATTGTTCCGGAGGCTGGGAGAGTTGGTGCGGCCGGAGACTCGTGTAGAATGCAAAGGGTCGGTGCAAAATCCGGTGCAGTTGGGATTGCCCTCGGAGGCCGATCTTGCTAAAATGTTGAGCGCGTGGCAGTTACAGCGTGCGGAAGTGGTGGAACTGGCAGACACACCATCTTGAGGGGGTGGCGCCGAAAGGCGTGGGGGTTCAAATCCCCCCTTCCGCACCAGAACATGCTGGAAACGCACAAGATTCGTACAACAGTTTCCAGCCTCCGAAATATTGTTTTACCTCTCATGATCCCAGGAAAAGGTGGGCCCCCGATGTTACGACGATTCTTTTCAGCTTTGCTGCTCTCACTTCTCTCGTTGTCCTTGACCCTGTTCGGCCAATCCCAGACGACCGCCAAACCGAAGCCGGGTGGTGGTGCTGAGCGTAAACGGCATGGAGTTGGACGTGATTCGGCCTCTGTTGTTGGAAGGCAAGATGCCCAATCTCTCCAGCATGATCAAGAAGGGCGCTTACGGCAAGTTGCGCACAGTCTCCGCGCCGAACTGTCCGCGTGTTTTTAGCACGATGTTCACGAGCACCAAGCCCGAAGATAACGGCGTGACCGGCTTCATCGTGGGCGGCATCACAGCCAACACCAACATGCTCAAGCAGGAACCGAGCTGGTCGATGCTGTCTAAAAAGGGTGTGACCGTGGGGATGGCGAATGTGCCTGCGACGTTCCCAGTTATGCCGGTGAATGGATACATGATCAGCGGCATGCTGACCCACGGCAAGAATTGTGAGGACGGCGTGCTATGTGCTCCCAAGTTGTCGCAAGTGGAAGGCGGGAATGCCGTATATCCACCGGCGTTGAAAGCGGAGCTGCTTAAGAACGTGGGTGATTTCTATATCGACTGCGAACGGATGCCGTCAGCCGCGGATTTGCAGGGACACGAAACGGCCGCCATTGATGCGTGGCTGCGCAAAGTCCAACTCATCCGCGATCAGCAGACTCAGCTATTCGATTACTTACTGGATCATCATCCCACGGAGTTTACCTGGCTAGGGCAGTCTTGCGAAGACCGGACGGGGCACTGGCTCTATCCCATCGCGCCGTATAACGCGGGCTACAATCCCAAGATCAACGCGGTTCGCACCGACGCCTTCCCTGACCAGTACATTGCTTTCGATAAAGTACTGGGCGCTGTGCTGAAGCACGTTGATGACAATACCTACGTGATTATTGTCTCTGATCACGGCATCAAGCCGCTGCGGGAATTCGAAGAAACCGATCCTCACGCGCACATGGACCACGAGAAAACCACGCCGGTGGTTGCCAAGCATGATTTTGCCGACGGCGACGATGTACCTGGTTCGTTCTTTGCGATTGGTCCCGGTATCAAGCACGATCTGCGCCTGATGGGATTCGAGGTTTCGGTGTATGACATTGCCCCGACAATCTTGCACCTCTACGGCATTGAGCAGCCGGCTCAGATGCGCGGCCACGTGCTGAGCGCAATTTTTGAGAATTCAGAAGGCACCGTAGCGCAGAAATAGCGGATCGCGACCTTGCTCATCGACTATTTGTGTTGCCGCAGGAGTCGGGCTCGAATTGTCGCCTGATCCGCTTCCGCCTTCCTTTCCAACCCTGAGTACGCGTGTGCCAATGAGTCAAATATTTCTGCGTTCCTGGGCTGCGCCTTAGCAAGCGGCTCAAGGACTTGCACCGCTTCAGCGAATTTGCCGGCAGCGATTTGCGCATTAGCCAGGCCAAGCTTTGCTTCGATGCTGTCCGGTTGAAGTAAGAGCCCGGCCTCCATCTGGTCCTCGGCCTCCCGGGGATTTTTCAGCTCCATGTATAGGCGGCCTAGCAGCAGGCGAGCCTCGAATTGTCCTGGCATAAGTTTCAAACTCGCCTCCAGGGCGTCCCGCGCGCCTGCGGGATCGTGCGTCCCCTCCAAGGCCTGCCCTTCATAGAAAGCTGCCGTGGCGTCATCGGGACGGGCCTCCATTGCGCCTTTCAGGTGTTGTGCCGCCCGTGCATATTCCCCGGCCTTTAATTCCAATTCGCCCAGTTGCCGCAGCGCGGTAGGCGACTTGGGATCCAATTGCAGAACTTTCTCCAGAGATGCGCGAGCGTCCGCTTCGCGATTGTCATCGTCCGCCATCATGGCCGAGTGCAGAAGATTCTGTTCTTCGATCTTGTCTTTGGGATCGGGCAACATGGAGGGCTCGGGAACGCTAGTCGAACTCCCCGCATCGGCCCTGCCCAAATAACCCAGCGCTTTCAGTTCGTCGATGGTTCCCTGCCCCACGACTCCCTTGGACGTTTCGGCCGGCGGAGCTTTGGCGCGCAAGTCAGCCAGCAATTCGCGCGACTTCTGCACCTGCGGGTTCCAGGGCTCGTATTTGTTGTCGAGTTCGCCCGGGTCGGCGCGCAGTTCGTAAAGTTCTGGACGCGGCGCCTCAATAAACTTGTGCTCTTCGGTTCGCACCGACCGGAGCGGCGCCCATCCGAAGCGCAAGGGATAATCAGTTTCCCCATAAGCAATGCGGGAAGTCGTTTCAGTGCCGCCGAAATACGTCTTCAGGGACTCGCCATCCAGGCGCTGCGGGTCTGGAGCGCCCACCACATCGCGCACCGTGGGCAGGATGTCGGTAGTTCGCACCTGCGCGTCGATGACTTTTCCAGCGACGCCAGGCGCGGGCAGTTTCAAGATCAACGGAACGTGTGTCGTCGAATCATAGAGAAAAATCCCATGGGTATTCTCTCCGTGTTCTCCCAAACCCTCGCCGTGATCGCCGACCACGACGATTAGCGCATTCTCGTACCAGCCATGCTTCCTGAGATATGCAATGAAGTTCTCGAGCGCGGAATCGGCATAAGCAATCTCGCCGTCGTACAGATGACCCTTGTAGCGTTGCAAATAAGGAGCAGGAGGCTCGTACGGATCATGGGGATCGTAGAGATGCACCCAAACAAAACGAGGTCCTGCCGTGTGCGCGTTCAACCACGATTCCGCGCGTTGCACTACGTCCATACCGCGGCGTTCGACCCGGCCCCAACGCGTTTTGGTGTGCGGGTGCTCAGGAAAGTTATCGTAGAAATCAAAGCCTCGATCCAGGCCAGGGGCAAGGGTTTTGCTGTCAAGAATCACCGCGCCGATAAATGCCGCGGTGTGATAACCATGCTCGTGCAGCAATTCCGCCCAGGTTGGATGCGATGAAGAAAGTGGTACGCCAAAGTCAGTAACCCCGTGCGTACTGGGAAGCAATCCGGTAAGAATGCTGGTGTGGGAGGTATTGGTGATGGGGCTCGGAGTAAAGGCCTGCGTGAAACGGATTCCATCTTTCGCTAGCGCGTCTAAGGCGGGAGTCTCGACTCGATCATAACCGTAGCAGCGGATGTGGTCGGCCCGCAGGGTATCGATCGTTACAAGAAAAACATCAGGCGGCGATTTGGTCTGCGCTGCTGTTCCGGCATTGAGCGTCGTAGCCAGGCAGCAGATCAGTAGCGGATGGAAAACCCTCACGGTCATTCAGACTAGCACAATCGCGGCGGGCATCCGGACGAGGGATGCCGTTACAGCAAGGTATAATTCTTGTTGTCCATGGTTTCTCTCGGGCGCTTTATATTCCTGCTGATCACCAGCTTTTTCCTGGTCTGCTCTGGATTGCTGGCCGAGGTGAAACCTGCGCCTAACGTGGTGGTGGTCACCATTGACACCCTGCGGGCGGACCACCTCGGATGCTACGGCTACAAGCAGATTCGAACTCCTAACATCGATGCGCTCGCTGCCGATGGCGTGCGCTTCGAGCGTGCCTACACGCCCGTGCCGGTTACGCTTCCGGCGCACACTGTAATCTTCACGGGAACCTACCCCACGCTTAGCGGCATGCATGATTTCAGCGGCAACAAGCTGAACCCCAGCCAGCCCACACTGGCCTCGATCCTCAAGCAGCATGGATACACTACCGGAGCGGTGATCGGCTCGGCTGTACTGGACTCGCGCTTTGGGTTGAACCAAGGATTCGATTTTTATTACGATCACTTCGATTTCAACCGGCTGCAGGAATCGAATCTCGAGGAGATGGAGCGTCCGGGCAACGCCGTTGCAGATGTGGCACTGGACTGGCTTGGCAAGAACCATAGCAATAAATTCTTCCTCTGGATGCATCTCTACGACCCCCACTATCCATACCGTCCGCCCGCTCCGTACAGCGAGCAGTACAAAGATCGCCCTTACGATGGAGAAATCGCTTTTGCCGACGCGCAGGTTGGGCGCCTGATCGATTTTCTTAAGGCAAACGGCCTGTACCAAAATACTCTCATCGTGCTCAGTGGCGATCACGGGGAAAGTCTCGGCGAACACGGTGAAAAGACTCACGGTTTCTTCATTTACAATGCCACGCTACACGTGCCGGTAATCATTCGTCTTCCGGGAAATTCGGCGGCCAGCGTCGTATCGGAAATGGTGAGCCTGGCCGACTTGACGCCAACAGTGCTCCAGGCCTTGAAGTTTGACGCCCCGTCGCAAGTGCAAGGTCAGAACCTGCTGCCGCTGATGGCTCCGAAAAAGCCAGGGGAGCCGCGCAATCTTTATGCGGAGACTTTCTTGCCGCGGCTTCATTTCAACTGGAGTGAACTGAGATCGGTAGAGACGGAAAAGTATCAATTTATCGATGCTCCGAAACCAGAGCTGTACGACCTGTCCACCGATCCGGGCGAAACGCGCAATCTTTACGCGGAGAAGAAGGCGGTGAGCGAAGAACTGCACGCCCGCCTGGCAACGCTCATAAGCCAATACACCGCTGGTCAGGAACTCGCGCAGAAGACTGGCCTCGATCCCGCGCTGATGGAGCGGCTGAAGTCTTTAGGGTACGCCGGCTTTTCCGGGGGCGGCAATCCTACCATCACCGACCGCTCGTTGCCGGATCCCAAGGATCGCATCCAAACTTACGAGCTGATCTCCGACGCCATCGCCGACAGCCAGCACGGTCGCTATGAGAGTTCGATAGAGAAGCTGACTGCAGCGCTGAAGACGGAGCCGGATTCTGTTCCGGTGCATTATCTGCTGGGGCTTGACTATTATCGCTTGCGCGAGTTTCCGCGCGCGGTGTCGGAGCTTCAGCGCGTGCTGCAACTTAGCCCGGACTATTCGCTGGCCGTCTTCAATTTGGGCCTTGCTTATGCTCGTACCGGCGACTTCGATCAGGCGATTCAAGCGCTGAAGCACGCTTTGGAGTTGGACGACACGAACTTCTCTGCCGCCTATAATCTGGGTGCAGCGTACACGCAAAAGAAGATGGTTCCGGAAGCGATAGCCGCATTTCGTCAGACTGTCACCATTAATCCGCAATATGGTGCGGGACACAGGGCTCTGGGTGAACTGCTGTTTTACCAGGGAAACATCGACGAGGCACTCGCCGAATTGCGCCGAGCCGCCGATCTCGATCCCCACGACTCTGGCGTCCACGCGGCGCTTGCGAAGGCGCTGTTGGCAAAGGGTCTGAATGCGGAAGCGGATCAGGAGATGCAGAAAGCCCAGCAAACTAAACCTCAATAGCCATGCGAGGCCAATGTCTCAGGTCGGCGGCCGTTTCCGACATCGACTCTCGTACGACAGCCTTGAAAAGCGGCTTCCAACTCGTGTTATGGCTCATCGTGATAGTCGCGCCCCTTCCGGCAGCGACCACGGCTCCTGGTGCCAAGGCCACCACGCCCAACGTAATTCTGATAACGATTGACACGGTGCGCGCCGACCACGTGGGATGCTACGGAGCGAAAGAAATTCAGACGCCCACGCTCGACTCGCTGGCCAAAGATGGGATCGTCTTCGAGCGAGCCGTATCGCAAGTTCCGCTAACCTGGCCTTCGCATGCAGCCATTCTGACGGGCTTGTATCCGTTCCAGAACGGAGTCCAGGATTTCACTGGGCAACCGCTCGAAGCTCGATTCCGTTCGATTGCGCAAGCTTTCCAACAGCACGGCTATGCAACGGGAGCGGTGGTCAGCGCGTTCGTGCTCGACCGCAGCTGGGGGCTGGCCCGTGGATTTGATTTCTACGATGACTCGTTCCCTCCCGAAGCCTTCGCCAACCGGGCTTTAGGCTTGGTGGAGCGTCCCGCGGGAGACAGTGTGGGCCGGGCACTGGCCTGGCTGCAAAAGAATCCTCGCCGCCCATTTTTCTTCTGGCTGCACTTGTACGACCCGCATAGCCCTTACGATCCACCTGAACCGTATCTATCGCAGTACAAGAGCCATCCCTACGACGGGGAGATCGCCTACGCTGACCACGAACTCGGTCGGCTGATCGATTGGCTGAAGCGCAATCAACTCTACGATCGCAGTTTGATCGTGTTCTTGAGCGATCACGGAGAATCGCTCGGCGAACACGGCGAGCAGGAGCACGGCTTTTTTGTTTACGACGCCACGATTCATATCCCGCTGATCGAGAAACCGCCCGCTGGAAGCGGGATTCGACGTGGACGGGTGACGCGGCCGGTGGAGACGGTTGCAGTAGCTCCTACGCTCCTTCATCTAGCGGGAATTCACGACGCAATTGAGAAGCAGTTTCCATCGAAGGGACTTTTCGGGCCGGGCGCCGAGACCACCGAAGAGAGCTACAGCGAAACGTTCTATCCCTTCAGTTCCTTTGGCTGGAGTCCGCTGCATGCCCTGGAGACAAGCCGTTACCACTATATTGACGCGCCTGAGGCGGAGCTCTATGACGTAACCGCTGACCCCGAGGAGACGAGAAATCTGGCCTCGCAGCAACCCGCTGTCGTAGCCGTCTTCAAGGACAAACTGAAGACGCGTCTTCAGAATCGTCCCTTCACTCCAACGCAAACCGCCAACGCTCAGCTGAGCCCAGACGCGCTCGAAAAATTGCGTTCTCTCGGATACGCCGCCTACCGATCACCGCTTTCCGCCGAGGCGCTGGCGTCAGGCTTGCCTGACCCCAAGAGCAGATTGTGGGAGTTTAACGCGATTCTCAAGGCCGAGGACGCCCTGCAAATAGGGGATGTCGCGCGGGCAGAGGAGATTTTATCGCCAATTCAGGAACGGGACCCAAAGATGTACGTGATCCCATTTCTGCTGGGTGAGGCGGCGCTGCGAAACCAGAATTGGGCACACGCTGCCGAACAGTTGCAACGTTGCATGGAGCTCAATCCGAATTTTGACAACGCGATGACCGGTCTGGCGCGCGCATTGGCCAAATTGGGGCGTGTCGACGAAGCGAAGGACTGGCTGAACAAGGCGACCGCCAGCAATCCGCAGAATTACCGCGCATGGTATGAGCTTGGATTGTTGCAGAGTACGACCGATCCGCCGACAGCCGAGGCATCTTACCAGAAGGCCGTTGAGATTCAACCGAACTATTCACCGGGGCAGCGTGAGCTGGGCATGCTGCTGTTCAACCAAAAGAGTTACGCGGCGGCCGTGCCCAGGCTCGAGAAGGCCATCGCGCTCGGGTTAGACGATGCGCAGATCTACAACTTTTTAGGGATTTGCTATGCACAAACACACCAGCTGCAAAAATCCATCCGGAGCCATCAAGCGGCGCTAAAGCTTGATCCGAAACTAGCTGAGGCCCATCTCAACCTGGCCTATGACTATCAACTTCTGCATCAGCCCAAGACTGCGCGAGAAGAATACCAGCGGGCGTGTGATCTCGATCAGAAATTTTGCCGATTTGTGCCGACACCGTGAACCGGCTTAACAAGAACAATCTATTGCGAAGCGCGAGCAGGAGTGGCTTCGCCCTGCAATTTCTTAAGCAGATCTTTTGCCTTTTCTGCCGCCGATACCAAAGGAAAAGCCTTCAAGAAAGCTTGTAATTCGGCAATGGCATCCTGCCGACGCTGCTGTTGCAGATAAACGCTCACCAGTTGTAGGTGCGCCTGCCACATCGTCGCGTCCAGACGTAGCGCGGTCCGTAGACTCTTTTCCGCTTCGGGAAGATTGCCCATTCGTCCGTAAAGAGACCCTTGAAGGAAACGTCCAAACGCAGAATCGGGCTGGCGCTGCAGTCCAGTGGCCACCGCCGCTTCTGATTCCTTGTATTGGCCCTTTAGTAGAAAAACGTTGGCCAGGTTGAAGTAGGCCTGTGGGTCATTTTGATCGAGCCGAACCGCGTCTTGAAACTGTTCCTCCGCCGAGGCGAGATCTGATCTGCTCAGATAAAGCGTCCCGAGGTTGTTGTGCGCGGGATAATAATTGGGAGCAATTTTCAACGCGTCGCGGTAGTGCGCGATGGCATCGTCGCCCTTGCCTTTGCGCTCGGCATCCAGCCCGCGCTCGTATTCTTTAAGCGCCTTCTTGGGAAAATGTTTGTTGTAGTCCTCCGGATCCACCAGAAACGGGTTGCTGCCGGAGGTCCGCGATCCAATCGGGTCGGCTTTCGCTATGTTTTGGCGAGGCCGCAGTATAAGAAAAGCTAATGCATTCGCAGTGATGTCAGAGTGAATGATGACCCGCTCGTCGACGGGGTCATAATCGGTGTCGTTAATGACAATGTGGTATTCGCCACTGACCAAACCTTCAAAGCCAAACTTCCCCTCCGTATCCGCATAGGTACTGGTCAGTGGACTGCCCCGGAACAGCAATTGAATCATGATCTGGTGGGATGGGAAATCGCCCCGGGCTACACGAAGCTGGCCAACAATATTGGTTAGCTCCTGCTGCTGCGCAAACAGCACGGAGGGCAGGAGAATACTGGAGAACATTAGAAACAACCGAGCCCTGCGGGTCATAAGTCACCCACGAAAGAAAAAAGACCCGTTCGCAGTATATGCAAACGGGTCCCGGAAAACGAAGCAGGCTAGAAGCTGATCTTTGCACCAGCCTGCATAACACGCGCACCGTTCGTGCCGGCAGCTTTCCCGAAGACCCCGCTGCGCGTATCGTTATGGGCCCCGCCACCGGCAGTCGCCAGTACGAAGTTAGCCCGATTAAAGATGTTGAATGCGGCGACTTCAAATTTCAGACCAAACTTCTCCGTTATTTTGAAGTTCTTGGCTGCAGTCATATCAGTTTCCCAGGAGCCGGGGCCTACGAACGTATTACGTCCGAGATTGCCGAGGCAACCCAGACATGGATTGCTAAAGACTGGAATTCCAGGATACGCTCCAGTTGCCGCGTTTGCTGGGTTGCCGAACCAGCCGTTCGCCCATTCCGCCTTCGTCGGCTGGAAGCTAGCCAGGGAGGAGTTTGGACGCTCGTTCCGGCCATGAGTGAGAAGGAAGTCGCCGCCCAGATTCTCGCAGTTGTTCGGGACGTCTGGAGCGTGGCAGCTACTAACGCCGCCGCTGCTGATCGTCTTCAGCCGTGCTGAGCCTCCGCGGAACGCCTGCCAGTGAGGCCCGGTCTGGAATGCCCAGATTCCGTTCAAGGACCAACCTCCCGCAACCGCTCCAAGAAATCCCGTTGTCTTCTGACCCGGGAGCATCCACACGTGATTGATAACCAACCTTTGGCGGATGTCATAGATCGAGTTACCGCGGTCATACCGAGGATGAGTGGGGTCGGTTGTGAAACCTTCGCCGCCGGCAGAACCGTTCGCAGTAGTGGCACCGCTGTGCCACGTAGATCCGTTGTCGATCGAGTGGCTGAACGTGTAGTCCACGTTGAAGAGCAGATTGTGGCTCATCTGACGCTTCAAGGATGCCTGCAGCGAGTTGTAGTTGGAATTTACCACGTTTTCCCAGACACGCAGCCGGCCATAATTGGGGTTGGGGCGTCCACCAAACCCGGTCTCCGGATACCCGACATTGTTGACAAGTGTGGCGCCAGCGGGCAGCAGGGCGCCAGGGAGGCGGTTGATGTCTTCGGCGCGGAAGAGCTTATGTCCTGTGGTGCCGACAAAGTTTAGTTCCAGCACCGTCTTGGCCATAATCTCGTGCTGAAGGCCTAGATAATAGTTATAGACGTAAGGATCGTCGATGCCCTGCGGGAAGATGATTCCCGTGAGAGTAGCGGTGTTGGGATTCTGACCGTACCAGCCGTCGATATTACCCTGCGCCTGAGCCTGGCCGGCCGGTCCCTGGTTCGGATTGGTCGGTGGACCCGTGTAGGTCGGGGCCACACCGCCGGGTCCGAATTGTGCACCGCCCGTCGCTGTGCAACCAACATTCGCAGTGCATGTCGAGGGCCCATACACTACAGTGTCACCGCCCCCCCCGAAGGCGTTGAACATTTGGTTGAACGAGTAATAGGGTAGATTCCAGCGTGAGTTCGACAGCGGGTTATAGAGGGTGCCCTCGTAAGAGATGCCGAAACCGCCTCGAATCGCGGTCTTGCCATTGCCGAAGACGTCATAGGCGAAACCAAGACGTGGACCAAAATCCTTGTGTCGGCCCTTACCGAGAGAGGATGAGCCCGCGAAGCCGCCGGGGCCGCAAACCCCCGCCAATCCGGCCATCGCCTCCTGCGCGGCATTGGTATCGCAGCCCGGGTCGCCCTGCGGGGCATTGGCATGGATCATCCCCAAGATTGGGTTGCTTCCCGGCCCCAGAATGAAGGTAGTAGCCTGATTGTTTTCCTCCGTATGACGGCTATAGAGATCGTAGCGCAGGCCGAGTTGCAAAGTCAGGCGCTTGGTGGCCTTCCAATCATCCTGGAAATATGCCCCTAACTCAATATTGCGCCAGTGACGGAAGTTGCTCGCCAAACTCGAGTTCGGAATCGTGTTACTGGATATCAGTCCCTGTATTGTCGATTGCGAGCAGGGCGGAGAACAGATGCCGGGGTTGACGCCAGCGGTCATTCCATAAGGAGCATCGGCTGCAAAGAAGAGCGGATCGGACATGTAGTACGACGGGCGGGCCACGTTGAACTGGCTGTTCTCAAGGTTCCGCCGAACATCCACGCCGATTTTCATGTTGTGGTTGCCGTGGCTGACCGACACCATCTCAGCGTAGCTATACACGTTTTCCTTGAAGAACTGAGGATACCCGCTATAGGATCCAAACCCGGCTGAGCCGTCGTCGAAGCCGATCGCTGGAACACCGCCTTGGGCAACATTGAGCAACGGGCTGGCGTTCTGCGAATACCCGGCACGAAATTCATTCAGGATTTTGGGCGTGAAGGTATGGAGAAAACTAAATTGACCGTTGGGGCTTCGAATGATCTCTGGATTGTAAAACCCGCGGGCGCAAGCTGGATCACCGCAAGGTCCATAAATGTCAGTGGTTCGTGACTGGTTCCAGTTAACGGAAAACCGGTTCGCCGTACTCGGAACGTAGTCCAACCGGATTGACCACTCGTTGCCGTTGAACAAGTTAGCCACATTGCCGAAAGCCCCGGTCTGTGCCTTCACCAAAGACACGCCTGACAATTGGAACGGCATGTTAGATACACCGGTGACGGGATCGCGGCCGATGAACCCCGGCTTCGCGGCCAAGGGCGTGCTGCATGGCGAACCCGTGAATGACAACAGAGTGGTGTTATCAACTCCTGGTACCACACCGAGAAGATTCTGCATCCGTGCCGCCATGATGTTCGCTTGGGCAGCCGAAATTCCGAAGCCGTTGCTAGAGCTATAGTTGTCTGGGCAGACGTAGTCGGCGTAGTTTGCGACACCCGTACAATTACCGGTCGTCGGGTCCAACACGCAGCCGAGTCCCGTATCATTCGCGGTGACGCCGGAGAGATATTGATCCGTGGTGAAGGCGGTTGCGCCTCCCACAGTTGGCAAGAAATTCTTATAGAGCACACCCGCCACAGAATTGACTCCGGTGGCTGCGTCCGCTGCTTGTACGGCGGCCCGCCACTGAGGCGATTCCTCCGTCACCGTGCTTATGTTGCTGTAGTTGAAGCGGCTGCCCTGATAGGAACCAAAGAAAAACAATTTGTCCTTTATGATCGGCCCACCGATTGTCAACCCAAACTGGTTCCATCGAAGGGGAGGCGTCCTTAGTGGTGCCTCACCGCTCGCCTTGAGTGCGGCGTTGTTTTGATTGAAAAAGTAGTCATTCGCATCTGCCGCATCGTTTCGAAGGTATTCCCATCCGCTGCCGTGGAACTGATTTGTGCCCGACTTGGTCACCAGGTTCACGGTGCTGCCAGCGCTACTGCCATACTGCGCAGACATGTTGAGGCCCAACTGCTGAAACTCCTCGACCGTGTCTTGAATCGGCGTGTTCACGGTCCCGCCGCTCAGGCCTTTGTTGGAGACGCCGTTAATCAGGAAGCCATTGAAGTCCTCCCGGACGCCATTGACGACCGTCATATGGCCGTTTTCAAAATCGGTGCCGCTGACATTGACCGCGCCGGGGGCTAACTGCATGAGGTCGAAAACATTGCGTCCGTTGACCGGCAGATTTGAGATTTGTTCGGCGCCGATCGTGGAGGATAATTTCGGGTCGTCCGTCTGGACAGCGACTTCTTGGCCCGTGACTTCGACCACTTCACGCGTCTGGCCGAGTTGCAACTTGGCGTCGACCTTGGCGATTTGGCCCGCGTTGAGAACCACATTCGAATCGCTGTAAGTTTTGAAGCCTTGGGCCTCGACGTTAATCTTGTAAGTGCCAATGGGAAGTTCTTTGACGGTGTAAAAACCTGCTCCATTCGTGGTCGTTGTTACCGAGAGGTTCGTCGCCTGGTTGGTCACTGTGACTTTCGCGTCAGAAACAGAGGCGCCAGACGGGTCGGTGACGGTACCCGAAAACTGGCCGTTTTGAACCTGCGCCATCGCGCTCAAGACCAAAAAGAAGAAACACAAGGAGATTGTGCAACAACACCGCAGCTTCGTCATTGGCTTACCCTCGTACAAGATGTTGAACCCAACAAAACGAACCCCACGCACCGATGTGTGACCACGATCACACTTCGCTGTTTAAGTGGGCCGCATTTTCACCTTAATCAACAACCACTGTCAAGAAGTGTTTGAAAACCACTGGTCTTTTCCGGACATGGCTCGCCAACCGTCCCTTCGCGCAAACCGAGGCGAAATCTGACAATTGCAAGGACCGTCACCATGTCGAAACGCAGAAGAAACGGCACGATGCACCGTTTCTTGTTGCATATCAACAAGTTACAAGGAGCCCCGATTTCTTAGAATGAGAGCCTGGAAAAGGATTCAGTGCCTGGCACTCGTCGTATCAGTGCGCAAACGGACAGTGTGACGGATTCCAAGAATCGAAAAAATTCTTATTTCAATTGGCGTGCGACGAAGCCGTTCGGGGAGCCATCGGTTGCGGAGTAACCACACCTTTCCCTTCCTCAATGACGAGTTGCTGATCTGTCCGCTGCGGGCCGATCCGGTCCATCGTGCCCGAAGGTCAGTGGACCACGATAGCATCGACGAGATTGGCAGAGCCCAGACCGAAGTGCAGTCGCGGATCACTCGCGGATTCAAAACTTGAATTGGTCCGCACTTCCGCCACCTGAGTAAACCCTCCCGCCTTTACTTCAACGCGTGCACCAAATCCGTCCCGATTGGATCGCGTGCCCACGGTCTTGATGCGAAGCCAGTGGCCCTGCTTTCGGCTTTGGTTCTGCAGTAACAGTGGAGGTCCGTCAAGCACACTAACCAGAAGATCCTCTCTGCCCTCGTTGAAAAAATCGGCCGTGGCCGCGCCGCGCCCTACATACCGATGGGCCAGCGCTGAACCGGATTTGAATCCGATTTCTTCAAATTTTCCCTTGCCCAGATTTCTAAAGAGGAGCGGACGTTCGGCATACGTCACTCCGAAGGAATATTGATCGACCTGCGGGTTTACGTGGCCGTTGGCGACGAACAAATCTTTCCAGCCAGTGTTGTCGATGTCGAGAAATTTAACTCCGAACCCGAGAAATGGAATGCTTACCGGGCCAAAGTCCGCAGGGCCGGCAAGATCAGTGAATTCCCCGGTGTGATCGTTGTGAAACAGATTATTACTATCGTCGGAGAAGTTCGTCTTCACAATGTCCGGCCATCCATCGTTGTCGTAGTCGGCCGAATCTACGCCCATGCCGGCCTGTTCTCGACCATCGGCGCTGTAGGCCACACCTGCCTTCACTCCGACTTCGGTGAAGCCGCCCTTGCAGTCGCCGTGATACAGCATGCTGGGCGTTGAATCGTCGGAGACGTAAAGATCAAGACAGCCGTCCAGGTCATAATCCAACCAAACGACGCCGAGACCGTAATACGAGTTGGGATCGATGTTCAGTTTTTCGGTTACATCGGTGAACGTGCCATCTCCGTTGTTGTGATACAGACGGTCGCGTCCGCCTTTCAATCCACGCGGCCCGCAGGAGACCGGAATCTGCCGGTACTGGCAAAACAGGCCCTGCCCAAACTCCGGCAGGTGCTGCAGGTCCAGGTCGACGTAATTCGCGACATAGAGATCGAGGAAGCCATCGTTGTCATAATCGCCAAAAGCAGCGCTGGTTCCCCAGCGGCCAATATTGCCGACGCCAGCTTTCGCCGTCACATCAGTAAACGTTCCGTCGTGATTATTGTGATAAAGAATGGCGCCGTCGAGATAAGTAACGTGGAGATCTTCCCACCCGTCATTATCGTAATCGCCCACGGCTACGCCGAATCCCCAACCGCAATGCGAGATCCCCGACTTCGCGGTGACGTCAGTAAACGTGCCATCGTGGTCGTTGTGGTAGAGCTTGCCCGTGTGGCACTTCCCTTCTCGCTGGTCGGCGAGCGTGGAACCATCTACCAGGAAAATATCCATCCAGCCGTCGTTGTCGTAGTCGAGAACGGCAACGCCGCCGCACATCGACTCCATTATGTAACGCTTTTCCGGATCGCCGCAGGTAAGGTGAAAATCGATGCCTGCAGTCTTGGCAATATCGATAAACGAAATGGGCGATGACGCCAGGCCCTTTCCCTTCGAAGTGGACGCAGGCGCGGTGGAACGATGAGTTTGTTGGTGAGCAGGCGAGCGCTGCGGAAAGAAAACCAATAAACAAGCCGCGGTTAACATCGCAGCGCTTACAAGCAAGCTAGGCCACCGAGGATGTGCCATCACTGGATTGGCCCTGTGGCCATCCCTCCAGTTGCGGGCTGCGCCTTTTTGAGATCGGCAAAAATTTGGAGCTCGTGCTGACTTTGCTCTTTGTCTCCAATCTTTTCGAGGGCTCGCGCCAGCAGGTAATGCGGCTCTGGGCTTTCTGGTTTCAAAGCTGCTGCCTGGCGTAAAGTCAGGACCGCGGCCGCGGCATCTCCCTCTAACAGCAGTGCTTTGCCTAAATCGTAGCGTGCATCGGCATTCTTCGGATCCAACTGTGTGGCCTTCTTCAAATGCATGATCGCGGACTGCCACTCGCTCGTCGCAAGTTCACAATGGCCTAACTGGTAAAGAACGGACGGATTATCCGGAGACCGCAGAGCTTCTTTCTGATATTCGGCGATTGCCTCCTGGTCGCGGCCAAGACTGGCAAGGGCGAAGCCGACATGATAATGACCCAGGGGAACGTTCGGATCTGCGCGCAGTGCGGCGCGAAATTGTTCGATTGCCTTTACTGTCCGGTTAGTATTCTGATACGCGCGTCCCAGCAGAATATGAGGAAGCGCCGCGTTTGGATTCAACTTGATCGCGTTCTCGAGTTCGTCCGCCGCCTGCGGATACTGATTTTCCGCGAGATACACCAGCGCGATGTCAAAGTGGATGTCCGGACCATTTGGGCTCAGGCTCTCGGAGCGCTGCAAGGCCTGCAACGCATTTTGGTTATGTCCTTCCTTGAAATAGACAAGACCAAGCCAATGTTGCAGCCGAGCATCGTGGGGCCAACGGCCGACAGCAGACTCCGCGATCCTTTGCGCATCGGCCAATCGTCCGGCTTGCAGATAGCTGAGCACCAGTCCCCGGTTGACGTCAGCATTGTCCGGAGCCAGTTGGCGGGCGTTTTCGAAATCGTGTATCGCGCGGGAGAAATCACCGGCGTCCAGGGCGCCCTGGCCCTCGCGAATCAGTGCGCTCGCGCGCGCATTCTCGGACTGGGATCGAGCCAACAGAGCAAACGTCAGAGAGAGTGCCAAGAGGGATGTCGTACGAATTCCCCGGATAACAAATGACATGGACCTATGCTGAGAAGAACGCGGCCTCTGCATTTCTAGGGCCCACCACGGAAAGATGGAAGGATGTTTGATCGGCTAGTATACCTCAGGCATGGCGCATGAGATTTCTTGACTTCGTCCGCGCTTGACCGAACCGCGCGCCGGATGTCAAACTATCTTTGGGTAAAGTTCTCGTCTTTGAAGGACTTAGCAGCTCGATCCTTCCTTCCGAACCATGGCGTTCCAAAACCATGATTTAATCAGCAATATTGCTGTCGGTAGGGATCGGGAATCCGTCGAGGACTCAACTCGGATCGCCGAAGGTTAGGAAAATTCGAATCTATGATTTATCTGGTCACTACTATCCACATCCTGGTCTGCTTCTTCATTATTGTGGTCGTTCTGCTGCAAAGCGGGAAGAGCGGCGACATTTCCGCGGCGTTTGGCGGCCAAGGCAGCCAAACGGCGTTCGGTCCTCGCGGCGCGGCCAGCGCGCTGTCCAAGGCAACGACGTGGTCGGCCGTGGCGTTCATGATCACTTCCATCACACTGTCGGTCTATGCATCGAGGCGAAGCGGTCCAACTTCGGTACTCCAGGGTGTGAAGTCCCAACCAGTAAAGACGCAGCCCGCGCCGACCCAAAGCCCTCTACTCCGCCTACACAAAAGTAAGCTGACAGGCCCGAAATGTTAATGAGCGCCGCTTCGCCATCTCGGCGGCTTTTCTTTCTGATCTCTGCGGTTAACAGCCCTTAATCGCGTATGGCAAGTGCGTTCTACGAAGAGCGCGTAGAAAGGGAGCCCCTTACGCTCTGCCCCTGTGCAGTCCCGCACAATTTACAGACTCCCCTGTAATTGTATTTGCCTGACGGAGGATGTAGCATCTGATTGAGTCATTTACGAGGAGGTTTATCATGTCGGATCGTGACGGCAACAGCGTGATTTGGTTCCTGGCGGGATTAGGTGTGGGCGCGGTGGCAGGAATTCTATACGCGCCACGTTCGGGCAACGAGACCCGGGAAGTTTTGCGCGCGCGCGCTGAAGAAGGCCGCGAATACGTGCGCAATCGTGCGCGTGAGGCCCGTGAACAGGCCACGCAGTGGGCCGACAAAGGCCGCGACGTAGTGACCCAGCAGAAAGAGCAATTCCGCGCCGCCTATGAGGCGGGTCGTCAGGCATATCACGAAGCCACCTCGGAAACGGCTGCGCCCAAGAACTTGTAGGACGATGAAGCAGGCTTCCCGCAGAGCCGCACGCGGTTGTGATTTGCTGGAGCAAGCTTATGGATAATCTTACCCCTCTGTTTATCGCCTTGACCGGAATTGCCGTCCTGTTGCAGGCCGGCGTCCTGATCGCCATATTTGTGGTCTTACGCCAGACCAGCAAGCGGATGGAAGCGTTGGCGACAGAAGTGAAGACCAAAGTTCTGCCAACGATCACGCAGGCCGAGGCCTTGCTCGCTGAGGTGCGGCCCAAGGTGGAGGCCATCGCCGATCAGGTGGAGGAAACCGCCACTATGGTGCGCAACCAGGTAGAGCGCGTCGATGCAACCGTGCACGATGTCGTCGACAGGGCACGCCTGCAGATCATTCGCACCGACGAGCTGTTTACCCGCACTCTCGATCGCGTGGAGCGAACCTCCGATATCGTGCAGAGAACGGTGGTCTCGCCAGTGCGGCAGCTTTCCGGGCTGATGCAGGGAATCACGGCGGGACTGGAATTCTTCTTCGGTCGCAGCCGCAGGAATGGCGGCGGCCGCGAGGGACGCAGACCTGTTCCCCAGGATGAGATGTTCATCTAAGTTTCTTCGTGTGATTACTGCGGACAGCTTTCTCATGACTTCATATCCGCAACCACGTTCGGCGCTGCATTTCTTTTATCGCCACGGTAGTCGTTCACCAAAGATCCCCCAGCTTAGCGTCATCCTGATTTTTCTTTCCCTCCCGTTTTTGGCTCAAGACAAGACTGTCTGGAGTCATCGGGAAAAACCAATCGTCGAGCAGTTACGTGGCCTGCGCAATCTCGACAACACGGCCCGTGCCCGCACTACTAAGAACCTCGCGCTGCAGATTCGGCAATTACCGGCGGTTCCCAACAAACTAAAGCTGGCAGGAGGACTGGCAGGTCTGGCGACCGAAGGCGACTTCGGGCGAGACACTTTACAAGAGGTCACCACAACGTTAGCCATCGCATTGCACGAACAACCTGCACCAGGGACGCCCGGGAACCCTGATTCTCTGTATACGGAGTTGGCCTCTCTGGTCCGGTACGAGCATATGCAGGCCGCGTCAGACAATCCTCAGTTGGCGGCGGCGATGGCGAGGTTGGAAGGCGACGATGCGAAACGTCAGGCCGCGGACTTTACGCTCCCCGACCTGCAAGGAAAAGCGTGGCACCTACAGAACCTGCGCGGCAAAGTCGTCCTCGTGAACTTCTGGGCGACTTGGTGCCCGCCATGCCGTAAAGAAATGCCCGACCTCGATGCTCTGTATAACAAGTTTAAAGATCAGGGATTCGTCGTGCTGGCGATTTCCGATGAAGAGGCAGCGAAGGTCTCGGCGTTTATTAGCGACCACAAAATCAGTTATCCCGTCCTGCTTGATCCCGGGCGCAACGTGAACGACGAGTTCATCGTCTACGGAATTCCCAAGAGCTTCGTTTACGACCGGAGCGGCAAGATGGTTGCACAGTCAATCGACATGCGAACCAGAAATCAGTTTCTGGAGATGCTCGCGCAAGCAGGCTTGCAGTAAAGTTAGAGAGACAGTCGATGCGTTATCTAGTTCGAGCCCGCGTAAAGCCCGGTCGTGAAGCGGCGCTTCTCGAAGCCATCGAGCAGCAAACGCTGGGTCAGGGGTCGGTCGCTGAGGGCGAGTATCTCCGGAACATGCAAGATGCCCGGCTCTGTGCGGACCAGACCGCTCGCTGGGTTGAAGTTTGTTATTGCCCCACGCCATTGCAGGAAGAAAAACCCTACTGGGAAGAATACTTCGAACTTACACGCGTGCAGGATGCGCACGACCGCCGCAAATGCCGCGATGAGAATGGGACCGAGCCCTGGGCTTGCGGCGACTGCGACTGTACGGCTCGCCTGGAGCGGAAACTGAAAGATTCCGGAAAGTCGTTTCTCGTAGAACTCCGAAACCAGTCCTGTTCAGAAAAGCTCGGGCAGCGTTGATTCCAACTGCTTCAAATCCTGCGCCACTTCCTTCAAATTGAATACCAACGCCCAGAAGGGCAACATGCGGTCGAGCGTAAAGGGATTGGTGACGCGCTGCTCGCGCAGTTTGGCCAGATCGGCGTTCAGGTCGGCAATAGCGGAATCGATGTGTGCGGGATTTACGGCCGCGGCGGGATTTCTCACTGCTTGCGCCAACTGAGCGAAGGCCTGCGCGGTTTTCTCGACCAGTGCGGGGAGCGACGGAACCAGGTTGGGCTGCGCGTGCGCGTAGAGAGAACTATCCTCTGCCATCGCGGTCAGGCGTCGCCGAACTTGATCTGCCAAATCGACAAATGCCTGATAGGCGCCTTGGTTGAAACGTGAAAAAGCCAGCTCGCTTCGCGCTTCGTCCATCTGCTGGGTAATACCGCGCCGCAAGTCATGCAACTGGCGATCGAGTTGGCGCACCTGCTCTTCGTTGTCGATTCCTTGTAGAGCAGTGGTGGCAACTGCACGGTAGAGTGTTCCCGCCCCCTCCAAAATACTTGCCAGTTTGTGGCGCAAACCAACCCGGGCGTGAACTGGCCAGATAAGCGCCCCCACCGCGAACGCGACGACTGCTCCCAAAATCGTATAGAGCACGCGCAGCCATGCCATGTGAAATGGTTCGCCTTGGCCGCCGAACACCAGAATCAATGCCGCGGTGAAACCTGCGGCGGTGAAGGCTGGATGCAGAGAAGTCAAATAGCCAAAGAAGGTCGCGAGCAGGAAAAGTGCAATGCCCGCGCCAACGGGCGTGTCACCGAGGATTGGCATCAGCAGGGCAGCGGCGAGCGCTCCACACGTCGAACCAATCGTGCGGTAGAGTGCCGCTTTCCACGATGCGCCGAGGTTCGCTTGGGTGACGACCAGCGCGGCGAAGACAGCCCAGTATCCCTGTGGCAGGTGGAATCCGGCATAGATCGCGTAGGTGATCGCGCCTGCCAAACCGGTCTTGATTCCCTGCTTGAGTGGACTGGATTGGCGACTCCAGAGGGATGGCGCGGCAGACGACGTTGGAGAGAGTGGCAGCGGGAGATTTGCAGATGCCATTCGCGGGATTATATTCGCGCGTGTCCGATCGCCTACGCGATCCAGCCGCCACCGACGACAATGTCGCCGTCGTAGAAGACCGCGGCCTGTCCCGGAGTGATAGCGCGTTGCGGCTGATCGAAGGTGACGAGAATTTCGTCATCGCCCGCCCTTTCGATCATGGCAGGGGCGGGCTCGTGGCGATGCCGAATCTTCACGGCCACGCGCATCGGCTCGCGGAGACCCTCGACGGAAATGAGATTCACGCGGCGGGCTCGCAGCGTACGCGAATAGAGACGCTCTTCCCCGCCAACGATAACCTGCCGGTTAGCGCCGCTGATCTGAATTACGTAGAGCGGCGAGCCCGTGGCCACGCCGAGTCCCTTGCGCTGGCCTACGGTGAAGTTGTGAATGCCGGCGTGCTCGCCGATGACTTCACCGTTTGTCGTAACGAGATCGCCGGCAGTGTCAGGCAACGCTTCGCCTTGCTCACCGAGATAAGCGTCGATGAAGCGCTTGTAGTCGCCACCGGGAACGAAACAAATCTCCTGTGAGTCGGGCTTCTCTGCGAGTGCGAGCCCATGCTGGCGCGCGAGTCCGCGGACTTCCGGCTTCGTCATATCGCCAAGCGGGAAAATCGTGCGGCTCAGCTGCTCCTGGGTCAGGCCGAAAAGAAAATACGTCTGATCCTTGCTTGAGTCGGCAGGACGCTTGAGCAGCCATCGGCCTCGCGTCTCGTCAAACGCGGCACGCGCATAGTGGCCAGTGGCGACGCGCTCAGCCCCAATCTGCCGCGCAACGACGAGCAACTGATCAAACTTCAAATGATTGTTGCAGAGGCTGCAGGGAATGGGCGTGCGGCCCGAAACATACTCTTCGACAAACGGACGAATCACGTCGCGCTCAAAACGCTCCTCGTGATTCACAACGTAATACGGAATGCCGATCTGCTGTGCAACGCGGCGCGCGTCATAAACATCGTCGAGCGAGCAGCAGCGTCCCTGCACCGACTCGGGCATGCCCTCGTGCCCGGCCAACCGACGCTGGTTCCAAAGCTGCATGGTCAAGCCGATGACGCTGTGTCCATCAGCGCGCAGCATGGCCGCGACGGTGGAAGAATCCACACCGCCCGACATGGCTACGGCAATCGTCTCGCGAGTCATTGTTACCTTCTAGCTTCTAGCTTTTAGCTTTAACACTTTGGACCTTTATTCGTATGACTGTGCTCTTCAAACGGCATGCGCGAAGAGCTAAAGGCCAAAGGCTAAGACCTAAGAGCGGTTTTCTTATATACGGGCGAAAGCTCCCGCAAACGCGCCACAACTTCTGGCACCAGCGCGAGTGCTACATCGATATCTTCTGGCGAGGTCTGCTTGCCCAGGCTGAAGCGAATGCTGGCGCGCGCCTGATCCGGACGCAGACCCATGGCCACCAACACATGCGACGGCTCAATTGCGCCGGACGAACATGCAGCTCCCGTCGACACTGCGACGCCCTTCAAGTCGAGGGCAATGACCATCGCTTCACCGTCAATGTGATCGAAATGAATATTCGTTGTGTTGGGCACACGCGTCGTGTTGTCACCGTTCACTCCTGCGTCTTCGACCTGGGCGAAAATTCCCTGCTGCAAGCGGTCCCGCATTGCGGCCATTTTCTTGTCGTCGCCACGGTCGAGCGCTTCCTTCGCCAATTGCGCGGCTTTGCCCAGCGCCACAATTCCTGGAACATTCTCCGTGCCGGCGCGGCGCGAACGCTCATGCCTGCCACCATAAAGCAGCGGGCGAATCTGAATTCCCTTCCGCACGTATAGCGCTCCGATGCCCTGCGGTGCGTGAATCTTATGTCCGGAAATGGAGAGCGTGTGGCAACCGATCCGGTTTACATCGATCGCAACTTTGGCAGCGGCCTGGACCGCGTCCGTGTGAAAATAAACGCCCGCTTCGGTCGCGATCTTTCCAATCTCCTCGACCGGAAGTAAAACTCCGGTCTCGTTGTTCGCCATCATGACTGAGACCAGCTTAGTGTTGGGTCGCAAAGCGCGCTGTACGTCGGCAGGATCGACCAAGCTGCGACCGTCGACCGGCAGCACCGTCACCTCCACGCCAATTTCTTCCAGATGCTTACATGCCAGCAAGACCGCGTGGTGCTCAATGCTCGATGTGATGACGTGATCGCCGGCGCTCACCAAGCCAGCAATGGCGAGATTGTCCGCCTCTGTGCCGCCGCTGGTGAAAATAATCTCCGGCGCCTGGCAACCGAGCAAAGCCGCGACCGATTCACGCGCGTCCTCAACCGCGGCTCGTGTGTGCTGGCCGTGATGGTGGATGGACGAGGCGTTGCCGAATTGCTCGACGAAGTAGGGCTGCATCGCCGCAAAGACTTCGGGCAGCACGGGCGTGGTTGCGTTGTTGTCGAGGTAGACGCGATGCATAGAAAACCAGCTTCTATTCTACCTTGCGCGAGGCTGCGGGGCCGCTCCTGCTCGACGTGTGCCGACATTTCTTAAGGTGCGAGAGGCGTTGCACCCAACGTCTCTACGAGAAAACCGTGACAGCCGAGGCGGCTGTCGCTACGTTCCTACCGCTGGTCGATTGGGATGAATGGAGCGGGATACTCCGGGCCCAGATACTCGGCGCGCGGCCGAATCAAGCGGTTGTCATCGAGTTGTTCGATCACATGGGCCGCCCAACCGCTCATGCGCGAGACTGCGAAGATGAGCGTGAACAGATCCACGTCGATGCCCAGCGTGTGATAAGTCGAGGCCGAGTAAAAGTCCACATTGGCATTCAGCTTCTTGTCGGCCTTCACGAACTCTTCAATCTTGCGTGAAAATTCGAACCACTTGGGCTGCCCGGCAGAGTTGCCGAGGTCGCGCGACATTGCGCGAAGATGCGTAGCGCGCGGATCTTCGGTGTGATAAACCCGATGCCCAAAACCCGGAATTTTTTTCTTTTGCGCCAGCATGCCCTTTACATACTCGATCGGATCGGCACTCGAAGAATCAATTGCCTCCAGAATGAGAAACACAGCTTCGTTCGCGCCGCCGTGGAGCGGCCCCTTCAACGCGCCAATCGCCGACGTGATAGCGGAATGCATGTCCGACAAAGTTGCGGCCGTAACCCGCGCGGCGAAGGTGGAAGCGTTGAGTTCGTGGTCGGCGTGCAGGATCAAAGCGATATCGAGAGCACGTTCGGCGGTCGGCGATGGGCGCTTGCCATTTAGCATCAGCAAAAAATTGGCGGCGTGGGACAGCGACCGGTCGGGCTCCACAACAGAATTTCCCTTGCGGATACGATCGTAAGCGGCCACGATCATCGCAATTTGCGAAGTCAGGCGAATCGCTTTGTTGACGTTGGCCTGGTGATCGTTACTCTTCTCTTCGGGATCGTAAAACGACAACGCGGAAGCCGCGGTGCGCAACACGTCCATGGGCAAAGCATGGCGAGGAGCATTGCGCAGTAGCGTGATGATAGATGCGTCCAGTTTTCGTTCTTCAGCCAAGCGTTCGTGCAACTCGCGCAGTTCGCTGCGAGTGGGCAATTTTCCAAACCACAAGAGGTAGCAGGTCTCTTCGAAGTTCGACTGGTGCGCCAGTTCGTGGATATCAATACCTCGATATGCCAGGATGCCCCGATCTCCGTCGATGTAACAAATCTTGGAAGTGGTGGCAACAACGCCCTCCATTCCTTTGGGGGGATGATTTGTAGTCACGCTCGACATTAGTTTCTCGCTTCGATCGCCAGAATCGCTGTTGCTGGACCGCGCGAGTCGGACGCGGGAGGGCAACCTTTTTTTATACCTCAAATGCGCCGAACTTTCCAACTGTTGGGGCACCACAATCGAACGGCTGAGAGTGGCAAGATAGGCTTCCAAGGCCATGTTTGCGACCATGTTGGGCAGGCCGCAAAACAAAGAAGTCAGGCAGGCCAGATCGACAACGCCGTCTTCGTCAGAATCTGTTGCTGAACCGCTTCGCTCAGTGGCAGTGCCCTGAATTCCTCGAGATTCTTCCTGATGTCAGGCACACCCGGCCCGGGCCAGTCCGTGCCGAACAGCGTTTTGTGCGCGATTTCTTCCAGGCGCGGAAAATATTTCAGCAGCGTCTTTGGCGGGATGCCACTAATGTCGAGATAGACATTCGGATGCCGCCGCACCAGGAAGAACGCGGTATGCATCCACAGCGGGCGCCCACCATGGGCCAGCAGGATCTTCAGTTTGGGAAAGTCGACCGCAACATCGTCGACGTAAATCGGGTCGCCATATTTATTGCGCGCGCCGGGAAAAATTGAGGTCCCGGTGTGAAACATCACCGGCACACCATTCGCTTCGGCGGCGCGGTAAATGATCTCAAGCTCCTTTACGCCGCTGAGGTAGTCGTTGGGAAACAGCAACTGGTGAGGTGGATGAATCTTGATCATCTGCAGGCCGAGGCGCAGAATCTGCTCGACATCGGCCAGCACGTTCGTGGTGTGCCGCGGATGCAGGCTGCCACACGATAGCAGCCGCTGGGGATTCTCCTTCACATAGTCGGCGACGAACTGATTCACTCCATTGGTAAACCCAATCACTTCAGGGGCAACGTAGTTGATGAGCATGGCGCGGTCGATGCCGCTCGCGTCGAGGAACTTGAGGAAAGCCTTAGGCGAGCGGCAGAACTCAACGATCTGCTCGAAATTCGGCCGCTTCGTTTTCATCAGTTCCAGCGCGTGTGGCTTGAACATCTCCATCGGCTGGATATGGATGTGGCAGTCGGTGATCATTACGCGCTGCGATTGGCGGTCGCCAGAAGAATATCAGAGCGATCAATTCGCCGCAGCGGCCAGCACTGCGCGCTTGGTGAAAACACGAATCATTTCGCGGCGGTATTCCGGTGTTAACGCGGAAGTGGTCAGAGGCTTCGCAGTCTTTGCGGCTACGTCGCCGACCGCCTCAGCCAAGGCCTCGTCCACAGCCTTGCCTACCAATAAGTCCCGCGCTTCTTTCACGAGCAGGGGTGCGGGATTTACAGCGGTGATGCCAATGCGAGCGTCCGCGACATGGCCGTTCGATCGCTTTATCACCACCGCGACGCCTGCCAGCGGATAATCGATGGATCCGCGAACCCGCAGCTTGCGATAAACGCCACAATAGCCAGCCGCCTCGGCGGGCAGGAAGATGCGTGTCACAAGTTCGTTGGGCTGCAGCTTGCGATAGTTGTCACCGAGACCGGTGTAGAAATCACGCAATGCCACCCGACGCGTTCCGCCTGCGCTGACAATTTCAATTTCCGCGTTCAGGCAGAGCAACGCCGGAGGCGTATCTCCGGAAAACACGGCCCAGCACTTCATTCCCCCGGGAGCCACGTGACAAAGATCGCCGTCTTTCTTGATGCAAAATCCGCAGCCCTTGCGCCACGCCAGCGACTGGTTGTACCAGAGGCAGCGGGTGTCGAGGCAGATGTTTCCACCGATTGTCCCCATGTTACGGAGCACGGGCGACGCCACCGTAGCCGCGGCCTCGGCGAGAACCGGGTAGTGCTGGCGCAAGAAATCGGAACGCTCAATCTCACGCAGCGTGGTCAGGGCACCGATTTCCGCGCCACCGTCGGCCTGCGGCCTGATTCCTCGCATCGCCGTAATTCCGCGAAGATCGAGAACGTGCCCTGGCTCGAAAAGCTTTTGCCGCATGGAGGGAATCAAATCGGTGCCGCCGGCGAGCACTCGAACGTTGCTCGTATGCTCCCTCAGGTGGCGTACTGCTTCTTCGGTGGTGCGTGGGCGCAGCAGTTTGAATTCCGGGAGGCTCAATCCGCACTCCCTGCGACCGACGGCGTTTCGCGACGTGATGGATCGAGCGCGTGCCGCTCCGGCCCTTTCCCGTTGAAGCAGAGCGAGCCACCATGTTCGCGGAAGCGTATGGGAGAAGTGGGGTCAACGCCCTCGGTCAAGTTCAGCGCCTTCGCATTCTTTTTAGCGCGGAGTGCGGCCAGAACTCTCTCCGGCGTAAACGGCGACTCGTGCAGGCGCACTCCCACCGCGTCAAAGATCGCATTTGCAATCGCCGGGATCGTCGCCGCCAGCGATCCCTCGCTGCATTCTTTCGCGCCAAACGGGCCTTCGGGATCGATGCTCTCAACAATGATGGGCTCAACCGCTGGCGACTCCACCGACGATGGGCTGCGATATTCGAGCAATCCGGCATTCATGAGCATGCCGTCTTTCCAGACCATTTCCTCGGTAAGCGCCTGTCCCATGCCCATCCACACCGAACCGATAATCTGCCCTTCGACGGAAACTGGATTCAACGCGCGCCCGCAATCGTGAGCGGCCCAGACTTTGTGAACGGTGACCTCACCCGTTTCTTCGTCGACACTAACCTCGGCGACCTGCGCAGAGTACGAATAGGCCGGCGACGGACCAACCCCCGCGCCTTTGTGTTTGCCGCCGCGAGCCTCCGGCGGAGGCGCGTAAGAGCCGGTACCGGTGAGCGCTCCGTGAAAATCGATAGCGGCCACGACGGCCTCTTCAAATGTCATGGAGTTTTTCGGGCCTTCTTCTTTCCGCTTCTGCTGTAGCGAACCGCGAAGGATTTGACCTTCGACATGGCCGGAAACGGTAGGCAGTTCCGCCCCATGCGACTGAGTTAACCTATCTGACTCAGTTGAACCATGTGGCGACGGCCGCCCTCGGCCGTCGGGTCCGCGCGAAGTTTGCGCGGACTCGCTCGCGCCCGACTCTGTCCCTCCCTTTCTGAAAATCGCATCATCGCGAAAGATAAGTTCTTCTATCTCGCAGCCCATCTTCCTTGCCGCCGCCGCTGCAATCAGCTTTTTGACTTCCGTGGCAGCCCGCAAGGTCGCATTCCCCGCCATGAAGGTCACGCGACTGGAGTACGACCCGATGTCGATTGGCGTCAGATCCGTGTCGGCGGCAATCACGCGCACGCGGGCCAACGAACCCCCCAGCACCTCAGCCGCGATCTGCGCGGTCATCGTGTCCGATCCCTGACCAATTTCCGAAGCGCCGGTATAGACAACCACACCACCGTCGCGGTCGATCTTGATGTTCACCGTAGAGTGCGGCATGTCCGAGCGAATAATCGAATTGGCCGCGCCACTAACATAGTGGCTGCACGCAATGCCCAGCCCGCGGCCCTTGGGGAGCTTGCCTTTGCGCGCCTTCCAGCCCGAGCGTTCCACCGTTTTCTCTATGCACTCTGGTAGTCCGTAACTTTGCACCCGCAGGCCATTCACCGTAATGCAGGGCGTCTGCAGTAGATTACTCTGTCGAATCTTGGCAGGATCCATTCCAATCTTCGCCGCCAGTTCGTCGAGTTGCGACTCGAAAGCGAAGCGGACATTCACGGTGCCATGGCCGCGCATAGCGCCGCACGCGGGCTTGTTTGTCAGTACGCGGTATCCGTCATATTGAATGTTAGGAATGTCGTAAAGTGCGCCCAGCAATGCGCCGGAATAAAGGATGGTGACGACGCCGTAGGAGCAGTACGCGCCGCCATCCTGCACCACGCGTGCCTTTACGGCGGTAATGCGGCCATCAGAGGTCACGCCAGTTTTCAAATCGATGATGGTGCGGGGCCGACCACGATGCGCCCAGAACACTTCTTCGCGAGTGTAGGTGATTTTCACGGGCGCCTTCGCCTTTCGCGCGGCAACTGCGGCGATGATTTCGAGAGGAATCACCTCGCTCTTGCCGCCGAACCCACCGCCCACCAGCGGCTTGATCACGCGTGTCTGCGACATCGGCATTTCAAGCACCAGCGACAGCTTGTGCTGCAAGTAGTACGGAACCTGCGTCGAAGACCAGACCGTCAGACGCCCAGGCTTGCCGGTGTGCGGATCGAGTTCGAACGACGCCAGCGTGGAATGCGGTTCCATGGCGGCGTGCGTTACTTCATTCGCGATAAATCGCGCTTCCGCGATTTGATCGGCTTCGGCAAAACCCTTGTCGGGATCGCCAAAGACGTGGTGATAATCCTTTTCCACGTTCTGTGGCTTGGAGTCGTGAATTAAATCGGACTGCGCTTTCATCGACTCTTCGGGATCGAAATACGCAGGCAGCACCTCGTATTCGATGTCGATCAGTTCGAGCGCTTTCTCGGCAATCGATTCAGAAACGGCAACCACGCAAGCAACGTTGTCGCCGACATAGCGCACCTTGTCGAGAGCCAGCGCGTGTTCGTCGTGACCGACCGGGAGGATGCCGTAAGGATTGGGAGCATCCTTTCCGACGACGACCGCGACGACGCCATCGTACTTTTCGGCGCGGTTGGTGTCGATGCGCTTGATGCGCGCGTGCGGATACGGCGAATGCAGAATCTTCCCGATGAGCATGCCAGGAACACTGAGGTCGTCGGTGTACTTGCCGGCGCCCGTGGTCTTCTCTGCCGCGTCGATCATCGCGATGGGCTTGCCGATAATGGAGAAATCGTTCATTCAGTCATTCCGATCCCTCGGCTCGTGTCATTCCGAGAGAAGCGAGGAATCTGCTTTTCGCAGGCCGTGCCTCGCTACTTCGCCACCAATCCTTGTTGTTCTGCCGCAATCGCCGATCGGATGGCTTCATACATTTGGCTGTAGCCGGTGCAGCGGCACAGATTGCTGCTGAGCGCGGCACGAACTTCAGCCTCGGAGGGATTCGGATTCTCCGCCAATAATGACTTCACCGTCATCATGAAGCCCGGTGTGCAATAGCCGCACTGCGCCCCTCCCCAATCGCCGTAAGCCTTCTGGATCGCTGCCAGAGCGCCGTGCTCGCTTACCCCTTCCACCGTCGTGATCTCCTGGCCTTCGCAACTAGCCGCGAGCAGCGTGCACGACATCATAGCGACCCCATTGACCAATACGGTGCAGGCGCCGCAGGACGAATCATCGCAGCCTCGCTTCGAGCCCGTGAGTTGCAATTCGTTCCGCAATATGTCGAGCAGCAACGCGCTGGGCTCGATGGCAAGTTCGCGAGCCCGACCATTGACGCGGAGTTCGATGAGTTCTTTTTTCATGGCAAGAGCTTCTAGCTGCTAGCTCCTAGCTAAACCTGAGCTGCTTTGGCTAGTAGCTAGGGGCTAGTAGCTAGCGGCTTTCGTCAGTACACCGGCACTTTTCCATCCACGCGGCGTGACCATGCGTCGATGCCGCCGCGCATGGACTGTGCCTTCTCGAACCCTTGCTGCCGCAGCCACACCGTCACATTCATCGAACGCACGCCGTGATGACAAATCACCACCACGTGATCGTCGGGATCGAGTTCCTGATGCGCTCGCGACGGCACATCGCCCATGGGCATCAACTTCGCGCCTTCGATGCGCGCAGTCTCAAACTCCCAGGGCTCGCGAACGTCGAGCAACGTGAACGATTCCTTCGCTTTCAGTTTGCTCTTCACCTCTTCGGGAGTGATTTCGTATTCCATCGAAGAACGGTTTACCTTACCAGCGCGAACTATACTCGCCTGATTCTTTGCTTGAACCAACTTGCAATGTACAAACAGAAACCTACATCAACCACAAGATCGACGACCCGCATAATCTCACCGTTTAAAACCTGGACCTGAAGCGGTGCGTGAACGAGACTCAGCAATAGTCGCGAGCCAAACATAATACTGATCAAAACGCATGCGAACTTCAGTATCGGTTCTCTCATTTGAAATACGAGCAATGTAAAGCCCAAAAACATTATCCAAGTCTCCCACGTAATCCGTACTTTTACCGGGACGCCGAGTAGAACACTTCTTGCAGTAACTACGACTGTCAGCAGCAGGAACACAAAAGCAAAGGCGGTGAACATTGCCGTGCTCCAGTCAGAGTCCAATGTCAGTTGTGTTTTCGGTTCTATCGATTGGTCCGTCATTACTTCCCCGTCCACCTCGGTTCCCGCTTCTCCATGAACGCGCAGATGCCTTCGTGCGCGTCCAAGGTCTTCATCAGTTCATCGAAATAAATTCGCTCGGCGCGGGCCAGGCCTTTATCGAGGTGCATTGAATCCCAGGCATAGGAGGCTTTCTTGGCTGCGCCCAGCGCGGCCGGACTGAGCTTGCGCAAATGTGCGGTACATTCGTCGACTGCGGCAGGCAATCCACTCTCAGGCACAGCACGATTCGCCAGACCAATCTCCGCCGCCTCTTTCCCGTCGATTGTGCGCCCGGTCAGGATCAACTCCGCTGCGCGCTTTTGTCCGACGAGCGCAGCCAGCGCGGTACACGCGACCGGTGGATAGCAGCCCAGCTTTATTTCCGGGAATCCCCATTGCGCCGATTCCGTGGTGTAGACGATGTCGCACACCAAGACCAGTTCCGCGCCTCCACCCAGGCAGTGCCCGTGCACCGAGCCAATCGTGACCTTTTTCGTCGCCACCAGCGCACGGATTACGGCATGGAATTTCGTCAACATCTCCTGAACTTTGTCGGGCGTGTGAGCAGCGACATCTACGCCGGCTGAAAATGCTTTGCCCTCGCCAGTTAAAACGATCATGGAAACGTCTTGCCGAGCCTCGATTCCCAATAGCGACTGAGCTAACTCCTCCATCATGGGAATGTCGATTACGTTCAGCGGAGGATTGCGTAACGTAATTCGTGCAATCGGAGGAGAAAAGTCGACTGCGAGGCGGGAAGATGCCGTTTCTGTGGTTGGCATATTTCGAGTCGTCCTACGTTCAATCTCAGCGGCTAAACCGGCCCTGGAGTTTCTGCTAGTGGCACGGCTGAAGCCCTGCCCTTCCCAGTCTCCAAATCCAAGTATCTGCAGACCTCACGCGCCAACCAACCGCCCCGGCGCAACTATCACAGGTTGATCGCTGATTTGCGTACTTCTCCGATGGTCGAGAGCGGATCGCGCGCGCCTGTTTTTTCCGCGATCCATTTCTTTTCGGTGCCGATGATGTCGAGTAGAAGCTTCTTGTCTTCCGCCGACGGCATGTAGTCTTTCAAGTGTTCTTCGTAGGCGAGATCGTCTAGCGGCTCGCCGGTCTGCGCGTGAAATTTCTTTCCCGCCCATTTCCCAATGGCGCGATTGAACTTGATGTCCGGCGCATAGAGTTTCGGCTCGCCCGGCTTGAGCGAGTGATTGAAGCGCTCGATCAGACCCGCAACTTCGTCACGATAAAGGTTACGGTTGTAATCGTTCAAGTCGTCAAGGTCGGGGGCCTTGTCGTTCTTGGGCTCGTCATAACGGCCCTTGACGCCCCAAACGTAGGCCCAATGCGCTGACGACGAATGATCGGTGCCGAACAGGTCATAGGAACTCGAGATCCACTTGTTGAGATATTTCTGAATCAGCCACGCCGGAATCACGCCCGCTTCCACAATGCGACGCAGACCATCGTTGCCCGTGCCCATGTGGAAGGCCTCTTCGCGCAGCATGTACGACATCGATCGTCCCAGCGGCGCGAATGCGGAATACTTAAGCATCTGTAGCTGAAACTTACCGTCGCGGTCGACGAAATCGGTGTAGGTGAAAAAGTCCATCCAGTTGTCGACGTCGACATTAAAAGCGCCCAGCAGACGCTTATTCTCAAAGGCGCGACGCTCCAGCATCTTCTGTGCTTCGACCTTTCCCGAGTAGCCGATGTGGTCGACCAGCAGGGCGCACATCTGCCAGCCGTGGCGCATCTCTTCGATCATGACGCGAGTGATGGCACGGCGATCCCATTCGGTCGGCGCGTTTTCCAGCAGGTTGCGCTGCTGTTCAACGCTGGCGAACTCGGTATCGCCCTGGTAAACGATCATGTTCATGAGCGCGTCGCGCATCTGCTGCGTGGGAATCTGGCGCAGGTTTTCCCACTTGCGACGGCCCTTGTAGGAACCGAACTCGATCTCCTCCGTGTCGATGGCGCCGTACAGCGTGTCAAAGTGAAAGGCGTCGATGTCTTCCGTGTTGACGCCAATTTCCTTACGCCAGTCGTTGAACAGACCGATCCAGTCGCTGAAGGTTCCGATCTTTGCTACTTTTCCGGGCATGCTAAAAAACCTTTCCAACCACAGAGGGCACTGAGACACAGAGAACTTCACTTTGCTTTGAAGCTTGCCGGACGTTTTTCAACGTACGCTGCCAGGCCTTCTTTCGCGTCCTCGCTCTGGAACAACAACTGCTGATTCTCGCGCTCGACGGCCAGCGCCGACTCCATCGGAATCTCCCAGCCGGTTTGCACGGCGCGCTTGATACGTCCCACCGCTTTGGAAGCCTTGTTGGGCGGGCAGAACTGCTTGGCGTACTCCATGATGTTCTCCATGAAACCGTCGCGCTCAAAGATGTCGTTCACGATGCCGAGTTCCTGCGCCTCTTCAAAAGAAAACGTGTTGCCCGTCACCATCAGCTCGATCGCTTTGCTCTTTCCCACCATGCGCGAAAGCCGCTGCGTGCCGCCTGTCCCCGGCAGCACGCCGAGGTTCACCTCGGGCAAACCAATTTTGCCGGCATCCTTGCGCGCGATGCGAATGTCGGCCGCCATCGCGATCTCCAGACCGCCGCCTACGCAGTGTCCGTTGATGGCCGCGATCACCAGCTTTGGCGTGTGTTCCAGGCGCAGCAACATTTCATTGGCGTGCAGGCAGAAGTAATACTTGAAAGTTGGGTCGACGGTGGAAAGCATCTTGATGTTCGCGCCCGCGGAGAAAAACTTGTCGCCCGCCCCGGTCATCACGATCACGTAGACGTCGTTGTCCATGCGAGCTTTGAGGATCGCTTCGTCAAGCTGCCGGTTCATTTCGTAGGTATAGGTATTCGCCGGCGGATCGCACATCTCGATGACCGCGACGCCGCCGTCGGTGCGGTAATTGACTAGCTGCTTAGTGGTTTCGCCGGTTGCCGGCTGCACTGTAGTCGCCATGTCTAGGTCTCCTTACCTTAAAGGTTGTCATTCCGAGTTCATCAAACTTTGTCATTCCGAGCAAAGCGAGGAATCTGCTCTCGCCCGCACCCAAAACAGCTTTCCGCTCAGCGCTCGCGCCGCTTGTTCTCCAGCACGCCGCGCAGAAAAATGTCGCCCATCTCGCTCGCTATCGACCGTGCATTCGCATCCACCCGCGGATTGTGCCAGGTATAGATCCAGTTCATCATGCCGAACAGACTGAGCACCGCAATGCGCGTGGAAAATTGCAAGCCACGTTCGTTCTTCAAGCCATCGAGCAAGCCAACGCAAATTCGGTAGTACTCGCGCTTGATCGCGGCCACGTCGGACGCGAACCCGTTCTTCAGCGCCTCGGCCTCATGTGAGAGCACCTTCATGGCCGCCTGGTTAGCAAGAAAATATTCCAGGTGATTGAGGATGAAAATCCGGATGCGCTCTTCCGCGTCGCCTACGCCTTCCAGCCGCGCTTTCAGCCGCTGCACAATCGTGGTGAAAGTATGCTTCTGGATGAGATACAGCAGGCGCTCTTTGGACTCGAAGTAATAGTAAAGTCCCGCCAGCGACATGCCGCTCTCGCGCGACAAATCGCGCATCGAGGCGCCCTCGTACCCCTTCTTGCAGAAAACCTCAGTAGCGTGAACCAGAATCTCGGCCAGTCGCCGGTCGTAGCGCGTCGCTGGAGCGGTAATCACGGGGTTGCGTCGCGCGGGAATTCGGGCGGTCGTTGAAGGAGTGCCCATAATCCAAAGGACCAATTCGAACGATCGTTCGAATTAAGTATACTCCGGTGTGATTTGGATCACAAGGAACAGGAACTGTCGGGATTTGATGGTCTTAGCCGTGGCTTCTTAGGCCTGCAGAGCCGTAAAATCGAACAGAGCGCGCAGGCTCACATGCGGCCAACCGGCTATCTCGTCCGCCAAGGCAGCGGACCGAGCTTTGATCTCCTCGGAGATGAGGGGACCTCGATACCGACTCTCCATTACTGCTTTCGTGCATCTGGAACTGTCTGTGAGGTTGCGAGTATTTGCTCAACGACTCGCTCCACCAACATTATCTCTCTGATTTGATTTCGCGAATAGGTCTGATCTTTTCCATCGACACGCACCACTACTTCCTTCATCGAGATCGAGACCAAATCGCCTAAGAGGACGGTACCGTCTCGCAGTTCGACGGTATCGCGGGATAATCCGCCGAGCTCAACAGTGATACTACCGCCAGGCAGCTCGTCGGCCGTGACCTCTAGTGGGGTACTTCCCCGGGCGTAGCCTTCTTTTGTGAGATCGAGTTGATGGGTACCGACCGTGAAACGGCCTATGATCGGGGTGACGCCGATATTTTGGCCATCCACTTTTAGTTTGGCTCCGGGAGGAATCGAGACGATTTTTAGAGGAATCGTCTTAGCCAACATCTCCTTTCGCGGGAGTGCCCGCCGCAATGTCAATTTCCACCTGCTGCGCGCCTAGCCGTGGGTGAATGCCTTTAAGGCGCACTTTGCCTGGTGTTTCCTGAGCGCGAATCCACACTGCCCCGGTTCCGCCAATCAATGAAAATGGATTGTCGCCTATGATCTGGGCTGGGCCTTCAATTTCAAACTGGATCGCATCATTCGCAAACGGCCTCACAGCCCCAAACTCATCGGTGACGCGAAGCACTACTCGAGTTGAGTCGGCGCCATCGGCGATCAATTCTGTGTCGTCGGGGAGAAGCAGGAATTTCGTATCGACACCTGTTCCAGACATGCGCTTTTCAATCACTTGCTTTCCCCCGATGTATCCCTCAATCCGCAGGTCTCCCCACTTGTGGAAGAGTTCCTTCATGTCGAGGACGAAAGGCGCGTAGCGCAGATGGGCGAACTGCTGCCGGTCAGGGTCGACCTCCCCAACCAGTTTGTCGTCGATGTAAAACTTCAGATGTTCGCAGTTGGAGCACACGACCGCCTGAGAGAATCCGATAGATGCGTCGCCGCGCGCCCAGTGAAAGGCCGGCTGCAAGACGATCTCCTCTGCCGGATCACACTGCGATTTGTAGAATCCTGCCGCGGGCTTGGGTTCCCGGAAAATGTCGGTGACCCCGTGGTAGCAGATTCGGTCTCCTGAACCGAAATTGCCGTGCGTGTTGTAATCGAAGGCGCACCAGCCGATGCCCCCAGCGTATTGCGGATTTGAGGCGAGTTGGTCGTGGATACGGGCGTGACGCAGGGTGTGCTCGGTGAGGCGCTCTACCTGGTCGATGGTTTTTGTTGGATACGTGTGGCCGACAAATTCCGTGTTCACGTACCGGGGATGGTTCGGCGGCTTGAGCGGAAAACCAAAATCGTTCATGGTAAACACGTCTTCCAGGAATTCAGATTCCTGGAAGTAGCGGATGCCGCCTGTTTGGCGGGTCGGATCGAGCTGATGGGCCAGCGCGTTGGTGCGAGTGTAGAAGTCGTGGTCGTCTTTTGACTCGTTGATGCGCACGCCCCACAGGATGATCGACGGATGGTTCCAGTCGCGACGGATCATGCGGCGGACGTTATCGACGGAAATGTCCTTCCAGGCTGCGTCTCCGATGTGCTGCCAGCCGGGGATCTCCTCCAGTACGAGAAGACCTACTTCGTCGCAGGCATCAAGAAAATGACGTGACTGCGGATAATGCGAAGTGCGAACGATGTTGCACTTGAGCTGGTTGCGCAGGATCTGAGCGTCACGTCGTTGAACACGGCCAGGCATCGCTTGCCCAACAAATGGAAACGTCTGGTGCCGATCGAGACCGCGCAGCTTGATGATTTTGCCGTTCAGCTCGAAGCCGTGATCGGTAAACTGGGCCTCACGAAAGCCAAAACGGCGGGAATCTTCATCGAGCAGTTGAGCGGCGTGGCGCAGACGCACGCGAGCGGTGTAGAGGTTGCGCTTGTCGAGATCCCATAGTTGAATTCCGCCGAGTTTTTCCAGACGGACCATGTGAGCTGACGGTTCGCCCGCAACACTCGACGACGCGACTTTTTGCGAGCCTTTGGCTAGAACACGGTCGCCCTCGAGCAACTCAACATCGACGGTCAGAAGGTCTTTTGATCCGTCGAGGTTCTGAATGAAACAGTCAACATCGACGCTTGAATTCGCAGACAACACGTCTTTCGGTCGCGCGAAGATATTTTCGATGAACGTTGCCGGCACGACGCGAAGCGAGACCTCACGATAAATTCCACCGAAAGTGAGATAGTCGATTTCATAGCCGAAGGGCGGAATATCGGGGCGTTCGGTGGAATCGACATCAACTGCGAGCAGGTTTTCACCGTCAAAATCGACGTGAGGCGTGAGTTCAAACGAGAATGGCGTGTAACCGCCTTTATATTCCCCGAGCTTGGTGCCGTTGATCCAGACCGTGGAGGCGGTCATCACGCCTTCGAAATCGACAAAGACGTGCTTGCCGCGGGCTTCGGGCGGAAGTTTGAAACGGCGGCGGTAAAGAGAAACAAACTCATATGTCTTTTCATCGAAACCATGCCATGGTAGCGGGACGTTCGTGTGCGGGATCACGACTCGGTCAAATTTAGAGTCGTCAAAATCTTTCTCATGGCCGCCTTCGACAACAGTCCGACTGTAACGCCACTTGCGATTCATCGGCAGGATGAGGCGGCCACTGGTGTTCGAGACGGCAGATTGCGCATCTCCTTCGGGAAGCGCATAAGGTGCGAGAGTAGCTCCAGCGATCAGTGTGCCTGATTGTTTCAGAAACTTGCGTCTATCCATTTTTGTTTGCTCTCTCCCTTAATTATCGATTGCACGCAAAAAGTGCGGTTTGCACCCCAGCGCAGCTCCGCTCACACCGTCCAGGCCAGCACTTGCTCCAGATCGGCTGGCGACGTGGATTCGGTTCCGCGGGGTATGGATGGACCGATGGCCAGCGCCTGATTGTGTCCTTCAAACCAGACCAGGAACGACGACTGTTCAGCTCCCGGAAGGCGCTGTTGATTCAGCCAGTTGTAATACGCTCCCATATCGGCATCGACCAGCGAACCGATAAAGTCGAACTCTTGACGGGCGGGCGCCCAGGAGAGCAGTTCGTTCATCGGCTTCTGCCGCTGACGTGGCGCAAAACGCACCAACAGCGTGAGCGACTGAGCCCGCCTCAGAGCCTCACGCGCGGCCCATTGCGCGAAACTCGTGCTGAAGATTTGCGTCCCTGAACCTTCGGTCAGCAGGCTGACCTCGAAGCGTTCCAGCACTTCGTCTCTTGGTTTGCCAGTGGTCTCTCTGTCCATACCCAGATCCGCGGGACGCATCTGGGCGAGAAGCGTGCGCAATGCTTCCGGTCCCATACCCGGCCTGTCGATCTCGGATTGCATCTTGTGCAACAAAACCGCCCGCGCCGGTTCGAGAGACTTGTAGGAGACGCAAGTGAGCGACGCAGCATGATCTAGTTCTTCCCCGCCATCGATGTACCAGTGGGCGTAGGGATCGGGATGGGCCTTGGCTCGCGCAGCAACCGCATCCAGCAGTTGCCGCATGCCATTTTCAGGCTTGATGCCGCTGAAATATGCTCCGTGAGCACGCAACCTCCGAAACAGCGGCTGATCATACAAGGCCACGCCCTGGCCGATGACTGCAATCCCGAGCCTCGGAATCGAGGGACGTTCCGGCGGCACGGCCGAGCGTAAACGATCGGCGTAATCGTTTGAAGCCTTGCGAAACGCGTCAAGCTGGTGGGTGCTCCAGAGATGCGCCGACAAACGCTCGACAAACTGGGCGGGTGCTTTTATCCAGTCAAACTCTTCGAGCTGAGGTGAAAGACGGATTTGTGCAAAACCTTCGAACCACGTTTTCAGTTCCTCACCCGAAAGTGAACTAAGCCTTGCCAGTTCCTTCTCACGCGCCATGCGCTCAGCCGGGAACTTGAAGTCGTAGTCGATGAGTTCGCGGAGCAGGCTCGGCACAAAACTCAGAGGCAGTTGCTGCAGCGTCGCCAAATAATTAGTGACGATCTTCCGCGCCTCCGGCGGATAGCCAGTGAACTGTCCGGGTTTGAGGTCGCGAGGAAGCATGCAAGCTATAACAGTTCGTTGATTGGTTTGCCTTGCGCGAGCGACGGAACGAATCCCAGCATCGATCCGAGAGTGGGCACCAGATCGGTAGAATCAACTGCCCGGTCGAAAACTACGCCCTCGCGAATGCCTGGCCCGGCAACCAACATCCACGTCGTCCGGGAGAGCGCGTCCCCGGTACGGTGGTGTTGGAAGCCATTTCCTCCGGCATCTTCATCCGAGTCGCGACCGAAATCAGGCAAGATGAACAAAGTTGTCTTGCCAGCATATTCGGGCTCGCTCTGAATCGTCTTCCATAGATCAGAACACAGACGGTCGGTACGCCGAATTCCATCGATGTACAGCGAGAATGCTCCAGCATGCGCGATGTCGATATCGTGCATGGTGATCCACAACAGACTGGGAGCAACCTGCCGCATTAATTGGCGAGCGATGTACAGGGAGAGTTCGTCCGGACTCGACAAAGTCTGGGCGTGATTCTTGAAGTCATCGACCGAGAGCTTCAGGATCATCTCGAGTTGTTGCAATTCGAACTCGCTGCCTGCCAATTCCGGCGCAAAATAAGGCGTTTCGTAGTTGTCGCGCAGTAGATGCTGATAGTCATTGCGGCGGCCGGAAGTTGCCGCCGTCAACAAGCGCTTGGGCAGAATCACGCGCGCTCCCAGGCCAGCGCCGTAGGATCGATGACTGCTTTCGCCAATCCGGTTGAAACCGTTGCTGGGAGCGACCACCCACGCATCCGAGGACGGACGCTTTAAATCTTTGCGAAAGTATTCGAACACGGTTGGAGATTGAGGAGCGACGGCAGCGAAATTGTTAAACGTTTCATAGACGCCGGTGGCAAGGCTCGCAGTCGCGACGTAATGGCCCAGAATCCCGCGATTCACGACCTGGGTGAAGAAAGTGGCTTGCGGAATGAATTCGCGCATCAGGTGCGGAATATTTTCCTGCCCTTCCAGTGCAAAAGTTTCCTGATCACGCGCCCCACCGCCAAATGTCACGATCACAACTTTCTTTCTTGAGGGCAAAGCTGCCGCACGAGCCCACGATGATCGAAGCAACGTGCTGCCCAATGCCACTCCTGCAGCGTCGCGCAAAAAGTCTCTGCGCGTGCGGGCAACGAACTGGCTGACCTCGCGCAGACTGGAGGTGTTCCTCGGAGTTCCGCTCAACTTGCCTCGTCGATTCTGCGATAAAGCGTTCATGATTGCTGGCGCCGAAGTCGGTGCACCGATCACTGTTTGGAAGGCGTCTCGTTCTTCTCTGAGTAAACGAACTGCCGAACCTCTGCTCTTTGTCGATCAAGATCTGCCAAGTGTTGCGAACGCAACTGCTGATAGACCTGGAATTCGGGCTGAGCCTCGTCCTTTTGACCAAGATGCACGTAGGCTTGGCCTAACCGGTAGTGCGCATCGGCAAGGTCAGAATTATTTTCCAGAGCCTTCTGGTATTCGGGAACAGCTTCGGCATACTGCCCCTGGTCGGAATAAAGATTTCCCAGTTGCAAATGCGCCTCGGCAAGTTTGGGATCCAGAGAGACCGCCTTCTTGAGTAACGACTCAATCTGATGGAGATCAAGGCTCGGATCTTGTGCTCGCTTCCCTTTCCACAGGCTCATTGCATAGTAATAAGCGGCGTGGGCATCCCTCGGCTGCAATTCGGAAAACCGGCGGAACTTCAGAATGACATCATCCGCCTGACTCGGTGAACTATCGTACGCTTTCGACAGAAAAAAATAGCAGCGCGGGTCAGAGGGGCTTAGATCGGCCGCTCGCAGCAGAGACTTGACCGCCTCGTCGTAAAAACCGCGGGAGTACAACGCGATGCCAAGGCCAATGGCCACACGCGAAGAATTTGGATAACGTTCCATGGCCTGCCTAAAAACATCAATCGCGGGTTCCAGCGTCTGGTGTAAGAGAAGCTCGCTAGCCCAATCGAAAAGATTACTCTCGCTCGGTTCCTGGTGGGCGGCAATCTCGAATTCGTTCACCGCGGCCAGGAACTTTCCGTCTTTTTCCTCGATCTGACCTAACAAGTTGTGCAGTTCCGCGCTGTCCTTTGTGCGCAGTAGGTTTTGAACAAGCTGGCGTGCCTGCTCCGGCTGGCCGATGTAGAGATACGCCAACGCCAGATCGTAGCCGTTGTCATAGGAAGTAGGATTGACGTGCTGAGCTTGCTTGAGAAAAGGCACAGCGTCCGAAAGTTTACCCAGGCGGACGTAAAGCTCTCCCAGGTTGTGATTCGCGTCGTAGTTGCGTGGTTCGAGAGCGACCGCTTTCTTGAACTGTTCTTGCGCGGGCTCGAGCCTTCCCATGCGAACTAGATTGGTAGCCAAGTTGGTTCGGGCGGCAGCAGAGTCCGGTTTCAAACGCACTGCTTTCTCGAGGTGCTGATTGGCCAGAACATCCTGCGATTCCCCAGCATAGACCAAGCCTAAGAGTTCATGCACCTCAAAACTCTCTGGGACATCGCGCAGCAGATTCTCCAATTCCGCGGCGGCTTCGGTGAGATGGCCCGCGTCATACTGAGCCACAGCTTTCTGGAACTCGCGGTTCAGGCGCTCGGTCTGCTCTGTCCCTGCTACAAGCGGCGCCACGAAAATCAGGGCGAACAAATAAGAACACAACAGGGGCCGAGGTCGAATACTCACGGTCTGCATGCTATCACCCGCCCTCAAACAAAGCAGGTGAGAGGAAAAACAACGAAATGGAGAAGGCGCTTCCTAGAAGCGCCTTCTTAGTCCAAAACCTTTCTCTAACCTAGTAGTACAACTTCAAAGCAAATTGGATCTGTCTCGGATCGTAGGGAGCGTCGCGAGTAGATCCAATCTCGCCAAAGTTAGAGCTGGTGAAATTAGTTGCACCGGAGACGGCAACAACGCCATTGCCGCCAAAGCCAGGAGCATTGAAGTTCGGGTGATTCAAGATATTAAAGAACTCCGCCCGGAACTGCAGAGTGAATCGCTCGGTAAGCCTCATGTCCTTAAAGGTGGAGAAATCGAACCGGTGGAATGTCGGTCCGGCAATTTGGGCGGGAGGACCTCCCAAAGCGGCAAGGCCGGTTAAAGGAACGCATCCCACCACCTTACTGGGATCGGGTACGCCTCCCGCTCCCAAAACGCAGGGCTGGTTAAACGCCGCCCGGTTGCCGAAGAAGCTGAGCTTCCCATTGGAGTCAATGTGCAACCCGCGCTTCGGGCTCTGTCCGGGGACTACGAGGTCATAGCAACCGGTCCCGCTTGTGGTGTTCGAGGGGCAGCTCAACGTAATCGGCTGGCCTCCCTGCAGGACAGCAGCCCAGTTGACGCTCCAGCCTCCAAACACTTTGTTCGTCATCGAACCCGAATTGGCCAGGTAAGGCTTACCTTTGCCAACGGGAAGTTCATACGTGCCGCTGAAGTGGACGACGTTTCGAACGTCGAAATTCGCGAGACCATAGTCAAAATGGATTCCCGCGCCCGGAACGTCCGGAGCCCGGTAGCCAGCTAGACTCCCGCCGTTTAGCAGGTCTCCAGCGTCGGATCGAGATTGGGACCACGTGTAGGTGCCAAGCAAGCTCAATCCGGCGGCAAATCGCTTTTCGATTTTGGTCTGCAGGCCGTGGTAATAACTGCTGCCTGCGGTGATGGCGTAACTGGAGCCATGCCCGAAATCGGGGAACGGAACGGCCGTGGACGTAGCTTGTGTCGTGTCCAGAATACGAGTGACGTTGTTCGAGTTGGGGAACGATTCTAAATGACGCGCCAAGGACGTAACGTACCCCGCCTGCAACGTCACCGTGGGCGTTAACTGGTATTGAAGAGTCAGGTTGCCGCCCATGGAATAGGGAGTGATGTAATTAAACTGGATGCCGCGTAGGGCGAGTCCGCTGGCGTTCACAAGAAGTGGATCAAGCGGAGTGCAAGTGAAGCCAGTCTCCAGAGTCGCGCTTCCTATCGGAGTAGCATTGGGGCTCGTACACCCTGCATACGTGATTGGGTGCCCGTCATCCGTCGGTGCGAATTGGAAGTTGAATTGGAACGGATAGTTCTCGCCCAAGTTGGGGGAGAAACCGCGATTCTCAAAGCCATTGTAGAAGAGTCCGAATCCGCCGCGAGCAACCAACTTTGGCGTAGCCTGGTAGGCGAAGCCGAAGCGTGGCGCAAAATTCGCTTTCTGCGACTTACCCAGTCCTTTGCCATACCTGTTGGTGACGGCAAGCGTAATGCCATCTGTCGCGAGCAGGCTGGTAAAACTGGCGGAAAGCTTGTTCGCATTCGGGCCTGTAGGGATAATGTACATCGGAGAATTGGTCGGAGGCCCACTTGGAACGAAGTTGGCCTGGTTCGCATGATGCTCATAGACCAGTCCGAAGAAGTCCCAACGCAAACCGAGATTGACGGTCAGCTTCGGTGACACTTTCCAGTCATCCTGGATGTAACTGCCATAGTAATTCTTGCCATTGTCTGTCAGCGAAATGTTGGACACGAACACGCTGTTATTGCCGGATCCGGTCGAGGGGCCGCCGACATAGTCAATGGTTCCGCCGTTATGCGCAGGAATAGGCGTCAGCAAGAACTGCGCACGGCCCGTGTTGCCATTCCTGACAGTCGGGACGTCCGTATACGCACTTCCGTAATCGAACTCGCCGCGAGACCACGGTGGTTGCAGCGTCGAGAACTTGACGTGTTGCCACTCGAATCCCATCTTGAAGGTGTGTTTTCCGTAGATCTTGGTGAAGTCATCGGTGACCTGGAAGGTCGAGCTGACTTCATCGGAGGGGAGAAACGCATTACTTCCTAGAGTAGCTAGTCCATTGATCCCGAAGGCAGGAAGTCCGCCATTCTCTTTTTGCTGCGGAATACCATGGACGCCATATTTGCCGGGCAAATCGGTCAGATTGTTGGCTTCGGGGGAAACCCGCGTGGTGTGGAGGTAATTTAGTCCCGCACGCGCGACGTTAATCGTGCTGGGAGAGAAGACGTGGGTCCACGCCAAAGCACTCTGCTGTGCGAGGGCAGTCTGATTGCCCTGCTGGAACCCGCCACCGTCGGGTACGCCGCCAAAAATACCCGGGATGAACTGAGCGTCGTCCACATAGCTGAACCGGAAGAATACCTGGTCCTTTGTGCTCATGTTGACGTCCAGCCGAGTGTCGAAGGCATTGCGGTGCTCACTGAGCTTCGGCGAATTGGCGTAGTTGGAGAAAAGTGAAGAGCCGGTCGGATTGGGGTAAAGGTTCAGGAGCGAGATCGCATTCGCATCCAGGCGTCCTGCCGGAAGTTGATTCAGGCCGCAAGCTGCGAGGGTAAATGTGACGGTGCTGGCCGCACAGGTGCCGAACGGATCACGCGCAAAACCGGTACTGGCCGCGACCAAGCCGGATACGGGATCCACGACTCCCTTGGTGACGGGCCGAGTCGTGGCGGGGTCAAGAACCGTGCCGGTTGGAATCGTGCGCCCTAAGGCATCGGTTTCCGTACCGGTCTGTCCGGTGATCAAGTCGGAGAGATTGGTGTAGCCGCTGGTACGCTCCGCAGCCGTGGGAACCGATCCGGTCAGAATCGTACCCTGAATCCGCCGCAGGCCCTCATAGTCTCCGAAGAAAAAGATTTTATTTTTGATAATCGGTCCACCGCCTGAGATGCCGAACTGGTTCTGGCGGAGCTCGCCTTTCGGAACGTGGTTAGCGTCTTCGAAGTAGTCGGCGGCGTCGAGCTTATCGTTGCGGAAGAACTCCCAGGCTGCGCCATGCAACTCGTTCGTACCGGACTTGATGGTGGCGTTGAGAACGGCGGCGCCCGAGCGCCCGTACTCTGCACTGAAATCAGAGGTCTGGACCTTGAATTCCTGAATCGCATCGACTGGCGGAAGAACCACAAAATTTGTTCCGTTCAGGAAATCCACGGTGTCGGAATTGTTATCAATGCCATCCAGCATGTAATTGTTTTGCGCTGGTCGAAGACCGTTAGCCGAGAACGCTCCCGTCGCGGCATTGCCGCGTGTATCTGCCTGCGGCGTATTCACGCCGGCGGATAGCTGAGCCAGAAAAGTAAAATTCCTGCCGTTCAGTGGAAGATTGTTGACGTTACGCGTGTCCATCACTTGCCCGACGGACGCATCCTGGGTCTGGAGCACGGGAGCGGCGGACGTAACTTCAACGGTTTCGCTGACGCTTCCTGGTTGAAGCTTAAAATTCACCAAGACATTCGCGCCGACATCAACCGTAATGTGAGTCTGACTAACCGTCTTGAAACCTTGCGCGGAAGCGTCGATCTTGTACGTTCCAATTCTGACGGGACTAAAAGTGTAGTTTCCATCGCTTCCGGTCGTGGTAGACAGGACCGCGCCAGTGCCTTCATTCGTCAGGGTGACCTTCGCTCCGCTGACGACTGCTCCCGAGGCATCGGTTGCGGTGCCCGTGATGGAACCTGTGTCCACCTGAGCTTGGAGGTACCGGCCGCTGAAAGTCGTGAGTACGGTGACAGCCAAAATGGTGCGCAGGACCCAGCCAAATGCGTGTCGGTTCATGAACTCTCCTTTGAGCCTTAGCGGCTTGCGTCCTAGCAAGCCTTGCCATGCTTCAACTGTCATCACGGGCAACGACCCGAGCACAATGTCGCCCGTAAAAAGTGAGTTGTGAAGCGTCCCCAAAACCAGAACGAACTGCTCAGAACGATTATTTGAAATTAACCGCTTAACCTTCCGGCTAATACAAATCGACTATTTCAGCGTGGATGGGAAATATCATGGAGCGCTCGGCATTGTCAAGAATTTTCTCGTCGTCTATACTCCGCGCTGTTTCAGCAATGCGGTTTCGCTGTCTGACTAGGCTGGGGATTTTCTGAACATGAGTGTGACCATTCGCGACGTCGCGAA
>Ga0102924_1000095_pt1 | contig 101672 bp, 99 predicted proteins | sample PaiPotPPM11metaG_FD_80116 | JGI IMG/M metagenome (GOLD analysis project Ga0102924, IMG submission 80116) | Iron sulfur acid spring bacterial and archeal communities from Banff, Canada, to study Microbial Dark Matter (Phase II) - Paint Pots PPM... ...
GATCAAGATTATGCGGTTTCGACCCGCGAATATCAGACTGATCAATCGTCGCTGAAAACTGCCCCGACTGCTGCTCGCTCTGTCCTCGACAAAAGACGACACCAACGACAACAACAAACCCAGAGAGTGCGCAGGTTGACACGGTCACTCCATATCAGGCCTATGCGCTCATTGACACTGTGTTGGGCTGCGTTTCGCAGGATTGGTCTCCATAAACGGCGACAAATTCGCAAACGTCGACAATGTACTATGGATACGCTGCCGTCGAGCCGCGTGGTCGCGGGTTATCTCACTCGAAGCCCTATTCACTCCTTCCGCTTGGCCCCAGTTCTCACCGATCGACTGGCCGTTATTTCCCAGGCCCGTCCGATTGACAGCTAAATTGGAGCAACAAATCCCCGCGTTCTGTGTCCATCAGGGTAAGGCACGCTGCGGATGACGCAGAAAGGACTTCGATGCTCCGGCCTCTAACCCCCATCTTCGGCTGTGCCGCTCTGCTGCTTTCCGGATGCGGCGGCAACTCTGCGCCCGCAACTTCAACTCCCGCCACTGGCACGCCGATCAAGCACATCGTCATCATCATGCAGGAGAACCGCTCCTTCGATAACCTTTTCAATGGCTATCCCGGGGCCGACACTGTCCAGAGCGGCATGAGCTTCGGCAAGTCCGTCACCCTGCAGCCTGTCCCCTTCGAGGAGGGCACCGACGTCGACCACTCCCACCCCGGCTGGTGGACGGACTGGGACAACGGCGCCATGGACGGCTTCACCCATCCCAAAGTGACCTATCCCATCGCCAACCTGCCCTACGCCTACGTCCCCCAATCCGAGACGGTGCCTTACTGGACTCTCGCGCAGCGCTTTACCCTCGGCGACCGCATGTTCCAGTCCAACACCGGCCCCAGCTTCGTTGCCCACCAGTACATGATCGCTGGCCAGTCCGGCGGCACCGACGAGAACCCGAACGGCCAGCCCTGGGGCTGCGACGCTCCTGCCACCGAGCGCGTCGCCCTTATCGGCCCCAACGGAACCGACCTCCCCGGAATCTACCCCTGCCTCGACTACCAGACCATGGCTGATGTGCTCGACGCCAAGGGCATCACCTGGAAGTACTACGCGCCTGGCATCACCACGAATGGCAACGGCATTGCCGTTTACGGCAGCGGGTTCATCTGGTCCGCTTTCCAGGCCATCCGCCATATACGCTTCGGGCCGGACTGGACCACGGACGTCATCTCACCCAATGCGCAGGTGCTCACCGACATCGCCAACGGCCAGCTCGCCCAGGTCACGTGGATCACGCCCGCCGGCTCCTACTCCGACCATGCCGGAGCGGGCCTCACCTCCGAAGGCCCAGACTGGGTCGCGTCCATTACCAACGCCATCGGGGCCTCCCAGTTCTGGAACTCCACGGCCATCTTCGTCACCTGGGACGACTGGGGCGGCTGGTACGATCACGTCAATCCGCCCCAGATCGACAACATGGGTCTCGGCTTCCGCGTTCCTCTCCTCGTCATCTCTCCTTACGCCCGCGCCGGGTACATCTCGCATACTCCGCATGAGTTCTCTGGCTTCCTCAAGTACACCGAAGAGACCTTCGGCCTTCCCTCCCTCGGGACCCGCGACGTCCTCGCCGACGACTTCGCCGACTGCTTCAATTATTCCCAGAACCCGCAGCCCTACGTCCAGATCCACCTCACCTTCACCGGCCCCTTCTTTGTCCAAAACAAAGACGCCTCCCCACCCGACAACGACTGAGGGAGTCAACAGACTAGAGGCACACCTTGTCAGCCACGAACATCTCATTGCTCGCCGCGAGCCTCGTCCTGCAACTTCTGCTTCTGACCCTGCTGTTCACTCGGCGAATGGCGTCGCACCTCCGTCTCTTCACCGTTCTACTTTGCTTTTACGCCTTTCGCGCCGTCCTCCTCGCCTTGCTCTTTCCCTGGGTCTCACGGGGATCGTACGTCCAGATCTACACCTTGCTCTCTGCCTTGGACGTTCTCCTGCAGATCGCGCTCGCCATCGAGTTCTCGCTCCTTATCCTGCGCCTGGGCGAAAGGCCGTATCTTCCCCGCGTCCTCCTGATCCCTGCCATCTTCTTGTTTGCCGCAGTCTTCGCGGCCGGTATCGCCGCACTGCTCCCGCCTCACTCTCGAGCCCCCGCGGACCGCGGCAGTATCTTCACCGGCCTCCTGTTCATTGAGCTTCTCTTCTGGTCTTTCAGCATCCGGCTCCCGCGCTGGCAACGTTCCGCGCTTACCGGACTCGCGGGAATCGGCGCGGCCTCAATCCTTAGCCAACTTGGCAGAAGCATCGCTGCCATCCACCAGGACACACACGCCTACCGCCTATGGTCCTACTCCAACGCGGCGGTGTATCTCATCACCCTCGTGCTCTGGATCATGCTCTGCAAACCCACGTTTAACTCTGCCTTAGCCGGCGAGATTCGCCCGGCTCCAGAACGCGACGGTCCTAGCGAGAGCACGGTTACACCTGCCTAATTCGTGCTCGCAACTCCCCAATAAGCACCGTAGGCGCCATCTCGATCAAGTATTTTAGCTTCAATTCTCAATGGGCGAGATGGCGATTCGAGCGAAGTTGATGCCGTCGCCATTGGGCCTCATGATCGCGGGTTATCTCATTGTGACGGCTAGAAGGGTTTACCTTCCGCTCGATCTATCTGTCTGATTCAACAATCGCTTCCGGATTCTCTGTAACCCTGATCCACTCGTCAGGACTAAGAGCGGGCAGTTCGATTCGAGAAAACCGGGCTGCCCGGATCATTGTGCTGCATCCGACAGACTTTTTTGTGATTGAGAACGTCAATCACCTTGCGTGATGAGGCATATGTAGAGCACCATCATTCAACTACGGGCCAAATCAGGTGGGCCGACCGCTTCGTCCGTATTCACATCGTTAAGCCTGGAGAAGCGAATATGAAACGCAGCGCATATAGCCTGCTCGCTGGCGGATTGCTATCCACCATTCTGGTTTGCGGACTTTTTTCTGAGCGCGCTTCTGCGCAATTCCAAAACCCCATAACCGCTGCCAAGGATGCCTACAACAAGGCGAAGGCGCAACACCAAGGCCAGAAGCCTGCCGCGCAGCCCGCCACCACACAGCCCGCCACCATTCAGCCCGCCAGCGCCCCCGCCCAATCCGATACCGCGTCCGCGGCACAGCCTGCCGGCGCTCCGGCGCAGGCTGCAACCTCGGCCACAGCGCCGGGCGTGCAGATTCCAGCAGCTCCGGCCGGGGGAATCGATCCGTCCAAGCTGCCTGATATTCAGGGCATTCACCTTGGGATGACGGCCCAGGAAATGCTTCCTAAGCTGAAGTCCCTATATCCAGGACCGGGAACGGGCACCAGCGTACCTGGGGTGTACCAGTTAAACGTTCAGTACCTCCACGCCCCGGACAAGCCCTGGCTCGGGCAAATCGTTGCCAACGTCAATCCTTGCGACAAGCTCAGCTTGAACTGTATGGACCAGCTTTACGTCACCTTCAGTGCGCCTCCAAATAAAGGGGTTGCGGTCTACCTGAAGCGAAGTCTCACGTTCCAGAATGGTAAGTTTCCCACTGCGGACACGATCATCGCCGGATTGAAACAAAAGTACGGTGCGAATCCGGTGATGCTGGATGCGAATACGCTGGCGTGGGGCTTCGACGAGAACGGACAGCCGCTGACGCCAGGCCCGGGGAAACCTCAGCCGCCATGCCGCAACAGCCTGGTGCTGTCGCCGAATCATTCCATCGCGGCATACACGGCGAACACGATGCCCCTGCAGGCACAAGAGCTTAAACACTGGGTCACCATGGCGTGCGGACTGGCCGTCAATGTCGTAGCGCAAGTGTATGTGGTGAATACCGGGAACGGCGCCATGACTGTGTCGGGTTTTGACGTCACGATGACGGAAGACGGCGAGGACATACGCGACTCGCTCGCTGGCGAGCAATACATCGAGAACGTGAACAAGGCGGCCCAGCAGCAACAACTGAAGAACGCGCAGCAGCAGAAGGTTCCGACGCTGTGAGTATTGTGGCGCGGATTTCAGACTGCACAAGGAGGCATGACGATGCAGCGTGCAGCTTTCGGGAAAGTTAGATCTAAGACGATTGGATGGATCGCTGCTCTGGTTTTTGTCGCGGCCGGATTTGCTGATCAGCGCGCCGCCGCCCAGGCCGCCTCAACGCAGGTTCCGGTGGCGCCCGCCGGTGGCATCGATCCAGCGAAGCTGCCCGACGTGCAGGGCATACACCTCGGCATGTCGCCGCAGAATGTCCAGGCCCGGTTCAAGACTCTGTATCCCAATGTGAATTCGCATTTGGGAACAACTCCCTATTCCGCGAAGATTGAAGGCAGCAGCGATCCCCCATGGCTGGCCCGCCTTGTGGGCAGCGGAACTCTCTGCAGCGACGGCCTCTCGGGGTGCGACAACATGCAGGTGCAGTTCAGTGAGCCTCCCAACCAGCAGCGTGTGGTGGCGATGGATCGGGTCCTCCAATTTACTCGAGGTCAGGAGCCCACGCCGGACAATGTGAAGGCAGCACTGCTGCAGAAGTACGGCGCCAATCCGATTGTGCTCGGCCCGTATCTCCTCAGCTGGCTCTACGACGAGCAGGGACAGCCGGCCGTTCTCGCTCCGGCGGTGGCGAAACGCAGAACCCAGTGCGCCGGCGACTACATGGCTACGAAGGTAGACCCGAACATCAACGGGGCGCAGCCGCTCACTCAAGCCGACATTAATACGTTGATGGTGAATCCGTGCCGGGTCGGTGTCGTCGTATACGCCCAGATTACCGTGAGCGGACAGATCGCTATCAACATGGATGTGCAGGTCAGCGAGAATTCCGAGGACACGCGCGACTATATCGCCGCCACGCAATACGTAGCTGCACAGAGCGCGGCACTAAAGCAGAAGCAAATAAAGAGCGCACAGCAGGTAGCCGCTCCGCCGATGTGACTGGGTCGCATGCTTCTCATACTTCGACTTCACCTTTGATGCAAACTCACCGGAGTTCCCCATCAGCTAAATAGGCCAGTGTTGAGCAATCCGCTGACCGCTGGATGAAGCCGATTTCAATGACGAGGCCGGCCTGACCTGGAATAAGGCACGAAGATCCCGAAATACGTTTTGAGAAACTACGATTTCCCGATCACGCCTTCGGCGTGGATGATATTTTGACTGCCTAATCTGGTGGCGGCATAACTCTGTACCAGGTGGCGGCAGAACAGTGAACGGGTCGCGGGATCGACTGCAGCCAGCATCCAGGCGAGCAGAAAGCAGTTTTTGAACACAAGATAGAGCGGCCTTGCCGAAGTAACTCCCATCGGACAGTCATGGAGAGAAGCGGTCCGAAGGTGTATGTACGTCCGCGACAGCGCCCACTCTGACAACTGAAGAAACATCGTTGCTAATCAGCACCGTTCGTTGAAAACGGTTCAAGTAATCCAGTTGGCGCTTATACCTTTCGGCATCCGCAGGAGTCCGGTGTATCTGCTCGTCCAGATACAGGAGGCCTGTCACACCCCCGGAGAACCCACTTTCCTTCAATGCGGTGCCATCGAAATCCTCCAGGCTAAGAACATCGACGCTTGGATCCGCGTACATCTCGGGGATCAGAGGCTCTAGCGTAACAATATAGGTTTCCTTCGTTCGATCACTGGCGGCAACTTGTACTGCACTGAGCGACGGCTCGATCCTCATTCGATACTCGTCCTGCACCACGTCTTCTCTGAAGCTGCTTGTAGCAAAGAAGCTCACACTGGCAATCACGGCCACGCCACACGCCGCAATCCCATTGAAGACGACCTTGTGGACTTCATAGGAATGCGTGCGCCGAATCCATCCGAGCGAGGCTGCCGATCCGAGCCCAGCCAGAATCGACCACAAGCTCATGAGATTCATCGAGAAACGCAGCGCCGCGCGAGGATCAGTGTTGCCGGATTGCATCTCATAGTAACTCCGGATGTGAAATGCATAGAGGAGAACATAGGCGATAAACAGCGAGACGGGGACGAGTCCCAGGGCTCGCCTACGCAATGCGACGATAGCTCCGACTAGCACGAGAATGACCGCGCCACCGTACCATTGAACGACAAAGAACGAGCGTAAGAATGTGGGCAGAAGCCAGGCGAGCTCAGCCAACGAGATGTGAAACTTGGATAGCATCATTGTTTCGCCACTCATGGTCTGGAGGACCTTCATCTGAAGGTTTAAAATGAGACCTAATGTAGCGCTGAGTACGATCCACTTGGCGTTACGAATGACGGTTTGCCCAGACCGCGTGTTCGTAAACTGAACAAGGAGAACAATCACCGGCAGGACGATGGCGAGGAGGACATTCTCGCGCTTTATGGTGAGCGAGAATAGCAGTGTCGTGGTAAAGGCGCACCATGTTGCCAGCGCATTCCAAGGACCATCGCCTGCCGACCGTACGGAGATATGGCGCAAGCAAAACCACAGAACCAAAGTCATGCATCCGTTCGAGATTGGCTCGGCTGACGTTTCAAGTCCCCACACGGCGAACACGGGCGTTACGGCAAAGATGAGCGCAGCACTACCGGCGACAATAACGTCATCGGTGATCAACATGCACACAAGGAAAATCAGCATATCCGCGAAACACGCGCACGCTACATTCGCGATTGAGCCGACGGACGGGTGGTACCCAAAGACATCCGAAAGCACTGAGATGACGTACGGGTATCCGATCAGGTGTTCTGGGAAATTGTCGTATTGCTTACACGAAGATAGGCTGCCGACGACGCACACATTGATCGAATACGGAAGCGTAACTCCGCTTGGCGCAATCCGAAGGTGCTCAGCCAATTGACGCCCCGCAACCGTATACACATACGAGTCTTCATACTCCATCCCGTGAAAGAAGGCCCCCTCCGTCGGGATGCGCAAAAGTAGAACCAAACCGAGGGAAAGCAGCACGACCTTCCAATGGGTTTTCAATAGGGAGTGGAGGTACCGATCCGTCAAAGCGCAGGCAAGCGAGGTAGATGCGCTCGCCCAAAAAAGAACTTTGACGATCTCGAGCGCATGTGATTGCATTAGCCAACCGGCCATGAGATCCCGGACATGTTCTGGAAATCATTGTGCGTCATGCGTTTATGCCCTTTTGGCTACATCGTCGGAGGATATCATCGACGACCAAGGCAAACGAAGAATCGGCGCGGGTAAAATTAACGAAGCCCCCGTCAAGTTCTTGATATACAATTCTTTCCATCCAGGACTTCCTGTGATTGAGGGGGACGTATGCAGAGCGACAACAAGATGTTTCTCAGTGGTATCGCAGGCAAGTTGGCTGTTCTCGTAGGCGGCGCAGTCGCTGCAATGAGTGCGAACGCATCGCCCGTTACCTCCGTCCTGCCCCACACCCAAACAAACACCATGTCCTCGCCAAGTGATGCGGCGCTCAAGCCGCTGGCTCCAAAGCTCATCTTGAAGCAGCAAAGTGATGGCTTCAAAATGATCGCGAGCCACTCTTCCCACTCGTCACACTCCTCTCATTCATCGCATTCGTCCCACTCATCCAGCGCATATTGACGATGGATCAGCCCCACGACGCGGCCGAGTCTGGCGTGCAGCAGGTTATGGTTGAGATAAACCTTGCCGTCATCAGCACTGAGGCGCTACTCAAAACGTGCCATTGGTTCTCACGGGATTTTGTCTGTGAGATACGCAATCGCAGCGACCAGATAGCAGACGTGGTCTTGACCCCCCGAGGCTCCGCATCCGCTTCGGATCTTTCGTTGGCGAGAGGCGCCTTCACTACCAGTGCAATGGATTTCGCCCTGCGTGAAAAGATCGAGGCGAAGACTTCCGGTATACGGGACATCCTGCTCGCGAAGGCATTCTCCGAATCCGGTGTCCTGGAAGATGCTCCCGAGGGCGTATTCGGCGATATGGTCGAGGAGACGAAGCCGGACGGCATGTTCAAGATTTTGAGCAATCCTCAACGCTGACAGAAGGTCAACCATGGCGCGTACTTTCTATCCGCTTGAACGCTTTGCCCCGGCTCCGAAAGCATTTCATCTGCTTCCATTCCGATTCACTCGGCTGAGCGGGAAAGAACTCTTGGTCAATGAAGCCGGTGAATTCCTGTTTGTCCCGACGGGGACAGTCCAAAGTTTGACCGACGAGTATCTCGATACCGACTCAGAGCTGTATCGGGACCTCAAAGCCAAGCATTTTCTGTACGACGCGTCGTCATCTCCGCTGCTCGACGTATTGGCGACGAAAGTGCGGACCAAGTTCGATCACATCACCGGCGGGACAAAGCTGCACATCTTTGTCGTCACCCTTCGTTGCGAACATTCCTGTGATTACTGCCAGGTGTCCCGACAGACGGCGACGCGTGGCCAGTTCGATATGAGCACTGCGACGGCGGATCGCGCTATCGCCATGATGATGGACAGCCCCGCACGCGCCGTGACACTTGAGTTTCAAGGAGGAGAACCACTGCTCGCCTTTGATGTAATCCAATACATCATTCCGAAGGCCAAGAAGCTGGCGCTCGAAAAGGGTAAGGACCTCGATATCGTCGTCTGCACCAATCTTGCCTGCGTGACCGATGACATCTTGCACTATTTCCGCGATGAGGGAGTTAAGGTTTCAACGTCCCTTGACGGGCCGGCATTTCTGCACAACAAGAACCGGCCCCGGCCGGGAAACGATAGCTATGAAAAGGCGATCGAAGGGATTGAGCGGAGCCGTGCCATACTCGGCGTCGAGAGCGTAGCTGCGCTGATGACGACAACCGCTGCATCGCTGGATCATGCCGTCGAGATCGTGGATGAATACGTCCGAAGAGATTTTCATTCGATATTTCTGAGACCGATCAGCCCCTACGGGTTTGCCATCAAAACGCGCCATCGCACCGGGTACGAGATGGGACGATTCCTTGAGTTCTACCGGCAAGGTCTGGCGCACATCCTCAAGGTCAATCGGAATGGGTACCGCATTGCTGAAGTGTATACGCAGATTCTTCTCACCAAAATATTGACTCCTCATGGAACGCGATACGTCGATATGCAATCTCCGGCTGGCGAGGCGTGGAGCGTGCTGGTCTATAACTACGACGGCGATGTCTACGCATCCGATGAGTCTCGAATGTTGGCGGAGATGAATGACCGGACATTCCGTCTCGGGAACGTGCATAAGGATACGCGGCGCACGCTCTTTACAGGCGATCCGGCGCTACAAATGTTTCAAGCGTCCTGCAATCAGTCGCTCGCAGGATGCTCAGACTGCGCATTCCAGTCGTATTGTGCCGCCGATCCCGTGTACCACTACGCGACCCAAGGCGATATGTATGGGAACCGGCCCACGAGCGGATTCTGCACTCGGAACATGGATGTCATCAAGCAACTCTTCTCCATCATCGAAGAGAATGACCGCGAGACGATGCGCATTCTATGGTCGTGGGTCACCGGAGAGCCAACGATCCGGGAGGTTGTCGAATGCGTCTGACGACTACAGGAGTCGCGCGCAACTTCGATACCAGCATCATAGGCACGATTACGACAGCGGACCTGCCACACGATGAGCGAACCAAGAGAATTCGTTTTATTGCTCCGGGCGATGTGCTCACGGATGACGCGATGGCGGGATACAGCGCTCTGCTTTGTCACGATGAATTAGCGCGCGACCCAGGAGTGCCCTATGTTCACCGCCTCCGCGAGTCTGACCATCTGAGAGACGGCGATATTGTCGTCCTTGAAGGGAGGGCTGCCCTTGTTCGCTCCCTCTATCGCCCCTACGAGTTACACCATCACCTCTTCGTCACGGAGCGCTGCAACAGCAATTGCCTCATGTGCTCGCAGCCGCCGAAAGATAGAGACGACGTTGAGGCGCTCACGGAACGAAATCTCGAGTTGATTCGCTTGATTGAACCGCACCCTCCGTACCTGACCATCACCGGCGGAGAACCCACGCTTCTCGGCGACCATCTTTTCAGACTGATTTCGCAGTTGAAAATGTCGATGCCGGAAACAGAACTGCACATGCTCACGAATGGGCGGACATTCGCGTGGCCCGAGTATGCACGACGGTTTGCCGAGCTTGAGCACCCGAAAATCAGCCTCGGCATCCCGCTGTATGCCGACTACGCTGGTGCGCACGACCATGTGGTGCAGGCAAAGGGTGCGTTTGATCAGACCGTTACCGGTTTCCATCAGGCGGCTCGCAACGGCATCCGCTTGGAGGTCAGAGTGGTGTTGCACAAACTGACGATCCCGCGCCTCGCCAAGCTCGTGGACTGCATTTACCGGAACCTCACGTTTGTTGAGCATATTGCGTTGATGGGCCTCGAATACACCGGATACACTCCTCGCAATATTGGGGAACTGTGGATCGATCCCTACGACTATCAGGATGTGTTGGAAGAGGCCGTAGAGTATCTTGTCGTCAGAAACATGACGGTATCGATCTACAACCATCAGCTATGCGTGCTCAAGCCATCCTTGTGGAGGTATGCAAGAAAGTCCATATCGGATTGGAAGACGCTCTACCTACCGGAGTGCGAAACGTGCAGCGCTCTCCCTGCCTGCGGCGGCCTGTTTCAATGGGCGGCCAAGAAGCACAGCGAACATATCCACACCATCACATACAAGAAAACAATTTAATTCATTCGTGCGAATAAGAGCTACGGCACCTCAGGCTTAGCGGACGCCCGCCAGCCCTTCGCGTCATGGAGAACGATCTCCGATACACCTTTGTACTGGGTGATTGTGCCGGTGACGCAAACATTTCCGGAGGAAGGGAGGTCGCCCACTTTGCTCTTGTCTCGATCCCAAATGAGGACCGTGAAGGTCTGATTCGGAAAGGCGTGATCGAGGTCCACAAACGTTGGCTTTCCATTTGCATTGTCGGCTGTGTGTTTGCTGACAACCTGCCCGCAAACGTTCACCTGCTCGCCAACGTGTTTTGAGGCTTCACTGGCAGGGATGCTTTGGGCCTTAGCTGCTGCGGTGGAAACCAACAGGCATAGGGCAATCATGGTTGAGCGAAACATTGGAATCTCCCGGCGGAGGGACAGTGGCAACTCCAGCAATCCCCCACCACCGCCAACCTCCGCGGCATCGACAACGTCCGCAACGGCATCGCCTGAGCCTCCGGCACCGACGGCACCATCCTCCGCACCAGCGACAGCGGCCTCCACTGGCGCCTCTGCATCATCCCACCCAACGCCGCCTACCTCGACTTCCGCGGCATCCAGGCCTTCGACGCCACCACCGCCATCGCCATGTCCAGCGGTCCCGGCGACCTCAGTCGCCTCTACAAAACCACCGACGCCTGCCAAACCTGGACCCTCCTCTTCACCAACCCCGACAAAGACGGCTTCTGGGAAGCGATCGCGTCCCCCGCTCTCAAGCCACCGGAAAAACGCCGATCCCTGCTGCTGCTGGGTGATCCGACAAGCACACATCCTCTCAATCTCTGGAAATTGCGCGAGACGAAGACCGGCACATGGCGGCCTGAGCGGCTAGGGAAGGCACTACCGCCGGGCGCGGGCCCATCAATTCGTGAAACAGTGATTGCAGCCAGTAACTCTTCGCTAGTGGTTTTTTGATACGGGTTATCGGCTTCAGTACGGAATGTGGTGGATCGGGACAGGCGGGCCGGGTGGCGCCTATTTCTTCGGAGAAGGCGGCGCCGGCCGGTCCCAACTTCTCGCAGGGCGTGCAGCTCTTTGGGGCGGCTGTGCAACTCGGCGCTACCATCAGTCGCGGACGCAATATTGAGAACGCCGGAAGTCGCGCTCTTTTCGCCGACGGGCACTTTCTCCCCGCACGGGCCGCCGCTACTATCCCAACATCCAGGGCCGGCGAAGACACGATTGGCTGATGACGACACGCGAGGTTCCAGTCAAACGGGGTTTCGGCGACTTGCCCGGAGTAACGGTCGGTGCGGCCGCAGTTGATGCCAGATTGCCGAGTCACTCAGCTCGAGAATCTCAGCGATTTGAGGACACGAATGCGATAGCGCTGTCCTGCGACTCGTTCGCAACTGGAATCGTGAAATCCTCCGGCGCGGATTCCAGGCTGGGTTGGAAAGGCGCATCGACCGTCGGCTGCAGGCGGTAAAGTACAGCCGCGTTCGCCCGCGGATGGTGCGCGATGTTAATGGCCGCCGCCGCCGTGTCCGCAGGAACCATCCCGTCCGGCCCCTCGCCCCGCGCATTCGCAAACAGCGCGGTACAGCCCGCAGATCCCGGTCCGCTGGTGTTCACGCAGGCGGAAAGAATGTTGGCCAGCGTGTTGATCTTGCTTTGCGGAACCTTGGTAGCCGGATGCGACGGCACTGCCGCATTCGCCACGCCTGTAGCCACCCGCGCCAAGTTCGCCGCATTCCCGACGCTGGCGGCAGCTGCCGCAAGCTCCGACCGAGATACGTGCGTCGGATCGGACGCCACGCCCGCCATCGCATACGCCGCCGCAACCGTCGTCACTTCGTTGACGAAGACAAACGGCTCGGCCGAAGTAAAATTCCCAGCCGCAGGGCATTCGCCGAGCGAGGCCATTAATCCGATGGCGGAGTTCGCGCCGCTGCCCCCGCTGTCGCCGCCGCGCACATACAGATAAACCGGCCGCCCCACTGTGCAGGTGTAGTCGCCCGCAATCGAGAAGCCCCCATGCGCCCCAGTCACCGCGTAGTACCCAATCGAATCGCTCGGATGACCCGTCACCGAGGTCAGCAGCGAAATTGAGGGCTGACCAATACCGGCGGTGTTCTCCTGCAACACATACACCCTCGCGCCAGCGATCGCCCGCGCCCGTCCTCCACTCACTAGCCCATGCAGCGGTTTCGTTCCTACCGCACCCGAAGTAAACCGGGTTGGGCCCTTAGGGATCACCACCGCACCGGAACCGCCGCTCCCACCACTTCCGCCCGAACCGGTCCCGCCGCCCGAACCACCCATGCCCGACCCTCCGGTGCCGGTCCCGCCCGAAGTGCCGGTGCCAGTTCCACCACCAGTGCCTGTGCCCGTCCCGCCTGAGGTAACACCGCCGCCAGAGCCTCCCGACCCCACGATTACGATCACGCCTCCGCCTCCCGCTCCAGACTCGACCACCGGGGCCTTGGAACAGCCATCGAGAAGTTCGACCGACAGAAAAACCAACAGAGCGAAGTAAGTCGGAAATCGCATCGTATTCACCCATCCATGAGACTCTTGCAATGGTAAGAGGTATACCCGTGGGCCTCCAAGAAAGAGCCTACCGCAGTCAAACCCGACAGATTTGTCGTTGTTGTCCGCTCCAACAATTCGATGCGCATTCGCTTCCAGAAAGCTCGCTCGTTTCAGTCGACGCTCAGTTTACGTCAACCCTCTGCGGCGTATCCCAGACCGGGATGACGATCAGGTGTGAAGTACGAACGCCCAAAAGACCCCTCCCCAAAACTCTCGCACCCGACGTGTGATCGTGCTGCCCAAGTGGTTTATTTGTTGTAAACCGTTCTGAAAGCGATAGTCCTAGACTTCGGCTGAATAGTCAATTGGCTATAACAGTCCGTTTGGAATGACCCGCGCCAATGCGCTGACCCTGGGTTAGGCTGTGAGTTCGGAAGCACCTGAAACCGGACGAATTCCGAGGATGAACCTGGTGACTCCGCTCTCAGCGGCCGGGCAAGAGCAATTGCACCTGTGTTTCGATCTTGTTTAGGTTCGTCTCCCCCTGAAACTCGGCGCGAATCTTGCCGTGACGGTCGATCAAGAACGTCATCGGCAGACCAAAGACTCCGCCGCAGAGATCTCCCAACTTCACATCGCCCATCGCGACTGGGTAATTCAACTTCAGCTTGCGATGGGCCGCACGCGCGAGGGCCGGGTCGTCATCCATGGAAATTCCAATGACCTGGAGGCCGCTTGGGCCGTACTTTCGTTACCAGGCCACGAAGCTTGGCATCTCAACCTGACACGGAGCGCACCATGTGGCCCAGAAGTTCAGCAACACCACTTTACGCCGGTAGGCCTTGAGGCCTAACCTCTTGTGGTCTAGGCTAGGGCGCACAAACTCAGGTGCCTTTTTGTGAACAAGCGTTCTTGCCGTGAAAGCTGATTGTGCCACGCTCGCCGCGGGGCATATTGCCAGAAACAGAACCGCAAGGGCGAATCGACGAAGCGCGAAAGGCGCGACTTGGCGGGCGTCCGGCCATCGGCGCTCTTTCCCGCGATGCCTGAACTAGTGACTCCGTTCAACCGGATAGCCCTTGGCAACCCAATCGATAGCCTTCTTCTTGGAGAGCGTGGCAACCATGGTCTGCAACTGTTGCATACCAGTGGGTTGAGAAGCTGCACCGGCATACACGGAGCCGGGGATATGGGCCTCCTCGAAGAGGAGATGCGATGCGATCCGACCTGGAGCACAAGCGGCTTGTCTGTCCCCTTAACCTGAAATAGATGATTCAGCGCTTCTGGCTGGATCAACTGTTCCTGGGGAATCGACAAAGCGCTCCCGGATCCCGAGCCGGGGATGTATTGTGCTTGGCATTGCAAAGAGCCGAAAAGAAGGGCAAGCGCCAGTCCGGCGATCATGGCAAATTGCGGAATTCGTTTCATTGAATAGTCTCCGCAGCCAGTCTGATCCCGAAGGCCATCGACAACTGCGGAATGACCGTCCCATTAGGCCATCAGGAATTGACGGTAGAACCGCTGGGCAGTCCTAGATGGCGCTCACAATCACCTCGAGAATGTGATGGGCGGTCACTGTTGGCTTGGTACTCCTGCTCCAGCGAACGGAGTCACTTGCTTCTGATTCTCTCTGCAGGAAGAGTTCCCAGTTATTTTGAAGTGCCAGTAAAGCGGCTTTCTATGAGCAGGTCACTGGCGTCAAGTGGTTCGTTTTTCCGGCGAATCTCCCGGAGTTGATGCGCTCACTGCGGCCTTCGCGGTCTTTCGCTTACCCGGTAACAGCCACACTTGCGTGGACGCTTCCTGACCGGCCGCCTGAACAACAGTTCCCCACCATGCGGCATACTTTCGAGCGGAAGGAGGCAGTTCGGAACCAAGTACCGCTTCAATCTCAGTACAACTCGTGGTCGTTGGTACCACGGCCAACGGGTGAAGGAGATCCTTTAGAGCACTTCGTTCCAGCGCTTCCAGTAGAACAGCAGACTGTGCAACCATTGCATCGCTATCCCTACATCGACATTTGTTGCATGCCTGAGCCTACGACTCCGGTGGCTTCGTGTCCGTATGGTACCGCACATGAGTAGCGGTGGCAATCAGTTGTCTTTCAGGTTCGCCTATTGCTCTGTCGTCAGAGCGACCCGCAACGGTCTCCCCTAAATCCCGATTCGGTCGACCTCATCGAGAGAGATCTCGTCGTTGCGCCGGTCGTAGAGGCCGGTTGTTCGGGCTGACTCATGAGCAGCCATCTGCTGGGCGATTTCCAGCTTGCCGCCATTCTTCAGATAGGCCGTGATGCCGGTGGCACGAAAGGTGTGGCAGCCGATTTGGGTCTGGATTCCGGCCGCGAGCGCCCGCCGGCGGATCATCCACCACGCATCGGACTGGAGCAGGGAATTGCCGGTCAGCTTGCCGGACCGACCGCGTGCCATGCGGAAGAGCGGACCCTTGCGGTCTGCCGCAATGCCGGCCGCGGCGATGTACTCCCCCAGATACCGGTCGAGACTGTGGTGGGTTGGCATCTCGTGTTCTTTGCCGCCCTGCTCATGGAGCCGAACCCAGCCGCGCCGGTCCTGCACAAATAAATCCTCGACCTTCATCGAGACAGCCGCTCCCAGCCAATCCGTTCAGCACAACCTTATTAATAAGCAATCCGTTCCACTTCATCGAGCGCGACCTCGTCGCTACGGCGATCATAGAGCACCGTTGTCCGGGCGGATTCATGGTCCGCCATCTGCTGAGCGATCTCCAGCTTTCCGCCATTCTGGAGGTAGGTGGTGATTCCGGTAGCGCGGAAGCTATGGGCGCTGATCTTGGTTCGCAGGCCTGCAGCTCGGGCTCGCCGCTGGATCATCATGTACACATTGGCCTGGGGCAGTGGAGTGCGGTCGGTTAGCCGGCCAGGGCGCAGGGTAGGGAAGAGCGGGGCCTCGGGTTCGGTGCCGAGCCCGGACGCTGCAATCCACTCCTCTAAATACTGGTCCAGGTTGTGATGGCAGGGAAGCTCGGTCACCTTGCCGCCCTTCTCGTGCAGTCGAACCCAGCCGCGGCGCTTCTGGACGTAGAAGTCCTCGACCTTCATTCCGGTGGCCGCCCCGACGCGGGCGAATGTGTAGCCCATGAGGGCGATCAGGGCGCGATCGCGCAGCCCGGGCAGGGAGGTGGTATCGATAGCAGCTAGGAGCTCGTGCATCTCCTCGACCGAGAGTACGGAGGTCTTACCCTTGCGGATGCTGTGCTTCGGTCCCCGTACCGCATGGGCGGGGTTGCTCTCCATGATGTGACCCGTCACTAGCCAGTCGAAGAGCATCCGGATCGCGGCGAGGTGCTGTTTGACAGTGGGCTTTGAGTGTGCGGCCGAGCAGCTCGACATACGCCGCGACGTGCATCGGTGTCACCCCGACAGATCCCCCAGGCCTTTCTCGTCGCACCAGGCGGCGAATCCCTCGACGGCTTTGAAGTAGGCGCGCCGGGTGTTGGCGTTGCGGATATTGACGGTGAAGAACTCCCAGAAGCGCCGGCCGCCATGGGGGACGCCCTGGAACAGCTCTGGCAGACGGTCAGCCGCAATGGAGGTCCGCTGGAGAGAATTTTCATTCATGCGTTTTGCCCCGCGGCCAAAGCGCGCAACTTGGTCAGGCGCACGACCCGTTGTCCGTTGACGCCTTTCTTGCCGGCGTGTGCCCATGCCGGCGCGCCGGGACCGTCATAAACGATCTCAGCTTCCTCGGGTGAGACGACCTTGAGGACGACGAGGCGCACGCACTCGGCATACATGGCGACACTACGGCCGGCCGTCATTTTGATCTGTTCGTCGCCGCCCTTGCCATCGTGGGCGTCATGGCCGGCATAGGATGCCGGGTAAAGGGTGAGACCAAGCGCTTCGGCGGCGATCACTTCGCCGATAGAGCCGACCAGGTGGCCGTCCGGCGTGAACTTCCGGCCGGGATACAACTCCTCAAGCCGGACGACCGCGCGATAGATGTCGGCGACCGGCTCCGGCAATTTGATCCTCTGACCCACGCGGAAGCCTTCCCGGGAGCTTAGGTAACGGATATATGATAACGACCTTTATCATATGTTCTTTCGGAGAACACAAGCGGCTGGCCGGTTGCTGTTATGGGCGTTTCAATGCTGACAAGCGCTTGCCAGAGCGGAGACGGCTAGGGCTGATTGGACAGTTCCCTTTCTTGCCAGGTCGAAATCAGAAAGGACGCCATCGTGCCCGCTAGATTCACTGCCAACTCCGCATGACGCGGTTTCGGCTTTACGGGCCTTCGGCCCTGTCCATGAGCATCACCTATCTTGTTACGGATCGCGCCGAGGCTATTCACTACTGACTGACAGTTGCCGAGGATGGTCCTGAACACCTCCTCTTGATGCTGGTGCGGCGCAAGATTCAGAGCTTCGGCGGTCAATGCCCATAGTTTTGGAAGATCGACATTATCCGGGTATGTTCTGCCGTCGCCGTCCAGGATGTGCTTACAGACGGTCTCCAACAGCATACGGGCAGCCGTTATTGCTCCCTCCGGATCAGTCGTTCGCCGGTCGAGAGCTTTTTGCCATGCGGCATGGACGTTGTCTGGATCGAAGGCCTGTAGCGTCTCGCTGATCGGCTGTACACCAGGCGAGCGGTCTTGTGCCTCCAGGAAATCAAAAAGCGGCCGGAACTGCGCCCAGATGTATTGACGGCGCTCTGCATAGTGAGCAAACTTGTGCTTGATAAACTGCCAAAACTGAGATTGGTCGCGGCACTTTCTGACAATATCCGGGATTTGGTTTCGGATCTGGGTATTGGTGAGGATCTCCGTTCGGAGTCGAGCAAAATCTACCGCTTCAAGGCTTCCGCTGTCGTCTGTCGCTGTACCTATGTAGCTCCCCTGCAGCTTTTCTAACTTCTCCAGGAGAGTCCGTTCGTCGTTCTCAATCACCGCTGCAATCCCCATAAGCCCGCTCGATCGCACTCCAAGAGTGGGCGGATCAGCGCGGGTATGGTGCGTGCCAGAGTTTTGCTCATTTGGGATTCACCGCTGAGTGGTCTAATGAGGCCTTCAAAGCTTATCGGAGTCATCGCATAATTGCGAGCGGGCATCAGCGTCGCTACTGTTGAGGCGAGGGTGCGGGCTAATGCCATATTCCTGCACGGACTCATCCGCAGGGTTCACCCCCTTGTGGTCGATTACGTCGCTTCTAAGCTTATTGGCGCTCGCATTGGGCACATTCGGCGCAAGGCCTCTGGTCATCATCTTGTCGCGCGCATTGCGGTGACCCTCGACGTTCGAGATCGTGCATGAGCGTGGCTAATCTCGGCGCACCCTTTGCCGGCCCTTCCTCTTTGTACATAGCTGCCATCAAATCCCAGTGCTTCACCATTGGTCCCCACTCAGGGAAGCGCTTGGCAACCTCTTCCAGGCGGTCGCGCCACTGAGGGAAGAGCGTGAGTAACCGCTGGCACCGTGCGAAGTCACGCGGCTCTCGTGGAGCGCCATGGTAGCGGCAACACTGCGAGTCGCTACCCACCATGAGTGATACGATTGTGAGCGAGTATGGGCCGGTGTCGGGGCCGTTCAGCCACCCATCTAAGTCCGAGGGTGGCGCCGTGAATCGGCGTGGATTCGCCAGGCATCCTGTGTGACTTCTGATAAACCTTGCCATCTGGTCAGCCACATCATTTACTGGGTGGGGAAGCGCGAGTTTGAGCCCCGCGCCACACCGATTACAGTGAGCCAACTCCCCGTCGCGGCGGCCTCCAGCTACAGTCCAATCTGTTTTCCGTTGCCCACAGCTAATCTCCTTGTGCGACGTCTACTACCGTTATTGACTGGCTAGTATTATTCGTCGAGGAAGGGAGGTCCCTCTTGCGTCACTTGCGATTCAGGATTAGCCAGGCGCGCCAGAACGTCAATATGGGGGGCAAGACAGAGGGCGACCATTGTGCTGGCCACCCCCCTCTGGATTACCTAATCTGTCCTTATTTGTAGTTGACGTCCCCTCCATATACTGCAGTCAGGGTGTGCGACCCACTGAGGAGTGATGCGGTCGAGAACCGTGCTTGGCCGGAAGCGTCCAGCGGGGGTGATGCGAGCCACTTCACGCCGTCCGTGAGAACTACTATGCCAGTGGGTGTCGCTAGCCCCGGGACGCCCGTGGCAGTAAACGTGAACGTCACCAAGTCACCATAACCAGACGGGGTGACTGAGGATGTTAGCGTGACCGTTGCCGAGGTCCTAATGATGACCTCGGACAAGACAGCGGACACCGCTGGCAAGTAGTTTGAGTCACCGCCATAGCTCGCCGTGATGCTATGCGTGGCAGTCCCGAGCGCGTTCGTCGTGCAGGTGGCGACACCCCCCGATATAGTGCCCGTGCCGATGATTATCCCGCCATCATAAAACGTCATCGATCCGGTTGCGGAGGCTGCGGTCTCCGCCGTGAACGTCACGGGAGTTCCATAGTTGGCAGGGTTCAGTGACGATGTCAGCGTGACTGTTGGTGTAGCCTGGTTGACCGTGAGTGCCACCGTGGCAGTCGCCGAACTATAGTCGACCGTATCTGTCGGTGTAAAGGTTACTGTGAGCGTGTGCGACCCGGCAGTAAGGACCACGCCCGCTGCCGGCGTGTAGACGAACGTGCCATCCACCCCGCCGCTCGTTGCATTGAGCTGCGCTCCGCTGAGGGGAGTGCCATAGGTTATTGGGGCCGGTGTCGTCCAAGTTAGCGTTGTGGTCGCCTGCGTGATCGTAAGCGTGCCAAGCGGTTGGATGTAGTTGTAATTGCCGAGTATGTTGACAGGGCCACTCGTCGTAGAACTGATTGCATTGGGTCCGCTGGAATAAACCCCCACTACGGTCGTCGTCGTCGCGGCCGAAGTGTAGCCGACCGAGATGGCGTCGCCAGGGATGAGTCCAGTAACGGTTCCGGTGAAGGCCGGATTTGCCGTGCCGTACACCTTTGATGCCGAGTTAGGAGTGATCGTCAGGGTGGCCCTATTGACAGTCAGCGTTACTGTCGTCGTCTGCGTGCTGTAGTCAGCCGAATCAGTCGGCGCAAAGGTTACCGAGAGCGTCTGCGAACCAGCCGACAGCACCGTACTCGCCGCTGGCAAATAGGTGAAGGTCCCGGGGACAGATGCGGTTGCATTGAGTTGCGTTCCGCTTAAAGGAGTTCCATAGACGATCGGCGCTGGGTTGTTCCACGTGATCGTCGGGGAGGCCTCTGTGACCACTTCGATCAGGGGGTTGGAGGTTGATGTTGCCGTACCAGCGTCTCCGCCGTAAGTCGCTACGATCGAGTCGCTGCCGGCTGGAAGCGTGGTGGTCGTCAGAGTAGCCACGCCGCCCGTGCCGGTTGCTGCCGCTCCGCTTGTCGATACGTAAGGACCAGCCGTTGCTGCCTGCTCAACCTGCCCGCCCCACGCATAGAAGTCCGCGCCCGGGGTGTCGGCCAGATACATCAGCGCAGTCACGTTCCCGGTGGCGCCGGCTGGGACAGTCCCGCTAACCGTGTAGCGGGTCCAAGTCGGCGTCATTGTGGGCACAATGTCAGATTCGCCGCCAGGACCAGTTCTCAGGCTGACGTTCACGCTTGCATTCCTGTCAGAGCGAAGCCATACGCTGTAGGTGTAGGTTTCGCCTGGAATCCATGCGGACGATGAAGTCATGCCGATGTTAATACAGCAACCGACGTTGGCCGGAAAGACCACATGAGTCGCCGTCAAAGTACCATCAGGAGCGGCACCAGCATTGGCAGTCAAAGTAGGACTGCTCCCGGTTGACCACGTCGACACATCTGATTTATTCAGCAGATTAGTTGTGGTCACCGTCGAGACCGCGGCGGATCCGATTGCCACGCCGTTGCTGGTGAAGGCGACGGAGGCGGTCGGAGCTACCGAGCCTCCCGTATCAACCAAGGCGGTGAACGTCGCGCTGCCGCCGAAGCCAATAGGGTTGGCACTGGATGAAAGTTCGGTGACCGTCGGCGCAATGCCAACCGTCTGAGTCACACTCCCGCTCGATGCCGCAAAGTTTCCTTGTGCCGCATAGGAGCAGGTAAGAACGTGTGCTCCAACAGTCAGACTAGCTCCACTCCACGGGGCATCTGTCGTCGAGATAGTTCCCAACGGGTTGCCGTCCAAGGTGTATGTGATCATTCCGGTTGGCGTTCCATCGGGCGAGGTCACAGAACATGGCCACGAAACATTCTGGCCTAGTACGCTCGGATTCAGCGTGCTCGTGATAGTTGTGGTTGTCAGCGCAGGGACAATCGCCAGCACCCTGCTGCTGCTACTACCGATGTTGTTGCTGTCACCTGAGTAGGCGACGGCGATAGTGTACGAACCAACCGGATAGCCGTTGAAGCCGCCTGCAGTAGGCGATCCAACTGGAGTCACGGTCCACGCACCTCCATTGATGGTCCACGTAAGAGAACCGGTCGGGCTGCCGCTCACCGCAGCAGTGCAAAGTGTGGTCTGCGGCCCGAAGGTGATCGGGTTTGGCGAGCAGGAGACACCCACGGTCGGTGTCGCCGGGACCACGACCTGGGTGACGATGATCGACATCGTGTTGTAGTTAGCCGGGTCATTGGGCGTGAACGTGGCTGACAGGGTATGAGACCCAACCGGCAACACGGTGCCTGCGGCTGGTGTGTAGGCAAATGTTCCTGCGATGCCGCCGCTGGTCGCGTCGAGTTGGATCGCGCTCAGTGCCGTTCCGTAAACGATATTGGCAGGGGTCGTCCAATCAAGAGTAGGAGTCGCCTTGTTGATCGTCAGCGTCGTGGATGAGCTCGCGACCGTGTAGTTGCTGTCGCCGTTATAGGTGACGGCAACCGGATAAGAGCCTGCAGGCCAGCTACCTCCGCCCCAGCCAGCGGCGCTCGCGGTGTTTCCACTCAACGGCACGGTAGTCCAAAAACCACCGTTTGCGAGGAACGTGACGGAACCCGTCGCCCCACTCGTTACCGTGGCCGTGCAAGTCGTGTTTCCGCCGCCGTAGGTGAGCGGGTTTGGAGAGCAGGAGACACTCACAGTAGATGGCGCTGCAACAATCGTCAGCGTCGTGGGCGCACTCGCCGGCGTGTAGTTCCAGTCGCCGCTATAGCCCGCGGTAATGCTGTAGGAACCAGCAGGCATCCCGCTGAAGCCACTCGCAGAGGCGCTTCCGCCCGAGACAGTGGGGTTGGCCCAATTGGTGCCATTGAAAGAGAAGGCTACCGTGCCGGTTGCGTCACTAGGCAAGCCAGTTGCCGTGCAGGTTGATGTCTGTGGTCCGTAGGTGATCGGATTCGGGGAGCAGGAGACGGACATTCCCAGTGGCGTGACCGCTGTGATTATCTCCGTCACCGGTGCCGACGTTGCGGCGTTGAGGTTTGAGTCTGCGGCAATAGTGGCCGTCATTGCGTGAGTCCCCACTGGCAGCGTCGAGATGCTACCAGTGGCGAACCCACCTAAAGCGGTACGGGCAGAACCCGCCGTCGAAACATAAGGGCCGGCTGCGCCCTCCTCGAGCTGAGGCCCCCATACGTAAATCGTAATCGGAGACGCCTGGTTGTCAGACCGAATTGGGACGTAGAATCCGCCATTGGCAGCCGCAGGGAAGGTGCCGCTGACTGAGCACCGTTGCCACGTCGTTGTCACGCTACAGCCATTGCCTGCCGCGAATGTACCGCTGTATGGCCAGTCTGCAAGGTAGAAAGTTAGCGCCGAGGGTGCGTCACCGCGCACCCAGAACGAGAATGTCATCGTCTTCCCAACTAAGTTGGTCGTCGAGTCGGTATAACGGATGCCCGAGTATGTCCCGGTCGTCGACGGGAAGACAACAGTGGCCACGTCTCCCGGCAGGCTGTTTGGACCCAGTGTCGTCCCCGGCTCTACGCTGGTGGGGTTCGTTGCCTCCCAACTCCACATCGAGAAGTTGCGCGAGAAGGGGATGTAATTCGTCGTCGCCGCCGCTGTGGGCGAGGCGCTGGCGACATTGCCTCCGTCGCTCGCGAAGTTGAGGACGCCGGTCGGAGCGTCGCCACCCGTACTGATCAGAGCCGACATGCTGACAGGAGATCCGTAGGGGGTCGTCGTCGGGTTCACGGTCATCACAGAGAGAGGGCTCGCGGCAATTGCCGTTAGGCCCATTGAACTCGAAGCCGCCGTATTAGTGCCGTCGCCGCCGTACGCGGCCGTCACGGTGTAAGCCCCGGGACTAGTCACATAGCTTCCTGCATTTGAAATAGGCTGTGAAGCGGTCGCCGCGGCTGATGTCGTCGGAACGTACGGGCCAGGCATGGAGGACGCTTCAATCTGCGGTCCCCAAACTAGGACAGTGTCGCCAGATGCAGCACCCGCGTCCGTCATATCGTAGCGAACCGTGAGGCTTAGCCCCAAACAGGGTCCAAACGAAATAGTGCAGGACACCCTCGTCCACGTACCCGTCTCAGGCACACTGCAGCCGGGGATAGAGCCATCGCTGGGAAACATCCAAATTCTGCCCTGCTTGCCGATAGCGCTGCCGCTCGCTTTGACCCAAAGGGAAGCCGTAAACGTCTGGTTGGACACGCCTCCAGTGGTGACAGTCTGGTACGTCTGAGGATCGGTGCCGGCGGAGACTATCTGCGTTGCGCTGCTGGTCCCATCGGGTGCCAGGCCAGCGTTAGGAGTGAGTGTTTCTCCCGCAGGCCCCCACACCGAGCCATTCGTCATATCAACAGACTGACTGAAGAGGTTGGTCGTGCTCACCGACTGAATCGGGAGCGTGCCGTAGCTCGTTCCGCCATTTGCGAATGCCACGGTCCCGGTCGGGCTATTGCCCCCGAATAGTTGAGCCGTAACGCCGTTTGCGTTGCCTGCTGTGACGGGAGCCAAAGAGAGGGAAGCGGTCGACTCAAATTGATTGCCAGCCGCCCACATCAAAACGCTCGGGCCTGCCGGAATGACAGTGAACGGGGTGCTATTTGACGCGCCGCTGTAATTGGCATCGCCGCTTGAGGTGACGCTAATCGTGTATGTGCCAATCGGCCAATCGCTAAAGCCACTCAGGACAGCGTTTCCGCTTCCGTCCACGGGCTCGACCCAAGGACCTGGCTCCGAAGATGTACCAGTAAAGGTAACCGTGCCGCCGCCACCTGAAACGTGCGCAGTGCAGGAGGCCGATGTCCCATACGTCAGCGGATTCGGGGAGCAAGAGACGGTGACGCTTGTCGCGATCGGAAGAACAGTGACCGGCGCGGGACCCCAGGATGAGGGGCTATGATTCGCGTCCCCGAGATAATTCACTTGAATCATGTGGACGCCAGTCGTAGCCGTCCCGTACCCAGCAGCATAGTTGCCGGCGCCGTCGAGCGAGTTGATCCCCCAAGGACTGCCGTCGATGAAATATTGCAGGTTGCCGCAGGCAGAGTTGCAGTTGACATGGCCCGACACGGTGAAGGACTGGCCGAAGGTGATTGGGTTCGGAGCAATGACCCCCGTCATGCTCGTCGCGGACTTGTTCACAATGTAATTAGTGGAACCGCTCGCGCCGTCGACATAATTAGGATCGCCGCTTGCCGTTGCGAGTACGGGGTAGGTAGCTGCGGCAGCACCATCGAAGCCCGCGATGCTTGCTGTACCGCCGCCGATCCCCACTATGCCCCACGGAGTCCCGCCGTTGTAGGTGAAGTTGACCGATCCGCCCCCGGCCGAAACCGTGGCCGTGCATGTCGTGTGAGAACTCCCGTAGTTTGTCGGATTGGGCGCGCAGGATAATGCAACCGTCCTCGTGGCCTTCAGGATGGTGAGCACAGTGCTGCTGCTGCCCGAGGTGTAGTTGCCGTCACCTAAGTACGTGACGCCGATTGTATAAGAACCAGCTGCGTATCCGTTGAAGCCTCCGGCTGATGGCGAGGCAACGGGGGTCGTGGTCCAACCGCCTCCGTTAATTGTCCAAGCGATAGTACCCGTAGCGCCGCCCGTGACGCTCGTTGTGCAACTCGACGTCTCTGCACCGTAAGTGATAGGGTTCGCCAAGCACGAGACGCTGACGGTTGGCGTAGCAGGGTTGATCACGTAGTTTGTGGTCCCACTCGCGCCATTGGCGTAATTCGAATCACCACTTGCTGTTGCAACCACTGAATACGTTCCTGCCGCAGCACCTCCGAAGCCGACTGCGCTTGCGGTCCCTCCGCTGATCGGTACAGTGATCCAGCTAGTCCCACCGTTGTACGTGAAGACCATAGATCCGGCGCCAGCCGATGCCGTGGCCGTGCACGTCGTACTGGAAGCTCCGTATGTCGTCGGGTTGGGCGAGCACGACACGCCGACAGTCCTTGTAGCCACGTTCACCACTACAGACTGAGCGACCTCGGGTGCGGCTGAATAGTCCGCGTTGCCTGCTTGGTCTGCGGCAACAACGATTGCGCCAGGGCCGTCTGCATACAGCAAATTGCCAACTGTATGACCTGGGCCAGAAAGAACACTGAAAGTCACAGGGTTGCCTGAGCCGCCTCCCGTCGCCGAAAGAACAAATGGACCCGAGCCATAGGTTACAGGCGATGAAATGGGGCTAAAAGAAATAGCCTGAGCCAGTAAACCAGACGCCGTCAACGGCACCGTAGCAGATTGGCTAGGGAGACGACTCGTGTCCCCAGGGTATGAAGCGAGCACATAGTGAGTGCCCGATCCGGGGACAGAAATTCCACTCTGACTGTAGCTTGCTACCTGCTCGGCGAGAGCTACCGCTCCGACGCTCGCTATGTCGAGTTGGCCATCACCATTGAAATCACCGACAGTGACCACAAAGCCGACAGACGCCGCAGTGGGCGCCTTAAAGGTTCCATCTCCATTCCCCAATAACATGACGGAGCCAGTGACCAGATCGACCTTCCCGTCGTGATTGAAGTCCCCGCCAGCCAACGAATACGGACCGGCTCCCGCAGGATAGGTAACCTGTGGCCGAAACGTTCCATCTCCGTTCCCGAGCAAAATCGATACCGTACTGTCGCTTGAGTTTGCCACCGCAATATCCAGGTAGCCATCTCCATTGAAATCCGCCACCACAACTTCCTCGGGATAGGTCCCGACAGAATAGCGGACCAATGGCTGGAATGTTCCATTGCCGTTCCCCATCATTACCGAGACGGTGTTGTCGCTAGAGTTCAATGCAACTACGTCGAGATTCCCGTCGCGATTAAAGTCCCCCACAGCCAAAGTGCTAGCATCCCCCGATGGTTTAGAAGCAGTGGCTCCGCTAGCGTGGGTGATCGGCGCTCTAAAGCTTCCGTTGCCATTCCCGAGCAGGGTCGCGAACGTGGTGCTGGAATCGTTATTAACGACTATGTCGAGATAGCCGTCGTGATTGAAGTCCCCGACCGCTAAACGAGTAGGCGTTACACCAGCAGCGTAGGCGACCTGCGGCTGAAATGTGCCATCGCCGCGTCCAAGGAAAATCGAGATGGTGCCGTCAGTACGATTAGGAACGGCTAGATCTTGGATGCCGTCGCCGTTGAAATCGCCGACTGCCACGTAGAAAGTGCCTCTCCCCGCGCTATATGAAACTGGCGCACTAAATGTCCCGTCTCCGTGTCCAATCATGACATCGACCGCGTTTTGACCATTTTGTTCCGCGATAGCGATATCCGACTTCCCGTCTCCATTGAAATCGCCGACCGCCATCTGATAAGGCCATGGCCCGGCTGCATAGAGAATGGGTGCGGTGAAGGTGGTTACCGCGGGGGCGAGCGAGGTGGTCGCGATCTGCGCGTTGCCGCTTGTGGTGTCAAGGTAGTTGACAACATCTCCCCCAAGAGGCTGACCCCCGAAGGCCGTGACGGTTCCACTGAGTGTGTAGTTTCCGGTGCTGCCGCCAGCGGTCAGTGTTGTTGTGCTTGTGTAAGAAGCGCTGCCTCCGACCGTCACAAAGTTTGTTAGGGAAGCGCTGCCTGCGTTAGCGGTGGTCGGCAAAAAAGTTGCATAGATGTTGTTCACGCCGTAGCTGAACACTTTGAGAATGGTGGCCGTCCCGGCGCCGGTCAACTGAGCTGTTCCGTATAGTCCGCTGCCCGGACTGCAATCCGTGGAAGCCGCGTTACAGAAATTGACCGTGCCCGTAGTTACACTACCTGGGTTTGTAACGGTCGCAGTCAAAGTCACAATCGTGCCCGACGCCACGTAATTGGCCGGGCTCACCGCGAGGCTTGTAGTGGTGGGCAACTGAGCTGCCATGAGGGAAAGGAGAACAAAGGGTAAAGCGAGGCCGAAAAAAGCTTTCTTCAAAAAGGAACCCATGGGTCGTGCTCTCCTCGTGGTACCACCACAAATGCACAAATGCCTTGTATGGCGTCATTCCATACAGAAAAGGTAGAGACGTAGCTCGTCTCCGCTCTCTGGGCAGTTCGTACTCTCAAACTATACCACTACCACTATTGAAACGACAGGACTAATTTGCCTATGTGCGGAGGAACTTACTATTTGTTGTTGATAATTGCGGAGAGATAACAGCCCCGCTCAACCGAGGATCACTGGTGGTGGGCATAAACAGCTGTACTTCACAGGTGCGGCCCTAGCTAGATGTCAGCTAAAAACCTCAGCAATAAGCCTGCACGTTAGGAGCGCGCAAACTTAATGTTGAGGTCAGAACCACATCCAATGGGGATGGTTGAGCTAAATTAGTCGGAACTTGCAGCCGTGGGGCTCATTACCAGGCATGCAACGCCGCCCGCGCGCTTGCGTTCGGCCGCCCTACGTGCTTCTTCCCTAATAATTGCCTCCGCCCGGAGTTGCACCAAGACCTCCAGAACTTCGCCGGATGGCGACGCAAGAACGGGCACCAGCTTTCTCATCACGTTTCGGAGCGTATCGGAGTAGTTCAGGTGCCACCGCTCATGCAATGCCACCATGCGGAGGTGCTCGTGAGCTGGCATCTTGAACGTGACGCAACTCAGGACTCGCCGACGCTTTGGTAGGCCCTTGTCGCTAAGGACAGAGAGCATAATCTCCTCCTCAAGTGGATCCGGGGGGCGCTCTACCAAAGCAAATGACTCATCTTCCGCTAAAGTATTGGTATCGTTCATGGCCTGGACTCCTTTGTTTGCTTTATGTTCGCCCGCTAAATAGCAGCCTATCACGAACAAAATGCGAAACAAAGAGGATTCTTCTATTGGTTACGGCTGTCACCGAAAAGGTTATGCGGCGGCGGCCAGGCTAGCAAAGTCTGGGTTGATCGAGAACGTCCTGAATCATCTTCCTGGTCAAAGAGGGGTTTGTCCAAGCCTCGGTGGCCGAGAACCGGCAGCGATACTGGGATGTCATCTTAGCTAAAGGCTTGGCTTACCTAGAAGCGAAAAACAATTTCCTGAACTTATTGCGAACGGGACGGCACTCGCATGCGTTAATGCAATTGTGATCTCGGAGTCACTCATGCTAAATCTGCTGCCTCGCGTCGCCGCTCTGGCGGCCATCGCGTTTACACCTGCGCTTGCCCAACAGGCTGCCGCGCCGGATCTGTGCGCCAGCACCACCGCACGACCTGCGTTCGACGTTATATCCATCAGGCCGGCCCCGGCGAACAGCAACTTCAACATGAACCGCACTGCGGATGGGCTCACGGCGACGATGCCGTTGAAGGCTATCCTGCAATACGCTTACAACCTGCACGGTTTTCAGGTTACCGGCGGTCCGGACTGGCTCTCGAGCGTGGCTTGGAAGATTGACGCGAAGAGCGACGCGCCCGATCCAGACCCTGCGAAGCTGGACGATGCACAGCGCCAGGCGTTCTGGGATAAGCACATGAAGGAATTGCAGTCCATGCTGGCCGACCGATTCCACTACCAGTGCCACATGGAAACCAAAGAGCTTCCCGTGTATGAGCTGTTGGTGGCCAAGGGAGGCAGCAAGCTGAAGCCGAGCACGGCCGAGGCGGGCAAGCGAGGGAACACATCGCTGAACGGGCACGCGGGATCGATGCAGGCTCATGGTGCGGGCGTGGGCGCGGACCGCATCGCGCTCCTGCTGGGTTCATCGTTGGATCGCCTGGTGTTGGATAAGACGGGGCTCGACGGAAGCTACGACTTCGCGCTGGACTGGGCAAGCGACGAGACCGCTGGCCCGCCGACGAACTCCGAGACGCCCGGTGAGCCGAGCCTGTTCACGGCGGTGGAAGAGCAGCTTGGTCTGCGGCTGCAGCCGACGAAGGCGCCTGTACCCGTGATGGTGATCGACCACGTGGAACAGGCGACCGAAAATTAGCGGGGCACGAAGGTCGCGCACAGAAGCTGGCCGGTTAAATGAAGCAAGGTTCGCCGCGAAGCGAACCCGGGGGGTACAGGGAACTGTGGCGGCTTAGGCCTGGACGGCGGAGACTTCGGCGGGGTCGATGTTGACGAAGCGGCCTTAGGGACCCAAAAGAGATTAAATGGTATTGGGCGGCTCCGGATATCCTTCGGAGCCGCCCAATGGTCAAGCACCTCATCATCAATCGAGACTTGTTTTACTGGACGATCACGGTGAGTTGCTTGCTGTGCGTAACGATTCCAGAAACACCTGTTACGGTCACATGGTATGTGGCCTTCGGAGTGAGTGGGTCCCACTGTGAATTCCCGCCCGAACCGCATCCGGTTGCGCCGAATAGGAGAACGCAACTAAACGCGAGCCCTGCGAACAGTTGCAGCCTGCGGCGCGACTTGAAGGAGAAAGCGAACCCCAACAAGATAAAGCCAGCCACTGGAATGAAGTCACCAGGAGACGTCACAATCGTCAACGGGCAGGTTTGGGGAGTGCCCATGTCTGCCACTGTGAAGGTGGTAGTAGGCCATTTGCCAGTGATTGGGCAACTAATCTGCGCTGGGACATTCTGGCAAGTCCACGCGATGGTTGCAGAGAAGCCATTCAGCGAAACTACCTGCATAGTGCCGTTCCATGTGGCGCCTTGAGCAACTGTCACTTCAGGGAGGGTGAAATCAAAGTCTTCTGCCGGAGGGGCTGGTGTCGCGACGCTTACAGGCAGGTAGTTGATATCGCCGGCGTAACTGGCAGAGATGCTAAAGCCCGCGGGAGAGGGCGTGGAAGTCCAACTTGCGAGTCCTGCCGCAATCGGCCCAGTCCCAGAAACAGGAGCAGACCCGTCAAGAGACGTGACTGTGAATTGGATCGCGCCCGTGGGTACAGCAACGGATACGCCAGTGATGGCCATATCAAACACTACTGGTGATCCGGCAACCCGCGGGACATTGTTGGCTGGAACGGACGAGAGCGCCACAGATGGAGCAATTCTCTTCACGACCTGCGTCAGAGGTGCTTGAGACCATACCGGCGTACAGGCAAGTGCCGCGAGCGCCAGTAGAATTCTCGATGTTGCTTTAATCGTCATGGAAGAGATCCTCTGCGTACAAAGAAATATGTGGAGGCCTACCGATTTTGTCGCCAGGCCTCCACTTTTGTGGTTTACGGCTTGTAGTTGGTATCGCCGCTGTAGGTGAACAGGAGGGAATGAGATCCGCCTGTCAGCGTCGCAGTTGTGAGGACACCGTTACCGCTCGCGTTGAGGGTAATGGTTCCCAGTGCGGTTACTCCATCCGTCACTACCACGGTGCCAGTTGGGGTAGCCCCGGCGCCTGTGACTATTGCGGTGAAGTCAACGCTCTGACCGAAGCTCGACGGGTTGATCGAACTGGTGACCGTCACGACTGCCGCTACGGAATTTACGGTTTGAGTGATCGGAGATGAGGTCACAGCAGTGAAGTTGCTATCCCCACCATATTGGACGGTGATCGGATGATTGCCTACGACGAGGGACGATATTGACATCGTGACCTTGCCGGTGCCATCCAGAGTGCCTGTGCCAATCGTCGTTGCTCCCTCAAGGAATGTGATCGTTCCAGTCGGGGTCGCGTTCGGGCCAGTTACTGTTGCGGTGAAGGTAACGGAAACACCGTAGTTACTTGGGGACAAGGAGCTCGCCACAACAGCGATTGCCGAGCCCTGGCCTACAGTGAGCAGGCTATTCAGTGCGCCCGTGTTACCCAGGTAGTTGGTGTCACCAGAGTAGACACCAGTGACGGGATGATTGCCGCCAAGCAGTGTCGCCGTAGTGTATGTTGCAATGCCACCCTGACCAGCCGCCGATGCGCCAGTCGTCATAACATAGACGCCTGCCGTTGCCGCTTGTTCGAGCTGTGCGCCGAAGATCGAAACGGTTCCGGCTGCTTCATTGACCGCCTGAATCGAAACGATTGCGTTCGGGCCTGCACCACCAGCCATCGTGAACGGCACAACAAAGCGCTGCCACGTGGCGGAGGTGTTTTGGGTTGCAGTCTGCACGTTAGCGCCACTGCCATCCTCAAGGTTGACCGTGAGTACCGTGGACGAACTGGAGAGAGCCCAGAACGACACTGCCATTTGCTGAGTAGCGAAAGTGCCGGTTCCCGTCAACTTGAGGCCTGAGTGATTGCCACCAGTCGTGTCGGGATAGTTGAGGATCGTCGCTGAATTGGCTCCGTCCGGACCAACAGTAGCTGCTCCAACCGTGGGTGCTGCTGCACCTGTGCTGTCGCTGGTCCACTGAGTAAAGTCAGACGAGTATGCCAAGAGGTTGGTGGCAGTCGCGGATGCAACCGTGCCAGTGCCGAGAGTGGTTGCGCCATCCATGAAGACAACGGAACCGGTTGGGAGAAGCGCGCCGGTATTTACGAGAGTCGTGAATGTGACGCTCGTTCCAACCGTTACACCCGTGGGCGGGGTAGCAAAGACTGATTCAACAGTGGGGGCCTTGTTGACAACCTGATCAAGCTCCACACTCGTTGCGCTGTTAAAGTTTGAATCACCGCTGTAGACGGCGGTGATTGGATGCGTGCTGGCCACAAGGGTTGAGATGGAGAAGGTCGCGCTAGTTCCAACCAGGGGAGAGGTTCCCAAAGCGGTAGCCGCGTCCATAAAGGTAATGCTGCCGGTCGTGCCGGCAGGCGCACTTGCGGTAAACGTTACGGCATTCTGATAAATGCTCGGGTTCAAGCTGGACACTACTGTGATCGGTGCAAATCCACCAAGGCCTGGCGTGGCTTTATTGACCACCTGGCTGATGGGCGCCGATGTTGCGCCTGTGAAGTTTGAATCGCCACTGTACACGGCCGTCATGGAGTGCGTTCCAGCGGTTAGGGTGGCTACTGGCATCGAGGCTGCGGCCGATGCGACTGAAACTGGGCTGCCAACCGGAGTAGCTCCGTCCATCCACTGAACAGTGCCGGTGGCCGTATCAGCCAAGGCAGCGGTCAAGGACGCCGAGAAAGTGACTGACGTTCCAAACACCGAGGGATTGAGGGAGGAGGTTGCTGTGACTGATGGAGTTGCTTTATCGACAATCTGTATGAGGGTTGCTGTGGATTGGGCGATTGCTGCGGCAACCGCCACAACTCCAATCCACACCAACGGGGCCGAGTAGCGCGTCTTACGAAGGAACCAATTCAAAGTATTCACCTTTTCGCTATACCTAGTCCCTCGATACAGCGTCAATCAGAAAGCCATGAATAGGCATCGTCTCGACTACGAGAGCAACGGCATTAGTCTTTGCCCACTATATACCACTACCACTATTCACTGCTACAACCTTTGTGGCTATCGACGCATTACGTCACGCGTTACAGTGCGTCGTTTGAGCAGAACAGTTACTTTTGTTCGTAGCAAAATTGAGACACGTAGTGAGATCACAGACCATTAAGGAATGATGGGTATATTTACTTTGCACCATTCATTACGTCACAATTGTTACTCTCTCAATGGCTCTGCCAAGGATAATAAAATGCCCGCTCTCTTAGCTCTAAAGACGTCAAATCAAGAATCGATTGAAGAAACCCAAAGACTCGAAATTGCAAAAGCCAAACTCGAAGCAGCGAGAACTGAGCGCCTAGAAATCCTGGGGCCACATTGGGAACTACTCGAAAGAATGAAGTCATTGCTGCCACCGGATAGCCCAGATCGCCGCCAGTTAGATGTTCTCTATTACCTGATCAACATAACGCCAGTCGAACAGGCGAAGTCAGCTGCTTTGCGCGCCCGATGGGAAATATGCCGAAAGCCGGTTGTCGTGGCTGAAATGGCCGCGACCGCGGCAGCTTGACATGCTAATATTGGTGGGATAGATAGTGGGCCCGTAGGCAACAGCGGCCCAAGGACACGATGCCCATGCCCCCGCCAAAAACGAGCGAACAAGCGCTTTATATTTACGTCAGCGAACGCCTACAAAAGGCACTAAATTCGCTAAAGGGAGATACTCGCTTGAAGTCGGCGAAGAAGGCTCCTCGCATGACCTATCGCAAGTTGATGCGTCGGATGATCGAAGAAGTCTCCGCCAACGGCAAACTTGAGGCAGCGATTCGGAAATACTTTCTCGATCAAAGTTCAAATCTTGCAGATACCAATCAGACGATTAAGATCAGAATCTGTCAGGACGAGGAAACGCGGGCGCTCGCGTCCGCACTCGCGTTTAGCATCTGCGGTACCGGTAGCATGTCTCAAGTATGCCGGCTGATCATTCGCTACTACGTGGATCATTCATTAGTTCACGGCCTACTCTCTTCCCTCAAAGCGGAGCCTAGTAAGATTGTGGGCGCCGAGGATCAGGCGGCTGCGATGGTCGTCCCTTTCGTTGATGATTCATACATCGAATTGATGAGAGAGAGGAAGGGCCTCGTAGATAAGGGTGAGGAAGTCAAGTACATTGCCACGAGTTTCAATCTTGATACAGAGACAGTGGATCTGCTCGCGCAGTTAGTTAAGAGAATGCGCGTAAAGTATCTTGCACTCACGAGTAAGCTGATTGAACAGTATCTAGCTGATGACCTTCGATTCAATACCCTCAGAGACTCCGATGTTTTGTTGGAAAGGCCGCCCGGCTCGAACTCAATCGTTGTGAAGAGGTTCAACTTTACGACTGAAACCAATTCATTGCTCGATGATCTATGTGTCAATATCCTGGCCTCGTCGAACAAGAGCGCTATGATCCGCGCATTGATCAAAGTGGAAGCTGAACTCCAGGGCATACGCCGCAAGAGGCGACCCAACAGTCGTCGCGTGCGCGCACGTTCCCGCGCACGTTCCAAAGAGTCGGTAGTCAGGGCAAAGCAGTATACCAGTACCACTTCATAAGCGTATAATCGCGTCAATGGACGTTCGTTTAACAAAAGACCCAAAGCCCCAATATCCATCTACTGTGCGGCCCGCGAAGGTTGCCCTCACGCCGTACATGCAAAGGCGAGGGCCACAGTCGCGCGCCAAGGATCCGTTTTGCTGCGCATACTGCGGTTCGAGGGCCTATCTCAAGGCTTTTGCCACAGTCTACGGCAACGGCTCAATGACGGCTCGCTCCAAGCGAGGCTTGATCCTCAAGACAGGGTGGTCGCAAACCTTCAGGCAAAGCATTGTGGCTGAGAAATGTTCGCCTCCGGTGCCACGGCGTGTGTTTTGGCGAATCTCGGTAGTGCTCCTCGGGGTTGGGACTCTCGCTGCGTCGACGATGTACCAACTGCGGTCAGAGATATCGGAAGTCGCCAGCGTCGTGTTTCTCTTCGGCATATTTATGGTCTTCGACGCCATCCGGTGGAACAAGCTGAAATTTCCGCTCCGCATGGCCCGATGGGAAAACTCCTATCTCTGCAGCCGCTGCTCAAAAGTCACCATCATCGAACCGATCACCGAACAGTAAGCCAAGCTCTATCTCCTCGGAAGAGAACGCCGCTCCTGCTCACATATGGGGAGCGGCGTTATCTTGGTCTTATTGAATCAAAGGGTCATTGGGCAATTCGCAGTTCGCTCGTGGCGCGCGGGATGGGCAAACGCAGACTCAGACCTCTCATCGAATTGCCCCACTCCGGGAAAAATAGACAGGAATGCCCCTGCGAGGAGCCTGGTACAAACAATCAGAAGGCGTGACAAGGGAGGTGTATAAGCCCCAAAATTAGGGTCAAACGTGCCTGAAGGTTCACCTGTTGGGGGACGGAGTTCTACAATATAAGCTTAGGCAAGAGGGATCATGGCAAACGAAACGATTGCGGCCGATCAGAAAGTCGCTCTTGAACGGCTCATACAGATTGCCTTAGGCAACACAGGACAAAGCAGCAAGGTGGCCAACTTTCTGCTTGCTTGGTGGAACGCTGAGGAGTGCGGCGGCTTCGACCTCACGGATCTCTGGCGGGTAGACACGGCGATCGCAGCCGATATGGTCACCGTATTCGGCATGATCGCGGAACGAAATCACTATCCAGACACCTTGGGGTACGGCGCCGGATTTGAGAAACTTGTTGCCTCGTGGCGTTCATTGCATAAAGCGAGCGCCAGCCGATAGATTGGCCCGGCACTCGAGCTGCTATTCCCCAATATCCATAGGGTCCATGGAACCCTAGCCAGATGGGAAGGCGCGGTCGGTCCTTGTTTCCTGCCGCCTAGGTGGAAACGGCGGCCTGCGGCTTTGCAGTTGCAGGTGACGCACTGAACGACTTGATTGCATCTTGCCGAGTCACGATCGCGTTCACCGCCTGTGCAGTGCCCTTGCCCTGCCGGACTGCAGACGCGGTAACGAGGCTTTTTTGCAGGTCATTGAGCGGACGTGAAGTGGCTGTCGGCTTACGCGTCTACGAAGGAGAGGGGATATTGGGGATATCCGTTCTCGGAGTCTGCGCGGACAATCCGGACAGAATCGCAAGATTAGCCTCGCTTGTTGGCTGTTGTGAGCAATAAGGAACACTTTCATCACGGTTTTTGTGTTCGAATGCAAGCTTGCTGCAATGGTGGGGTGAGCGCTATGGCCGAGCAAGGAAGCATCTGCAACCCGAAAACCTTCCTCTCAACCGCCGGTGCGGGGAGGGTGATGATGTCCTTCCGCAAGGGACAAGTGATCTTCGCCCAGGGTGATGCCAGTGACGCGGTGTTCGTTATTCAAACAGGAAGCGTAAGGCTCAGCGCAAGATCGAAAGGCGGGAAGCAAGCAACGCTCGACATCCTGAGTGACGAGGACTTTGTGGGCAAAGACTCGATTGCCGGTCAGCCTGTCCGCACTTCGTCTGCCAAGGCGTTGACGGATTGCCGGATTTTGCGCATTGAGAAGAAGGCAATGATGCTCGCGCTTGCAGAAGAGGCGGCGTTGGCCAATGCGTTTAGCGCCTACGTGCTGGCGCGGAACCTCCGCTACCAGCAAGACCTGGTGGACCTGCGATGCAATCCCAGTGAGAAGCGGCTCGCGTGCATTCTCCTGCGGCTGTCCCGTTTCGATGGTGATGGACCCCATGAGACGACCATTCCGAAGATCAGCCAAGGTACGCTGGCCGAGATGGTGGGGACGACTCGCTCGCGCGTCTCCTTTTTCATGAACCGATTCAAGGATTCCGGCTTCATTGACTACGGCGCGAAGAGCGAGGTGGTGAGAGTCCGCCATTCACTGTTGGACTTCTATACCCAATAAATTCCGCTCTGTTGATTCTGAGAATGCGTATCCAAACGATCCGGAAGGCGAAGGGATGGGCGGCAGATCGACCTTGCCCAACACGGCGACGTGCGGGAGGTCCACCTCTCCGACATGGAGCGCGGGTTGCGGGAAGTCGGTTTCAATTCGCTAGTCGCCATCGGCAAGCGCTAGATGTGAAATTCTCAGACCTCCCTAAGGATGTGGCATAGAACCAAGTCCATTACCTACTTGCTCGCCCGCCCTCGACCTGAGACGATATCTCATGCCTGACCCCAGAGATTTTCCGGTCTATCAGCTGCTTTTTGCTATGGTCACCGCAATTGTTAACCATCCCCACGCAGTCACAATCAAGACGGTTTGGACCGGCGACGGCGCGACGTTCACCGTCAGCATTCACGCCGATGACATCGGAATCCTCATCGGCAAACAAGATGAAAACGCCAATTCCATTCGAACTATCGTGGGCGCAGCCGGGGTGAAAGTGGGCCGCAAGTTTATTGTCGTCTTCGAACAAGCCGTGGCAACTTGAAGCACTGGCCACCGATCGCACCTTTGCTACCATCGGACAACACGCAGTGATCGAGCTCCTGTGGTGTCGGTCAAAAATCTCGCGAGTGTCACATTGACTCAAGATGAATTGCGCAACCGTAGCGCCGCAGATCAAGATTGATCAGAGAACGCCGTCGGTAGCGGGATGACTTTCGATGTCAAGATCAAGCAGCAAATCGGCGTAGGATCGGTATCAGCGATGCCCATCGACCTGCAATGACGTGGCGCGAATATCACGAAGCAACGAAGTACAGCGTTGAATCGCTGAGGCGGCAGGTTCTCGACTGGGCTAATATGCCTGATCCGTTTCGTTATTACGAAGGCGTGCCCGTGTTCGATCTGCCAGCAGATCCGACCGTCCCTGAAATGTCAGCACTCGACGCGCTTCGGGGCACGTCTGGCACCACGCCCGTGGGTGACGGACCGACTCTCCTCTCACAGCTCCTCTTCTACTCCGCCGCGATTAGCGCGTCGAAGCGTGTCCCGTCCACCGGACGTAACTATGCGCTAAGAGTGAATCCGTCTTCCGGGAATCTGCACCCGACCGAATTCCACTTCCTCACACGGGGTGTGAAGGGGTGGCCGGATGGTTCATATCACTATGATCCGTCCAGGCACATGGCGGAGCAGCGCGGGCGCGGTGATTTTGATATGAAGCTGGCCAGCGGCTCGGCGCCAATTGTGTTTGTTTTGACCAGTATTGTGTGGCGCGAGGCGTGGAGATACGGTGAGCGGGCATATCGGTACTGCCTGCACGACATAGGGCACGCCTGGCAAGCGCTTGCACTCTCCGCCCGGGCTATCGGATGCCGCAGCTCCGCAGTGGGAAACTTCCTGGACGATGACGTGGCGCGGATGTTTCACCTTAGCAGTGACGAGTGGCCAATGCTGATTGTCACCCTGCACGGCAAGTCCATTCCAGTGCGCGAAGCAGACACCGGCGAGACTGTTTGGTTTGGAGGCCAGGCGAACCAGCTTTCGACGGAGACGGTTGCTTACCCATTGATTGACAGCATCCACTTCGCCACGAAACACAGCAGCACCGAGAGCAGTGGCACCTCCTCAGCAGAGTCGACGACCACTGGCTCTGGCCAGATCAAGCTCCCTCCTCCGGCTTCATCGACTCGCAGCTTTGGCGAGGTTGCCCGCATGCGGCGCTCGGCACTCGACTTCCTGGGCGGAGAGCAATCGATGTCCTTGGCGCAGCTCTCGGCCATCCTTTCCGTCGCGGCCCAGCCATTATCGGCGGATTTTGCGGGCACGCGTTTCATCCAGCTTTCGTTGTATGCTCATCGCGTCGATGGACTACAACCCGGTATCTACAGGTTCTTGTCGGATAGTGCCGAGTTGGAGCAAATCAAGAGTGGCGACCAGCGCGTGGCGGCCGCTGGACTGAGCGTCGGTCAGGACCTCGCCGCTAACGCCTGCGTTACGTTTTCGATGATAGGCAACCTCGATCGTGCCGCCCGTACCTATGGCGACCGTGGTTATCGCTATGTGCATTTTGAAGCAGGCGCTATTGGCCAAGCCCTTTATCTTGCTGCTGAAGCACTTGGACTGGGTGCAACCGGCATCGGTGCCTTTTACGATGATGAGGTGCACCGTCATCTCAACCTGGCATCCAACCAGGGGCAGGTCGTATACCATTTTGCGATCGGTTATCCGGTTCCCGATCCGCGTGTCTCAGCATCCAATGAGCCACGGAAATCACATGTCCAGCCGCAGCATGAAGTGAGTCCTCTCACGAATGTCCTCGATGCGCAGGGCTAACCTTCCCCCGTGCATGGGTGGCACTCGAACACGACTTGGTCAGGCGTGTCTGACAGTCATAACGCCTTCTTGCTTGCCCAGTCGGCCCAGCGGGCCTTTGCGGCCTTCTGGGCAGTTTCTCTACGCGCGTCGGGCGCGAGACTTTCAGAGTGTGCCTTGGCTTCCCTTAGACCATCCAGCCATCTCGGAAGAAACGGCGGCCTCGTTGTTCTTTTTCGGAATCAACAGTCCTCCAGGAGCAATTGCTTGCGCCCTGAGAACGTTCTGCGCGAGATCCTGTTTGCTTAGTTTCATATGGGATGAAGGCCCAGACCGTAAGAGGCCTTGAAATCGAGAAGACATAGGCCGTCGTTCGCACGATCATCTGCCCGTGCAGACCGAAACGTCGGATGAAGGTTCAAGTGAGGGATTTATAGCCCAATATGTCGCGCGGTTCTCTTGCATGGTCGCGTCGGTGATCGGGACTGAAGAAGGAAAGAAGCGGAAATCGCGGGGGAAGTAGATGTGATTGTGGCCGTGGACGCAACGAATTGCGCCGGGCCTGACGTTTGCACTTCCCAGGGCAAACTCATGGTAGGGGTGGGTGTCGAATGCAACCGGTTCAGAGCAGGTTCGGCACAAGATACCCCAATAGGTTGTGTCCTTACTCATAAGCCGTTACTCCCTTCCAACTGATGCATAACACTCGGAAGCACATAGAACGGACGGTATTGAGTAGCGGCAAAACTGTCTAGATGGAGGTCGTCAGCCATTCGGCATCTGAGACCGGCCCAACAATGGATCAGGCTCGGGAAACTAGGCTACGGCTCCCGAAAGTAAACGTTGAACAAGCAGGAATGACCACGCATGACCTGGCTCTTCGCGGCATCTGCCTGTTTCGCGAAGAATATATATCTCTCTTCGATCTCGGCCACAACATCGGGGTGTCGTTGGACCTCCCGGTGATGAACGCTTTCGCCGTCCATCGTTTCAATCACCTGAACGAAGTCAGGTGAAAAGCACCGGAAGCTGATTACCGCGTCCCGTGGCGTCATGTCACGTTGGAGCTTATTGAACTCGGCGCTTCCATGCATCGATAAAGCATACTCTCTCGCAGTCGTCGGATACGCGTCCTACCGCACATGCGTGGCGGTGGCGGTCACTCTTCCTTCAGCTTGCCGATGCGCCTGCTGGCAGGATTGGCGGAAGTAGCAGCCTCGCGCGGCCTATTGCTCAGCAAATCCTGCGTTGACCAGATTCTTTCGAGCACAGTGGCCGTCAACGAGAACCCACCGGCCAGCATGAAGCTCAGCCTCTATCTGTTTCACGTTCTCGCTGGACTTGCCGAGAAGTTGTTTCAGTTGAGGGGCCACGCGGTTGAAAAGGACTGGGCTAATGGGTGCGGCAGACCACGAACCGTCATAGTTCTCAACGTTTACGATGACATGGAGCCCTGCGGCATCCTGCCATGGTTCAAGTTGAAGCTTATTGGACTCGATTCCACCTTGCATGATTGAGAGCCTACCTCTCTCGGAGGCTTCGTGTCAGTGTTCTACCGTACATGTATCACCGTCGGACGCTATTCTTCGAGGGTCTAGACGAAGGATTGGCCTGAACCGACGGCAGAAGAAAACCTACACGAACTATGCAGCCAGTGGTCTCAAACTCGTAGACACTCCCCGCCCCGGCAAACGTGCAAACACCCTGACGGCGGAGACGCATACCAACAGGTGCTCTTCAACTTCGTACCTGGCGCGTTCCATCTCGACATTCTTCCTGGCCGCAAGTCTTGTGCAGGCCCGAAAACATACTGAGGAACGAGCCTCGATGTACTCGCTGAGCCCAGCCTCATACGCTCGTTTCAGGTCCATACAGATTGGGCAATCCATACCTGCGCCTTTCCGGCGTTTTGCCGGGCCAACCGCAGCTTCGATGCGGTCGTGGTTCAAGAGCTGAGTCTTCGACAAAAGTCGGTCTGCTCGCCCATGGTCTGTCGGACTTGATCTCTGAAGGATTGGCCCTATGGGCTTGTTCCACTGGCCCGGGTCTTGTTACGACTCAGAGATAGACGATTTTTACATCGCATTTCTTGAGGAGGCTCATCGCAGCCCCAGCCGTTCGGTTGAGTACTTGAACGGTGCTCGTCTGGGGCAAAGCCTGGAATGCGGGAGGCGAGAAGGAGAAATTGCCTACTGTGTGGAGCATACACCCGCCACATCCAACGTGCCGGAGGCTCGACCCTTCTGCTGCTCGACGGTTACTAAACGGAGCCAGCACGGGATTCTGCGAAATCGTCATTGCTTGATTCGATGAAACACGGTTCTGGAAACGCGGTATGGCCTGAACTCATCAATCGACAGTCGATTCGCGCGAATCGGTGGACACGGGCCGGCTTTTCGAGCCCAAAAGCTCCCGACTCTTCAAAGGGGAGCGCACCAGCCACATTCACGCCGAAGCGACTAGCAACACGACGCACTGGGCAAGCAGGGACACAACGAGCAGCGGAACACGGATCAATAACACCCTATCCCACGACGCCTGTAGTTCTCGACCATTGTCGAGTTTTTTTCCGGTTTTTGCCGCTTCGGTTTGAAGCCGATTAATTGGTTTTGACAAGAGATTGTAGAGAATGACGAACAGAATCAGCATTAGGAGCGATGCGAGATAGAACCAGCGCTGCCCACTCCTGCTTAATATGACCAGCAAGAGGTTGGACAAGATCGCCGAGACTCCCCAGATCGGCATCCGCGCGTCGGCGAACAAGTGGAAAAAACCCATGACTTCGGTTCCGGCAGATGGCGAAGCCAGTCTGAGAGCGGCACGGCCGATAGTCAAAAAGAACATGTCCGTGCCCAACACCACCGCTGTGCTTAGAATGCCAACTAGAGATACCAGCCACATCCAATGATTCATTGTCCCTCCGCCTTTCTAACCGTCGCCGCGGCGATTTGCTGGAATTCCTCCGGCAGATTGAATTCGTCCCAAGGCTCGATCAGCTTTCCTTCAAGCGCGCTTATCGAAAAGGCCTCGGATTGGTTCCTCGACGCACTCGGTCAAGCCTGGCGACCACCCGCCCGGTTGCTTGCAGTACGCCCTTATAAGCTTTAGCTCTGGTTAAGCTCCTGGCGGTAGGAGGGTCAGACCGAACGGTCGAGCCAGTTCAATCAGTTGTGGGGGGGAGCTGGCGAACATTTTGCCACCGCCAAGAAGTACTCCTCTAGTCCGCCGGGAGTGATAACGAATACCAAGCGGCTGGGCGTGGACGCCATGTTGCGAAAGCCGTGCGGAATGTTGCGGGGCAAGATCGCGGAGGCACCAGCGGAAACGATCCGGCACTCATCTCCGACATGCGACTCGTAGCTACCGTCAAGAATATAAAATATCTCGTCCTCACATGAATGGATGTGACGCGGTGGACCCCAACCAGGCGGCGTAACCTGCTCGATCACTGTATACCGTCCTCCAGTTCCGGCAGCGGTGGCGATCAGACGCATTGTGGTCCCGAGCATCGTGAAGGTGGGCCCGGCACCGGCATCAGTCAGAATCGGATGAAAAGGCGGTGCGGCGAAAGCGGCCATAGCGTCTAACCTCGTCTTGGCTTCACTCATCGGTTTAAGCTCCTTCCTTGGTCATCAAGACCACTCACTTAAGTACGGTCGCTCGATGCTGCCGCTCGAGTTCTATCCGGTAATCAGAAAGCGAACCAACCTCCTTTTTTCGCCTCACGGTCGAAAAGAACGGTCACACGCATTTCTCTCAAATGACATGGGTCAACAAGAGGCCGGCGACAAGCATCACCGCGCAGGTTGCGCCATGAACAGAGAACGCTTTCGACCTCGACCCGCCCGACCCCAGAATGATTGACATGTCGCCAAGAGGGATGATGGCGAAAGCGAGGAGCGCTATGCCTACCAGCCGGCTGTCGGCGGTCAGCATCATGGTCAGCAGGACCAATCCGGATGCGACGTCCCGAATTCCTTTAGGACGTAGCCAGGCACGAGTGTCAGCATCGGATGCAGGCGGCTTTAGACCAAATGATCCTGAGATTCGCTCAGGAGACAAAAGGTAGAAACAACCGATAACAATGATCCCCGCAGCTAAGAGAGCCGCCAGGATGAGCGGAATGGCGTTATGCATAACTTTCTCCTTTGGTAGAAAAACTAGCAACGCTGGATACGATTTGAAACAGTTGGGAAAAGTTCACCGTCCCACACGGAACCATGGATAAAAAGCTGGCAGTTAATCGAATTCCCGAACGAAACCTGCGTGCCAAGCAGGTCCGCCGGGCACAGATTATCAGCGCCGCACGACGAATCGTGGAGCTTGAAGGGTGGTCGCTCCGTAAGCTCCGGCTTGGATCTCTCACTGACAAACAAAGGAATGCTCATCGATCGTCAGGCAGCTTTGGCGGTGCGAATTGGCGTTGCAAACACGACAACCTCAACCAGCCCGGTCGCGACGTCATAGACGAGGCCGGAGATGAGCCACTCATCAGGCAATGCCGGAATCGCCCTGAGCGCAGCAACGTCGACAGCCACTGACTTGCGTGGATCGCGGACCGCCTTGGTCTCAACTTCCCCTTCCGGTATCTGAAAGTAGTGCGCCAGCATGGCTGGATCTCCCACGAGACGCGTAATGCCGCAATCGGTGTGGTGAAGTACGATCAGGTGAAACTCCCCGCCGCCTCCAGGAATCTCTCCGGCTACTTGTCCAATTCGTCCGAGCAGACCCAACTGCTCCAACAAGCCCGGGGTGATTCGACCGCCGATGTTTCGCATTACGACCGCCTCGCCCGTCTTGATTCCAAGCACATGGACAGGATCCACGCGCATATCGGCGCAACCGACAATGATCGCCTTCACATTCGGCAGCGACCGCGGAAGCGATGGCATAGGCGCACCTGCCACAGACTGCTGGGCAGCGAAGTCTTGGTTACGTTCCAGCATCAGATCGAGATAGTTCATATTGATAGCTCCCGAAAAGCCGATCTCGTCTTCCCGTCACATATGGGATGTAGGGAGACCAAGAAGGGTGCGGTGCATCAGAAACTGTGTTCATGTGACGCAACGCAGGCGTGACCTCACCATTTTCAACGAGCGGTAAATCGCCAATGCTTGATTCGAGGAAACACAATTCTGGCGACGGTTATCCACTTGTCGAGAATCAGAGCGGCAAAAGGAATGACCCGTGAGGACTTTAGCCAAACCGCTGCGCGGATCGTCGGAGAAGTTACTGAAAAGGTCTAGGGATCAGACAGTGATATCTTGAACCGGAAATCTGTGGGCACCTTCGTGGGTGGCAAGATCAAGAACATGCACAAGTCGAAGTCCAACATCGATCCGAGGCGCTATCCAAAAGGAACAGGACGGCGTCCGGAAGTTGGCGCAGCAGCCAGTTGTGGTTCGGGATTGGGTTCTGAGGTTAGCGAAGATAGGCACGTTTTCAGGTAACAATCCGAAGGTTTGGCCTTAAGTGATACAGTTCAAACCGACGCCGAGTCGACGAGTAGTTCCCCAGATTAGACCGGGACTACCTTCCGCGCTGCGTAGTGCTGCCGGGTGCCAATTGATGTCACGAGGTGCGGGTCACCGTGGACATAACTGAATTCCCACAGGCTCAGGTTCTTTCCATGGAACTGGTCAACGGTTCGAGCCGCCGACCTGTCGTGATCAATCACTTTCCATTCGTGATCGGGCGTTCCTCGGAATGCGACCTAGCACTTCCTCAATCGTATGTCTCGCGCAACCACGCTACGGTCACGCACGATGGCGCGCAGTTCGTCCTTGAAGACACAAAAAGTCGGCACGGAACATGTGTGAACGGCGAGCAGGTAACCATCCGCACGCTCCAGCCTGGAGACAGGCTTCAGTTCGGATCCCTCGATGGCCCGCAGCTTCGGGTTGCGGACGGGGACCGGAAGGACGCGACCGGGCATTTCGTCCCCGCCGAAGATCCTGAGATCACGGATCAAATGTGGATCGGCGCGGTGCAACGCGGCGGATATAGAGGGCCGATCGTTCTCGGTAAGGATGCTGGAAATCTAGGAGTTTGTTGAAAACTACTGTAAGACCTGTTTCGGGGTACAAATCCGGGGATGCTTCGGCGTCACCGAACTACTACAATCAGGCTCCTGCACCAAGCCGGGACGGGCACGGTTGCAGTCGTCCACCCTTCCCAACCAAATCGACAATGACGCAGTGGTTTTCCCTTAATTGCAGCTGATCCAATGGCAGGGTTACTGTTTCCGAGCGTCGAAGGCCGCATCCGAGCAACAATCCAAGAACTGCTGCGTCTCTCTTACTACGAAGGGTGCCTGAAGAGACGGCTTTCAATAGATATTGCGCCTGATCGCCACTCAGCCAGTTGCCAATTCTCCTGCCTAGCTCTTGACTCCCTTCACTCGTCGGATTGCAATTGCCAACTCCGGGCCCAACCAACCGCTATCCGCGGCCTCATCCGCCAGGCGCCGGATAGCGGAAAGGTGGAGATTGATCGTAGCGGCTGACAGGGAAAGGCCTTCAAGAACGGAGCGGTATTGCACCACAACCGACCGGTTAAAGCCCAGTCGAGGCTCAGAGCAATACCAGGCAATAGATACCTCAATGGCGTTTTGTAGGCCCGACGATAATGTGAGGATGCCAGCGTGCTCAGCACGCCCGCCTTCGATTGTTCTAATTCAGGGACAGTGGTCGAGTTGGCAGACTTGCTTTGACGTGTTTTGGCTGACTAGAAGGCGGCTCCTTAACCGCCTCCTTTGTTGGGTGCCACAGATAGTAGGGAGACTCAAACTGCTGCACCGTTACGTTAAAATTGACCGTTTGTAGCCATTCTCAGGAGAGGTGAACAACGGTACTGTGGTATATCTATGGTTCCACCACCGTCACAGACGTCATGGCTTATCCATCGCAGTTTGCTTTCTCGATTGAGCTGAACAGGAGAGCATCATGCCGACTTCCCTCTTTGCACCTGACTTTCAAGCTGTTCTGGATGCTGCAACCGCTGCCCAACAAGCCTTTCCTTCTCCTGCCGATTGGCGTGATGAGTGGATCTACTTCCTCATGGTGGATCGTTTCAATAACCAGGCTGCTCCCCCTCTTCACCCGCCCTTCGACGATCCCAATTGCTTCCAGTATCAAGGCGGCAAGTTTTCCGGCATCCAACAACAGCTTCCCTATATCAAGGGTCTCGGTGCTGGCGCGATATGGCTTAGCCCAGTACTGAAGAACGCCAGTTTCGATCAAGGTTCGTATCACGGCTATGGCATTCAGGACTTCCTCCGCGCCAATCCCTTCTTTGCCGACGTCCCAGGCAACGCCGATCAGGAGCTGCGCACTCTGGTCGATGCAGCCCACGCAGCAGGCCTCTACGTCATCTTCGACATCGTCCTTAACCACACCGCGAATGTCTTCGGCTACGCCCCTAGTGGCGACAGCGGTGTCCCCTACAGCAATAACCGCATGGATGTGCAGTGGCGGGACGCCGCGGGCAATGCGGTGCCGGCATTTACAAGTCCCGCGGCTGTGCCAAACCCGACGCCGGACGAACTCGTCTGGCCCATCGAATTGCAGCAAAACGAGTACTTCAGGCGTCAGGGCAATCCGGCCTCAGGCGGCGACGACACTATAGGGGACTTCGCTCCATTCAAGCAGCTATCAACATGGGAAAACGATGTTCAGCGCTTCCTCATCCGTGCCTATCAATACGTCATCGCCCGCTACGACATCGACGGCTTCCGCATCGACACCCTTCGCTATCTCAAAGGAGACCTCGCCCAAATTTTCGGCAACTCCATGCGCGAGTTTGCCCTGAGCATCGGCAAGAAGAACTTCTTCACCTTCGGTGAGGTGCTAGACGGCAACGAAGAAAGCGACATCGCCCGCTTTATCGGCAAGAACACCACCGATCAGGGTGATATGGTGGGCGTCGACGCAGCCCTCGATTATCCGCTCTTTAACAACATCGTGCCGCTCATCAAAGGTTCCGCCGCTCCGCAGGCCCTGGTGAGCATGTACCAGCAGCGCAAGCAGATCGAGCAGACCGTCCTCAGTTCGCATGGCGATGCCACTCGCTACTTCGTGACTTTTGTGGACAACCACGATAATCATGCCCGCATTCGTTTCATCCCGCCGGATGGCATCCCGATCTTCGACAACCAAGTGACCGCGGGCCTGGCATGTCTTCTTGCGCTCCCCGGAATCCCCTGCATCTATTACGGGACCGAGAAGGGCCTCCACGGCGCGGGCTCTGACCCGGCCGTGCGCGAAGCACTATGGGGAGCCCCGGGCGCCTTTGACCGGACCAACCCCTTCTACCAACAAATCCAAGGCATGGCCACTGTCCGTGCCGCCGAGGCCGCTCTCCGCTATGGGCGCTTCTACTTTCGGCCGATCTCCGGCGACCAGCGTACTTTCGGCATCTCCAGCTTCAGTCCGGGCGTAATCGCTTTTTCACGTATCCTCAACGATCAGGAGGTCCTGACTGTCGCCAACTTCAGCACCACCGCCGCACAGACAGTGTCGGTCATCATCGATTCGAGCCTCAGCACTCCCGGTTACAATTTCGCTGTGCTGTACAGCAACCAGCCAGCTCCGGGTGTTCCGGCGCCTGTGAGCCAGCTCGCAGGCGGCGCTGTCACCATCAACGAGGTCGATGGCTCCCAGGGAAGCGGCCCTGTCAACATCGTCGTAGTGACGCTCCAGCCAATGGAAACCCAGATTCTTCGCAAACACTGACAATCGCTCCGGGACCCATTTGGAAGATGCGAGCGCAATCGAACAGCTGCGTTTGTATTGATGACTTGAAGTCTGCTCGTGCGAAGTGATCCCATGTTTGCCGCCGATTCCCTTTGGTTGATCTCTATCAGGTCGAATTTCAGATAGCAGCGACTGTTTCGGGAATTGGGTCTTCGAGGCTGGTCACCTCAGAACCGACAAAGGACGTTATCATTCACCGGATCGCCAGACCGGGATCACCTGCGCGCTGATCGGAATTTGGTACAGCGCACGGTACTCGTGGAGTGCTCGCAAATTATCCTCAATCGATCGGCTGGCCCTCCGCATGATGTTGGCTTGGCAGGCGTGAAAGTCATTTTCAATGAATAGCCAGTTGAGCCTGAGCTCCGGAATCTGTTCTCGAAGGGCCGCTTCGGCCTCATGCCGAGATGTGGCCTTGCAGAAGTCGATATCCGCGACGACGCATTTCTGGCCTTCGCGCAGGGCTATGAGTAAGGTCTTGTAGTTTCGCGAGTGCCAGAAGATCGATGAGTCGTTAAATGCGTTGGCCTTGAAGTCGTCGAAAATCGACCAACCTTCCTGCTTTAGCGCCTCCATGTGCATCGTCTTGCCCGAACCTGGAAGCCCGGCGATCAAGATAATCTCTACCGACATGCCATCCTCTCGCCTAGGAGCTTGTTGAAATAGGTTCCACTCTTCGTCCGATAGTCGTTTGCGCTCGTCTATGGAGTATGCGTGGAGACGAGCGGTTGCAGGGTGGGATGTTCAGCTATGTGACGTTGGAGCAGCGTGTGCCTCAGGATCATCCGCTGCGTGAGATACGCAGGCTGACGGATGTGGTTCTGGCCTCTCTGAGCGGGGCGTTCGACGAGATGTACTCGGCCTCTGGCCGTCCCTCGATCGCGCCCGAGTATGTACTTCGGGCGCTGTTGCTGCAGGCGTTTTACTCGGTCCGATCGGAGCGGCAGCTGGTGGAACAACTGGACTACAACCTGCTGTTCCGCTGGTTCGTCGGCCTCGGCATGGATGATGCGGTGTGGAACCACGCCGTGTTCTCGAAGAACCGGGACCGCCTGCTCACCAGCGAAGTGGCGCAGCAGTTCTTTGCCGAGGTCAACAAGCAGGCCAAGCGCTTCATGAGCGACGAGCACTTCACCGTCGACGGGACGCTGATCCAGGCCTGGGCATCTCAGAAGAGCTTCCGCAAGAAGGACGGCTCCGATGGCGACGGCACGAACTTCCACGGGCAGCAGCGCACCAACGAGACGCATGAATCGACGACCGATCCGGATGCCAGGCTCTACAAGAAGAGCTATGGCAAGGAATCGCACCTGGCCTATCTCGGCCACGCGCTGGTGGAGAACCGCAACGGCTTGATCGCCGCCGCGATGGCCACCCAGGCCGATGGCTATGCCGAGCGCGAAGCCGCGCTGCTGCTGCTTGACGCGAAGCAAAAAGACAGCTCACGGCGGATCACCGTCGGTGCCGACAAGGCTTACGACACGAAGGACTTCGTCGCCGCCACCCGGGCGCTGAACGTGACCGCGCATGTAACGAAGAACGAGAAGGGACGCCGCTCGAATATGGATCGCAGAACCACCCGGCATCCCGGCTATGCGATCAGCCTAAGCCGGCGATGGCTGGTCGAGAAGAGCTTCGGATGGCTGAAGCAGACCGGCCCACTCCGCCAAGTGAAGCTGCGCGGCCTGCACAAGGTGGACTGGATCTTCGTCTTCAGCTGCGCCGCCCACAACCTCCTGCGCCTGCCAAGGCTCATCGCCCAGAAAGCGGCGCAAGACCTTCAGCAGCAGTGCGCCTGAAAACGCCCGTTGACTGTTCAACAAAGCACTCAGCCATGACAGATGAGTGGAAGACACAACCAGGCAACCTTGAAGACCTGAAAGCACCCTCCAGCCAGCGCCAACGATCCCTATTTCAACAAGCTCCTAAGCCCCCCCATAAACTCCAAGGGCGTTTCTGGATTGAGTTTTCTAGCTCGATAAAATAGATTATCGCGTTAGATAAATTCCCTATTGGCACAGGCTGTCGAACTTGCGGATGAACGCTTCCTGTACCGCCGCGTCCGAACACAGCATCGCTTTGTACCATTGGATATGTTCAAGAATTGCGGCTTGAAAGTCGTTCCGATAGACGATTCTTTTGTTGGCGTTCACAACATTCTGCGTGGGGCTTTCAGCCCAAATCGTCCGTCCGTTTTTCGTCCTCGCTTCATGTAGCAGCCCGCACCTTGAGCCCGCCCTCCGTGAAACAGCATCTCGCGGCGTTGCGCGTGCTCTTCAACTGGTTTGTCGTCAAACAGGTCGTTCCAACTGATCCGGCGCTCTTCGTCAAAGGCCCGAAGTCTAGCCGCCAGATTGGGATCACGCAGATTCTGGAGGCGACCCAGACGCGGGAGCTGCTGAATTCCATCGAAAGTGAGTCGGTAAAAGGGCTGCGCGACCGCGCCGCAATCGCTGTCATGGCTTATATTAGACCTTCTCATAGAAGGCCAGTTATGGCGATTTCGCATCAACCGAGACGATTTTAACTGCCAATAGGCACCGGGATCCCGTCGCTTCATTTCGTTAGCGATCGGTCTGTAACAAAAAAGAACCGTCCCATTCCACCACTTGTCGAGAAGTCAGGGTGCTGCATAAAATTCTTGTTGGAAGCTTCGTTTGTAACTTCTCGATGCAGATAGGCAAAAAGTTCGTAGAAGTCAACGACACCGTTATTGTCGCCATCTTCTCTGTCTGCGGCTCCTCGAATGCCGTCGATCAAGGCGCGTGTGAAGATGCCGCCATTCACGTCGATTGCTGCTTCTCCAAGTGTGCCGGCAGTCAAGACCATCCTTCCATTTTGCGCATAGTACATTATGTCTTGATAAGCCTTAACGCGTCGCAACTGGTTTTTGTCGATGTCGCCGCGCTTCAAAGCCAAACCAGAGGCACATGAATCGAAGACGTAAATGATCTGGCGAGCGCGCGACTGGGTGTTAATAATTTCGGCAAGCGCTAGTCCGGTTCCCTCTAGATTTGCCTTCTTCGCATCGAATGGCACGATGTAGCCCACATCATCTCCATCTCTTGTTCGCGCGTCGCCGTGGCCCCCGAAATAGAACAAGAGCCGATCGTCGGGGCCGAGGTTAGCCTTGGCGATTGCGACGCGGATCTTGTCCTTTGTGGCCTCTGGACCGAGTAGAACAATAGTTTCAAAGCCCAGTTCGCGCAATGTGTCGGCCAACTCCTTTGCCTGCCCCTCGGCGGCGGGCAGCACCCGATAGCCAGAGCCGGCGCCATACGTTGAAATAGCCGCGATGATTGCGACGCTACGGCTGAAGGGTTGAAAGACCTTCAGCATTTGTTTGTCTTTCCATAGGGTCAACCGGATCGTGGAGTTCTGAAGCTCGACCTGGGCTGAGTGAAACCCATCTGCCAAGACTTGATAAATTGGGCTTCCAGGATCCTCCTTGTCGCCGCGAAATTGAACCGGACCTCCGCTTAGAGCCCTTCCGTCGATTTCCGTAAGAGCACCAGCAGGCAGAGGAAGATCGGGTATTTTACTTCCTGCGGAAACCATCACAGAACCCAGAGGCGTGCCATCAGCGAGAAGGATCGTTGTTCCGTCGGGATCGAATGCGGACGCATGTAGGAAGGTTCTTTGGCTGGTCGGAGGCAACGGCAAGGAAAGTTCTCCCTGGCTGCCCAAAGGAGCGGTGAAAGACTCGGCAGGCGGAGTCTCTGCCGACGCGGAAAAGCCGTACTTGATCGACCAGGAACTAGGATTGGTCTGTCCGCGATTGATGGTCAGATCGAGTGCGGCAACATTTCCGGTTATAGTTGTTTTCAGACTAGCTCTGGATGGGGAAAAGCGCCGGAGTTCACCGTTTTTCATCCCGATCCACATCGACCCATCCGAAGCGTTGCACCAAGTAGAGATGGATTCTTCACTCTCAGCGATCGAAATCGGCGGCTTGCGCGGGATGGTATGCCACGCACCGCCGGAAAATCTGGCAATGTAACCGGTCTTGATGCCCGCCCAGATGGAGCCGTCTGGGCCTTCATGTAGCGACTCGATATCGGAGACTACGTTTGCAACAATGTCGGTGGACCGAAGCCAAGTTCCGTCTGCATAATTTGCGACACCTATGAGTGGATCGTTGTATCCTCCAACTGCGTACCAGATGTCCCCGTCCTCGGCCTCAAGTTCGACGTTTCCATACGCCCAGTTCGTATGTTCTCCTGTGACCCATTTCCCGTCGCGGTACGGATATAGGCCTCCAAAGGCGCTCGCGACATACAGCGTGCCGTCGCGCGTAGCGAATTCCGGCCAGATCCTATCGTCATCAAAAAGGGGTTTCGTGGCGTCGATACGCCCGAACTGACCATTCCGGAAATAGGTTATGCCATGGTCTCCGATCCAGATGGTCCCATCGGGCGTTTCAACCATGTGGTTTGGATACTGAAATTTGACCCCGTTGTTCGGTTTTACCGGTTCGAACGTGTCGCCGTGGAGGGAGCGCCATATATGGTCGCCACCCTCACCCGTGATCCAAATGGAACCGTCGTGTGCTGCGAGAAAGTTTCCTGGTTGCGCGACTCCGGAAATAAGTGACCAAACGCCGTTCTTGAATTTGAGGAGACGTCCCATAGAAAAAAACCAGAGCGCCCCATCCTTTGTAGTGAATACGGTCTTTAGCTCTACGGCGTAACCTGGAATGAGGTCCGGCATATCGAACTGCTGCCAGGTCCCATTCTGGTAACGGGCAACGCCCTCTTTATCGCTTGGACTGCCTGAGCCATGACCGCCCCAACGGTCATAGCATATCCACAGCCCTCCGCCGTTGTCTTTCAAAATCGCTCGCACGTTCGACGCATGGATATGAGAGCTCATATCTTCAAAAGTTCCACTATGGTATTGCCACAAACCTCTTCTTTCAGTTCCTATCCACAACGATCCGTCATACTCCACAATGTCACTAATCCCGTAAATGAATGCGTTATTTCCGTCATTAGGGACAAAGCTGGTCCATGTTTCGGAGAGTTGATGTCTTACGAAGTCCGTGGCTCTGGCTTCTCCGCAGACGGCAAGTACAAACACGACGCAGGTTAGAAGTTTGTATGTCTTGGGCAAGAACTACCTCCCGCCAGCGCGCCGGATCTTGGCGAAGATTGTGTTCCAAAAGAAGCCGTTCTGCAAACTAAAGAGCGCTAGCTTGATTGACATCGGTTGATCTTCGCCCATGGACAACACCGGCTGAAAAACCAACAGAGAAACGATAGCGGGGGACGCAAAGTCCCAGAAATCGAACATTGGCCCCGCAGCCATCCCTCCGCGTTTTGCTTTGCGCCGGCGCTCCTCGACCGCATCCCAAACTACGCGAAGGAACATCCCGGCGACCATCGCGAAAAGGAGTATTCCTTCCTTCCAAGGCGTGGTGTTCCACCATGAGCTACTTCCACGGGAAATAGCGCCGGAGGACTGGAAGCCGATAGTGGAAACTACAAATAGCGCAATGGCGCAGAGTGTGATGCTCAGGGCAAGCCTGACCCACAGCTTCCATCGGAGAAACATAACGCCGATGATCAGAACGAGCCCAAACCCAAGGAGGAAGAACATGCGTAATCCCAGATTTGCTAGAGCTAAAGGGTAATAGTTTGGCCTGAATAAGTGCTGGCCTCGGCCGCGGAGTTTGTGCCAATCAAGACTTTATATGTTCCGGCGGCGAGTGACGCCTGCGGAAACGTTACAGTAATCTGACCGGTCGCCGTCGCGCTTATCGTACCGGATATTGCCGCCCCAGAGCCCTGAAGCGCGACTGCTTTGATTTGCGTCAGGTTGGTGCCGGTCAGTTGAAGAGTGAGAGAGCCGCCAGAGGGGATAAGCGCGAAGGTGGCTGGCGTAGTGATGGCCGCGCTCACTATTGGAGGTGTCGGAATGGTGATGCTCTGCGTGGTGTCCTCGACGGTGCCATCGGCTAGTATGAAGTTGATTTCGTATTTTCCAGGACCGGCCGTTGTCGCCGGAGTGGCAGGTATTACGAGGTTCGCAACGCTAGGATCGATAGTTGTCGAAGAAGCATTAGGCAGGGCCTGAAGCTTGGCGATGATGACCGTACTGCCATTAATGAGTTCCACTCCTTTGAGAGTATCGAAGCCCGATCCCTCGATAGTCACAGTCACTCCCGCAGAAAAATCCTGCAAAGAAGGTGGATTTATAAGCAGTTTGAGAGTTGGCTGTGCAGAAGGCGTTACCTGCTGAACATGAACGCCTGCAACAGCGACCGTCATAGTTTGGAATAAGCTTTGCAGAGTTGTTCCTTTGTACTTTTGAAAGTTATGAGATTTTTGTTTTGTGGAGCACGCTGTCGTTTTGTCGGATTGCGAGGCCGTGAAGCAATTCGGCGAACCCAAGGTATCTGCTGGAATGAAAGCGACAAGAGCAATTGCGCTACCCTTTGGGATCTCCGTAGACGTTACAGAGAACCCCAATTGGTTGAGTCTGTTCAATTCTGCGGCGCTCAAATCGGGAATGGCCGTCTGGATCCCAGCTTGTGCGGGCCCAGCGAAAATAATCACGGCATCCTGTAAGATCTGGTTGCTGACGACACCTGAAATGCCTGTCAGAACACTGGCGGCTGCCGCTGTAAGTCTAAAAATGATGGCGCGAGCGCTGAATTGTTCTTCTTTCGTCGAAACGGCTTGCGGAATTTGCTTGTCGTAGCTCGAAACCTGATAGTTGGGGAATCCTCCACGAATGTCCTGCAGCAAATATTCGAGGCTTTGGTTTTTATTCTGGATAATCACATAGACAGCGACAAATTTCTGCGCGACTCCCTTACCGAAGATATCGGAAGCCGAGTCATAGCTCAGAGGCGAAAAGGAGCATTGGATGTTAATGTTTATAGGCACACTGCCATTCGGGCCTACACATGGTTGATACTTTGTGTCGTCGGAAGAATTAATGACTACTTTCTGGCCGCTATCGAAGAACTTGCTAGTCGAATCTTCAAAGTAAACGGAATAACTGCCCGCGCTGCCAGGAGGAGCGTTCACTGTCGCCGAAAGTGCTGTTTTCGTGCTGGTGGCATCGAGGGCGGCAACGGTGGGCTGGGCTGTACTCTTCACGCCGGAAGGGCAAAGCAACATGTTCCAGGTCGGATCGAGATTTGCCCCGTTTACCTTTAGGGTGAGGATCGATCCCTCGTAAAACGACATGGGCGCAATGCTGACGACCTGCGGGTTTGTTCCGCCTGTTGGAAAGATTGCCGGGGCAGTTGTCGGACAGCTTGGTTGTGCAGCGAAAGCGTCGGCAGGCAAGGAGCAGAACCAGGCGACTATCACGCTGAAAGTCACGACAACTGAAAATGGTGAAGCGGAAGATAAGCTCGGCATGCGCACGGATTCACACTCCGGATGATGAAATGCTCAACATTGACAACATCTGGGGGCCGAACTTCTGGTGAAGCGCACTAAAGGCTTATGAAGCGATTACGTCTCGGATAAGCAGGATCAGCCTAACAGAAGCTGGGAACGATGCCAATCGACTCATTTAACAGGTCCTAAGCGTCAATTCTTGAGCGTCAAACTCCCAATCGAAGGACCGTGGGAGTTCTCTTTAAAATAGGAGCAACACTTGAAAACGGCAGGCGAGTGGGCTCTCGGCATCGCCGAAAAGATTGGTGTGGACTTAGCGACATCGGCGTTAAAGTCCTCAATGGGATTGAAGTAGAGCCCCTCATAAACCGGATTATCATGCGCAGAGCGCCAGGACAAATTGAAAGGGCAGCAGGGAAGTGGTCGAGCATTGATAAAAGGGGGACTACTAGCTATCTTCAGGTTATGGGTGTCACTTGTAGTTCGCGTCGCCTCCATAAACTGCAGCCAGAGGATGCGAGCCCACAATGAGATCAGCGGCGGTGAACGTCGCCACGCCGGAAGAGTTCAGCGTGGGTGTAGCGAGGAGGGTTGCTCCGTCTGAAATTGCAACCGTCCCGCCAGGTGTCCCCAATCCAGCAACCCCGGTTGCCGTGAATGTGAACGTCACTGATTGCCCATATGCGGACGGATTGAACGTTGACGTCATAGTAACCGTTGCGGCCGTCCTCACAATGACCTGAGACAAGGCAGCGGAAACGGCTGGTGAGTAGTCTGAATCGCCGCCGTAGCTGGCCGTAATGCTGCGGGAACCTGTGGCAAGCCCGGTCGCGGTGTAGGTTGCAACACCTCCCGCCATCGGTCCAGTTCCGAGGAGAGTCGCGCCATCGTAGAAGGTCATCGATCCAGTTGCAGCGGCCGTGGCCTGCGCCGTAAACGTCACCGGCGCGCCATAGTTAGCAGGGTTTACCGACGATGTCAGTGCGACCGTCGATGCTTCGGGCGTTACCGTCTCAGTGAGCGCGGCGGAAGTGGAGGTCAAGGTGTTGGCGTCACCACTATAGACGGCAACGATTGCGTTGCTACCAACCGGCAGCGTTGTGGTCGTCAGAGTTGCAATACCACCGTTGCCGGTCGCAGCGGCGCTTCCTGTGGCAACGTAAGGGCCTGCGGTAGCCGATTGCTCCGCCTGTGCTCCCCACATGTAATAGGTTTCATTGGCACCGATGACTTGGAATCCGCGCCCTCCCTCACATATTGCTATGTCTGGCGAAATAGTGGACCAGGTTGCGGTGTATCTCTGCCACGACGAGGTCAAGGTGACGCCAATCATGGCGCAGTCATTTAGTCCGAAGTTTACGGTTTCCCCTCCCACAGCCCCTCTAAGCCATACGCTGTCTGTATAGCTCTGTCCGGCCGTCATTCCGCTTGGGAGTCCACCGATGAGAACCCCGTTACTACCCGGCCCTGCACATGCCGCGTTGGCAACCACAAACTTCGCGGCCGTCGCTGTACCATCAGGTGCCATAAAGTCTGGCGTATCCTGCGTCATATTGGACAACGGGCCGCAGTATCCGCTCCAGGTAGAACCCAACAAATTTTGAGAGTAGGGAAGGAGATTGGTGGTCGTCACGCTCGATACGGTGCCGGATCCGATCGAAACTCCGTTGCTCGTGAAAGCGACCGAAGCTGGGCCCCACGCTCCTGCTCCGCCCGTATCTACCAAGGCGGTGAACGTCGTACTTCCGCCGTAAGCAATTGGGTTTGCGCTCGAGAAAACCTCGGTGACGGTTGGTGCCTTGTTTATCGTGAACGTTGTCGATCCGGTCGCTGCAGTGTAGTTGCTGTCCCCGGCGTAGGAATCCACGATGGAGTAGGTTCCAGCGGGTTGGCCATTCATTCCACCATACACAGCGGCCCCGCCACTAAGCGGAACCGAGCCCCACGAGGCACCGTTGTACGTCATCGAAGTGTTGCCCGTTGCGCTGCCGCTGACATTGACCGTGCAGTATGTCAGGCTGGTGGGCCCGTAGGGGATCGAGGTAGGCAAACAAGAGACAGTCACGGTGGGCGTAATCATGGTGGCAGTCAGCGGAACTGTCGCTGATTGACTCGCCGTGCGGCTGGCGTCTCCTGAGTACGAAGCAAGCACGTTATGCGTGCCGCTGCCGGAGATCGAAATGCCGCTCGTGCTGAACGTCGCAGACTGGTCTCCCATCAATGCTAGGACTGTATTGCTGGAATCATCAGTGACCGCTAAATCGGTAACCCCATCCCCATTGAAATCGCCGACGGTGGCGGCCATCGGAGCAACGCCTGCTGTAAGCGTCACTTGCGGTTGAAATGTGCCGTCTCCGTTGCCGAGCAGAACCGAAACTGTGCCCCCCCAATTGTTAGTGGCCACTAAGTCTGGAATACCATCTCCGTTGACATCGGCCAACGCTACGGCCCAGGGGCCTGCCCCCGTCGCATACGCTACTGGCGTCCGCAATGTGCCGTCCCCGTTGCCGAGTAGAACCGAAACTGTGCCGTCGACATAGTTAGCGACCACCACATCGGCAATCCCGTCCCCGTTGAAATCGCCGACTTTAATATCCCACACATAAGCCCCTGCGGCATACGTTACCGGAGCCCGAAAAGTCCCGTCGCCATTACCCAGGAATACCGAAACCTCGCTGGTCATTTCGTCAGCAACCACTAAGTCCGGGATGCCATCGCCATTAAAATCAGCCACCGCTACGGCGCGCGCAACACTGGAGGTAAAATACGTCACTCGCGGTTGAAATGTGCCGTCTCCGTTCCCGAGCAGAACCGCCACAGCGCCGTCGCCCGCGACCGCTAGATCTGGGATGCCATCGCCATTCAAATCAGCCACGACTATGTCCACCGGGTTCGAGCCGGACGACGCGTATGTTACGGGCGCCTGAAAGGTTCCGTTTCCGTTGCCGAGCAAAATCGACAGAGTTCCGGTGCCATTGTTCGCAACCACTAAGTCCTGGATTCCGTTGCCAGTAAAATCGCCTACCGCAACAGACAGTGGCCAAGGGCCTGCCGCATACGTTACCTTCGGCTGGAACGTCCCATCCCCGTTGCCCAGCAAAACCGAAACCGTGTTGTCACCGTAATTGGCAACCACTAAATCGGGGATACCATCTCCGTTAAAATCGCTCACCGCGCTACTTTTAGGGTCAGATCCCACTGCGTACGGCACATCTCCCGCGAACGATCTCGTGGGCGCATTCAAGGATGCCGAGCTAATTAGAACGTTAGCGTTAGTGCTATCAAGAAATGCCAGGGTTCCACCCAGGCTCTGCGTGCCAAAACCTGATACCGCCCCACTGAGCGTGTAGGCTCCTACGCTGCCGTTCTCGTTCAGAATTGTGGAACTCGCGTAAATGGAACTCGCACTGACCGCAACGGCGTTAGTGAGGGATGTGCTCCCTGCATTCGCGCTGGTTGCAACGAAGGAGGCTTGAACATTGGCAACTCCGGTGCCAAAACGGATCCGAAGTACCGCCGTACCTGCACTGGTGAGCGTCGCGGTTCCATAAAGCCCACGGCCTGGGCCGCAGTGCGAAATTAGGGCGTCGCAAAACTGAACAGTCCCCTTCGTCACTGGAGACGGATTCGTAACCGTAGCCGTAAGCGTCACGACCGTACCTGCGGCAACGCTATTGCTCGGACCAACCGCCAGTGTCGTCGTGGTTGACGTGGCTGCGAGCGCCGGCGCCACGCAGAGAGCGAAAAAGAGGCCACAAGTAACAGAAATTGAGCGCACTCGCGCAAAAGGGGTGGCTTGAACTGGTCGCATGTTTTGAGACTCCTCTAACGTGCGATCAGACAACCGCTCGCCAACACCAAGCATATACCACTACCACTATTAGAGGAAGATAATATGCACTTACTGGCGCTCCAGCGAATTGGCTGATCGGTATCCACCACACCGGCGGCGGGTTGGCTCAAGCCCACGGGCGTTGCTATCGACGCCACAGGCAATGTGTGGGTTTCAAGCGCAGCGAACAGTGCTAGCGAATTCTCCCCCGATCGGCGCCGCTCTGTCTCCAGCCGGCGGGTATACTACCGGCTCGCTTTCCAACCCTGGGTGGCGGCATTCATAGCAGCCAGCACCCAATCGAAGCGATATTGCACACTTTTGGGGCGGCAATTTCGAAGCTGTTCCGGCTGGGCAAATGATAACATGGCGATGCGCAGTATTTCGTGCATTACGAAGAAATGCGTGGTACCCTAGCTGTCAGGAGGGCACAATGGAAGCCGTCTCGAACAGCCAGGAACTCGTCGTATGGGCCGAGAAGGGCGCTCTGGCAGAAGCCAGAGACGCATTCTCGCGATTTGACGCCTTATTCCGAACGATTCCATCCGCGTCTGCGGTGAAGAATATTCCGGCTTCCAAGGTGTCGCTCTTCTATCTGCGGGACGCGGAGCCAAAGGCGGAATTTGAATCCATTTTGAAGGCGTTCAAGGGGCACAAGAGCTCGTTTGTGGTTCTCTATACGCCCCATCACTCCTCGGATTTTGCCTTCCGCATGGGCAAGATGGTCGGGAAGCACTCCCTTGACCGGGCCGATTGGGCCTTCAACCTGCGGCATGTCGAGCAACTCCTCCGTGCTCGCAATGTCCTCGCTCACCGTGTCCACAAAGCGGCGGAGCGTTTGGATATTGTCGCGGCCCGCAAGCGGCTTGGCCTCACCCAGGAACAGATGGCGAATGCCCTCAACGTCACGACGCGGACGCTGCAGAATTGGGAGAGCGGTCTCGGAACAAGCCAGATGCCGAAGAAGACGCAGGACCTCCGGGAACTTCTCGGCTTGATGGACGATTATGTGATCGCTCCCAAGGAGCGGGAGTGGCTGGATACGCCCTTGTCAGCTATCCAGAATCGGCGTCCTATCGATCTGATCGCCGGAGGGAAGCTGCGGGATCTAATCGTTGAGTTTCAAAGGCTCAGGGAAGGGCAGCCCGTTTGAGTTTCAACCGCCACGAACTCGCCGCGATCGAGGCTTGGGCGGCTGCCGCCAGGCCTCTGAGCGGTATCTATTACCGGAGCGTCGAGTACCGCTTCATGGACCCCAAAGAGGTACTGAACGGCCGGGGCGCGGAGGCCTACGGCGGCCGGTTCGCCTCGGTCGGAACTCGCGCCGTCTTCCTGGCGGAGTCCGACAGCGCGGCATCGGACGAGGTGCTCGCGCGTAAGCGGCGCCTTGGCGGCAATGCCCAGATCACGCTCGACAAGTATCCCCGTATCGTCTTTGGTGTAACCGTCACGCTGGAGCGCGTGTTGGACCTTAACAAGAGGTCATTGCCCAAGGGGTTGGCGTCCGTTCGGCAGAGTTGCCTCGCCCCGGACGATCTAGCCCCGTCGATGGAACTCGGCGACCTCTTGCGGCAGCGATCCGTCCAGGGGATCGTCTTCCCCAGCGCCGTAGGCCGTGGAAAGAACCTGATCGTGTACCTGGAACATTGCCGAGCGTGGGCGCTCGAGATTCACAATGCTGCGGAACTCGTGCAAAGGATGCGTCAGATTGTACGGAGACCCAAGTGACAGAAACGGCGCAGAGATCTCGAGGAAAGACGTCGGACTCCTCCGGTTTCTTCAGACCCTTTGACCCTGATTATGTGGCGCTCAAACACGCCGGCAGTGCGAATGAAACCGCATCGCTCGTTGAACGCCACATAACCAGATGCGCCACAGAAGATCTCTTATGTGGTCGACCACATAACAGTTCCATAGCCACCAGGCAGTTGAGGCCGCGATGGAAGAAGAGTAGATCCAGCATATGGGTATTTCAGCGTCAACAAGTATCACGAGGACAGAACACGAATCAAGCGGTTCGTCAGGTGTTGGCCTTCCAGGCGGATCATGATGATTTGGAACCGACCCGCGATCTAATGTGCACTGAATAGGAGCGCCGCGCCGCGGGTATTCGGTCGGAGTACCCCGCTTGTTGCATTCTTTTCCGCTGGACTTGGCGTTTGGAAGTCTATTATTTGGTCGAGGTCTCTTATGAAGCGTACCCGCGCCCTGCCAATGCTCTTTCTTACATTGCTTCTATCAGTTTTTCTCGTAGCGCCGCCGGTAGCCGTTTCGCAATCAGTCGACGCGACAGGGACCTCCCTAACAAATGGCGACGTCATCCAGATGTTGAAGGCAGGTTTGTCACCGGAAATCGTAGCTGCGAAGATTCGCAACAGTGTGTGCGCATTTGACACCTCTCCCAAGGCTTTGGCAGATCTGAAGAACGCAAGCGTTCCTGATTCGGTGGTGTTGGCGATGGTTTCGGCGCCGCCGCCAGCCCCGAGCGCCCCGATTTCAACCGAGGAAATGGCCCATCGTGCAGACGTTGCACGTGATAGGGAGGCCGCCAAGGCGAAGTGTCCTACTTGCTCCAGGGTTTTGATTTCGAATTACAACCCGACAAACAAATCCATCACGGACGATTGGTTGTCGAAGAACCAACTTGAATACATTAAGGAGCGTTCCGCCAAGGTCGCAAAGGAAAAAGCTCCGTTGCATTTTCTGTACACGAAGTATAAAGAAAACGCCGACTACGTCGTTGTCTGGTCGAGCGCCGTCGGCACACGTGCGTATACGACGTATGTACCACTTACATCGACGTCGACGACTTCGATAAGCGGCGACGTAAACGCCACCGCGAGGACCAGTTCGACGTCTTACCAAGCCGAGCAAAACGAGCATCAATTTGTGAATGTCGTTGCGACGGTTTACGGGCGAGATGGTTCAAAACTATTCGAGAGTTTCCACCAAGGAAATTGGCGGTGGTCGAAGCCTGACAAAGATTGTCTTGAAGAGGCCCTGAACTTCCTTCTGCCTAAACAATAACTCTGGAAGCAATGGCCCGGAGGAAACTGCGAGCTCTCGTCCGCCTCGATCTACCGGGCGAATTTTTGGCGGGATTGCATTTGGGACATGAGGAGCTGTTGGGTTTTGAGGCCGCCGCCGGAGCCCATGGTCTTGAACATTTTGCGCATCTGGGTGTACTGGCGGAGGAGGTTGTTGACCTCCTGGACGGTGGTTCCGGAGCCGCGGGCGATGCGCTTGCGGCGGCTCCCGTTGATGATCTCGTGGTCGCGTCGGCTTCGCAGCGCGCGATGGCGGTGCGGCGCAGGTCTTCATGGTAACCAACGACGAACGGCAAGCTTTAGAGGAGAGGTTGCGGCAACGGGATCATACGCTCGACTTCCCGGATAGAGGGGCAGACGGAACGATGCGCCTTATGGTCGACAACGTCGCGGTGCATGAGGGCGAGTTAATCGAACTCGATCGACGCGAGGCGGCGGCAGAGTAGGCAGCGACTGACCCGATTGTTGGAGACAATATACCTTATGAAATTCGCTAGACTCGTTCTCGTTTTGCTTGTGACCGGTTCTCTCGCGTGTCAGCAACCCGCTTCCGACATTCGCTCTGAATTGGCGGCCATAGACTTGCGGCATCCGCGGGATCTTAATGACTACTCAGCTCGATGCAGTCTGGTGCGAACCTACATTCCTCGGCTGGAGGAGTTCTATAAACAAGGGAACGTGACGATCGCGCGATTGAAACAACAGCACTCGACAGACGCCAGTTTTGTCAGAATGGCAGAATTCTTTGGGCAGTGGAACGCGCAGGATCGGGTAGGCGTGGAAGTTCTGAAGGAAGAATTGCGGGCCGCTTCAGACATGGCGCTCCTGCCGGCATCGAAAAGGCAGGCATTTTTCGATTCCAGAATCAAGCCTATACAGAAACGGGAAGATGACAATGTCTTGGTGGAAGTGGACATGGCGCGTAAAGCACAGAAGGACGGAATTCCTTTGCCGGAGGACATAACCAAATGGTTGCAGGCGCACTAAGGTCATCGCGCAGGACCGGTTGAGTTGTGAACAAAGGCAGCAACCGGTTTGATGACTTACTTGTACGACAACGATGTAGGCAACTCCCATGGCGGCTAACCTCGAGCCACAGTCACTACAGTCTGAGTGGCGAATCGCCGTGACCTTCACCGCCATCCGCACCGCCCCAATCGAGATCGAGCTGATGCTGATGAAGCTCGCGGCGCGATAGCCTAATCCAGCCCCGCCGGGTCTCCGTTCACGTCCAAGAGCTTTGTCTGCCCTGGCTGCTCCCGAACCCAAGCGTGCACCGCGGCCACTTGAGGACGAGGAAGTCGACTACATGTGGGAGTTGCTAATAGAACGCGGTAAGCCCCGCCGTGTGGTTCGGCGGGGCGTTTGGTTTATTGCGTGAGCGCAACCTCAGTGCTTATCCTACTCGCGCCGTTGCCTTGTGCTTCAGCTTTGCAGCATCGCAGTCGGCGTCCGTCACGTCAGTCCTGGCACCCCGGTCCTCGGGCTGGTACAGGCTGCCGCCAGTCCCTACGTACAGGTATTTGATTTCGCGGTACGTTCCCAGCTCCGGCAGCGGTCCTTTGCATGTGACGCTTCCGACACTCTTCCAGACACCTCCATCCAGAACTTCAACCCCGAAACTGTGCGCTGAATCGTTCTTCATCTTTTGGGAAACCCTGACCGTGCAATCTTCCCAGAATTTGAGCTTCCGATTGACCCCCTGCTTGCCAGGCATGTAGGGGCTGCGCCGATGCTTGAAGACAACACCCTCGATGCCCCGCTTCCGGAACATCGCGAGCGCGACCGTCTTGTCAGCCGAGCCGAGGTACTCCTTCGACAGACGCATGTAGGGGCCGTCGACGATCAAGCGTTCGAGCTGCTGGCGGCGGTAGCTCTGAGCATGCTCGCGGTAGTCCTTGCCTTCGAACTGCAGCAAGTCGTACACAACGAACTGACCGTGCTCAAATTCGCCGTCAAGCCAGATGTTTCCACGCCCAAGGGCGCGTACCGCCTTCTCTACCTCAACCGGGACCGGGATGAAGCCTCCGAGACGGTTGTAGGCAGCGCAGACGTCGGCGTCGCGGCGAACTGACAGCCTGGTGCCGTCGAACTTCTCCTCCAAAGAGTATTGATCGTCTTCAAGGTAACGGTTGGTCTCGCTCGCTCCGATTGGCTCGAGCAGTTCGGGGAAGAAAGAAGGGAAGTGGGCCAGGGCTGCGCTCACCACCGGCTTCGACGTTGCCGCCGCGGCGCCGGTGATCACATACAGGCCAGCGCAGCAGCTACAGGGGACGGTGGTCTTCTCGTTTATGAGCTTGTTGTAGAACTTCTCTGCGGCTTCAAGCGTTACCAGCTTCGGGGTTCCCTTCCCAGGTTTCTGGATGCTGCCTATGGCTCCGTAGGTGGACGTGACGATATATGAGCGACCTTCCGACCCACCGCCCTCCACTGATTCGATCGACGCCGCATAGGCCTTGCTGTGCTTGTGGTTGGCGAGGGTAAGCGCCACGCTTCGAATAACTGCCATGATTGTTCTCCTCCAACGATTGGCCCAACATCCAACCGCTACTTAAGGGCTAAGTGTTGAGTTGGTTGCGATATTCTTTATGGCGAGGTGTAAACGAATGCCAATAGCCAACATTCTTTCGGAGATTGACGCAGAAATTTCGGTTCTGCTGAAAGTGAAACAACTCTTGTCCGGGATTGACTCGGCCATTGCAACGCGGCGGCGTGGTCGTCCAGTTGGAAGTGGCGTAGTGAAGAAGCAGGTCGCCGCGCCACCACTCAGTGCAATTACTCCGCCTCTCCGCAAGATGTCTGAGGCCGGTCGCGCTAGGATTGCCGCAGCGATGAAGGCGCGTTGGAAGAAGGTCAGGCAGGCTGCCAAGAAAGCAACGGCAAAGAAGGCTGCGAGCAAGAAGAGTCCCGCCAAGAAAGCTAGTCCTGCTCCAACCAATGCCAGCGCCTAGCCGGTAGAGCGAAGTCCACGGAAATGGCGAGTACCTATTGAATCAGACACTCGCCACTTTTCGTTGCCTTGCTAGTTGAGTTAGACCGCTACTGGTTCACGTTGGGCGACTTCCGCTGTGATCTGTAAACCGTTGTCAGCCCCCTGTAAACCGTTGTCGGTCAAGACTGCGGTCTGCATCGTTGCCGCACTACTGTCGGACACCCACAACTTCACGTTGAGCCAAACCCCTCCGGCGCCGGTCTGGACGCTCGGGGTGTCTCCAACCTTGATTGTGAGATTTTCCTGCGATGCACATCGTTCGCGAGCATAGGCCGCGTAGGCCTGATGTGCGTATTCGCCTTGGCAGGCAACCAGCGTCTGCGGTGAGACATTGGGGTTTTTCGCCACGGCCTTGAGCAGCTTGGCGCTCTTGTCGTGGTCAACCATCCACGCCAGCGCAGTTGCCGGGGTGTAGATATTGCCGGCCACGGCGATGCGGACGTCTAGCTCCTCATCCTTTGCCATCTCTTCCAACGTGACCGGGTTAGTGGTCATCGAGCTTGAGCCGCTGGTGACGGAACGGCAGCGCATTGGCTCCCGCGTGGTCGCGAACGATGTGGCCCGAGCCGGCGAGGCGGTATTTGTAAGTCACGATGCCGTCCAAGCCGACCGGGCCACGCGCGTGCAGCTTGCTCGTGCTAATGCCAACCTCGGCACCGAAGCCGTAACGGAAACCATCCGAAAAGCGAGTCGAACAGTTGTGGAGGACATTTGCGGAATCCACCTCGGCAAGAAAGCGCGCGGCCGTGGTGGCGTCCTGCGTGATGATGGCGTCGGTGTGGTGCGAGCCGTACTGATCGATATGGGCGAGCGCGTCGTCGAGCGAGTTGACAATGCGAATGGCGAGGACAAGATCGGAGTACTCGGTGTGCCACTCCGTGTCCAGGACGTGATCGATTTCGACCCCGGGCAGGAGGGAGCGTGTGCGTTCGCAGCCGCGGATCTTTACGGACTTTTCTTCCATCGCGCGGATCAGTGAAGGCAGCATCGCGGCCGCTACGGCCGCATGGATAAGAACGGTTTCAACCGCATTGCAGACGGCGGGATACTGCGTCTTGCTGTCGACGACGATGCGGTTGACCATCTCCGGATCGGCAGCTTGATCGATAAAGATGTGGCAGACGCCGTCGGCGTGGCCTAACACTGGGATCAGCGTGTGGCGCTGAATGTGCTGCACCAGCGCGTTCGATCCGCGCGGGATGACCAGGTCGATCAGGTGATTCATGGCGAGCAGGGCCTGCACCGATTCCCGGCCGTAGACGCCGCTGACCGCATCGGCGGGGACGCGGCTGTGTCGCGCAAGCGCGGTGTGCATCGTGTCCAGGATGGCGCGCATGGTGTTCCCCACCTCGTGTCCGCCCTTCAGGATTACGGCGTTGCCCGACTTGATCGCGAGCGCGCTGATCTGCGTGATGGCGTCGGGGCGGGCCTCAAAGATGACGGCCAGCACGCCCAGCGGCACGGAGACCTTCTCCAGCGTCAGGCCGTCGGCCAGAAGTGTGCGTTCGAGGATGCGGCCCGATGGGTCCGGCAGGTGTTTCACTGCGCGCACTCCCTCCACCATCACGCGAAGCTTGTCCGCTGAGAGCAACAGGCGTTGAAACAGGGACTGCGACAGTTCCCCCGTGCGAACAAGCGGCTCGGCGGCACGCACATCCGCGGCGTTGGCAGCGAGAATGGAGTCGGCGTTCGCCTCCAGCGCAGAGGCAATCGCCTCCAATGCTTCATCCTTCGCCGCGGTGGGCAGCGTGGAGAGCAGTCGGCTCGCAGCCTTGGCGTTCTGCGCGATCTCAAGCACGGGCGTGGCGACGGCTGTACTCATGCGCGGTCCTCTGCGTGCGGTAGACGAGGGTGGAAGACGGTGCCGATGGCTTCGCCCGCGACTACGCGCTCGACGACCCCTGGGATTCTCCCGTTGGCGATGACCGTCACTTTGCCGCCTTCGGCAACGATGCGGGCCGCTTCGATCTTGGTGGACATGCCGCCTCGCCCGCGGCCTTTGGAGATGCGCGCATAGGCCGCGAGTTCGGGAGTAATCTCCTCGACATCGGAGACAAACCCAGCGCCGTCGTCGTGGGGGTCGCTCGTGTACAGGCCATCGACATCGGAGAGCAGCACCAGCAGATCAGCATCAATCTTCGTCATCACCAGCGCGGAGAGCTTGTCGTTGTCGCCGAAGACGCGTTGCTGCCCCGCGGCGTTGCTGGGACGGTCGAGTTCCAGCGTAGAGACCGTATCGTTCTCGTTGATGATGGGCACGACGCCGAGCTTCAGCAGCGTGTCCAGAGTCGCGCGCAGGTTGGAGTACCGCACCGGATTCAGGAAGTCGTCTTCGGTGAGCAGCACCTGCGCCGTGGTGACGTTGAAGTGGCGGAAGCCATCCCGGTACATGGACATCAGCCGGCTCTGGCCGACGGCCGCGCATGCTTGCTTCAGCGCGAGTTCGGACGGCGACTTCTCCAGGCGAAGCGACTTTGCCCCAAGGCCGATAGCACCGGAGCTGACAATCAACACCTGCCGGCCGGAGCGCAGCACGTTAACGGCCGACTCGACGATTCCGTAGACGAGGCCAACCGCAGGCGCACCGTCGTTGCGCATGATGACGTTGGTGCCCATCTTGATCACGATTCGCCGGGCGGCGGCGACACGCTGGCGAACGGTTAAATCCACTGCCTCTACCGATGTGCTCATAACCTATTAAGGGTATCAGGAACGAAATTCGACGCGTGCTCAAGAGATCGGGCTTAGGGCCGCGCTTGATGGGGGCCTTCTTCGCCGCATTAGGCATGAGGCATGACCGCCGATCTGTACGTGAGTCGCTTTCCCTCCGCCGCTTGGATCGCTAGAACATCGGCGGAATGCGACGGGAATTCGCGGGACCTAGGGGATTGCTCAGTGCTCTATTTGCAGTTCTGGTGGGCCTTCACACTTGTGCTGTTCCTCTCCGCCGAACAGTTTTGACTCTCTCAAATCCCTAGCCACTACCTGATAACAGGTTAGACAAATCGAGTGATACATACGGGATGGGTCGACTCGGTGGAGAAAGTGTTTGACCGAAGTATCTCCGGGATCAGGCATACGACATAGTGCGACTCTTTACCTAGCGCCTCAAGCGATACCAATTCGTCCGAGAGTAGGTTGATCTTGATGACGAGGCTAGGTCTATGAGCGCCTGTTTCTTGCGCTTTGACCGACAGAGGAGGCTTCAAAAGCCAGTCGATTCACCCTCACCTTTCAGCAGGGCTCTGGCTCAAGTTTCCTTTAGTGGCAAGCAAGCCAATTGTGGGGAGAAAAGCAACTGCCTTGAGACCTCGGTCCTGTGGCGGGACTCACAGGCGAGCCCGACCCTCATCGGTTTAACATCGGTCGCAAGTAAACCTCTACACCTAAGCCCCACGTCCTTCCTACGACAGCAATGGCAATGGCGCGGCCCTCCACGCATTCATTTTTCATGAGTTGATTTGGTGTCAGCAAGAGTTTTGGGTTCCTTTGAGATTCTCGGGTATCTCAATCACGGAAGAGCGGCGGTCAGGAGTGATTCAAGCCTGCCTTGCCAGTCCTTGATTCCACCGTCGAGGCTGCGCGCGTTCGTAAAACCGTAGGCCTGAAAGTAGGCTGCTTTGTCGAGGCTCCTCCGTCCCGCGTTGGAGTAGAAAACGATCGGGGTCTCCTTAGACCAGGAATCGAGCGCGTGGAAGGTCAATTCCACCGTGACCGGCCGCGCACCCACGAGGTGGCCTGCCTGCCATTCGCCGATTGATCTCGTATCGAGAAGCCGCAGGCTCTCTCCCCGCTGGAGTGCGCTGGCAAGTTCTTGCTGCGAGATATGGATCTTCGCCTCCACGCTTACGCTTTGCCGGACGACGGCGAGCACTGCCTCCAAAGAGTCTTTGATGTTGTAGTTCTGATGGACTTCGGCCAACGTGTCAGTGAGCTGGTAACTGCAACTGGTACATCCCCCGATGTGATACCTGATAAACAGCGCTATCTTGGCGGTGGGGTAGACATGGAGAATATCAGCCATCGTGGCGTCCGGGCCAATGGCCGGCTGGGCCGCGGATCCTTCTTCGCGGGCTTTTGCTGGGTCCATCGGCATGTCGATTCCTTCCGTACTTTCGATTGCGCGTCGCATTGCTCTCCAATCCTCGCAGCAGGCTTATATCAGGCCAAGCTGCAGCTGTGCCGCCACCGACATCAAGCCCTGGTTCCAGGGCGGATCCAGAACAACCTCGATGCTGCATTGGGTTACGTCCGGAATATGGACCACCTTGCGCTCGATGTCTCGCTTGAGCACGCTGCCCATGCCGCAACCCGGGGCGGTAAGCGTGAAGCGCACGTCCACTCGATTGCCGCCTTCGGCCAGCGGCGTTACCCCGCAGTGATACACGAGGCCGAGATCCACGATGTTGACCGGGATCTCAGGGTCGTAGCATGTTTTCAATTGCTCCCAGACCATCTTCTCCAGGGAGCCCTCAGCCGCGCCTTTTGTGCTGCCTACTGGAGGTGTGACTTCTTTTCCGACGGCGTCAGCGTCGCGGTTATCGATGCGGACCAGGTGACCTGTCCCTGTCATCACCGTGTAGGAGCCGCCCAGCGCCTGCGTAATCCAGACCTGAGTGCCGGCAGCTAGGATCACCGTCTGCCCGCTGGGAATGATGCTCACCTTACAATCGCGGCTAAGAGAAACCATTTCGTTTCCAGCCATTAGCCTGCCTCCACTTCCTTGACTTGTATGTCCGGCATAACTTCCGAGAACGTGTTCCCGCAGCTGCAACTATGTTCCGCGCGAGGATTTAGAAACATGTATTCGTTTCCTTGGGGGCCTTGCTTGACTCCCAGCTGAACCCCGTCCAGATGGGCCAGACTCTGCTGATCGACCCGTATCGTGATTCCTTCGCTCTCGAAGAGGTGGTCGCCGGAACGAACCGCCTCCGAATCGAGTTCCAGCACGTAGCGGTATTGGGTGCCGCTATCCTTGCAGCCATCGTTGACGACCCCGAGCCGCAGCGCCGTGCCCACCGGCAACTTCTCCTTGTTGATGTCGCCTCGCACAACCTCGGCCGCCCTTGCTGTCAGAGTAATCATCTAAGCGCCCCTTCCATTGGCAAAGCCTGCTAAATCTCCCGTGTGTTGGCCGTTTTGGCCGCGTTGCGCCTCGCCGTTCGATGGGGGCGCCTACTCGGTCGAAACCGTGTCCTTCTTCTGATCGAGGGCCGACATCATCGCGTGCCACGCCAGGATGGCGCACTTCACCCGCACCGGGAACTCACAGACGCCGGAAAAGACAACCAGCTTGCCGAGGTTTGCTTCTTCATCCGCCTCGCTCGTCTGGTTCGTAACCAGCCGTTGAAACTGCGCGAACAACTCCTGTGCCTGGCTCTTCGTCTTGCCCTTGAGGCTGGCGGTCATCATCGAGGCCGAGGACTTGGAGATTGCGCAGCCCGAACCCTCAAAGCTGATGTCCGTAACCGTATCGTTATCGAGCTGCAGGAATACGGTGAAGTGGTCGCCGCAGAGCGGGTTGAAGCCCTCCGCCTTTCGGTTTGCATCGGGCAGGGGGTGAAAGTTTTCCGGCCTCTTCCAATGCTCGAGGATCATATCCTGATAGAGATCCCGAACATCCCGCGATTCTGGCATCATGCGAACATCTCCTGAACCTTCGTGATCCCTCGCATCAAGGCATCGACCTCCGCTTCTGTGTTGTACAGCGCAAAGGAAGCGCGTGTGGTCGCCGGGATGCCAAAGAACTGCATCACCGGCTGGGCGCAGTGATGCCCGGTGCGGACAGCGATCCCCTCCTGATCGAGGATGGTGCCGATGTCGTGCGGGTGTATGCCGTCAAGGACGAAGGAAAGCACAGCGGCCTTTTCCTGCGCGGTGCCGATCACGCGAACCCCTGGCAACAGGTAGATCCGCTCCGCGGCGTAGGCCAGCAGGTCGTGCTCGTGCGCCGCAACGTTGTCCAGCCCGATGCGCGTCAGGTACTCGATGGCTGCGCCTAGACCGATGACTCCGGAGATGTCCGGCGTGCCCGCCTCGAACTTGTGGGGAAGGGAGTTGTAGGTTGTCTTCTCGAAGGTGACGGAGCTGATCATGTCCCCCCCGCCCTGATAAGGAGGCATTGCTTCGAGCAGCCGCTGCTTGCCGTACAGGATGCCAATTCCCGTCGGTCCGTACATCTTGTGCCCGGAGAAGGCGTAGAAATCGCAGTCCAAGTCCTGTACGTCCACCTGGAGGTGAGGAACAGCCTGAGCACCATCCACCAGCACCGGGATGCCGTGATCATGCGCCATGCGTATGATCTGCCGAATCGGATTAATCGTGCCGAGGGCGTTAGACACATGCGCGACAGCCACCAGTTTCGTTTCAGGCGTCAGCAGCTTTTCGTACTCCTCCAGCAAGAGCTCGCCGCGATCGTTCATCGGGATGACGCGCACATTTGCGCCCTTTTCCTCGCACAGCATCTGCCAGGGAACGATGTTGGAGTGGTGCTCCATCGCGGAGACTAGGACTGCATCGCCGGCCTGCACCTGCGTTCTGCCGTAGCTCTGCGCCACTAGGTTGATGGCTTCCGTGGCTCCGCGCACGAAGATCACCTCGGCGGGACTGGCTGCATGGATGAACTGCTGAACGGCGAGCCGTACCTCTTCATACGCCCTGGTTGCACGCTCGGAGAGCAAATGCACGCCGCGATGGATGTTCGAACAATCCTCCTGGTAAAAGCGAGTGATGGCGTCGATGACGGACCGTGGCTTCTGTGACGTCGCAGCGTTGTCCAAGTAGACGAGTGGTTTTCCGTGTACGAGTTGATTCAGCGCGGGAAAGTCTTTACTTAGCCTGGCGGCATCGAGACCAGCGGCCACAGCGCTTACGCGGTTGGCAGGTATGCTCATAGCACCGCCTCCGATTGCTTTGCTTGGGGCAACGCCTGAATGATGATCTTCGCCAGATAGTTGCGAATCGGGCCCGGATTCATCCGTTCCAGGCACTCGCTGGCAAAGGCGAACAACAACAGGCCTTTGGCCGCAGCATCATCAAGGCCGCGCGAGCGCAGGTAGAAGAGCGCTTCCTCGTCGATCTGGCCTATCGTCGCCCCGTGCGTACACTTCACGTCGTCGGCAAAGATTTCAAGCTGCGGCTTCGTGTCCATCTGCGCAGTATCCGACGGGAGCAGGTTGCGGTTGGTTTGTTTTGAGTCGGTTTGCTGCGCGCCTTTGCACACCAGGATTCGGCCATGGAAGACGCCGCGCGACTCACCGTCCAGAATGCCGTTGTAGAACTGGTGGCTGGCGCAATGTGCGCTCCTGTGTTCCACCTTCATGTAATTGTCCAGATGTTGCCGGCCATTGCCGATGAACAGACCGTTGATCAGACAGTTGCCGCCTTCGCCGGCCAGCACCGGTTGTATGTTGTTGCGTACTAGCGCACCGCCGGTCAGCACCGAGTGCGAATTGACCGTCGAACTGCGTTCTTGCTGGATGCGCATCGTCGAGATGTGAAACGCGTCCGTACTCTCTCGCTCGATCCTGTAGTGGTGAAGCACCGCCTGCTCACCCGCGACGACCTCGGTTACGACGTTGGAGAACGATACACCGGCTCCGAGCGAGACGTAGTCCTCGAGGATCGTAGCCTGGCTGTTCTCTCCGACCACGATCAGGTTGCGCGGGTTTGCTATCTGCGGTGTCGCGCTGCCGTGATTGAGATATAGAAGATAGATAGGCTCCTGAAGCGCCAGGCCCCGGGGAAGGAACACAAACGCGCCGTCCTCGAAGAACGCCGTGTTCAGCGCCGTAAAAGCTTCCTTGCTGGAATCGGCGTAGCGCGCGAGATGCGGTTCTACTATTCCCCGCTCCTTCAGCATCGCTTCGGCGAGGCTGGAAACCTGCAAACCCTTGTGTCCCGCCGGCAGGCGCGAGAGTCCCGGCGCATATCGCCCGTTCACAAACACAAGCTGAGCGGCCAGGCCCTCAAGCCTGTAGGGAGCGACGTCGCCCTCCGTGACTCCGTTGCATTCGTCTTCGGGAATCTCGGGGAGATGGAATGCGGTCTGGGCGATGGGCGCAACGCTTGTGAAGCGCCAGTCTTCGTCATGGACGGTAGGGAAGCCCAACTGGCAGAAGCTGGTAAACGCGCCCTCACGGACACCCCGGAACCAGGGTTCCTGCCGATGGACTGGCAACTGCTGCTGCAACTGCAGGAAGGCTTCCAGGTGACTCGGGAGCTGTTGTATGGCCGTCGACACGTTCGTAACCCTCCATCAAACCGCAACCGCAGTGGCACTGGCCTCTGCCTCGACCCCAACGTAACCCTGTTCTTCGAGCGTCAGCGCCAATTCCTTGCCGCCCGACTTGACGATCCGCCCGTCGACGAGCACATGCACGAAGTCCGGAACGATATAGTCCAGCAGGCGCTGGTAGTGGGTGATGACGATGATGGCCCGGTCGGGGCTGCGCATGGCGTTGACGCCGTTGGCCACAATGCGCATCGCATCAATATCGAGTCCTGAGTCGGTCTCGTCCAGAATAGCGAGCTTGGGCTCCAGCAACGCCATCTGCAGAATCTCATTGCGCTTCTTCTCTCCGCCGGAGAAACCTTCATTCACGGAGCGGGTCATGAAACTCTCGTCTACTTCGAGCAGTTTCATCTTCTCCTTGTAGAACGGTATAAAATCCATGGCGTCCATCTCTCTCTTCCCATGGTATTTTCGGATGGCGTTCAGCGCCGCGCGCAGGAAGTAGGCGTTGCTGATTCCAGCGATCTCGATCGGGTATTGAAAGGCCATGAAGACCCCCTCGCAAGCTGCGTCTTCCGGCTTCATCGCCAGCAGGTCCTTGCCATCAAGCAGCACCTCACCTTCGGTGACCACGTAGCTCTCGCGACGGGCCAGCACCTGCGCAAGCGTGCTTTTCCCAGAGCCGTTCGGCCCCATGATCGAGTGAACCTCGCCGGCATTCACCGTCAGGCTGAGACCTTTGAGGATCTCGTGATTTTCAATTCGGGCGTGTAAATTCCTGATTTCCAACATGGACATAGGCTAGCCAACACTCCCTTCCAAACTCACGCTCAGCAGCTTCTGCGCCTCGACGGCGAACTCCATCGGCAGCTTGCGGAAGACCTGTTTACAGAATCCATTGATGATCATCGAAAGCGCATCTTCCTTCGGCAGGCCGCGCTGCTGCAGGTAAAAGATCTGGTCATCGCCAACTTTCGACGTGGACGCTTCGTGCTCGATGCGCGCGGTGGAGTTTTTCGCCTCGATATAGGGGAAGGTGTGCGCGCCGCACTTGTCACCAACCAACAGGGAATCGCACTGCGTGTAATTGCGGGCGCCCACTGCGCTCTTAAGCACCTTGACTCCGCCACGATAGGTGTTCTGCCCGTGTCCGGCGGAGATGCCCTTGGCGATGATCGTGCTCCGCGTGTTCTTGCCGATGTGAATCATCTTGGTGCCGGTGTCAGCCTGCTGCCAGTGGTTCGAGAGCGCCACCGAGTAGAACTCGCCCACGGAGTTGTCGCCCTGGAGGATGACGCTCGGGTACTTCCAGGTGATGGCGGCGCCGGTCTCCACCTGCGTCCAGGAGATCTTCGAGTTCATCCCTTCGCACTTGCCGCGCTTGGTGACGAAGTTATAGATCCCGCCCTTGCCCGTCACGGGGTCTCCCGGATACCAGTTCTGCACGGTCGAGTACTTGATCTCGGCGTTGTCGTGCGCAACCAGCTCAACCACCGCGGCATGCAACTGGTTCTTGTCGCGGGTCGGCGCCGTGCAGCCTTCGAGGTAGCTCACATAGGAACCCTCGTCGGCAATAATCAGCGTGCGTTCGAACTGGCCCGAATCCGCCGCGTTGATGCGGAAATAGGTCATCAGCTCCATCGGGCAGCGAACCCCCTTGGGGACATAGACGAACGAGCCATCGGTGAATACGGCCGCGTTTAGAGCGGCAAAGAAGTTGTCCGAGTAGGGCACCACCGAACCCAGATATTTCTTCACCAGTTCGGGGTGGCGCTGCACCGCCTCCGAGAACGGGCAGAAGATAATGCCGATCTCAGCGAGCTTGGCCTGAAATGTGGTAGCCACGGAGACGCTGTCGAACACCGCGTCCACTGCCACGCCGGCCAGCCGCTTCTGCTCATCCAGCGGGAGGCCAAGTTTTTCGTATGCGAGGAGTATCTCGGGATCCACTTCATCCAGACTCTTCGGGCCGGCCTTCTTGGGTTTTGGTGCCGAGTAGTAAATGATGTCCTGATAATCGATGGCGTCGTATTTGATGTTGGCCCACTTGGGCTCAGCCTCTTTTTTCTCCAGCTTCAGCCAGTGACGGAACGCCTTCAAGCGCCACTCCAACATGAATTCCGGCTCGTTCTTCTTGGTCGAAATCAGGCGGATGATGTCTTCGTTCAGACCCTTCGGGGCCGAGTCCGACTCAACTTCAGTGACAAAGCCCCACCTATATTCGCCCTCGACAAGAGAGTCTATGATCTTCGTGTCGGTACTCATGGTGTCTCCTCCCACATTTCAACGCGTTGGATTCAACGCGTTGCGTGCAATTGCAAAACTAAAGCCATCCTCCGACTTAAACCTGACAAATAGTTCCTGTTTCAGGTCAAAAAAGACTCCCGAACCTAGGCAGACATGCGAAATGTCTCCCCCAGCGACAATTGGACCAGCGCTTCCGTGCCCAGGAGTTGGGAGATTGGAATGCCGTCCATCACCCCAACAATATATTGTTCGATGCCCTCCCAGACCGGGCGTAGGCCGCAGCCTCGGTGGTGAATACATGTCCTACGGTTGCCCGTATGGCGGCTGCAAATGTCCTTTGTCGCCCAGAGGCTGCCGAATGCCCTTTGCACATCGCCGAGACTGATTTCTTCAGGGGACCTCGACAAAACGTAGCCCCCCTTGATTCCCCGATGGCTCTTGGTGAGACCAGCCCTCTTCAGGGTCCAGAGCAGCTTTTCGACATAGGGATAGGAGAGACCTTCGCGTCGCGCAATCTCGGTGCCGGCAAGAGGCTCCCCGGCGGGCACGGAAGCCAGTTGCAGGATGCAGCGAAGACCGTATTCTTCTTGGGCTGTAATCTTCATCGGAGCGGTTCCAACTACAGCCATGGTCCCAAAACCATACTTATTTGTCAAGTATTGCGCCCACCGCCAGTGTAGGAACAGACCACCAGACAGGCAGTGCAGTTTACTGTCAAAGAGGCAGGGCTTGTGAACCACCAAAGGTTGGAACTGCGGACCCGTTCACCCCTTCTGCTGCTTCGCTGTCTCCGCGGTGCGGATCCTGCCGCTGCTCAAGATATGCGAGAACCTCGAATGTGAGAGTCGGTATTTCATCCGCGAAACGCAGAAGAAATACTGCTCGACGGACTGCTTTTTGCGGGCAGAGGAACTGCGGCGATTGGATCGGATAAAGGATAAAGCTGAGGTTGCCCAAGGAGAGAGCTCACCCCCGAAGAAAGGCGGAAGGTTTCACAGACCCAACAAAAACGGTGGCGTAAACACCGGGCAGCCAAAAAACAGAACAACATAGACCAACGTAAGAAGAATTGAATTGATCCTCGGCTAGAGTCCCCCGCCGTCAGCATTGGTCCCCGTTTGCCAGCGAGGAGCCCACGCGGGAAGAGCGGTTGAACCACGCCAAGGTGGCGAGACCTCAGATCCACGCCGGGGAGAACGCGTCGCGTACCCCGATGGACGTGCCCATTGCCGCCGAGGTTATCCGGGCGGTCGAGAGTGCTCGTGGCAAGACCATTCTGCTGCCAACGTCGGGTGCGACGATGCCGCTGGATGCGATGGTGCGGGCGTCGGGCTCGCCAAGTATTGTGGTGTCGATCGTCAACCATGATGACAATCAGCACACAGCAAATGAGAACCTGCGATTGCAGAATTTATGCAGCGAATGCTGACCTGATGGGCTGGCGTTCGCAACTACCTCCAGGTGGCAGCCGGGAACGCTTGCTCCGAGTTCGGACTTAATCGTTTCGAGATTCATCCTTACCCGCCTGTGAGATTTGGACCAGCGGCGCTTTCCATACTTCTGGGTTTTGCGTTGGTTCCAGGTCGTGCGCGCCAAACCGGGGAACGACGAACTCGCTCGGCTGGTCGGCGTTGAGGTGACGCGGGCGGGTTGCGCCGGTCAGTTGTTGTTCGTCGATCTTTTTCTGCAGCATCAAGAAGGCGTCGATCAGGGCCTCCGGCCGTGGCGGGCAGCCGGGGATGTGCACGTCGACGGGGATGTAGCGGTCAATACCCTTCAGAACGTTGTAGCCCTGCTTGAATGGGCCACCGGAGATGGCACAAGCGCCCATGGAGATGACATACTTCGGCTCCGGCATCTGGTTGTAGAGGCGCACGACCTGCGGCGCCATTTTCTTGGTCACGGTACCGGCCACAATCATGAGGTCTGCCTGCCGTGGGGACGCCCGAAAGACCTCAGCGCCGAATCGCGCCAGGTCATAGCGCGCCATGGTTGTGGCGATCATCTCGATGGCGCAGCAGGCCAGGCCGAAGTTCAATGGCCAAAGGGAGCTTTTGCGGCCCCAGTTGTAGAGATCCTGAAAGGTCGTAGTAAAGATTCCCTGCTTGCTCAACTCGGTCTTTAGCTTTTCATCCACCCCAATTTCCTTTTTCAGCCCTGATGAACTCGAATTATACCGCTCCTCAGCAGTTCCCGGTCGGTGAAGCGGAGGCGGGCTCTCCTAAGAACAGCCTCCCTCGCGACGAGGTCGAAACCAAGCTCGCGGGTCTGAGCGCGGAGTTTCATTCTTTTCCGGTCCTGGATGTGTCGATAGCGGAGAACGGCGGTTTGCGGGTGCGGAGTGGGGAGCAGAGGTTCTATGAAGGAGTAGTGGGGTTCCGGTTCCCCATGTTCTTCTCAGGCGTTGCGGACGTCTGCGAGTGGTACGACGATGACGCGGGGTGTTTCCGGATTCGAGTACACGTCGAGAATGAGTGGTGGGGACCGCTATTCGGATATACAGTGAGCTTCCAGGTGGAACGGCGGGACGTTGGCAACGGCGGAGTGCCTGCGGGGATTCCACCGAGACAGCTGGAAAGACGGGAGTAACGGGAGAGGCCGTGCCGCAGGTGCCTCTCGGCTCCAGTATCAGCTTCCCGCTCTGGCATGGCGCACCATCTCGACGAGTGCCGCACGAGTGTCCTGTGCAGTGGCGACCTCGCGGTGGAAGTTGATCCGAACGCCCTTGACCGCATCATTCGTCTTCAGCCGGAGAGTGAAGCCCAGCCGATCGACCGAGGTCATCGTTGCCTCGATCGCTTCGATCCCTGCATGCGACATTGCCAGCAAGACCATCGCATCGACATGGTCAGCGTTCATGTGGGCGAGGATGCCCGGCGCGGCCTCGGCCAGCGGGTCCGGGGCGGCGTGTGCGTAGTCCCGCGCATCAACCCAGCCCATCACGCCGAAGCCACCGACGTAGTAGAGATCGATGGGCTGAAGACGGAAGAAGCTAAAGTCGGAGAAGTCCACCCAATAGCGGCTGTTCTCGTGCCGGGCGAGATACGCTTCCCGAACCGCAGCGATGTCGTTTTCTGGCACCGGCTCAGCGTTTCCAACTAGGGTTGCTCGGGCAGCCCCAAGCGGGTCACCATCGGCACTCCCCTCCGCGACGAAGAGGCTGCATCGCGGGTCAGTCTTCAGATTCTGCGTGTGCATTGCCATGTTGCTGATCAGGAAGATGGGCCGACCTGCTGAATCAAGGGCGAAGGGCATCAGGGAACCGAACGGAAACCCCGGATGCTTACGGGACAGCGTTGAGAGGGTGGCGTTCGGGACGAGCGACAAGAGAGTCCGGACACGCTCGGCATGGGTTGGCTCAGGCAGTTGCGGCGACGCTGGACCAGTGGATGCGTGCTGGCGGACTGCTGGTTCGGTCGGCGACATAGGCTCCTTCTCGTTTCCGATGACAGCGGTTGCTTCTGCCCGGTGGAAACGGCTGCAACCCCGCAGATCACAGGCGTGACAGCCTTTGTTCGGTAAGAGCTACGCGGCCTGGATGTTTGAAGCCTGCTTGCCCTTGGGTCCATCGATCACGTCGAAGGTAACTTTCTGACCTTCCTTAAGTGACTTGAAGCCGCTTGATGCAATTGAGGAGTAGTGGGCGAAGACATCTTTGCTGCCGTCGTCCGGGGCGATGAAGCGGAAACTATTTGCGTCGTCTAAGCCACTTTACGGATACCGATGTCCATTGGACAGTCTCCTGCCAGCGCCGTGAACCGCCAGCACTTTCCATTCTACGGCTCGACGCTAACGCGAGGAGCGTGGTCACGGTGCGTTGGCAGAGATCGCGATCTCGAAGATGGCGGCGACTGGGACGAAGCCATTCGCGGAGGTGTAAGCGGAGACGAGGTCATCGGCGCCGAGGGTGGACGTAGGAGAGTGACCGCGCTGTAGGACTCTGCGGGACCACCCGCCCGTCATCTCGGAAACGATCCTACCGCTACCACTGCTAGACGTGAACCGACGGCAGAAGAAAACCTACACGAAACTATGCAGCCAGTGGTCTCAAACTCGTAGACACTCCCCGCGCCGGCAAACGTGCAAACACCCTGACGGCGGAGACGCATACCAACCGGTGCTCTTCCACTTCGTACCTGGCGCGTTCCATCTCGACATTCTTCCTGGCCGCAAGTCTTGTGCAGGCACGAAAACATGCTGAGGAACGAGCCTCAATGTACTCGCTGAGCCCAGCCTCATACGCTCGTTTCAGGTCCATACAGATTGGGCAATCCATACCTGCGCCTTTCTGGAGTTTTGCCGGGCCAACCGCAGCTTCGATGCGGTCGTGGTTCAAGATCTGCCTGAAATCCCGATCGAAATGATGTGCGGCCAGGGAGAGAATGCGCCAGTGTGAAGTCTTCGACAAAAGTCAGTCTGCTCGCCCATGGTCTGTCGGGCTTGATCTCTGAAGGATTGGCCCTATGGGCTTGTCCCACTGTCCTGAACAAATGCTCGGGTCTTGTTACGATTCAGAGATAGACGAGTTTTGCATCGCATTTCTTGAGGAGGCTCATTGCAGCCCCAGTCGTTCGGTTAAGTACTTGAACGTTGCTCGTCTGGGGCAAAGCCTGGAATGCGGGAGGCGAGAAGGAGAAAGTGCCTACTGCTTGGAGCATACACCCGCCACATCCAACGTGCCGGAGGCCCGACCCTTCTGCTGCTGACGGTTACTAAACGGAGCCAGCACGGGATTCTGGAGGGGAATGCGGTGGCTGGCCCCCCATGTCAAGCGTGTAAGTTGGCGCGAAATCGATGCTTGATTCGAGAGAAGTCGGTCCTGGAAACATGGTATGCCCTGTTCTCAGCAACCGACGCGCTTTCTGCGCTGCCCATTTCTCGGGCGCTAACTCGACGCAGTCATGGCCGCAACTTGGATCGAACTACCAGAGTCGGCCTACCAGCTAAGTGTTCGCCCCGGCGGCTCGTGTCTCGAGTTCGATCGCGCGCGGAAACAGGACGTTGTTTTCCACGTGAATATGCTCATAGAGGTCCTGCCCGAACTCCTTCAGGCCGTCATAGAACGCGCAATACGTGGGGCAAGCGCCTACCGGCGTGGTGAAATGATGGCTGAGCTCGCGGATCCCAGACATCAACCCGGTCGCCGCGTCATGCTCCGCGGTCATCATCGCGATCGGGTTGGCCACCGTGCCGAAGCATCCATGCGGCATCACCCCGCCAGACTCCAACGCGCGCTCCAGTTTGACTACATAGGGAAACAGGATCACCTCTTCCTTCGCCAGGTGCTGGGTCAATTCCTCGTCCAATTCGGCCAGCTTTGCCTGAATCAGCGACAGCTCGGCCTCCGTATCTCCGTGGCGGCGAACTACCTTCTCTGCCAGAACGGCCAGCCGGGGCAGCTCGCTCTTTACAAACGCATGATGCGTGGCCACAATATGTCCAATTAGCACCTCCATCGAAGCTTTAGACCAGTCCTCTGAGACCGGCGCTGAGCCCTGCGCTGCCCTCTCCAGCGCGGCGAGCACTGCGTCTACTTCGAGGTTGCTGGCGGCGCATGCCTCGGCGAGCGGCTTGCGTCCGCCACAGCAGTAGTCAATCCCATAATGCTCAAACACCCGGATCGAAGTCGGCTGTTCCAGTGCAATCTCGCCAACGGTCCTTGTGGTGGTTGCCATGATGTTCTCCTTGCAACCACCCTACAAGCTGCAAGTCGGCACCGCAGCGACTTTGGTCACTCCGCGAGAATATAAGTTGGAGCCCGGTACCGGGCTCCAACAGATCGACGCCCTGCACTGCTAAACTTTCCTCCATGGGCGCGGAACGTACTGATCTGGCGGCTGTTCTCACAAAGACCGCCTTGCTGTCCGGCCTTACTCCGGCCGAGTTGCAACTGCTGGCAGCGCGCACGGTGCGCAAACATCTCCAAACTGGCGAGCTTCTTTTCTCTGAGGGCGAGCCCTGCCACGGACTGCACATCATTGCGGGCGGCAAGGTTCGCATCTTCAAGACATCGCTCGGCGGCCGCGAACAGGTACTGGCCGTCAACACTCCCGGGGAATCCGTCGCGGAGTTGCCCGTCTTCGACGGTGGCCCCTACCCCGCGTCAGCCGTGGCCATCGAAAACACCGAGATCGCCTTCATCTCCCGGCGCGACTTCCAGGCCTACTGCATGGAGCACCCCGAAGTTGCGCTCAAGGTGCTGGCCACAGTCGGCGCTCGTCTGCGCCGCCTGGTCGGTATCATCGAGGAACTCTCCTTCACCACCATTCGTCAACGGCTCATCACGGCCCTGCTCCGGCTCGCGGAGAGCCAGGGCAAACAAACCGAGCGCGGCATCGAATTCCAACTCCCCGCCAGCCACCAGGAGCTGGCGAACCAGCTTGGAACCGTGCGCGAACTGATCTCCCGAAACCTGATGCGGTTGCAGGCCGAAGGTCTTCTGGAGGTCGACGCACGCCAGATTGTAGTGAAGGACATGAAGGGCTTGAGCGCGCTGTTGAACGCAACGCCTTAGTTGAGACTTTCCTGGTGGCCATACTGGTCCGCATGCGGCACCAGTTGCATATACACATCGCGCGGAATATTCGTCTGCCAGTGGCCTGTCGCTCGCGCAACGCCGATTACTCCGAAGAAAACAAGCGCCAGCAGCGCCGCAACCAACTGCGGCGGCAGCGAGCGATCCCGCCACCGGGCGGCAGCCGTACGCGCACCAGATGCAATACTGTGCGGCGGCAGGGCAAACTGCAGAGCGTTCTCGGCCGGGCATACCGCGACGCATTCCATGCAACTCGTGCATTCCGGAGATCGAATCTGCACCAGGCGGTCGACCGGCAAGCTCGATGGACAAGCCTTGCTGCACTTCCCGCAATCGATGCAGGCCTGTGCGTCCCGCCGGATCCTCACTGGACTCAAGGTGGAAACCAAACCCATCAATGCACCGTATGGGCAGAGAAACCGGCACCAGAAATTCTGGATGAAGACAGAGAGAACAACCAGCGACCCAAGCACTGCCAGTCCTGTAATGCCTATTTCGCGGAAAAAGTTGAGCATCTTTACGTCCGCGATGATACCAAAGGGCGCAGCCAGAAAATCGCTCAGCGCCTCCACCGACATGCCGACCACGATGAAGAGGAAGAAGGCCATCAAAATATACTTCAGGCTGCGCAGTGGAACATCGAGCCATCGCGGCACGGTGAAGTTGCGCCGAAACAGCTTACGGCCAAGCTTCCACAGATACTCGGAGACCGTGCCCACGGGACACAACCACGAACAAAACGTCTTCTTCAGCAGCAGGCTTGAGATCAGAAATACAGCCGCCAGCACCATCGCCGCCGGATGGATCGCCGGCACTTGATGCGTCACCAGCAAATACTTCAGGTTCATCAAGCCGGCAATGGGAAGCCATCCATCCACCCCTGCTGGACGTTCAAAATAGCGAGTGCGTCCCCCGCTCTCGAAGTAGCGTGCCCACAGCAAGAACTCGAGCGCCAGCCATACATTCAGAGCGACGAACGCGAACTGCACGGCGCGGCGAACCGGCTGGGAACGGTCCTGCACTAGCCTGCGAACAAAGGGCTTCTTCTGCTTGGCCTGCCCCCTTTCGGCGGCGACGACTGCAACGGGAGACGCGGCTCTGGTCAGCATGGCACCCTTCCACTCTTCACGATATCGAAAGGACGGCGGCGCCAGTAGGACTTAAGTCACAGTGGGTGAAAGGATGCGCCGCGCGAGCAACCAGCCGACGTTGCAGTAGCAATGGAGGCGGGGATCGGGCGGCGCGTTGGCAATCCGGACGTGGCCGTTGAGGCAGTGCCATTCCTATCGGGGTCGGTAGAAAGCTGCTAACACTGGAACTCTGCTGGTTGCCGGGCGGTCACGGGAACTTGCTTGAGTAGATGTATCGTGCAACGATATTATTATGAGTGCTCGATTGAAGCCATCAGATTCACAGCTTCTGCTTAGGATGTTGGCTCAGTTCCGCTATGAGCTGCGTCAGTTTCTTAGCTTCAGCGAACGTGCCGCGGTCGAAGCCGGACTGCAGCCGCAGCAGCACCAACTCCTGTTACAGGTAGCAGGCGCAGCCGAAGGCGAGACTGTGACAATCGCGTTTGCCGCAGAACGACTCAGCCTGCGGCATCACAGCGTAGTTGAACTGGTCGACAGGTCGGAGCGCGAAGGTCTGCTGGTGCGAACTGAGGATACCGTTGACCGCCGGCGAGCGATCCTGCAAGTGACGCGCAAGGGCGAGCGGATTATGGAAAGACTCGCAGACGATCATGCGCGAGAGATCAATGAACTCGCACCGCGGCTACTAAAGACCCTGAAGCGTATTGACGGTCACGCCCTTGAAGTTGCAAAAGGCAGCGCCGAATGAGGTCAAAGCCATCTGCATTGCGTGACTTTACAGTAAATCGAAGAGTTTGGCTCCTGACCGGGGTGGCGCTCGTTATCGGCACAGGCGCGGCAGCCTTGGCTGTGTTGCTTCTGCGTGCGATTGCTCTGATGACAAATCTCTTCTACTACCATCGCCTGAGCCTGGCGATGGTAGGTCCTTCCGGATCGACACTTTCTCCATGGATCATGCCGATGGTTCCGGTTGTGGGCGGACTGCTGGTGGGATTGATTGCGCACTATGGATCGGACAAGATTCGCGGGCACGGAATTCCTGAGGCGATTGAGGCAATCCTGCTGCGAGGCGCACGTATAGACCCCTTGGTCGCGATCCTGAAACCCCTTTCGGCCGCGATCGCGATTGGCTCTGGTGGACCCTTTGGTGCGGAAGGGCCGATCATTATGACCGGCGGAGCTTTCGGCTCTTTGGTCGCACAGTGGCTCAAATTGACCGATGCAGAGCGGACTACGCTGCTCGTGGCCGGTGCGGCTGCTGGCATGTCGGCGACCTTTGCGGCCCCGATGGCTGCGATCTTGCTAGCCGTTGAGCTACTACTCTTCGAGTGGCGGCCACGCTCGTTGATACCGGTGGCCGTGGCGAGCATCATAGCAGGCGCTCTGCGAATCAGTTGGCTTGGTGCTGGGCCGATCTTCCCAGTGGAACTGCACGCCTCTGTCCACTTGTGGCCGGTGATGCTGTTAGCGGGCCCGTTGGGAATCCTGGTTGGCTTCGCAGCGGCTGGACTGAGTCGCATGATGTATGGATTGGAGGACGCATTTGAACATTTTTGTGGACGGCTGCATGTGCACTGGATGTGGTGGCCGGCAATTGGCGGTATTGGTATCGGTGCGGGTGGAATCTTCTTTCCGCGCGGGCTCGGCGTTGGATACGACAATATCGCGGAGCTGCTGCGCGGAAACGCGCCGTTGGGCCTGCTGCTTGGACTGCTGATAGCCAAGTCGCTGATGTGGGCTTTTTCGTTGAGTTCGGGAACGTCGGGCGGCGTACTGGCACCGCTGCTAATGATCGGCGCGGCTATCGGAGAAACAGTTGCCAGGCTGGCGCACATGCCAGGCGAGACTCAGGCGTTGTGGGCCTTGATGGGGATGGGGGCGATGCTGTCCGGCTCGCTGGGCGTGCCTCTGACTGCGATACTTTTCTCGCTTGAGCTGACCCATGCCCTGCCAGCGTTGCTGCCGCTGGCACTTGCGTGTACTGCGTCCTATCTTGTGACGTCACTGGTTATGCCGCGTTCGATTCTAACGGAGAAGCTCAGTCGTCGCGGGTATCACCTGTCGCGCGAGTATGGTGTCGATCCGCTGGAAACTGTGAGCGTTGCGGAAGTTATGACCGAGATGCTGGTGCCCATAGAGGTAGGAGCGCCGAATGCCGTGCTTCCGGTTCTACCTGAGGTCTTCGCTTACACAGATGAGACTTGCCGCGCAGTCGCAGAAGAGATGGCAACCACCAGAGTAACGAGCATGCCTGTGATCGATCGCGAAACCGGACGCATTCTCGGAAGCATCAGTGCGCAGGAATTGCTGGCTGGCCGGAGGCGGGCTGTTGTGCGGGAGTCCGAGCGCAACAGCACCTTTCAGCGTGACCCACGGAAGAAGTCGTAAGTACGTCGAAGGCACGCTCAAGTTATTGCGAGGGAGCCTTCATATGAACGAGCAGCATGCGAACTGCTGTCTTGGCAGAGATGCCGTTCGAGGGAAGTCTGTAGAATTTTGTAGATAGAAGGCTTGTAAATCGGCCATGGACTGAATCAGAGATCGGATCGACCAACTCAGTGTTCAGCCGGATAGGTGACTTGGGTTCCGTTCACTCGTCCCCAGGGAGTAAGTGTGTGGACCCGTGCGCGAGTAGCGCGTGTGATTTCTCTCGTTTCGATGTCTCGCGCCAATAATGCATCTGCAATCAAGGAACGATGGCAACGCCAGGGAACAGCTTCGGCGCACATAACTGCCACCTGCTCCTGCTTCGCAAGCTTGATCAGAGCGTCCAGATTCTTCTTGAACTCAGGCGTCTGCATGTAATCGGCATAGCCCCGGAAGCTGGCGTTCTGCCACGCGGTATTGATGGAATCTGGACGGGCATGCCGAAAGCCGCCCAGTCCAGGCATGTACCTGTAGTGAAGCCGAGCGGAATGCAAGCTGGCCGCCAATTGGTCCCTGTTGAACTGAGGATTGTGTCGCGAACGTGGGACCGTGCGCACATCGACGAGCCGTTTGACCTCGTGTGCTTTGAGGAGACGGATGAACTCGGCCACAGGACGCGTAGAGTGCCCTATCGTCATGACAATCACGGGTTTCGATGGTACGCCGTGTTTCATGCAACTCCTTGGAGTGACATCGCCGGAGCAGTGAAGCTTTCGTGCGACTCCGCTACTTGGGCTGATTCTTCACCTGAACCAGCAGCATGCGAACTGCCGTCTTGGCGGAGATGCCGTGAGGCAGCATCGGGGGCATATAGACAAAGGAGCCTGGCTGGGCGTTGGCCTTGTCGTCTCCCAGCTGAACCTCGGCCTCGCCTTCGATGAAATAGAGAATAGCTGCAGTCGGCGCAGAATGCCCTGACAGAGACTCGCCAGCCGAGAAGCCAAACAGTGTGATGTTTACGTGTTCGTCCTTCTTCAGAACCCGGCTCAAAATGCCTTTGTCGGGAAGTGCGAACTCCGTCTGCAAGTCAGCTAAGTATGTGTAGTCCATGTGCCTCTTCTTTCAGGTGCGACAGGTTGGTGATGTGGTGGGACGCGGCACCTCAGATAGGGATACGCCTATCGAAGGCCCGGTACGGAGAGAGTGGAGGATCAGCTACCAGCTACCAGCACCTCTTCTTCCAAGTCCTTGCCAAGTAGCGGATCGCTCAGATCTGAAGGCTTCACATCCTCATAGGAATGGCCTGTCAGCAGCCCGAGGATGAACCAAGCGAATAGCAACGCTCCGGTAGCAAATAGGATGTCTCCGGGTACACGCATCCAGCGCAGCGTCTGCATCTGTCCAGACTGCATGAAGTCCGCAGAACGCGCATACCAGGTCCCTTGTTGGATCGATGCCCAGGCCTGCAGAAGCCCGACTGGCAGCATGCTCAGGATGACCATGAATACCAGGCCCAGGTTGAGGAACCAGAAGGACAGCTTGAGCGGTCTCTGCTTCCATGGCCTCGCCGCGCCCATAGCCCGAAGGCAAAAGAGCGTGAGTCCCAGCCCAAGCATTCCATATACGCCGAACAGTGCCGTGTGGCCATGCACCGGAGTCGTGTTGAGGCCCTGCATATAGTAGAGCGCCACGGGCGGATTGATGAGGAAACCGAACAGACCAGCTCCAACAAGGTTCCAGAAGGCCACCGATACGAAGAAATATATTGGCCACTTGTAGTTTGCGATCCATGGTGCTTTCTCCATGGGCTGCGCGAGTCGAATATTCTCCCACGCTTCATAGCCGACCAGGGTCAGCGGCACGACCTCAAATGCGCTGAAGATTGCGCCCAGAGCAATAACCGCCGGTGTCGCTCCAGCAAAGTACAGATGATGGAAGGTGCCGATGATTCCGCCGGAGAGGAAGATCGTCGTCGAAAAGAGAGCGGCCTTGGTTGCGGTGCGAATCTCGATCAGCTTGAGTCGCGTGAAGAGGAATGCAATCACTACCGTGGCAAATACCTCGAAGAAACCCTCGACCCAGAGATGAACCACCCACCAGCGCCAGTATTCGGCGGTGACAAGATGGCTGCGCTGTCCATACATCAGTCCAGCAGCATAGAAGAGTGGAATCGCGATGCTGGAGATGAGAAAGAGCGTGAGCAAAGCACGATCCTCGCTCTTGCGAACCAACGCAGGCTTGAGCGCCGCCACCATCAGTGCCAGCCAGAGAACCAGGCCAACGAAGAGCAGTATCTGCCAGAACCGTCCCAGGTCGACATACTCGTAACCCTGACTGCCAAACCAGAACCACATGTTGCCGAGGCGCTGCTGAATGCCCATCCACTCACCAGCAAGCGAGCCGCCGACCACAAGAATCAGTGCTCCAAAGAGCACATTGACGCCGAGCCGTTGATACTTGGGCTCGTGTCCAGTTACTGCCGGGCCAACGTAAAGGCCTGTCGCCAGCCACGAAGTCGCGATCCAGAAAATGGCGAGTTGCAGGTGCCAGGTGCGCGTCACTGCATAGGGCAAGTAGCGGTCGAGTGGGAAGCCATAGAATCCGTGACCTTCGACTGCATAATGGGCGGTTAGTATCCCCATCATGATCTGTACTCCCCAGAGGATCACCACCACGAAAAAGTACTTGATGGTAGCGCGTTGCGAAGGCGTCGCCTTTACTGCGAGGAAGGGGTCTGTGGCCGGATACGGACCATGAACAAGCGACTTCTCCTGTGACGCGTACCACCAAACCATTCCGCCGATTCCGGCGAGCAGACCGACAATACTCAGGATGCTCCAGAGCAATGCTCCAGAAGTGAGTCCATCGGCTACCAGCGGCTCATGCGGCCAGTTGTTGGTGTAGGTGGTCGTTGAGCCGGGGCGCTCCGTGCTGGCGGCCCATGAGGTCCACCAGAAGAACGCCGCAAGCTGGTGCTGTTTTTGGACATTGGTCAAAGCGCCGCGTGGGATAGCATACTCGGACCGCCCGCTTGCAAAGACATCAGCATAATAGGAGGCCAGTTGTCTGAATGCGGCAGCTCGATCCGCGTCGATGGTGACCCGGTTGGATGATGCGTCGTAAGTATTGGTCCGCATGTCGCGGATCAGCCGGGCCTTGAATACGGCTTGCTGGTCCACATTGAGAGCGTCAAAGTTGGCTGCGCCTACCTTGACGGCCCATATGTTCAGCAGGAACTCGGATTCGCGATGCAGCCAATCGGCGCTCCAGTCGGGAGCAACATACGCTCCATGACCCCAAACGGTGCCTATCTCTTGTCCACCGATGGATTGCCACACGCCCTGGCCATCCGTGATGGAACTGCCAGTGAAGAGAAGCTGCCCATCTGTGGTGTAGACGTCGGGGAGCGGTGGCGCTCCGCTGATCATCTTCCGTCCTTCGCCACCAAGAACGATGAACGACCCGATGATGACGATGGCGAGAGCCCACCAGTAACGCTTATATGACATGATTTTTCCTCATTGATGATTTCGAAGCAAAGGAGACCGAGTGAATGATTGCGCAGTGCAGTGCATTAATTCTCACGATCGGACAAACTAGACAGAGCTAAGGTAGCGTTCTGTTCCGTGAAACGCAGGGACTTTAGTCACAGAAATGGCCGCTTTGTTGGTTTTGTTGGTGGGCCAGTAGGCTTGCCGTCTCTAGGGCATATGACTTCTCCAAAGCGGATACGGGATTCCGGCGAGCCGATTGATTGCGAGGGCTTGCGCGGTAAGCAGGATCACGGCGACCTCGATGATGACGAGTTCCTTGGGTTGAGAGATGATCCCGAGCGAAACGATCAGGGTTGTTGCTCCTGCGGGCGGATGGCTTACCCGGAACAGAGCCATGAGCGCTCCCGTAGCCGAGAGTGAGAGCGCTGCGGCCAGGACCCGCGCGGCATGAACGCCGGGGTGCACGCCGAAAGGGGGACTGGAGGCTACTGTAAGTTCGAAGGCAGCATAGCCACAGATGAGTCCAATAGCGTGCCCCAGGATGGTATTTCGGGGGCTTGAAGCTTCCGCCATTGGGGAAAAGAAGAAGAGATACGCGGTTGGGCCGAGCGATGGAAAAACAAATGGACTCCCCGTAAGAAGCGCCAGTACCGCAAGCAACCCGATGGTAATGAAGCCGTTGACGCACACATAGGCAGCCCACACTAGGCGCGACGGGAAGTGCTGCAGGAGCCATTCCAGTCGCATATGTGCGAGGAGCACGCCGACGTGCTCAAACCCCCTGTGCTCGGCAGTTGTCCGGCTCCGCTCATCTGGCTGATCCAAGTCGTTAGGGAAGGTCATTAGATATTGGGGAGCAGATCGAAGTATTCATCGTCTTCATTCTTGCCGCCTTCACCGAGGCCAACGGACTTCTCCGACTCGACGAACTCGATCCGCTCGATCCACTTCACCATCTTGTAACCAAGCTGATTCTCGACCCGCAGCCGTAGCGGGGCTCCGTATACCTCGGTCAGAGGCTTTCCATTCATCTCCGAAGCAAGCAGGCATTGGGCCTTGAGCACATTTTCGAGGCTCTGCGTGTCATAGTAGGCACCGCCATAAAGGGAGCCGCCAAACGAGAAGAATGCGACAACCTTGGCATTGGGCTTCGGGCGGACCAGATCGACGAGAGACTTCATGGGAAGCCCGCCCCACTTGGCAATGCCGGTCCAGCCCTGGATGCAGTGGTGCATGGTGATCTCCTCGGTCTTTGCCAGCCTCTCGATATCCGCGAGAGACAGTTCGACCGGGTTATCGACAAGGCCACCCACCTTTAGCCTGAAGTTCTTGAAGCCATCCCTGGCCATCTGCTTCCAATCCTCCCGTTCGGGGATCTTGCCGTTCGGCCAGAAACGTGGAGAGATATCTGCCTCAGTGTAGTGCTCACTCGGCGAGAGGCGATTGAGTGTAGTCAGCATCAGGGGGTAGGTGATGAACTTCTGCATGTGCTGCAGGCCGCGCGGGTAGTTCCAGGAGATGTAATGCGCCACAATCCATGTGAGCACGACGACTCCGATGCCGACGAAGCCCAGAATCATTCCGATGTGATTGCTGTCGTCCGTCCCCATCACAATGTGGTTCATGTTCCGAACGAAGCCGGTCATCGCGATCAAGGTGACATGAACCACGATGAAGGCGAAGAAGCTGAGCATGGTTAGAAAGTGAATCGAACGTGCCGACTGCCTGCCGCCAAACAGCTTCGGGTACCAGTGGAAGCGATTCACAGCAGCGGGCGACATGGCGATACCGGTGAGTATGGCCAGCGGACCGAAGACAAAGACCACTGAAAAGTAAGCAATCTGCTGCAGCGCGTTGTAGCCGTAGTATCCGTTTAGCTCGGTCGGTAAGTGAAACGTCGCATAGTGCACCCACGTATTCCAGGCTTGCAACAGCACGAGCGTGGACTGGGGAACGAGCCGTCGCCACTGCTCCGTATCAAACAGCATGATGATGAAAAAGATGCCCGTGATGATGAACCCGTAGACATTGAGAAAGTGCCAGGAGCGAGCGGTGCCGATGGTATGCCGATAACCCGGCGTGGCAACCATGGGCGAGATGTAGCGGGCATCATCCTTCGCAGTCCATAGTCGATCTGTCGGCACCTGGATTGGAGTCAGGCGGATCCACTCGCTGCCGGGAGTGCAGTGATTGTTGAAATACAAGCGAGGATGATCGACCAGGATGGATAGACCACTCCGAATCAGCATTGTGACAAAGAGAAAGTTGAAGAAGTGACAGTAGCGCACCCACAACGGAAAGCCGTGAGGTCCAACAAAGTTATTGGGATAGATTTGCGGAACAGGCGGAATATGGGGAAGCCCGACCAGTAAAACCTCCACCCATGCCGCAAGCACGGGGAGAACCGCCAGCAGGGCAGCGGCGATCAGGATGGAGGGGCGTATCCAAATCCGGAAGCGGCGATCGAGTGGGTAATGAACGGCGGCGTGAGCCGCGTCGAACGAGATCATTGCTTGTCTCCTGGAGGACCTTCATGTTTCTGAGGGTCCCGTTGCCCCACTGCCTTCTCCTCGGGCGACAAGATCAGGAGCCGTAGCCCCTGTGCTGGAGGGACTGCAGCTTCTCACCGCTGGGCCATGAGATGGTGAGCAGGAACGCCGAGTGTTCGCGGGCTTCGACATCATGCCTTATCCCCGGTGCGAGCATGAGGATCTGGCCAGCACGCAAATCATGTGACCTCTCCGTGAGGTGGATGCACACCGTGCCTTCCAGGGCATGAATAGAAACTGTCCCATCCGCATGATGGTCCTTCATCCTTGCCCCGGTCTCCATTGCGATGAGGACTAACCGAAGATCGTCGGACTTGAAGAGGAGTTTGGAATACAGGCCTGACTGCCACGGTTTATGCGGTGCAAACCCGGCGAGTTCGCTGGCCAGGTCAAGAGATGACGCTTCGGAATGAGTATCGAGGTGGGGAATGTTATCCGTCATTTAGAGAACTCCATGGTGAGAGGCAGCAGAAGGATCGGCGGCGATGTTGGCGATTCAACCGCTAACGTTCGGCCATATATGTCGTAACACGATACAACGACAATCCTACGCCACAATAGGCTGGCGTGGGCTGTCCGCTGCAAATACCGACTCGCCGAGCAGAAGGGTGAGTGCGAGGTTACTTGCAAACAACAGAACCGCACTTAGCTCCAGCATCCCGGAGATTGGCAGCACTTTCCATGCGGCTGAAAGGAACCCTTCATAGGCAAGAGGCTCAGAGGAGACGCGCAGTAGGCATCCCGTCTGCAACAACAACAGACTGAGGAACATCAGTCGCTTGCTGAAGATAGCGCGGACCCCGGCAAAGTGGGGGAGTATGCGTGGTCCGATAGAGAAGACCATGGTCGCCGCGAAGCCGACCGTGAGAGCATGGCGCGATGCTCCCCAGATGCCGCCACGGCGATCCGCAAGGGCAGCCCAGATGCTCATGCAGCCTGCTATTACCAGCCACACATAAGCGATTCGGACAAACGACGGGAAGCAGGGATGGATGCCTTGAACCTTGGCGTGTCCCTGCGGCTGTTGGGTGAGATGCAGCGCCAATCCGATCACGATGGCGCTGCTCGCCAGCAGGGTCGTCGCCGCACCAGTCCAACCGGTGACTCCACAGATTACGCCAAGCAGGTTGAGGGCCAGCGCCAGCCGCAGTTTGGGAGTATCTGGCTTGGGAATCGCTAGAAATGCGGGCAGCCAACGTGCCGAGAAGCCCCATACAACCGGCACAATGAAACCCCAGCCCATCAGGACAAGGTACTTCTGATCGAGCGCGTGAGGAAACGAGAGGAGCGTTCCCTGGAGTGCCAGCCGCAGGCACTCCACGAAGTTGAAGATGACAGCGGCGGCGAGTCCCGCTGTGCCCAATAGTACGGAAACCATCCACGGTTCCATGTTTGGCTTCGCATGATTGCCTTGCGCCGGCTCGGGTAGCTTGTGGTGGGAGGCGGCGGAGAGAAACAGGAGGACTGCGATCAACTCGAATCCGGCCGAAACCGGGAAGAGCGCCCTCCAGTGCCAGGCGTAGATGTTTGCCAGCCAACGCAGGGCAACACCCACGGTCCATAGGCTGAAACACGTCAGCGGGATTCTGAGGGCCGACCGGTCGCGAGCGGGCTGCGAATAGAAGCCGATCCCAAGGATGAAGCTGCCAATCCAACCAAACATCTGGGCGTGGCCGTGGCCCTCCATCCATGCGGCGGGCAGGCTGGCCGACCCGTGGTGGGCGCTGATGGCCATCAGGTTGGAAAAGCCCAGCAGGGTACCAGGTAGGGCCATGAAGAAGAGGCCGCTCACAATCCATGCGCGGAGCATCAGGCTCTTCTGGCGCTCGCGAACCACAATCGTGTGCATCGAACTCTCTCCCGCGCTATCCATGTGCAGCCTCCACCACCAACACTAGGTCCTGCCAGTTTCTCCCGCAGTAACTTTTGTCACTGCGCCGGATGGCGCGATAGGGTTTCATAGGATCATGAATCCGCTCATCCATGCGATGGATTTCAACGAGCGCCCATTCATTGCGATCTGGGAGGTGACGCAAGCCTGCGACCTGGCTTGTGTTCATTGCCGCGCCTCCGCTCAACCGAATCGCCATCCCATGGAACTCACCACTACAGAAGGGAAGCATTTGATTGACCAGATTGCCAACTTGAAGGTTCCGGTCTTTGTGCTCACCGGAGGCGATCCTTTGAAGCGTCCAGATCTCTTTGAATTGATTGGTCATGCCCGCACTATGGGCGTTCGCGTCTCCCTCACCCCGAGCGCTACTCCACTGCTGACCAGGGAGATGGTCGTACGCCTGAAAGAGGCTGGCCTCGCACGCCTTGCGGTGAGCATGGATGGCGCGTGCGCCGAGACGCATGACGCATTCCGGGGCATGTCGGGCTCGTTTGCTCGAACGCTCGACGCCATTCGCTGGGCCAACGAAATCGGACTCCCGGTCCAGATCAATACCACGTTCAGCCGCCGGAACGTCGCTGAGATCGACGACCTGGTCGCCCTGATGGAGAGTCTCCAGATTACGTTGTGGAGCGTTTTCTTCCTCGTCCCCACCGGTCGCGGAAAACTCAGCGATCTGCTGAACGCCGAAGAGTTCGAGCAGGTCTTCGCCAGACTCTACACCTTCTCGAAAACTGCCAGCTTTGACATCAAGACAACTGAGGCACAGCATTATCGACGGTTCCTGCTACAGCAAAGAGTCGCGGAACGAAAGTCCGGAACTGAACTCTCCAGTTCCCAGCAGAAGGTCGCAGATGTTGTTGGCCGAGCGCCGCGTGGACTGAACGACGGCAAAGGATTCGTGTTCGTTTCGCACACGGGAGAAGTCTTCCCCAGTGGTTTCATGCCGCTCTCGGCAGGCAACATACGCCAACAGGAGCTGGCCGCCATTTACCGTGACTCGCCGTTGTTTCGGAGCCTCCGAGACACAGCAAAGCTGGAAGGCAAATGTGGCGCATGCGAGTTCCGAGAGATATGCGGAGGATCGCGATCTCGTGCCTATGCTCTGACGGGAAATCCCAACGGCGAGGAGCCTTGCTGTTCTTACGTACCCAAAGGCTATATCCAACCGCCGCGCAGTATTAAAACAGCGTTCACGCTCCACGTGCTGCAAGGGGCATGACGAGTTCCGGGCAGTGCTGTGCGACGTGGACTGCGGGATTCAGCGACAATCAAAGGAAGAGGCTGAAAGATGGCAGTACAGATAGGCGCGAAACCAGACAGCGGATTCGACGACCCGATCGGCATCTTGAAAGACTGCCATCGCCGGATTGAGCACTTCCTTGACATCTTATGCATGGTTGCTGAGCGCGCACATACCCGGAGCCTTACTGGCGAAGAGCGGTCCGCCGTACGGGCCGCGCTGCAGTATTTCCATGTGGGGGGCGAACGGCACACGGCAGATGAGGAAGAGTCTCTATTCCCACGACTGCGTGGTGAATCCGCCGCTGGCAGCCTCGAAGATGTCGATCGCCTCGAAAGCGACCATCACCGTGCCGCCGGCCTGCACGAGTCTGTAGATTGGATCTATACGGCATGGATTTCGGCTGGCATGCTGGAGTTCGGTGAGCAACATCGGTTATTGTCTCAGATGCGGCAGTCTTAAGCAACTCTATTCTGAACACATACAGATTGAGGAGACGGTTGTGTTTCCACGTGCGGCACAACTCTTGAATGGCCAAGCGCTTGCGGCCATAGGGTCTGAGTTCATTGCACGACGGAAGTAGCTCACCCCCACAGCAGGATATGCGACGGCAGTTCCAAATCCGAATGGCTCAGTCCTGCGTTGTCGGCAATTAGGTGCGAACGATAGAAGCTTTAGCTGGTCCGAAGGGGCTGCTTTTTTCCCGTCTGCAAAAGGGCTCAGATTTGCCGCCGGAGTGCCACAAAACCAATGGCCCGATCCCCGTCCCGGCCCCTTCGAGGTGTGTGGGCTATGAGACAGATCGTTGCCCACACTGGATGCTGCCCGGGTCCGACGAAGCTAGCAGATCGTTCTCCAAGGGGATGACGCCGCGCTGAGGGCAATCGTCAGCAGTCAACCACTCGTTTTTGGGTTTGGAAACGTGTCGAGATTATCCGCATCGCTGAGATCCATGCATGCAAAGTCCTTCTCGACGAAAAGATCTAAGGTGCCGTGAGGGCCGAGGTCAACCTTGGCGTAGATGCCTACTTGATCCGTTGCCGCCCATGTGAGCGCTTGATCGCGAGGCAAAACGACAAGGATTTCGTGCCCTGTGTATCGAGCCTCAGGAGACGTCAAAACGGAGTCACAGGCGAGAGCGTAGGTCAGATGGGAAGGATCGCCAGGAGAGAAGTAGATCGTCTCCTCAACGTGACCTCCGTCGACCAGCTTCGTCACCTCAGACTGTGTGACCCTGAGTCTGAGCGAGTTGCCCTTGATCCGAAGCTTCGTAGCGCACCTCTTTGCTGTAGTGGGAATGCCTACAGCATTCTACGCATATAGGATGTGGCCGGCGGGCAGGCGGCTTGGATCTACCGGCCGTCTGCCCGTTGGCCACGAACCATGCTCAGGCTGCAGCGGCAGACGCATCCGCGTCGTCGGTAAAGATGGCCTCGGGCTCCGATACCGCGTGGGCACGGCCGCCGGATCCAACCCAGGTTTTGGTCCAGCTTCGTGCGACGACTCGCATCATGATCAAAATGGCGAATGCGAGCGCCGCGTAGCAGATCCAACCCAGGCGATAGCTACCAGTGTGCTGTTTGGACATGCCGAGGACGTTGGGAAGAATACCGCCGCCGAGCGCGCCAATCTCGCCGATCATGCCGCCAGCGACTGCGGTGGTGATGGGCCAGCGAAGTGGGACGAGTTGGAAGGTGGCTCCATTGCCCGCGCCCAGAGCCGCGAAGCAAAGCATGAAGAGCAGCGTGGTGACCGTGAGGGTAGGTGTCGCCATCAAACCGAAGAGCGCGGCGATGGCGATGAGGAAGACGACTGAGAGAGTGGTGATTCCGCCGATCTTGTCCGCGAACCAGCCGCCGAGCACGCGGGTGAGGCTTCCGGTGAGCGTGGCAAAGACCGTGAGCGTGCCGGCCTGCACCTTGGTGACGTGGTACTGGCTGTAATAAAAGGACGGCAGGAACGTTGCGAGGCCGAGGAATCCGCCGAAGGTAATGATATAGATGAGATTGAAGTACCAGCCGTCGGCTTCGAATAGGCAGCTGAGGTGTTCGCGCAGGCTCTGGTGCTCAATGTCCGGCGGCTCCTTGGCAAAGAAGATCATGACACCGAGGGGCAGAAGCATGGTGGCGGCGGCGAAGCCGTAAACGTGCTGCCAGCCGAAGTGCATGGCGAGGCGAGGCGCAAAGAGAGCGGCGAGAGCGGTGCCGCTGTTACCGGCTCCGGCAATGCCCATGGCGAGTCCCTTGTATTTCCTCGGGAACCAACCCGAGCCAAGCGAGAGGGCGACGCCGAAGCTGGCGCCCGCAATGCCGAGCAGCACGCCCATGGCCAGAACATTGTGATACGTGTGCACAAAGAAGAAGCCATAGAGTAGCGCGATGATGATGGCCGACATTTCCACGATCGCGGCTCTCTTGCGGCCGATGTACTGCGAAAGAACGCCAAGCGGGAAGCGCATGAACGCTCCCGCAAGTGTGGGCACCGAGATCATGAAGCCGATCTGCGCCGGGGAGAGGTGAAAGGCCTGGCTGATGAAGGGACCCATGGCGCCGTTAAGCACCCAGATCGCAAAGCTAAAGTCGAAATATAGAAAGGCGGCGAGAAGTGTCGGCGGATGGCCGGACTTCATAAAGGCCTTATAGTTTGCCATGAAATTCCTCCGGAAAATGATTGGTCGTGCTGGGTGTGTCGGGCCTTGGGAGCAACGTCATGGTCGCACCGGGTGCTGGCAGACACCGGCTACATGGCCGGAAAAAGTTGGGCCGCGTCAGGCTGCGGCGGTCTTCTCGACACGAACGGCGCACTGCTTGAAGTTCGGTTCGCGCGAGATGGGATCGAATGCTCCGAGAGTGACGAGATTCGAGTTGGTCTCGGAGAAGTGAAATGGCATGAATACTTGGCCGGGCGCGACTATTGCCGTGATCCTTAGTTCAAGGTTCGCCACTTTGCTGCGTCGCGAGACCACTGTGACGCGATCATGGGAACTGAGCTTGAGGCGCTTCGCATCAATGGGGTTCATCTCCAGCCAAGCGTTGGGAACCATCTTGTTGAGCATGTCGACCTGCGCGGTCTTGGTACGGGTGTGCCAGTGCTCGACCGTGCGGCCGGTGTTGAGGATGAAGTTGTACTCTTTGTTCGGCTGCTCGACGAAGGGTTCGCACGGGACGAGATGCAGCTTTGCGCGCCCGTCGGCGGTGGGGAATACGCCGTCTGTGTAGAGCCGCTCGCCGCCCCACTGCATGCCGCCTGCTGCATCGATCTGGTCCCAGGTGAAGTGGCTATAGTCGCACATACGACCAGCGGAAACGCGCTGCCATTCAAGGAAGGCGTCATGCGTGGTCGACCAGCCAGGATAGAGCGCCTTCCGGACACCCATCCGCTCTGCCAGATCGAGAAAGATGTCAAAATCTGCGCGGGCATCGCCCGGAGGAGCGACGATGCGATTCGCCTTGCTAACGCGGCGTTCCGAGTTGGTATAGGTGCCTTCCTTTTCGCCCCAGATGCCGGCGGGAAGGACAAGGTCGGCGAAGTCGCTCGTCGGCGTGGGATGGAAGCCGTCCTGAACGACAAGAAATTCGACGCTGCGCAAGGCCTGTTCGAGCACAGAGTAATTCGGGAACGATACAGCGGGATTGGTGGCGATAAACCATAGCGCTTTGATCTTGCCCGTTACAGCTCCCTCGATGATGTCTGGATAGGCCAAGCCGCGGGTCTTTGGGATGTAGCGGACGTCGATGTCCCAGAGAGCAGCGAGTGCTTCGCGATCCTCGGGGTTATCGAACTTCCGGTATCCAGGCAGGGAAGAAGTGAAACCTGCTTCGCGCGTGCCCATTGCGTTGCACTGGCCAGTGATGGAGAATGGCGCTGCGCCCGCGCGTCCAATCTGACCGGTGATCAGAGCGAGGTTATTGATGGCGGTCACGGTCGCCGCGCCCTGGGTGGAGTGGTTGACGCCCATCGTCCAGCCGATGAACGCTGCCTTGGCGCGTCCATAGAGCGACGCCACCTGCTCGATCTGCTCTACGCTGAGGCCCGTGACTTCCGCTACATGCTGCGGGGTGAACTTCATGACAAAGAAGTTCAGTTCGTCGAAGCCGCTCGTATGTTGCGTGATGTAGTCACGATCGATCAGGCCGTCCCGGATGAGAATGTGTGCAATACCGTTGATCAGGGCGATGTCGCTGCGTGGCTTCACCGGAAGATGGATGTCGGCCATCATCGCAGTCTTGGTGACCCGGGGATCGACGACGACCAGAATGCGGTTCTTGTTGCGTTCTAGCCGGTTGCAGAGGATCGGATGGTTGTCGGCGATATTGGCGCCGATCAGCAGGATGACGTCGGCCGTCTCGAGATCGGTGTAGTTGCCGGGAGGCCCATCGCTGCCGAACGAGAGCTTGTAGCCGGAGACGGCGCTTGCCATGCAAAGCGTCGTGTTGCCGTCGTGGTTGGGTGTGCGAAAGCCGAGTTGCACCAGCTTGCCGAGGGTGTAGAACTCCTCCGTGAGCAACTGTCCAGTACCCACGACGCCGAGCGCGCCGAAGCCGTGCTTCTTCTGGATGATGCCGATGCGCTCAATCATGGTTTCGAGCGCCTCGTCCCAGGAGACCGGCTCCAGCTTGCCATCCTTGCGCAGCAGCGGCTGGGTGGCGCGGCCGGGAGCATCGAGGATGTGGTGCTCGCTCAGGCCCTTGGGGCATAGCTTGCCGCGATTCACCGGGTGGTCCGGATTTCCGCGTGCAGCAACCGCCTTGCCACCCTTCACCCCGATCAACATGCCGCATCCGACGGAGCAGTAGCCACAGGTGGTCTTCACCCATTTGTCTGCTACCCGCGATTCAGACACATAGCCGTATCGGCTGTCCTTGCCGTAGGCGTAACGCGACTGCGCCGTGTCGATCCCGGTCATGCGGCGAAGTTTGTGGAAGAATCTCATGCGGACCTCGTGCGAACGAAGGTGAGGGCCATATTCAGCGGCACGACGGAGACGAAGAAGAGATAACGCGCCAGCAGGGTTCCGACCCAGCCAACGGCGAGCGCAAGCAGCGGATGGCCGAAGGCGAGGATCAGCACACTGAGCGGCACAAGGACAAAGGACGCGGTGGCGCGTGGGCGAAGCAACTCGCTCGTGAGAAGTGAAAAGGTAGCGCGCGCTTCAAACAGCGTGGAGCCGCGTAAGCGATAAAGGCGTACCCCCTGGTTTAGGAGCCACGCCAGAGCGAAGGCGCCCGCAAGCAGGGTCGGTAGCTGGCCAGCGGGGAGGGCGGAGGGCGGCTCGGCTAGCAATGTCTTTGAAATTAATGCCTGTGGAAGGTCGCATAGGATCGCGGCGAGAAGCGAGCCGAGAAACGCACCGGTCAATACGAAGTCGATGGGAGTATGGCGCATGTTCCAGGAAGGACGGGCCGGCACAAGGTAGATGTACGCGCTGGCCAGAGTCCCGGCGAGGCCAAGCGCTGCCGCCAGCCATTCCAGTCTTGGCAGCAATCCCGGAAGCAGTGGGCGGTGGATCTGCACAGCGGCTGTGCCAACTGTTGTCGCCGTGAGAGCGAGGAGAAAGAGCGTGAAGAGCAACACCTCGCGGCTCAGCCAGGATCGCCGCCACATCTTGAGCGCCCGCCACGCATACGCGGGCCGGCCGAGGTGCATGGTTGAGGCGGTGAGCGCAATGCCCGCGATTGTGAGCAGAAGCGCGAGGCGGACTGTGTCAAGGCCGTGGCGGAGAAGCAGAACAAAGAAAGCGCCAGTGACGGCCTGCATCAGTGTCGTCATGAAGACAAGCGAGAGGTGCGCGTGCTCGGGGCGTATCTGACCGGCGTCGACTCTCTCCAGCACGGACTCCGTATTCTCCGGCAAAGTGATCCGTGTGGTCGAAATCGTATGGACCGCGGCCGGCATGCCAGGGCTCTCGGCGCCCGTGTAGTTCTCGCGCCACGCTGCCATGTTCACGATCTCGATCTCAATTGCAGATTCGGGGCAGGCGTTGACGCAGGCAGGCTCGAAGCCATCCTCCAGACGTCCTTTGCACATGTCGCACTTGCCTACGACACCACGCTCCGGATTGAACTGGGGCACGCTGTAGGGGCAGTTCCAGACACAGTATTGGCATCCGATGCAGGCGTCGGCGGAGTGCACGACGATACCGGTGATTGGATCCTTCGTGTAAGCATCGACCGGGCAACCCTTGACGCATTCGGCGTCGAGACAATGATTGCAGCCCATCGAAAGGTAGTGGCGCTGGGTCTCCGGATAGCTTCCTGCTTCCAGTTCGCCGATGCGCCGCCACAGAATGTCGGCGGGGTTGCCATTTTGCTCGTTGCACGCGACTTCGCAGGAGCGGCAACCGATGCACTTCGTCATGTTGAAGTGAAAGCGATATTGCTCGCCCTCGGCCAGCGGGCGGCTCGGGATCAGCAGAGGAAATGTCGCGGGTCCAACCAGATCCGGAAAGGGCATCACCGCGACCCGCGAAGGATTGGCCGGACCGAAGACGATCCCGTCCTCGGTCAGTCGCACGAGTGCGTCGCTTTGACCATCGATAGCACGTTCGTGGAGTGGCAGTGCCAAGTGAGCCCCTTATCCTGCATTGGTAAACAAGTGTGTGTGCGCGAGCTTCAATAAACGTCGCGGTGGTAGCGGCGGTCGTCTTTCATCGTCTGCACGTACTCTCGCGCGGAGTCCTGGCCCATGCCGCCTTGCGTTTCCACGATGCGATGCAGCGCGGCGTTCACATCCTTCGCCATGCGGCTGGCGTCGCCGCACACGTAGATGCTGGCGCCGCCCTCAATCCAACTCCACAGCTGCGCACCCTGTTCGACCATGCGATCCTGCACGTAGATTTTGCGTTCCTGGTCGCGCGAGAAGGCGGTGTCCATGCGCGTGAGGTGGCCGTCCGTGAGCATCGATTCAAGTTCCTCGCGGTAGAGAAAATCGGTGGAAGCGCTGCGCTCTCCGAAGAATAGCCAGTTCTTGCCCGTTGCTGCGAGGGCACGCCGTTCGTGCAGGAATGCGCGGAACGGAGCGATGCCGGTGCCGGGGCCGATCATCACGATCGGCGTTTCGGGCGCGGTGGGCAGGCGGAACTTCTTGTTGGGGTGGATGTAGATGGGACGGCGTTCACCAGTGTTGGTGCGATCTGCCAGCAGCGTCGAACAGACTCCGCCCCGCTCGCGATCGTGCGAGCGATAGC